>FSXK01001097.1_pt1 | contig 15614 bp, 21 predicted proteins | sample 1638101 | NCBI WGS metagenome assembly FSXK01 (sample SAMEA3914788, study PRJEB12502) | metagenome | biome: forest; material: soil | place: Canada | collected 2011-07-03 | depth 0.1 m | reverse complement strand
GCCTCCGGATTGCCTCCCAGCGCCCTGATCTGACGTCCGGTTCCGGTTCGATTCAACAAAAACCAGGTCGCGGCGAAGCAAAGGACCAAGCCCATGATCTGAGCGTTGAGGACGTACGGATCACCGTTCGGCGCCGTCCCCACGACCCAGGACAATGCGTCCGGAAACCAGTCCGGCATCGAGAATATTTGTTGTCCGCTAGAAAACAGCATAAGTAATCCGAAATAAATATTCAGCATCGCAATCGACACGATGATGCTCGACATCCTCAGTACCGAAACAAGCCATGCGTTCAACATGCCGAGCAGCGTGCCGATGACACAGGCGATCGACACGGTACCTAGCAGCCCGACGTGCGCATGCCCGGCGGCCAGGATTGCCACGTACTGCGCGATCGACGCCGTCGCTGTAAATGAAATATCGATACTGCCGGCCACGAGAACGACCAGCAAGCCAGAGGCCAGCATCCCGACAAAGGCGGTGTTGGCGAGCAGGTCGAGCAGGTTCTGCGGTGCCAGGAAGCGTGGCGACCCGATTGCCAGACAAACCGTCAACGCTATCGCGGCGATCAAAAGCCGGAACTCGTGTGTTGCAAGGAAGCGCTTAAGCATCGACCGTCCTCCTCAGTTCGATTTCACTGCATTGCGCAGGAGTGAGTTCCCCGGTCATCCGTCCGTGTTGCATCACCACGACCCGGTGGGTGTGGAAGAACACTTCCGGTATCTCGTCGGAGATAACAATAACGGCAATGCCCTCGGCTGCGAGCTTGCGGATGGCAGCGTAGATGCCGTCCTTCGCGCCAATATCCACTCCGACCGTCGGGCTGTCGAGGATCAGCAGCCTCGGCTTGGTGGCGAGCCACTTGGCCAGCACCACGCGCTGCTGATTGCCACCGGACAGCGTACCGACCGGATTTTCCGACTTCGGCGCCTTGATTCCGAGCGCTTCGATCCAGAAACGCGCACGCTCGATGCGTCTGCCATCCGGTACCAGACCCGTCGGCCCAGCAAGATCCTTGAGCGTCGTAAGCAGCAAGTTGTCGGCAATCGAATGGCGCATCGCAAGGCCCTGCGTCAGTCGGTCTTCCGGAACATAGGCAATGCCTGCCGCAATGGCCTCGCGTGTCGTGTGACGTAGCGCAAGCTCGTGACCGTCGACGGTGATCCGGCCACCATCCGCTGGATTCATGCCGAACAGCGACAGGGCGAACTCCGTCCGTCCAGAGCCAAGCCTCCCGGTAATCCCCAGTATTTCGCCGCGCCGGACCCGCAGACTGATATCCTGGAAGTCACCCTCGCGCGACAAGGCATCCACCTCAAGCACCACAGGTGCCTCTGGATGTGGGAAAGACTGGGTTTCATACGAAATACTGCGTCCTATCATCAACTCGCCGAGCGTGCTGTCCGTCATGCCTGCTGCGTCGAAGGTGCCGAGCTTCTCGCCATTGCGCAGCACCGTCACTCGGTCCGAAACTTCGAGTACCTCGTCGAGCCTGTGGCTGACGAACATCACGGCAATGCCCCGGCTCTTCATCTGCCGAGACAAGGAAAGCAGCGCGTCGACCTCATGACGCGTCAACGATGCAGTCGGTTCGTCCATGATGACGAGTTTCGCTTCAGCAGCCATTGCCCTGCAGATCGCCACCAGTTGGCGCTGCGCGATCGGCAGGTCGCCCACATACGCGTCGGGATCGAGCTGGATGCCGAGTTGGCGCATGGCCTCGTCGGCCTTGCGGCGGATCACCTTCCATTTCAGGAGTCCCGGCCGGTGGTGCTGAGCGATGGCGATATTCTCGGCCACAGTCAGGTTCGGGAACAGTGAAAGGTCCTGATAGATGACCTGGACGCCTCGCTGGATACTCTGCGCCGCTGAAAGATGTGCACAGTGTTCCCCGCCAACCACAATTCGCCCGCCGGGCTCAGGAGACTGCACACCGGAGATGATTTTGATCAGGGTCGATTTTCCCGAACCATTTTCGCCAGCAAGGCAGTGCACTTCACCGGCGCGGACTTCCAGATCGATGTCCGAGAGTGCGCGGACACCCCCGAAACGCCGGGAAATGCCGCTCAGTTCGAGAACGTTGGCGGCCGTTGTCATCTAGAGACCCTGTGCAGCAAGACCCGCGACGCTCGCCCGGTCCACGACCACAAGGCGGTCGAGGCTGACGGTCCGGTTGACCTCGTCAACCGTTGCCTTGCCAAGACCGGCAATCTCGATGCCGGTCTTGATCGGTCGCTTGCGCAGCGCGAGATCCGCAACCGCGACCATGGCGTATCCCGCGTCCTTCGGACTCCAGAGGAATGCTTTCCTGACTGCACCATCCATGATCAACGACTGTACCTGGGACGGAATGGCAGTGCCGACCACGGCCACCTTCTTCTGCAGGTGCCGCTGACGCACCACGTTGCCGGCGCCGATCGGTCCGCTGGAGCCGAAGCCAATAACCCCACGCAGATCGGGATAGGCCTGAATCGCCCCACGTACCACTTGCTCTGACGCGTCTACCTCGTCCGAACCCGGAAACCGCGACGTCGCCAGTTGCATCTTCGGATAGTTGGCTTTCTGGTACGCGATGGCGGCATCTGCCCACGCGTTGTGGAGCGGCGTCGTGAGCGTCCCGACGAGGATGATGTACTGCCCCTCCCCGCCCATTTCGGCAGCAAGCGCCTTCATCTGCGCCTCCCCGTACGCTTTGCTGCTCACCATCTCGACATCCCAGGTCCGGTTCTCCTGGTCCGGCCCCTCCTGGGTGATGATAATGATGCCGGCATCCTGCGCCTGCTTGAGCACCGGCCCCAGGACCTTGACGTCCAGCGGCACCAGTCCGATGACACCGACCTTGCGGGCAATGAGATCCTGCACCAGCCCAACCTGGACCGCCGGATCCGGATGGGCGGGGCCGATCATCGAAGTATCGATATGAAATTTGGTGCCCCCTGCCGCAATACCAGCGCTGAGCAGGTTGAACCAGGGCACGCCGATAATCTTGGCAACGGTCACCATCTGAGGGGCGCTCGCCTGCGCAAAGGCGGGAACACCCAGAACGCCGGCGGCGGATGCGAGCGCCAATGTCTTGAGCGCGCTGCGCCGATTCATATCCGTTTTCAACTCTTCTTCTCTGCGACTCATCTTCGTCTCCTCTGCCTATGGATGGCATCCATGGGGCGGACGCCGCCGTGAAATGACTTCTTCTCTCCTGCCTGACATGAAATTACTTTCATACTAGCAAGTTATTACATGTAAACTAGCACCGCATACAATGAGCGTCAAGGCGTCCTGCCGCAAGGAAACACGTATGACATCGAAGAGAGATCGCGACCTCATCCTCAGGATCGCGCGCATGCGCTTTGAAGAAAGGCTGCCGCAGCGTGACATCGCACAACGGCTGGCGCTTTCGGAAGCCACCATCAGTCGGGCGCTGAAGGACGCATTCGAACTGGATCTGGTAGAGATCAAGGTCCGCCCGCCAACAGACCGAAATGCTGAACTCGAACGGGAGTTGGCGGTCCGTTTCGGCCTGCAGCAAACCGTCGTGGTGGAGTCTGCCGGCCAGACATCGGCCACGTTGTCCATCCTCGGTCGCGCGGTCGGCGAGGCGCTTGCGCTGGATCTCGTGGACGGGATGACGATAGGGGTCGGCGATGGCGAAAGCGCTGCGGCCGTCGCTGCGGGGTTTCCGAAACTCTGGCTGAATGACGTTGAAGTCGTTCCCCTCATCGGGGGCGTGGGACAGCTTCACATGGCATCCCACCCGATCGAGATCGCACGCGAACTGGCGAACCGCCTGAATGGACGCTGTTGGCAATTGCCCGCACCGTCCGTTTTGCCCGACGCCGCGACAGCAGCACAATTGCGGCAGGCACCAGCGGTCGCCGAAGCATTTGCGGCAATGAAGCGCTGCAAAATCGCCTTCGTCGGCATCGGACAGATCGACGCGGCGACTTCCATGATCAGTCACGGAGCGCTAAGTTTGGCCGAACTGGATACGCTAGCGGCTCAAGGGGCGGCAGGGATGATCTGCGGCCGCGCCTACGATGATCGTGGCGTACGCATAGAGTCCGATCTGGACACACGCATCCTGGCGATTTCATTTACGGATTTCTGCGCGCTTCCGAGCCGGTGGGTAATCGGCATCGGTCAAGGCAAGGTCGCCGCTCTTCGCGCAGCGTTCGCTGGAGGTATCGTGACTGCGTTCGGTACCGATGAATCAACTGCGCGCAGCCTAATCGCAGCGTCTTGAGTCTCCGCGCGAAACATCTCTGGCCAACATCCGGCAGGTCTTCATTCGCGTTCCCTGGTTTCAATGGCCGCAAGCGGCAACGCAACGGCCAATGCGAAGCCCTGATTGGGTGCGCTCTGTATCCGGATGGTACCGCCCAGGCGGGCAGCACGCTCCCTCATCCCCAGCAGGCCGAAGGCATTCGCGTGGGAACGCGCGTCACCACGACAACCACGACCATTGTCTACGACGCTTACTATACAATTCATAGACGCGCGCACGATTTCGAGCTTGACTGAGGTTGCTCCCGAATGGTGGACGACATTTGTCAGTGCTTCCTGGACGATTCGGAACACTGCGGTCCCGCCCTCGTAATTGAAGTCAATGTCGTCGACGTCAATCCGACACAACACCTGCATGTCATGGCTTGCTGAAAACTCATCGACTAACCAATTGACGGCTGCAGTCAGGCCAAGGTCGTCAAGCATCGCGGGACGCAGACCCGCTGCAATCCGCCTTACCGAGCCAATGGTCTGGTCGATCAGTGCGTATACTTTGCGCAAGTCAGCAACCAGCGCTGCCGGCTCTGCAGCCATGACATGGGTTTCGATTTTTGCGGCCTCCACTTTCAGTGTGGCCAACTGCTGCCCAAGATCGTCGTGCAGTTCGCGTGAGATACGAATCTTTTCTCCTTCCCGTACCTGCTCGATATTCGCTGACAAGCGCTGCAGTTCTTCACGCGATTCGCGCAATGCTTCGTTAGCCCGTTTCCGATCTGTAATATCCATTATCCAGCCTACCATCCGAGAAGGCTGATCAGAATCGTTCCACAGTGCTTGCCCACGAGCCTGAACCCATCGGAAGCCGGTCGACTTGGCCCGAACTCGATACTCCACATCGTAGACGCTCTTATGCTCCAGATGCGCTTTTAGGCTGGCGAACACCCTATCGGCATCGTCCGGATGAATAGCATCCCGGAGCACTCGCGTTTCATCGGGCAGATCGTTATCGTCATAGCCCATGATTTCCTTGCAATAGGACGAAAGATACATAGCGCCGGTCTGCAGATTCCAATCCCACAATCCTGCAGTAGCGCCGCTCACGGCGAGCTGAAATCGCTCCTCACTCGCCCGATGAGCCGCGGAGATGCGATGACGCTCGATTGAGTAACGAATTGCTCGACCAAGCTCCGACGCATGGAGAGCTCTCTTTAGAAGGTAATCTTGCGCACCCTCTTGTATGGCCAGTAAGCCGACCGATGCGTCGTCCGAACCCGTGATAACCACTACTGGAACATCTGGCGACAGCCGAACAAATGCTTTGACTTTGTCGAGGCCTTGGGCGTCGGGCAGCCCCAGATCCAGAAGCGCGACATCGAAGCGCATCGACTGTGCGTGAGCCATGCCGTCAGACAGATGCTCGGAGCGAATCAGCAGATGATCGAACTCCACCACATCCGCCAGCGCCTTTTCGATCAAAAGCGCGTCGGGGACGCTATCCTCTACCAAAAGAATTGTGATTTTCTTCGCGATGCTCATGATCAGATGAACGTTGGTGCCATAGCGTCAAACCAGAACTCACTGATGCTTCGTGCAAGCAGCTCCCGCTCTACACGCTTTCGCTCCGTGACATCAACAATCGCGCTCCGAACAAACACTTCCTCGTTGGTTCTAACCCAGTTGAGTTCGATTTCGTCCGGAAATTCGGAGTCGTCCTTGCGCACTTCAGTTAGGCCGCTTGATTCCTTTAAATCCATTCCTAGCGACTTTGAATTTCGCTTACGCGTCTTCACCTGGGCCGCTGCACAGGTCATTTTTTAACGCGTAACGAATGAGTGCGACGTCACTGCTCATCTGCATCTTTTGATGAATTCGCATTTTGTAGGTGCTCACCGTCTTGTTGCTGATGCACAGCCCATTTGCGATCTCCGAGGCCGTCTCGCCACTGACAAGCCGTCTGAAAACGTCGAATTCACGGTCGGATAGCTGCTCGTGTGGTAACACGTAAGGATCCCGGTCCAGGTTGCAGGCCATACGCTCGGCCATGGCGGGGCTCAGGTAGACGCCGCCACCTGCGACTTTGGTAATCGCATTAACCAGATCTGTCATCGCGCTTTCCTTAGTCAGATAGCCCCGTGCGCCACACTTGAACGCACGTTCCGCGTACTGCTGCTCGCCGTGCATGGTCAACATGATCGTGCGCACAGGGATGTTTTCTTTCTTCAACTGGCGCATGACCTCAAGGCCATTGCGTCCGGGCATCGACAGGTCTACCAACATGACCTGCGCTGGTATGCTGCGCCCGAGGTTCAATGCTGCGGAGCCGTCGGCAGCTTCGCCCACCACATGGAATCCCGTTGTCTTCTCCAGGATATGCCGCAGGCCGTCACGCATCAGCGCATGGTCATCGGCAATCAATACGCGAATCATGACTTCTCCCACTACACGTTTGTCGCAAACGTCAATGCAAGCGACCCCGATCTCATGCCCCCGTTGTCGGCGTTGCGTCGCGTGATGCGTGAGGTCGTGACTTTTCATTTCAGTCACGCCTCCCGCCAGCTATACGCACTCGTGGCGCACACCACCTAGAAAGCCTACAAGGTTATGTCCGGCTGCGACATCACATATTTATGTGGTCCGAGTTGCGATTGTTGGCGATTGACTTGATCCGCGAGGTCGCGGGTTGTCGATGGCGTGCTTGCCAAAGCTCGCGTTCTTTGTCGCGAGGCAGCCGACCGGTGCCATTTCGGTGGATGCGACCGCACGGGTCATGCGGCGTTGCATTGTGCGCGTTGGCTAAGTCCATGAAGCGGCAATCGATACTGGGCCACAGATCGCAATGCCACCCAGTCGCCGCAGGTGCTGAAAGAAATGACGCGTTCGACGTGTTGTTGTCCTAGCGTGGAGAATTTGATTCCAAGCACCTGCGCAGGTGTGTGCGCATAGGCGCATAAAGTTGATGCATGGAAACTTATGGCGCCCCGCGATCCACAGTGACCGGCCAGCGCTTCTGCGGCTTCTTCTGAAACGACAAAAGACAAAGCGCACAGAGACACGCGGCCTTTAGAACGCATTCGACGGTCGATATTGCTGCAATTTCAGCGGATCGCGCATACACAAACGGCAGTGCGGGCACAATGGCGAGGACACTTGCCCCGCAAATGAATGCAAAGATTGCACGCGCGATTCGCACCCTGGCGATGGCAGCAGTACCGATCAGGATCACGATAAACTTCGACACAGCAAGCGCGAGTAACCAGCTGTTCAAATTCAATGCACCAATTTCCAAGGGTGTCTCGATCAACGACCAGCCGCATACACAAAATATAGTCATTTTTGTTATGCGATCGAGCGTGATTCTCGCTGGGTTGTAGTGGTCCCCAATCCAGTTCTGCTCAGATTGGAGTTCGAACTCCACCATGTCAACTATGGGAAAAGCCGCTTCTTCTTTGCTCACTACTGCCTCCGAGTTTCCGCTGTTTATTGAAACCATGCGCAAGTTGATAGGCAATGCCCAATGTACGTGGCCGAAAGCAGAGGGATGGTCACATGCGCAATGTCATCGCTCGACCAGTATTGGTGCACATGGCAACACGGGAAATCATCCTTTTCTGGAAATCATGTAAGAACTTTCTGTCACGGGAAACTCACGAAAACTCAAGACGAAATCCGTACTGCATCGGCCCCCAACCTGCCGCATTGCGAAATACCAAGGTCGCGATAGGCTGAGTGACTTGTCACCGACCAATCTGATCAGCGTTTGTGGACGTGCTTCAGATTACATAAACATGCAATGTCTCGGCCGCGTAAAACGTTATATCTTGTTTCTATTGACGCTTGATCAAGGCGCCGGAACAGGTGACTGAAAAGCTCGCATCACCGCCTCCGAAGATGCCGTCTGCGTGGCGGGCCTGGTCGGAAATTAAATGCGCAACGCTAATCATGTGGCGGAGAAGCCCAACGACGAACATGCCTGTGACGACCGCAGTGGCGTCGACTGCGCGATGCGAAGCTTTCAAAGAGATTGGCTGGGCTCAGAGGACGATGCCTGCTTCGCGTGCGCGCCGAGTGCCTCGGCCAGATATTTAGTACGAGCCTGATATAAAGGAGTTGGCGAGATGAATGGCGAGGCGGAGAGCGTTTTGTCCTTGTCGGGACGAAGCGTGTTGATGCTGGCGGCATCCTGTGGGTTCGCCGTTGCCAACCTGTACTACAGTCAGCCGCTGCTTCCGGCGATGGCTGCGACATTTGGCGCCGGAGCCGACGCGCAAGGGGCTATCGCCATGCTAACCCAATTGGGCTATGCCTGTGGCTTGCTGCTATTTGGCCCCTTGGGAGATCGACTTGATCGTCGGAGGTTGATTGCCGGTCTGCTGATGGCGAACATGGCAGCCTTGGCACTGTGTGCGTTCGCGCAAAATATCCCTTGGCTGTTGGCAGCCAGCGTTCTTTTGGGCCTTACTGCGATGAGCGCGCAAATCATTATTCCCGCGGTATCAGGGCATGTGGATCCCGCCCAGCGTGGACAGACGGTGGGCCGCCTGTTGAGTGGGTTGTTTGCCGGCACGCTGTTGGCGCGTACGGTCAGCGGGTATGTGGGAGCTCATGCAGGGTGGCGCATGATGTTCGTACTAGCCGCAGTGCTCAACGCCGCGCTAATCGCAATGGTTTGGCTTCACCTACCACGCGCCAAGTCGGAAAGCGATCTGTCTTATGCACGGTTGCTCGCGTCGTTAGTAGAGTTGTTTACAAGGGAGCCGCTCCTGCGCGAGGCCTGTCTGACAGGCTTTCTCCTGTTCGCAGCATTCAATGTTTTGTGGGGCTCGCTGGCGCTTATGCTCGCGCGGCCGCCCTACGGTTGGGGAAGCGAGGTCGCTGGACTTTTCGGGCTAGTTGGCCTCGTAGGGATGTTCGCATCGCCCTCTATCGGACGCCTTGCGGATCGTCTAGGTGGACGCCGTGTCGTGGGCGGGGCCGCGATCCTGGTGATGGTGGCGTTCTGTCTGGTGGTCGGCTCCATGTGGTCGATTGCATGGTTGATCGCCGCAGTCGTTGTGCTGGACCTGGGCAGTCGCGCGAACCTCGTAGCCAACCAGACCCGGCTGTACGCCTTGCTCCCTCAAGCGCGCGGGCGCCTCAACACGGTTTTCATGACCAGCTACTTTCTTGGGGGCGCAGTTGGGTCGACCGTAGGAGCATTCGCTGCCGGGCGCTATGGGTGGCTTGGGGTGGCAACAGCTGGACTGCTCTGCGCGGGATTGGCATTTCTAGCGACCGTCAGAGTCCATGGTGCCATCCGCAGAACAATCCCGAAGATTGAATGACAAAGCGATCTCTTTCGCAGCCTTAGCGCCCGCTGCGCTGGCTTCGCGTAGCACGATGTGTCGCCGTCTGCAGCCGACGGGCTTTATAACAAACCTCTCGGAGCCAAATACAGGCTTGCGTAGGATCCCGAATGCAGCGCCGTACAGCACCGCATATTATTCGGGTCATCGGAAGACCTTCCCGGCACATGACAGTTTCAGACCGCCGAGGTTGCGCATGAGGAGGTCCAGCTCCACATCCAGACAGATCGTCTACCTTGCCCTGTTGGGCGACCTCCTGGTCGCCTTAACCAAGGGGATGGCAGCCGCGTTGACGGGAAGCGCAGCCATGCTGAGCGAAGCTATCCATTCGCTCGTCGACTCGGCCAACGAAGCGCTACTGCTGCACGGATACAGAATGGCAGTTCGCCGCCCCGACAGCCTTCATCCGCTGGGCTACGGTCGCGAACTCTATTTCTGGAGCTTCATCGTCGCTCTTATGCTGTTCGGACTCGGCGCGGGCGTATCCCTTTACGAAGGCGTGCAACACATCCTGACGCCGAGAAAGATCGATCGCCCCTACGTCAACTACATTGTGCTGGCGTGCGCTTTCGCGTTTGAGAGCGTCTCGTGGCACGCCGCATTCCGGAAGCTTCAAGCAACCCGCGGCGATGTCGGTTATTGGGATGCCGTTCACAAGAGCAAGGACCCACCCTTCTTCATGGTGCTGTTCGAGGACAGCGCAGCACTGCTAGGTATCATCATCGCGGCGCTCGGCATTTTTCTTTCACAAAGGCTGGCGCTTCCTGTGCTCGATGGAGTCGCCTCCGTGATGATCGGACTTGTTCTCGCGTGCGCTGCGACCATCTTGGCCATCGAAAGCAAAAGCCTGCTCATCGGCGAGCAGGCTTCGCCCGTGCTCATCTCTGCTGCAATCGCGTTGGCGTTGGAGGAGCGGGGAATTGTCAGCGCAAACGGAGCCTTTACTGTCCACCTGTCTCCGGACCAGATCGTCGTAGCAATGAGCGTTGAATTTAGTGAGGAGCTACGATCACTGGAAATAGAGCATCGCGTGGAATCTATCGAAACGAGGATTCGCAATGCCCATCCGGAGATCGTCGCGCTGTCCATCAAGCCGCAGACGCAACAGAGGTTCGAGCAGTGGAAGACAATGCATTACGGCCGGGCCGAGATTTGAGTCCCGACCTGCCAGATACGCATACGGTGCAATATATTTGCTCATCGTCCGCCTCAATTTAGTTCTGTTGCAGTTTGTCCAGTTCGTCGGGTAATTCCGACAACACCGTGAAGAGGTTTCCTACGATCCAGTAGCCGGTGACCTGGAAGATCGGTGCCTCCTCGTCCTTATTGATGGCAACAATCACCTTCGAGTTCTTTATCCCGGCCAGATGCTGGATCGCGCCGGAAATTCCCACGGCGATATACAACTGTGATGCGATCACCTCGTTCGCCTGACCGACCTGGTAGTCATTCGGCGCAAATCCGGCGTACACCGCCGCGTGCGAGGCGCCAACCGTAGCGCCAAGCTCGTCGGCAACCCGGCCGAGACCCAGGTGTTATGTAAAGCGCAGTCCCGCCGTGATGCGCCTATCCATCCGCCCGCGCGCGGTGATACCGGATCTGAAGGTCAGGATAGACCGGAACCACCGGTCATATCCGCCAATGGCGAAGTGATGTGCGCCCGGCGTAGACTGGGAAATCTTCGGCCCGTTCTGCCATGGCAATGCTCATCCAGTGAAACGGAACCACGACAGGCATGCGGTCCAATCGCCGCAGCCAGCTCGGTGGCCTCCTTCGGTGAATAGCTGACTTCCAGCTCCATTCAAGTAGCTTCGCTCGGCGTGCTGCGATCGTTGTCGCCTACGAGGCCCGCTCCATCTCGCAACACGTCGCCGTGATAACGGGTGTTATCGCCGCTACCGTGTCCGCCGTATACGCGGCCGGAAGGCCGGATAAAGCTGAACGCGCGCCCTGCCCTGCGGCCAGCGGTGGCCGTGGCGACGGGCAAGGCAATGAAATTGATCGCTGGCATTCCGCTGTGCCGCCTTTCCCAATTCTTTTCTGAAAGCGACTGGGAAAGTGCCGCATCGCAGTGGCGACCAGCGGTCAGTTAAGCGCCTTCTGGTTTAGCTGTTTTCACTAGTTTAGCTGTACAGCTAAGGAAAGCGCCTCCCTTCCAATGCCGGTTGCCTTCGTGTCAAGAGTAGTCGATGCGACCCTCGCCTCGCACGAGTTAACGATACTCCTCGGATGGAGCGGGTCGGCGAACCCGCCCAATCGCGGCCGCTTCCGCGGCCCAACGGTCATCCGTAACTCAGCAACGGCCGGTACGTTCTCATCGACCATTGCCGACATTCAGGAATTGGCGCTTGTGAGGCGGTTACAAGCTGCATTCCGGTCACTCGGACATCGGCAGCGCGTGCGCAAATCGATCAAGTCGCCCCTGGGTCGTCCGCCCCTAGGACGAACGTGTTCAACGGGCAGCTAAAGGACGGACAAAACACTATGGCTCGGCAGAATATGAAGAGCCCAAATCGCTCCTTAGTGTCGGCGGGCCGCTCGCGCTCTGCAAGATTCGCGGCGACGAATACGCTACGTTCTTTGAGCGTAGTCCTGGCCCGCGGGTGGCGTTGCGAATATGCGACCTCAGGCCCGGCATACGACCCATCGCAAGGCTTGTAAAAGTTGAACAGGGTATTCTTGACAACCGCGCGGCAACACCCGAGACCTCTGTCGTAACGGCAACCGGTATACTCCGTCGGTTTTACCTGATCTAGCTGACGGCGATCGAACCAGCTAGTGCAGCGTTTTGTGACGGGATTTCTGACATCGAATATGTTGAACCGGATTGTAGTTGGCGACATTGCGATCGCTGATAGCGAACTGAAAGGCGTTCTGAGCGATCTTCGTTTCCGGCTGTTGCGCATGGAGGTCGTCTCGCGCACTTTGCGCGACAACCCCGAAAATGCTCATACCGAATCCGCCCGTGCAATGGCGCAAAGCCTCTGGCCGCAACCAGAGACCTAGGCATCAGTGTGTCACAGGCCGCGGAAGTCAGGCTCGCAAGGGCCGTGGCCGACAAACGGGCCGAGGCCTAGCTGAAGGAGATTGCGTAGGCCATCGAGTGCTCGAATGCGCTAGTGGGGCAGCACGGTCTGACCCAAGAGAAGTACCGGCTGTTCTGATGGACGTCATCGTGCTCGCCAGACACCTGAGTGGACGCCGGATCGAGATCAGGCCCGATGGCCAGGAAAGTCGGCCAGGACAGGCTGTGAAACGGGAGAAGGCATGCCCCAGCCATTCAAGGACGTAGTCAGCAGGCTCTACCGACCACCGGCAGGCCATACACGTCAGGTCTTCGCGTTATCGAGAAGCGATGCCGAAAAGCTGCCCCGGTTGCCTTCCATGGCCGTCATCTCGATCACCGCTCAGGAACGGTCTCCAGCGAATCTAGACGGTTTTGACCATCTGCTGCGCCTGAGCTTTGCGGACCTCGACTTTCTGAATCGCGCGCGCTCCACGAAGGCGCGAGACAAGGCCGACCAATCCTTTACGGTCGAGCAGGCTCGCCAGATCCGCTCATTCGTCGAGCACCTCCCCGAACCGGTAACATCCGTTGTCGTCCATTGTGAGGGGGGATACTCGCGCTCATGCGCTATCGCCTTGGCACTCCACCAGATGTACGGCTACCTCGTCGAGATGGATTACCTGAAAAATGCGAACCCGTCGGTCGTCCACGTCATGACTGGAACGTCCAGTCCGCGCTGACGCGAGCGAATATGAGACCTACACACGCAACGGGACTACCGTCACAGGAGCGGCCGACAATGCAGAAAATGATGCCGTTCGCTGAACACCTGATCACTAGGACAATCCGCCAGTTGTCACTCTCTATTGTTGATGTGCCAGCGGTACGACCTTACGCAAAAGGTCTACACAATGTCGCCCTCTATAACGGGCAATAGAGCCGATCTTCGAGCCATGCATCCCAGTCCCACGCATACAGGCAGTCGCCCTGACCGTCTTCATCAAAAATGGGAACAGCTTCACGTCGCAGATGCTCGCGCAACTCGTCCTGCCAGGGTTGCGGAATCATAGCAATCCGCACGCAGTACGCCTGGCCGTGGTTTTCAATTATCGGTACGGCGCGCTTCAGAAACAGTCGTTCTTCGTCAGTCATGTCTGGATTCAGCAGTCGCGTGTGGTGTAAATGTCGTCGATCGGCACCAAGCGACGGGCAAATTCTGGCCTTTCAAGGGGAATAAGTCTGTCGTAGGCTACGATGATGGATTGGACGGTTGTACCGTTCCAGTTAGCCTGTTTACCGAGGTCAGTACAGACGTCATAGGCCACATTTTAAGAGAGAATGATGCCTTCAACCGGTACGGCGGGCGAGAGCAAAGATGCGGATTCCGCAGAACTCCGGGAGGCCGGCAAAATTGTTGCGGAAGCACTTTCGCGTCTCGGACGCGGATTTGATCCGGCCAGCGACGGCGACCTTGATTGTGCGATCCAGTACGTATCGGACTTGATGGCCGCCGATCCCGCGAGCTATGACAAGCTCGTAGTGATGCTCCTGAAAGCGTCCGTACTCGCGTCAAAAGCCACGGCGGATTCAGAGAAGTCGAGGCACGTAAATTCCCTTTCCCCGATGCGGATCTATTCCGAGCGTACTTCAGCTGACGAGTTTCTGATGGATGATCCGCCCAGTCGGGGCCGCCTCCTCTCGGCCCTCGACACCGTCGCGCGCGTAAAAGGAATTGCGAAGCGATGACCTGGTGGTCTCGGCTGCCTGTAACGTTGATATTCGTGCTGCCAGTCAGTGTGCCGAGCCTGGTGGATAAAAGCGTGACGACATGAGGTCGAGAGGGAAAATAGTAAGTTCGCAGCGTCTGCAGTCGATAAGAATCCGTCGGCGGCCGGCTTAGCTTCAGCGGCTGTCTGAACCGCTTGGATGCTGTCATCGACAATCTTCAACTTTCCACCGTGCCGTGAGGAGGCTGGTCCTGCGCGACTGCCGGAATGCCCGATTTCAATTTCCACAATATCTCATCCGTACGCTCCCGGGCGAACCGCATCACCTCATTCGGAGCCGCGCGGCATTTGGCTTTGCTGTTTTCGACCCTTTAGTTGGCCAGCTAAGCATGCTATCGAAAACGCCGCGCCGGCTGCGGTGCCGCGTCTTGGCCACCACGCTCAGAATTGAGCCTATTTTGGGCCGGGTCGCTCACGCTCAAACTGCGTCCGTGCGCTTGTGTATCGCGCGTCTCGTAAATGTTTTATTAGCGTGCGCCCAATTTCGAACAAGGATCTTGTCATCAGGTCCACATAGGCCCTACGCCCTGACTCTCGACCCAGGCAAGGCGTCGTGGGCTCAAGCGCCTCCTGAAGCCGGGCCGGAAGTGCCGTCCGGTTTGCCTTGCTGCTACTCCTCGCCTTGGTACTCATGGTTTGCCCGTGATAGCGTGTTGGAATGGGCAGTGTAGCGGACTCGCACTGCCAGATCCCGGTCGTAACCGGTATCCGAGCGCTTTGCTTTCCGCACGTTCCCATGCCGGCGACGCCGCATTTCCCGGCGCTTCGGAGTGAAAGCCGCAGTAAGCTCTTCCGACGTGAAAAACGTGACGTGCCATTCCTCGAAAACTTCACCCGTCCAAGCCCGCTTCCAGGCCCTGACGAAGCGATCTCCCATGTCGCGCAGGGTGCCTGCGTGCGCCATTAGTTTGTTCATCGCCGACTCGTTCGCGTTGCACGGGTTTACGTGACACGCGCCGTTTTTCCAGGGACCTTCCACGCCGACGCCGGCCGCATACGCCGGTGCACAGGCGGTCGTACTCATGCATTCTCTGCCTGTCGATGCCGCCACCTCAACAGGTCGGTTGCTGCTTCATGGACAGCCTCCAGGACGCAGCTTCCGAAGCGGATGTTAGCCATTGGAATCGTCACAGTGTGCAGCATTATTTCCACGATCGGCGTAGAACGCATTAAAGATGTCACCTTTGCGCCAATAAACTCGTCAATTCAACGACGCTAGATAGATGGATCGCCGTCGAGCCTTGCTGGGCAAGGGCT
>FSXK01000580.1_pt1 | contig 15670 bp, 11 predicted proteins | sample 1638101 | NCBI WGS metagenome assembly FSXK01 (sample SAMEA3914788, study PRJEB12502) | metagenome | biome: forest; material: soil | place: Canada | collected 2011-07-03 | depth 0.1 m | reverse complement strand
CGCGTCGATCAGCGACGACGGGCCAACGGGCGCACCCGCCAGGCCGACAATGACGCCTGCGGGAACCTCGATCACTACGCCATCGCGCTCGATGCGAAGTGCACCGCGATGGGTAACGGGCATTGCCTGCAGGCTGTCGTCGCCGCCTTGCTCCGTGGCAAGGTTTGAACGTCCCAATTCCGCCGACTCGGCGACGCTCGCCGCCGCCTCGTCGACCACGACGCTTTGCCCCATGCATTCGACAATTTCACGGTCCGTGATCGCATCCAGCGCGGCGCGGTCGACTGCGGTCTTGCCGTCGCGGATGATCGTGCAGACATCCGCGATCTGGCGAATTTCACGCATCCGGTGCGAGACGAACAGCACCGCGAGTCCCGTGTCGGCGATCAACCGGCGTATCACCGCAAAGAGCCGCGTCGTTTCTGCTGCGGTCAGATTGGCGGTCGGCTCGTCGAGCAAGAGCAGCTTTGCACCGGATCCCAGCGCGCGTGCAATCTCCACCAGTTGCCGCTCGTGTAACGTTAAAACGCTCACCAGCCGTCCCGCCGATTCGCGTGCGAAGTGAGGGTCGATTAGCGACAGCGCTTCGATTGCGATGTCCATCGAGGCGCGCTCGCTGTATCTGGCGGCTCCACGCCGCAGCCGTGGCATCGCAATGTTCTCTGCGACGGACAGATGCGGGAGCAGAGCCAGTTCCTGATTGACGACCGCGATCGTGCCCGCCGCAACGTGCCCACCCACGGAGGCGCCCAGCGCTTGCCCGTCGAATTCGAGTGTGCCGCCGTCGCGCTCGTACTGGCCGGAGATGATCTTGATCAGCGTCGATTTGCCCGCGCCATTACCACCTAGAAATGCGTGGACCTCACCGGCCGCGATCGACAGGTCGAAGCCCTTCAGCACGCTGGTGGGTCCGAAGCTTTTGACGATCGAACGGGCTGTCAGCAGGTAATGTTGCTCAGCCATGGCGCCGTACCGCGCAGGCAGGGTTTAGGCGAACGTCGGTTGATCGCTCTTTCACGCGGAAAGTCGGATAATTCATTACTGTCTCCTACGCAGTTGTTGCACTGCGCAATTCATGTTTGTGATTTGCCGCCTTGCTGCCCCTAAGATGGCCTCTCCGGCAGTGGGAACTTCGTGCTTCCCTGGTTGTGCGGCTTGTTGACAGAATGGCAGTGCAGATGGCATGCGAACAAGGCGGTTTCACTCAACTGCATCTGAAAAAAATTCACTATGCGCATCCCACCGGTTAAGGCCATCGTCGCTTTTGAGAGCGTGGCGAGAACGAAGAGCGTCAACCGTGCGTCTGAAGAATTGGGGCTGACGGCGTCGGCAGTGAGTCATCAGATCAGCAATCTCGAAGCGATCATCGGCCAGTCCCTTTTCTACCGGTCAGGCCGTGGACTCGTGCTGACGCCGACAGGCGAGCGCTATCTGTCCGATGTGACCGGCTCCCTTGCGGACCTGAGCCGCGCCACGGAGCGGGCGTCGAGCCGTGCGGACGTCGAAATCCTGCGTGTGCATTCCAGCCCCAGCTTCGGGCTGATGTGGCTGCTGCCACGACTCGCGTCGTTTCAGGAAGCCAACGGCGACATCCAGCTGAATCTGGCCTGCTCATATGAAGACGTATCGTTTACCAGCGGCTATTACGATGTCGACTTGCGCCACGGCTATGCCAACTGGCGCGATCTGGAGGTGCGCACCTTGCGCAACGAATTCATCGCGCCCCTTGCGTCACCGCGATATCTGGAAAGCCACCCGGTCAACACTCCGGAAGACCTGCTGGCCCATCGTCTGATCTATTCGGAGACACCGCTCGTGCAGTGGAAGCAGTGGTTCGGGCGTACTGGGGTTTCCGGCAAGCACAAGACCTTCGACTTTTCGTTCGACCGTTCATACATGTCGCTGGAAACGGCTGCGCTGGGTCTCGGCATCGCGCTCGAAAGCCTGATGCTCGCCTCCGTACGCATCAAGGAAGGCGCGCTCGTGCCGGTCTTCGACAGCACGCACTCCGTCGAAGTGGGCGCGCATCACCTGGTCTATCCCCCGCAAAATGCGGAATTGCCGCGTGTGACGCGGTTCATTGCGTGGATTGAGCGGGAGATTGGCCGCATGGATCGCCCGGCGTAGCAATCCGCACCCCGAAGCACGTCACCTGAAAATTTCTCAAGCATAGTTGAGCGGTACCTCGTTGATGCGACGGGCGGTGCAGTAGACACTGGGGCCATCACATCAACACTCAGGAGACAACGATGCTGCTCGAGAACAAGGTCGTAATCGTCACAGGTGCGGCCTCGCCGCGTGGAATCGGCAAAGCGACCGCCAAGGCGCTGGCCGCTCAGGGGGCACGCATCGTGATCCTCGATCTGCGCGAAGAAGACGCGAAAAGCGCCGCCGCCGATCTCGGTGACGGCCATCTGGGCCTCGCCTGCGACGTCACCGACAAGTCCGCGTGCCTCGCGGCCGCGAAGGCGACGATCGATCGTTATGGCCGCATCGATGGTCTCATCAACAACGCCGGCATCACGCAGCCGGTGCGCACGCTAGACATCAGCGCCGAAGGCTTCGACGCCATCATCGACGTCAATCTGCGCGGCACGCTCTATATGTCGCAAGCGGTTCTACCGGTTATGAAAGAGCAGAAAGGCGGCAGCATCGTCTGCATGTCGTCGGTATCGGCGCAACGCGGCGGCGGCATTTTCGGTGGTCCTCACTACAGCGCGGCAAAAGCCGGTGTACTGGGTCTCTCGCGCGCCATGGCTCGCGAGTTCGGTCCCGACAGCATTCGCATCAACTCGATCACGCCGGGTCTGATTCAAACCGACATCACCGGCGGCAAGCTCACCGACGACATGCGCGTCGACATCATCAAGGGGATTCCCCTTGGCCGGCTCGGCGACGCTGCCGACGTCGCCAACGCCTGCCTCTTCCTGGTCAGCGACCTATCGACCTACCTCACGGGCATCACGCTCGACGTGAACGGCGGCATGCTCATACATTGACGACAGCGCCCGCCGCCAGCGGGCGTTGCATCCCAGGCACCCGGGCAAACCCGAGGCCATGGGCGCAACAAGTTGCATGGGATGGGAGTAAGCGTTAAGGCGCTAACTCCCATCAATAGGAGACAGAAATGAAAACAAAGTACCCCGCCTCGGCTAGCGTCGGCGATATCTTGCCGCAGACGGACTCGAGAACCTTCGAATCCAGAACCTACGCGAAAGTCAGCCGGCGTCTCATCCCATTCCTGATGCTGTGCTACCTCGGCGCCTATCTCGACCGGGTCAACGTCGGCTTCGCGAAACTGCAGATGCTGAACGACCTGCGGTTTAGCGAGACTATCTACGGCATGGGCGCGGGCATTTTCTTTCTCGGCTATTTTCTGTTCGAAGTGCCAAGCAATCTGGTCCTGCATCGCGTCGGCGCCCGCAAATGGCTTGCGCGAATCATGCTGACGTGGGCGGTGATCTCCGCCAGCTTCGTGTTCGTCAAATCGCCCACGGCCTTTTACGTGCTGCGTTTTATGCTCGGCGTCGCGGAGGCTGGCTTTGCTCCTGGCGTGATTCTCTATCTGACGTACTGGTTTCCGGCTGCGCGCCGCGCCAAAGCGTTGTCACTGTTCTTTATGGCAATTCCGTTGGCCGGCATGATCGGCGGCCCGCTGTCGGGCTGGATCATGCACTCGCTTCAAGGCACGCTAAGTCTCTCCGGCTGGAAGTGGCTCTTCGTGCTCGAAGCGCTGCCGTCGCTCGTGCTGGGTGTCGCGATCCTGCTGTACCTCGACGACAGCATCGTTAAGGCAAAGTGGCTGACGGAATCCGAAAAGACGCTGCTGGCACGCAATGTCGACGGCGATAACGCGCATAAGATCGCGCATATCTCGGTCAAATCGTTTATCGGCGACCGCCGCTTGTGGCTGATGGCCGGGATCTACTTCTGCGTCGTGCTCGGTCAGTATGGCCTGACCTTCTGGCTGCCGACGATCATCCGCAAGGCCGGTGTCGCCGATCCGCTCTGGGTCGGCGCGTTCACCGCTATTCCATATCTGTGCGCCATCATCGCGCTGCCGCTGATCGGCATGAGTGCGGACCGTCATCGCGAACGCAGGCTGCATCTGGCCATTCCCATGCTGATTGCTGCGGCGGCGTTCGGAGTACTGCCGACGCTCGGCAGCGTCCCGGCATCCATCGTCTGTCTGAGCGTTGCCGCAGCGGGCATCCTCGCCTCCTCTTCACAGTTCTGGTCTTTGCCGACGGCCTTGCTCGGCGGCATGTCCGCCGCAGCCGGAATCGCGGCCGTGAACTGCGTGGCCAACCTCGCAGGCTTCTTTTCCCCGGCGATCGTGGGCTGGCTGAACGATCTCACCGGCAAATCGACCGCCGGACTGATCTTCATCTCAGTCGCCGTCACGCTCGGCGCCGCTCTCGTCTTTCTGGTGCCCGCGAAGTCAGTGAACCGCTGAACCCTTTCAATCATTCCGACTGATCACAGGAGACAACATGAACGGTCCATCCATCGCGTCGACGGCAATGCTTGCCGAACACGCTTACCGTATCCGCAGAAACGCACTATTAATGGGCGAAGTCCAGGGACAAGGCTATATCGGGCAGGCGCTCGACATTGCCGACGTACTGGCCGTCGCCTACTTCGGCGCGATGCGCTATCGCCCGGAAGACCCCGAATGGGAAGGCCGTGACCGCTTCCTTTTGTCCAACGGTCACTATGCGATTGCGCTGTATGCGGCCCTGCTCGAAGCGGGCATTCTGCCAGCCGAAGAGCTCGAAACCTATGGAAGCGACGATAGCCGGCTGCCGATGTCAGGCATGGCCAGTTACACGCCGGGCATGGAGATGTCCGGAGGATCGCTCGGCCAGGGCTTGACCATTGCCGTGGGCCGCTGCCTCGGACTCAAGCGCAAAGGATCGGACGCCTTCGTATACACGCTGTTTTCCGATGGCGAACTCGACGAAGGCGCGATCTGGGAAGGGCTCATGTCCGCGAGTCACTGGAAACTCGACAACCTGATCGCCGTCGTCGACGTGAACAATCAGCAGGCCGATGGACCATCCTCGCAGATCATGGCGTTCGAGCCGCTGGTCGAAAAACTGCAGGCGTTCGGCTGGTTCACACAACGGGTCGACGGCAACGATATCGCCGCCGTGGCGGCTGCGTTCGACGCGGCGCGCAAGCATCCCGTCGCACAACCGCGCATGATCATTGCCGACACGCACATGGGCCGCGGCGTGCCGTTCCTCGAACAACGCGAGAAAAATCACTTTATCCGCGTCGACGCGCATGAATGGCAACTCGCGCTCGAAGCGCTGGAAGCAGGGAGACAAGCATGAGCAGCACAACGATTAACAAACCGCGCCTGAAGACCTCGGCGATGATCGCTTCAATTGCCGGTGAAGGACAGATCACGCGCTCCGCGCCATTCGGTCACGCCCTGGTGGAACTGGCAAAACAAAAGCAAAGCGTCATAGGCATGACCGCTGACCTCAGCAAATATACGGACCTGCACATTTTCGCCAAGGCGTTTCCGGAACGCTTCTATCAGATGGGGATGGCCGAGCAATTGCTAATGGGCGCAGCCTCCGGATTTGCGCATGAAGGCGCGCAGCCCTTCGTCACCACGTACGCGGTTTTTGCCACCCGCCGCGCGTATGACTTTATCCATCAGACAATCGCCGAAGACAATCTGGATGTGAAGATCGTCTGCGCGCTACCGGGCCTGACCACCGGTTACGGTCCGAGCCACCAGGCCGCCGAAGATCTCGCGTTGATGCGGGCGATGCCGAACATGACGGTGATCGATCCGTGCGACGCACTCGACATCGAGCAGATGGTGCCCGCCATCGCGGCGCACAAGGGACCGGTCTATGCACGCCTCTTGCGCGGCAACGTGCCCGCGGTGCTCGACGAATACGACTACACGTTCGAACTCGGCAAGGCGAAGATGTTGCGCGATGGCGCGGAGGTGCTGATCATTTCGTCCGGCCTGATGACAATGCGTGCGCTCGAAGTGGCGAAGGCACTTGAAAGCGACAAGATCGGCGTGGGTGTGCTCCACGTGCCGACCATCAAGCCGCTCGACACGCAGACTATCGTGCGCGAAGCGAAGCGCTCGGGACGGCTGGTGGTCGTGGCGGAGAATCACACGGTGATTGGTGGTTTGGGCGAAGCGGTGGCAGCGGAGTTGATGCGCGCGGGCGTGTCATGCCCCTTCCGCCAGGTGGGACTGCCCGACGCGTTTCTCGCCGCCGGTGCGCTTCCGACGCTTCACGACCGCTATGGAATTTCGGCCTCGACCATGGGCGAATCGATCAAGGCGTGGTTGGGCTGAGGCGCAGCGCCTTGACTACCAGGCGCCATATAACGCCCCGTGGATGCAACCGGCGAGCCGGACTCCCGCTCGCCGGTTGCATCCCAGCGATACAGACTACAGGCCCCCGCGCCGTGCTTCTCTACGTAGCGCTAATCTTCATCTGGCGCTAGTTCCTCGCCGCGCCGGAACACCAGGCTCACGCCGCGAACGGGTCGTTTGCGCTCGAGAGCAAGCGGCGTGCTCTAAAAACTTCGGACACCTTTTCCAATTTGGAAAAGGTAATTTGAATTATTGCCACTGCCTCACTCAACCCTGTGGGCTGGTTGACAGCGCTGGCGGCCTGATCTCGACAACGCGCCTATAGTGGTATAAATCAGCCCTCGTTATCGAAGGGTCGGCAGCAATCATGAACCTCCTGCGCGAAGCAAACGACGGCACCAGCACCCAGCCGATCCCGCTACCACGGCGGCGCGGGTTGATCTTCCCCGCGTTCGCGTGGTCCGGCTTCTCATCCGCGTTCGCCTCGATTGTCGTCGGCAGTTATCTGCAGGCGTCGCTAGGCACGCTTGACGCGCTGTTTGCCGCCATTCTCGGCAACTGGATCCTTTTCATCTATTCGGCGGCGATCGGTTTCGCAGCCGGCCGCTGGGGCTTGAGTTCGCAACTCGTGCTCGAAGCCGTCTTCGGCCGCTGGGGCGCCGTCATCCCCGGCGCGTTGCTCGGCTCGCTCGTCACGGGCTGGTTCGCTTTCCATGTCGCGCTTACCGCCTCGATCCTGGCCGGGATACTGCGTCTGCCAGGCGACTCGACACTCGCGATCTGCGTGATTGGCGTTCTTTTCGCGCTGCCGGCCATTGTCCGCATCAGCCGCGGCTTCAACATGACAGCGATCGCGATCCCCGCGATGGTGCTATTCGCCGCCATCGTCATCGCGCATCACCTTGCACCCAGATGGGCTGGTCTGCTGGACGGCCCGATCGGCGGAACCTTGCCGTTTGGCACAGGCGTGTGTATCGCGTTCGGCACCTTCGTCGTGAGCGGCACGATGACCGGTGACATCGTGCGTTACTGCCGTACGGGAAACGAAGCGGTGCAGGCGACCGCATTCGGCTTCCTCCTGTCGAATCTCCCGTTCCTGATTTTGGGCGTGCTGATCGCCGCGGCCGGTATCGGCGTAAACAACCTCTTCACCGCGGGCAACGCCCTATCGTGGCTGCTGTTGGTGCTGGTTATCGTGTCCAACTGGACCACCTGCGATGCGTGTCTGACCAACGCCGGAGCGACGTTCAAAAGCGCTTTTCCCACCCTCCCGTGGACAGCGATCACGGTTGCTGCGACATTGTTGGGCCTTGTACTGGCCGTCACCAACACCGTCGCTGACGTGTCCGGCTGGACGTTACTGCTCACGGCCGTTGTGTCGCCGATTGGCGGTGTGATCGTCGCGGACTATTACGTCCTGCGTGTACGCGTAGGGTTCTCGCGCACGAGGGCGGCGCCCGTCAATCTGGCCGCGCTGTTTGCGATGGGAGCGGGCTTGACGGTGGCACTCATCTGTCACCGGATGTTCCCCGACGTGATCACCCCTTTGATTAGCGCGCCTGCGGCCGGCTGCCTGTATCTCGTTCTGTCCGGTGTGGCGTCGCATCGTCTCGGCACGGATCTCGGTGCGTCTACCGTTGGCGCGGAAGCACTTGACTGATGTCCATGTTCGGCAACCGAACCAGAGCACTCTCCCCGCGTCCTCCAGCCGAGGCGAGAACCGCCATTGTGGTGATCGTTCTGATTTCGTCGCTCGCGTTCCTGCTTTTTCAGGCCCGCAAAGATGCGCTCGACAACCTTCTCCTGCATCAGGCACGTCTCGCGATCCAGTTTGCTTCTGCCGAAGCCCATGCCGATACGCCGGGCGCAGTAACGCTCATCGATGAAGATGTACACCATTCAAACGGCGTGCTCGCAGGCATCGCCGCATGGCCGGGACAGAAGACGATCGCGATTCCGCTCGCATCGGGCTGCGCACATTCTCCCGTCTGCCAAGGTCTATCCGATTCGCAGAACGAAGATACCCAAGGCAAGTTCATCATCCGCAACGGCGCGCTGTTTGCGGCGCTACGTGGCAGCAAGGTCGCCGTTTTGACGTCGGCGCCGCTTTCCGCGCTGGCCGCTGGCCTGTTCGGCCGCATCACGATGGACATTGCCGGCGTATTCTTCCTTGGATGCCTGTTGCTGCTGGTGCGCGAGAGCCGCCTGAGCGACTACTCGGTGCACCGCTTACTGGACGCGTCGCCGATTCCGCTTCTGCTGATTGATGCGCAAGGGCAGATTGAATTCGCCAACCGCCAGGCGCTCGATCTCTTTCTGGACAATCCGTTGCGCTCGCTTGGCAAACTGCAGGAAGGGCTGCGGCGGGAGCCGCATCTGTTCACCTGGCTGATCTCTGAACAGGATCCGAGCGGCGCGACCGAAACGAGCGAGTTTGAAACCGATAGCGGCAGTGCCGTCCGACACCTGCTGGTTTCGCGGCAGTCGTTGCTAGTGCGCTCGAAGCGGATGATCATTGCGAGCGTGGCGGACATCACGGTGAGGCACGACGCCGAAACCGCGCTCGTCAAAGCGAAGAACGCGGCCGAGGCGCTCGAGCGGATGAAGTCCGAATCGCTTGCGATGATAAGCCATGAGCTGCGAACGCCTGTCAACGGGGTGCTCGGACTCGCGCAACTGCTCGTCCAATATGACCTTCCCGAAGGCGCTGCGCAGATTGTGCGCCGGATGATTCAGGCCGGTAAGACGCTGGCAGCGATCATCAACGACATTGTCGATCTCGCCTTGCTCGAAGTTAGGCGCGTCCGGCTCGATCGTCGTCGCTTCGATTTGCGCGAAGTGATCACGGGCGCCGCCACCCTGGCGAGCGCCGCCGCGGTGGAGAAGGGGCTGCTGGTCCGCGTGAGCGCGCTGACGCCGCTGCCCTCAGCCGTCTATGGCGACCCTGCGCGCTTGCAGCAGATCATCATCAACCTGGTCAGCAACGGCATCAAGTTCACCGCGTCAGGGCATATCGAGGTCAAGACGGACGTCGCCGCGCGCCGTGACGATAGTATCGAGATCGTCGTCGAAGTGACCGACACGGGGATCGGGATTCCCCACGACGTCATCCCGCAGCTGTTCCGCCCGTTTTCGCAGGCGGAAACCGGGCATGAGAAACGCTTCGAGGGAACGGGGCTGGGTCTTGCGATCAGCAAAGGCCTCGCTGAAGCGATGGGCGGCTCGATTTCGGTACGCAGCGAAATCGGGCACGGGTCGACCTTCGCGGTGCGTTTGCCGTTCGCGCTAGCGGAGCGTGAGGAGAGCGTGCCGCAGGTCGCGCTGAGCTCGCGCGTGCTGGTGGTCGACGACGTGGTGCTCAATCGCGACGTCGTAAGCGAATTGCTGCGCGCCGAAGGCTGCGATGTGACGTCCGCCGGTTCGGGGCAGGAAGCACTGGATATCCTGAAGACTCAGCAGTTCGACCTGGTGTTGATGGATATCCGCATGCCCGTGATGGACGGGCTAGCCACGACTGCCGCGATCCGCGCGAGCCGCGACCCGCACCGGCATACGGGCCCGATACTCGGGCTAACCGCGAATCCTCTGCCGACTGACAAGCCACTTTATTTGCTGCGCGGCATCGACGGGATCATCGAAAAGCCGGTCGAGGTGGAAACGCTGCGCTCGGCGTTGAGGCAGGCGACGCCGCCGACGCAAAAGGTCGTGACCGAAGAACCAGAGCGCATCGAGCGGCTGCGCCAAACGCTGGGACCGAATCGAACCCTGCGGATCGTCACGGCGTTCGCGCAGACCGCCAGTGACGCCGTTGAAGGCATTGTGAACGATTGCGCCCGCACGAGCCTCGAGAAGGTCGCAGAGAACGCACATCGCCTCGCGGGCGCGGCGTCGAATGTCGGGTTTCAGCAGTTGGCGAACGCCGCCGCGGATCTGGAGCAGATTGCCCGGACGGGTAGCGCGATACAGGTCGCGGACTCGGCGTTGGCCCTCGTCATCCTCTACCGGGATGTGGAGCCCTACGTGCGCACCTTTTTGCCGTCTGCGCCGGTCGGGGCCGAGAACAGATAGCCCGTGCCATGAACAGTTTTGATCAGTTGCGGATTGTCAGGATCGGCCTCGATCTTGCGACGCAAGCGGCGCACAAGTGTGTCGATCGTTCTGTCCATTGACTCAAAGCGCCGCCGTTTGATGGCCAGGATCAGCCGCTCCCGGGACATCACCTGGCCCGTGTTCCGGACGAATACCGACAGTAGATCAAATTCCGCGGTCGTGAGGGGCACGCTTTTGCCCATCGGGTCGGTCAGACCGCGCCCGCGCGTATCGAGCTGAAACTGACCGAAGGACATCACGGAAGGCGCGCTGAAGCTACGGCTGTGCTCAACGCGCCGCAGGAGGTTGCGCACGCGCGGCAGCAATTCACGTTCATCGACCGGTTTCGCGATGTAGTCGTCCGCGCCATACTCGAGGCCGAGAATACGATCGACCTTGTCGTTTCGGCCGGTGATCAAAATGATGCCCATCTCGGACTTTTCGCGCAGATCGCGCGTCAGCGAGAGGCCATCGCGCCCCGGCAGCCGGATATCGAGCAGGACGAGGTCCACCGGACGGATGCGCATGATCCGGTCGAGTTCGTCGGCGTCAGCAGCGCAGCAGATCTCGTAGCCTTCCGCTTCCAGAAAGCCCTCAAGCGTTTCGCGTATAGACGGGTCGTCATCGACCACGGCAATTCGCTGATCAGTCCGTCCGATAGCACACCCCCATATCCTGTCCACAAATTTTAACAAACCGACACAGCCTGTTCAATTGATAGGGGAGACTCGTTCACAAGATCGACCGATAGTTACCACACCACCAGGTAACCGAATCAGGAGATCAGCATGGACGTCAAACAACAGATCTGCGGCATGGACGCAGTCGCCCTCGCGAAGGCCATTCGCACCAAGGAGCTTTCTCCTGTTGAAGTGGTCGAGGCGCACCTCGCACGAATGGAAGTGCTCGAGCTGTCGATTCACGCGTTCTGCACTATCACGTCGCAAGCGGCGCGCGAGCAGGCGCGCCAGGTGGAAGCACGCATTTTGCGGGGCGACGAGGTGGGCGTACTGGCAGGCGTGCCGGTCGGCATCAAGGACCTCGTCAGCACGGCGGGCATCAGGACCGTGTCCGGCTCGCCTGCGTACAAGGATTTTGTACCCGACGAAGACGACGTGGTCGTCGAGCGCCTTAAAAAGGCCGACGCAATCATCGTAGGAAAGACCAACGTTCCGGAATTCGGTTACAGCGGTGTTGGCCACAACCCGGTGTTCGAAACCACCCGCAATCCGTGGAATCTCGCCATGACGCCGGGCGGCTCCAGCGCGGGTTCCGGCGCGGCGGTAGCGAGCGGCGAAGTGCCTTTTGCCATTGGCAGCGATGGCGGCGGATCGATCCGCATTCCGGCAGCACATTCGGGAATTTACGGCATCAAGGCGTCGATGGGACGCGTGCCGCTCTATCCCGGTTGCCGTGATGAACGCTACCCGGGCGTCTCGAGTTGGGAGAGCCTCGAACATATTGGTCCAATGAGCCGCACGGTTGCGGACAGCGCATTGATGCTGTCGGTGATCGCCGGACCTGATTCGCGTGACCGTCACTCACTGCCGTCCGCCGGTTTCGACTGGCAGAAAGCGCTCGACGGCGACCTGAAAGGGCTGCGCGTCGCCTACAGCCCGGACTGGGGCTATGCGGCAGTCGACCCGCAAGTGCGTCGCGTAGTCGACGACGCGGTACGCGTCTTCGAGCGCGATCTGGGCTGCAGTGTCGAGATTGCCCATCCGGGCTGGAGCGATCCCTTCGACGCGTTCTGGGCCATCGTCGCGATGGACACTGACCTCGCGGGCATGCGCGAGATGGCGGCGAAGTGGGGCAAGGAGATGTCACCGCATCTGGTCGCGTTTCTGAACCACCCGTGGACTGCGGAGGACTTCACCAACGCAATGGTCACCCGCAAGAGCGTGGTGAACAAGATGTGGCGCTTCATGGCGAACTACGACCTGCTGCTGACGCCCACGTTGACGGTTCCACCTTTCCCCGTTCATTGCCAGGGACCGGAGAAAACCGACGGCCGCATGGTCGCACCGACGCAGTGGCTCTCGTTCACCTATCCGATCAACCTGACCGGGCAGCCAGCGGCGTCGGTGCCGGCAGGTTTCACAAGTGACGGACTGCCAATCGGTCTGCAGATCGTCGGCCGTCATCTCGACGATCCGCTAGTGCTACGGGCGTCGGCGGCATTCGAGCGGGCGCGTCCGTGGGGCAATACGGTGCCGCCACTGCTCAAGGAACTCGGCCTCGTCCAGTAAACAGCCATCCAGCGTGGAAACCCAGGGGAACATCATGACCAGTTCGACCGAACAGCACGGCCTCGACGAAGAGTTCGAGCACAAGCCTGTCCCACTCTCGCATCGTCACCGGTTGTCTTCGGTCGCGGCCGTCTGGTTCGGCTTTCCAATGATCATCACGAATGCGGTATTCGCCGGCATCATTGCCTACAACCTCGGATTTTCGCAAGCACTGCTTGCGATCCTGATAGGCAACGCGATTCTGCTTGCGTACGTGGGCACGTTGAGCTTCATCGCCGGTAATACCGGCCGCAGTTTCGCGCTGCAGGCCGAGCGGACCTTCGGCAAGAAGGGCTATGCGATCACCTCCGGCTTTCTCGCGACTGTGGTTGTCGGATGGTTTGCGTTTCAGACCGGCCTCACCGGGACTACCGTGCACGCGTCGTTCGGATGGAACGAAACGGCGACCATCGTAGCAGCCACGCTGCTCTATACCGCGGTGACGTTTATCGGCATTCGCGCGCTTTCGATTGTCGGCATGATCGCCGCGCCGCTCTATTTGATCCTGGGAATTGCGGCTCTGTATCTGATCGGCTCGGAGCATTCGCTCTCAGGTGTGCTTCTTTACGGCGGCGCCGGCGCGAATGGCTTCATGTCCTTTGGGGGCGCCGTCACGCTGGTGGTGGCGACGTTTGCCGATTCCGGCACGATGACCGCGGATTTCACCCGCTGGTCGAAGGACGGCAAGAGTGCGGTCTATGCGACTCTCACCGCATTTCCACTTGCCAACATGGTCGCGCAGGTGTTCGGCATCGTGATCGTATGCGCGGGAGCCGCCGCAGCGCCGGCGACAGAAGGCGGCAACTTCATGGCGGTGCTGACCAGTCATGGCGGTCTGCTGTCCACCATTGCGCTGATTTTCGTCTTTGTGAACCTCGGGTCGGTGTGCACGCATTGCCTGTATAACGGTGCGGTGGGCTGGGGACGCATCGCGAACAGAAAGATGAGAACGATGACTGTCCTTCTCGGCTTGCTTGGCGGATTGCTGGCCGTGGCAGGTGTGTGGAGTCTGTTCCTGAACTGGCTGAACTTGCTCGGCGTGCTTGTGCCACCGATCGGCGCGGTGATCATCGTAGATCAGATCCTCGTGCGACATTACTCGTACGAGGACAGCGTGCCGAACTTCCGCAGCAGCGCGTTCGCCGCGTGGGCATTTGGCGCGCTCGTCGCCATGCTCGTGCACGCGACGGCGCCGTGGTTCTCCGATGCGGTCGCCGGGATGCTGGTGGGTGGGGTGGCGTATTATGCGCTGTCCATGGGGGCGAGGCGCACGGTGCGTCAGCGCAACGGTTTGCTTTAAGGGCGAGTGAGCCCAGCGTCTCTCGTTGACGCTGTGGGCTCCCATCCTTGAAACCATTTGAAACGCTCTTCAATACCGGTTCAGCGGCGGCAGAGGCGGTTCTGCCTGCCGCTCTTTCCTTGCGCGCTTCATAGCACGACGAAGCGAAGTCTCTGCTTCAGTCCAGTGAAGCGCCGCGCTTGCCTGGTTGGAGTAATGACTGTTCACCGCATGCACCAACGGTGCGATTGCGTGGCTGCTTTCGCCGTCCGGGCGCTCCTGCAGGTCCAGCCGTGCAGGCTGTCCAAACTCGTGGCTTCGATCCATCCAGCGATAGAGCGCCGGAATGATGTGCTGCGGAGAACCTTCACGTGTGGCACGCCGCAAAGTTCGCCACGCGGGAGCGGCTCCCTCGGCATAACGACGTCTGGCGGCAATCGCAAGTTGCCGCACACGCCCGTAGAACGTCAATAACCTCGGATAGACCCAGACCAGTGCGAACACTCCAATAAGAAGCAGGCCTAACAGAACCACTTGCCTACGATCGATCACCACGATCCGATGAGCCGCATCTTTGGTAAATGCGTCGACGGGTATCGCAAAGAGCGGTTTCTCTGTCGCGGCCACCGCTGAAAGGGTGACGGACGGCAGGACGATTGTTTCCTTTCTCTGTGTATTCGTATTCCACCATTCGATCGTGACCGCGGGCAATGTGAATTTGCCGCCGTGGTCGACGACATACGTCACCGCGTCGGTGCGTTCGCCTGCCACTAACCCGGCACGGTCCTCCACGATATCTTTGGTCGTCGCAGCCTTCGGATAGCGCTTGAGGCCAGCCACGTCGGAGAAATTGACTGGCGGAATAAGCATGGACTGCGTTCCCGCTGCCCTTTGCGTGATGGTTCGAGTGACCTGATCACCCACTTTCACACGTTCCTGCGACGGCTCGACTGCCTGCGTGGCAACCAGCTTCTGCGCAGGAAAAAACGTGCTCATCCCTTCTGCGCCGGCTGGCACGGTGGCGGCGAACTTCAGCAGCGGGGTCATCAGCTTCACAGGCCCGCTCGCCTGCCCCGGTTGCACAGTGATCGCAAACGACGGGATCGCGAACGGTCCACCGGTTTGCGGCACGATGCGATAAGCGCGGCTCACGCCAAACCAGTCCACGCCGTTGATCACCTCGTGGAGGTTTTCGGCCTGCTCGTCGGGCAAGCTGACGATCGCCCCGGGAACCGTAAAGAGCGGCCAGTCCGGCGCCTCGGTAAACCAGGTCGTGGTCAGGCAGTCCACCACGAGCTTGATCTGGCTGCCCGCCACGACCGGGCCGGAAGGTTCGAGGTGGGCTCGGATCATCAGTTGCGGCGCAGTGTCGGCACCCGAGGCCCGCGCCGCAGCGCACGCGAAAAACGTCAGTAAGAACAGCAAGCGGATCAATCGAAACATTCTCATGGCGCACTCGCACTAGCGCCGCCCGACTCCTGCTCGAAGCGTTGACGCAGGAACACCGCCGGCGACATGTTCAGGCTGCGCATCCACACATCCTCTGAGGGTACCGGGATCAGCGTACTTTGCTGGATGCCGCCTTTCTTCTTCTGCATTTTGACGTCGTCCGACTCTTCGTCCTCCTCATCCTGTTGCGGATCCTGCTTCGGTTTG
>FSXK01000492.1_pt1 | contig 15850 bp, 20 predicted proteins | sample 1638101 | NCBI WGS metagenome assembly FSXK01 (sample SAMEA3914788, study PRJEB12502) | metagenome | biome: forest; material: soil | place: Canada | collected 2011-07-03 | depth 0.1 m | reverse complement strand
TTTCACAGCGATGTCGTGAGATTGGTCACCCAGTCCGGCAACACACCGACAAGAGTGCCTTCGAGGCTGCGATCGGCGCCTGTGACGATCAATAAGCCCACCAGCACGATCAGCGCACCAAGCACGCGCCTGCCGCGCGTTCCGGCGTTCATCAGCCTGCCGCGCCAACGCGTGAGAAGACTCTGCGTGGCGAAGGCCATCGCCAGCAATACAGTGGCAATGCCGAGGGCGAAGGCCATCATTACGAAAGCCACCTGCCCCAGATTTTTACCTTGCGCGGCAAGCAAGGTGGCGGCACCCAATGTGGGGCCTACGCACGGGCTCCACACCAAACCGAGCAACACGCCGATACCGGCCTGTCCGGCAAGCCCGAATCGCTCCAGCCTTGCTTGACGTTCACCCGCCCACGTTGCGAGCGGGCCGATGGCATGTTCGAAAACTGCCTGCAGCTGCGGAATCAGCAAAGCGGCGCCGACGATCAACAGCAGCACCGCACTCCACGTGCGAATGGATTCGCCATTCAACCCGATCGATGCGCCGAGCGTGGCAATGGCGAACCCGGCCAGCGTGAACGAGGCGACCAAGCCCAATGCCAATGCGAGTGGGCCCCAGCGATGACGCTGCGCCGCGCTGCCCAGCACGATTGGAACCAGCGGAATCACGCATGGCGACAGAATCGTCAATACACCTGCGACATAAGCAACCAGTGGATTGAGATGACCGCTCATCGGATGTTCCTGCGTGAAAATGTTAGGGGCATTTGCGTGCATCTGGCGATGCGGCTTACACCTCTTTCGACGGGTATCCCTCCAGGGTTACAGCCGATATACGTCCTGTAACCATCGAAACATCACCAGCGAAGAAGGGGTTGAAGCCACAATCAGGAAACGCATCATGGCCACGCTCCGCATGTTTTCTTTCATCACGATGGGCTTGCTTTTTACCGCAGCCGCGCAGGCTCAGCCGATCCAGCCGTTCACGACAGCGGCCTTGAAGGCGGCCCAGGCAGCTGGCGAGCCTGTACTGGTGGATGCCTATGCAAGCTGGTGTCCGACGTGCCGCAAGCAAGGGCCGACCATCGATGCCATGACCAAGGACCCGGCCTTCGCGAAGTTGCTGATCTTGCGATTGGATTACGACAATCAGTCGGCCGAGAAGCGCGCATTGGGCATCGTCACGCAGAGCACGTTGATTGCCTTCCATGGCAACAAAGAAACCGGTCGTAGCGTTGGCATTACCGATCCCGATCAGATCAAGTCGCTGGCGCAGTCGGCGTTGCACTAACACGCTTCTGACATTGGCAATAGATCGTTCTATGCTGGCCCCGCACTAAAACGAGGGCCGGCCATGAACGTTCGCCACCATCTGGTTTTCGCATCGGCGTTTGCGCTCGCCGGTTGCGCTTCAACAACAGCCCCGCTTGCCCAGGCCAACGAATCGTTGTCATGGATCAGCTACACGTGCAGCGATGGACAAATCGTGCGAGCAGCGTATCCGGATACGAATACGGCGCAAATCAAGATAAAGGATCAAACGTACACGCTGCACGTTGCCATCTCCGGCAGCGGCGCGCGTTATACCGGCGAGGGCTGGCAATGGTGGACCAAAGGCATGCATGACGGCATGTTGGCGCCGCTCCAAGCGGGTGAAAGCATTGCCAGTGCGCCGGGAGTTACTTGCCACGCAAGCTGAACTCACATCGTTCTAACAAATCAGTCTCGCCCGTCATCATGACGACCTTGCTTCGCCATCTTGGTGACGCATAGAAATAACCGGGACGTCATCCACGCACGGCATGCTACGCACCATCGGACATGGAGTCTTTCCCGATGATGTCGCAGTACGTTTTTCCGTCCAGTCGTGGCTTGTTTCGCATTGTTCGTCATGGCCATCGCTGGCGTTCGCTGATCGACGCGCGTGAAGTGGCGCGGCACGATTCGGCGGAGGCCGCGCTCGATGCGCTGCGCCTGGCGTGGCCGCAGGCTCGGCTTCCGCAGACCTTGAGCGAATGGCGTTATCTGGCCGAAGCACCTGCCCTGCCGCATGCCCGGCTGGCGCGTGCGACCAGCACATTCAGGACATCCGGTGTCGATCCCTCGCAAGCGCGCGTCCGTCGTTCGCGCCGGCTGCAGGGTCGCCCGAGCCGTGGCGTGACTGATCATGGATGATCGGTCGCGACCCTTTGCGGTCAATCGTTCGCGTTGATCACTTCCAGAAAGTCGCGACCGTAACGCTTGAGCTTGGCTTCGCCAATGCCGCTGATCGAAGCGAGATCCTGTTCGTTTTCCGGCATTGCGCGCAGCATTGCCAGCAGCGTGGCGTCATGGAAGATCACGTAGGCAGGCACGCCGTGCTGTTTGGCCAGGCGTGCACGCAAAGCGCGCAGTGATTCCCATAACGGTTGCTCGTACGCTTCGATGCCGAGACTGGCGCCGGTGATCAACTGGCTGTCTCGACGATGCGATGCCCTTCGCACAGGACGTGTCTCTTCGCGCATGTGCACCGATTGATTGCCAACCAGCACATCGCGGCTGGTTGCAGTGAGGCGCAACGTGCCAAAGCCTTCGCCATCGGTGGCCAGCAATCCAGCGGCCAGTAACTGGCGAAACACGGAGCGCCATTGCTTGTCGTCCATGTCTGCGCCGATGCCGAACGTAGTGAGACGATCGTGGCCGAGCTGGCTCATGCGCTCGCTCTCGATGCCGCGCAAAATGTCGATCACGTGACCGGAGCCAAAACGCTGACCGCTGCGATAAACAGCCGAAAGCGCCTTTTGCGCAGGCACAGTCGCATTCCAGGTTTTTGGCGGCTCGATGCAGTTGTCGCAGCGGCCGCACGGGCCATGGAAATTCTCGCCAAACGCACCAAGCAGCACTTCGCGACGACAGCGTGTCGCTTCGGCGTAAGCGAGCAACGACTCCAGTTTCTGCCGCTCGACACGTTTGCGTTCGTCGGCCGACTCAGACTGGGCGATCATCTGGCTCATCGTCACCACGTCGGACAGGCCGTAGATCATCCACGCCTCGGCCGGCAATCCATCACGGCCGGCGCGGCCGGTTTCCTGGTAATAACCTTCCATGCTGCGCGGTAGATCCAGATGCGCGACGAAGCGCACATCAGGCTTGTCGATGCCCATGCCGAAAGCCACCGTGGCCACCATCACCACGCCATCCTCGCGCAGAAAGCGTGTCTGGTTGGCTGCGCGAGTCGCCGCGTCCAAGCCCGCGTGATACGGCAACGCTTCGACGCCGGCCTCAGTCAGCCAGCTTGCCGTGTCGTCCACTTTCTTGCGGCTGAGGCAATAGACGATGCCAGCGTCGCCACGGCGATCGGCGAGAAAATCCAGCAGTTGCCGACGTGCGTTGTCACGCAAACCGACGCGATAACCAATATTGGGGCGATCGAAACTCGAAACGAATTGACGCGCATCCTGCAACGCCAGGCGTTCGACGAGCTCGGCGCGTGTGCGCGGATCGGCGGTGGCGGTAAGCGCAATGCGCGGTACTTGCGGAAAGCGCTGATGAAGGATGGTCAGCTCGCGGTACTCGGGGCGGAAATCGTGGCCCCACTGCGAGACGCAATGTGCTTCGTCGATGGCGAACAGCGCGACTTCGGTGCGCTCGAGCAACTCCAGGAAGCGCCCAGTGAGCAATCGCTCCGGCGCGACGTAGAGAAGGTTCAATTCCCCCGCAAGCAGCTGTCTTTCGATATCGCGCTGCTTTTGCGCATCGAGGCTGGAATTGAGATACGCCGCTGCCACGCCCGCTTCGCGCAAGGCATCCACTTGATCTTGCATCAGCGCGATCAGCGGCGATACGACGATGCCTGTGCCCTGCCTCAACAACGCGGGAATCTGGTAGCACAGCGACTTGCCGCCACCGGTCGGCATCAACACGAGTGCATCGCCGCCTTCGGCAACGTGCTCGACGATGGCTTGCTGCGGATCTCGGAAGTGAGCGTAACCAAAGACGCTCTGGAGAATATCTAGGGACGTGACGGGCATCGGGTGCATGCTAACAAACCGCGCCATGCGGCTCACGGTGAATATGTAGTCGCAGCCAGGGTTGAGTCGTGGTTACGTTTCGATGTTGGCCGGAAGCCAAGGATGACGGCGCATAGCGCAAAAGCCATTGCAGCCATCAATCGGGCATGCCCCACACCGCACGATCGACATCGGCATCGAGCCCAAAACGCGAAAGCGGCACGCGGCCGTTTTTTACTTCCACGCCCTCGGCGCGCAGCAGCCGGCTCTGCTCGCGAAAGCCGCGGCTGCCGGGCGCCATGGCGATCTGGCCGTTGGAGCGCAGCACGCGAAACCAGGGGAGCACCATGCCGTCAGGCACCTCTCCCAACAGGCGGCCCACCAAGCGTGCGCGACCTGGCAAGCCGGCGCGTGCGGCAATCGCTCCATAGCTGGCGACGCGGCCGGGAGGGATGGCTGCAATCGCCGCGAAGACCCGTAGATATTCCTCTTTCATGACAGCGTGCACGTTCACCAAGGTCGTGTCAGAGTAGCAGTCCATCCGTACTGATCGGATCGCCGTATGCACCACTTCGAAGCCGTGCGTTCCTTGGTCGGCAGCCTGCACCCCTTGCGGCAGAACGACCCGTACCTGATTAGCTTCGATCTCGTGCTGCCGCAGGGTCGCCATCAAGGCATTTACCTGGCCGAGCTGGAAGATGAATCCGGCCGCCGCTACCTGCGCATCTCCACCCCGATCGGCCCGCTCGCCGGCACGGACCCGAAACGCTGCCTGCGCTTCAACTGGGAGCAGCGCAACGGTTTCCTGGCGGTGGCGGACCTGGATGGCTCGCCCTACCTGCACCTGTGCGAGAACCGACCGTACGAACTGCTGGACCAGCAGGAACTGCGTCGACTGATCGGGGAGCTGGGCAGCCTTGGCGATCAGCTGGAGCAGGTGATCGTCAACGGCGGCGATACGTTCTGATCGTCAGAACCAGTGCTGGGCAATCCAGACGAACCCGTAGGCGAGCATGGCGGTGACTGGCAGGGTAAGAATCCACGCCCACACCATGCGCTCCACCACCGACCAACGAATGGCGTTGAACCGCTTGGCCGCTCCGACACCCATGATCGACGACGACACCACATGCGTGGTCGACACCGGCAGACCGAACATCGATGCACCCAGGATCACCAGCGCCGAACTGCCCTCGGCGGCGAAACCGTTGATCGGATGCAGCTTCACCATCTTGTGACCGAGCGTCTTGATGATGCGCCAGCCACCACCGGCCGTACCGCCGGCCATGGTCAGCGCGCAGACCACCGCCACCCATGACGGCACGGCAAAACCGCCCGCCGTGGATTCGTGAATGCGCAGGAAGGTAAGCCACGTCGGCAGGCCATCGAACTGCCCCGCCGCCGTGGCGCTGGCCAGCGCCAGCGCGATGATGCCCATGCTCTTCTGCGCATCGTTCATACCGTGCGCCAACCCCATCGCACTGGCCGACACGATCTGCGCCTTGCCGAAAAAACTGTTTACGAAGGGCGTGCGTCCCAAATAACGCAGGACACCCTTGCGACTCGCGAACCACGCCAGCAATGCATACAGGCTGCCCATCAGCAGGAAGCCCAACGCGAAACCCAACAACGGCGATACCACCATCGGCACCACGACTTTGGGAATCACGCCCTTGCCCGCCCACCAATGCGCGCCCTGCGCCCAGATCACCGCTTCGAGACGGCCGCCGGATGCCGAGATCGCCGCGCCGACCAGCGCACCGACCAGCGCGTGGCTGGAGCTGGACGGCAAGCCCAACCACCACGTCAGCAGATTCCAGACGATGGCCGCCAGCAAGGCACAGATCAGCAACTGCGGCCCCGCCTCGATCACACCCGTATTGACGATGCCGGCCGCGATAGTCGCCGCCACCGCGGTTCCCCACAGCGCGCCGATCATGTTCGTGATCGCCGCCAGCAGCACCGCCTGTCCCGGCGAGAGCACCTTGGTGGCGACGACGGTGGCAATGGAGTTGGCGGTGTCGTGGAAGCCGTTGATGTAGGTGAAAGCGAGTGCGATCAGCACCACGATGGCGACAAGGCCAAGACTCATGCGTCAGCTCCCATCGGTGCGCTCCTTAGGAGTTCTTCAGCACAATGGAATAGACGATGTTGCCGACGTCGCGGCACTTGTCGATGGCTTTCTCGATCAGCTCGAAAAGATCCTTCGCCAGCATCGCGCGCATCGGGTCATTGCTTTCGAGATAAAGCGTGCGATAGGGCGCCAGCAGCATGCGGTCGCCTTCCGATTCCAGCGTCTGCAGGCGATCCTGCAGTTTTTTCACCGGATCGATGCGCAGGCCGTGGCGCAGTTCACCGATCAGCTGCGCGACGACTTCGGTTGAACGTGCCAACACCAGGGTGCGCTGGCCGAAGTCCACCCCGGCTAGGCGAGCGGAGACGATCTCGTAACGATCGGCGAATTTCTCAACGCTCTTGGGGATCTTGTACAGCGCGTTGTTGAGCGCTTCGATGTCCTCGCGGTCCAGTGCCGTCACAAAGGTGTTCACCAGTTCTTCGCTGATCTTCCCCGCCAACGCCTTCTCACGGGCGCGGGCGGCAGCAAACGCGGCCATCACCGGGGCGCGGTCGGCCTGGGTCACCAGTTCATGCAAGGCCTTGGCACTTTCGCAGGCAGCGTCGGCGCTCTGTTCGAGCAGGCCGTAGAACTTGTCGCCTTTGCCGAAAATCGTCTGGAGTGAAAACATGCGGAGAACGCCTGGGGCAAGGGGTAAATGTGACGCGCATGTTACAGGACGCCCCCCCGCCGCGCCGCACCACTGGCACGCCTGAGTGCCTTACACTGATGCCATGCCCGCTCTAGATGCCCTGTCGCGATGCTGACAACAATCGCGCTCGTCCTCATCCTCGCCCTGTGCAACGGTTTCTTCGCGCTCTCGGAAATGGCGCTCGTCGCCTCGCGCAAGAGCCGCCTGAAGCAGATGGCCCGCACCAGTCGGCGGGCCCGTATCGCGCTGCTGCACGCCGAGTCCCCGGAACACTTTCTCTCGACCGTTCAGGTCGGCATCACCCTGATCATGCTGGTAACCGGTGCGGTCGCCGGCGACGCGGTGGGTTCGCATATCGCCGACCTGCTTCGCGGCAGCAATGTGGTGTGGCTGGTGCCCTATACGCGGATCATCGGCATCGTGCTGGGCTTCGTCGTGATTTCTTTCATCCAGATCGTGATTGGCGAGCTGGTACCCAAGCGCCTGGCATTGTCCGCGCCGGAGAAGGTGTCCGGTTACGTCGCCATGCCCATGCTGGTGCTTTCCCGCGCCACCGCGCCCTTCGTGTGGACCTTGAACCGCTCCAGCAGCATGTTGATGCGCATGCTCAATGTGAAAGATCGCGGCCAAAGCGCGGCAACCGAAGAAGAGATCCGTCTGCTGGTGGCCGAAAGCACCGAACAAGGCGTGTTGGACGCCGATGAGCAGGCGATGGTCAACCGCGTACTGCGCCTGGGCGATCGCACGGTCGATAGCGTGATGAGTCCGCGCACGCGCATCGCGTGGCTGGATATGAACGCGCCGCTGGCGGAAAACGTTGAAGTGTTGCGGCATACACCGTACTCGCGTTACCCCGTCTACCGCGGCGACGAATCGGACATTGTCGGTGTGGTCGAAGTGAAGAGCTTGCTCGCCACGATCACCGTCGGAAACCCGGACCTTTTCCGTACCCTGGCCAAACCCTTATACGTGCCGGCTACCGCACGCGCGCTCGATCTACTGGAAGAATTCCGCGACGCTGAAACGCCCATGGCGCTGGTCGTGGACGAATACGGCGATATCGAAGGCGTCGTCACACTCAACGATCTGCTCGCCGCCGTGGTCGGCGCCAGCCAGCTCGGCCATGGCAAAGAGGAGAGTTCGCCGATCGTGCAGCGCGAAGACGGCAGTTGGCTGGTCGACGGCGCGATTTCCACCGACGACTTGCGCGAACTGCTGGGCCTGGATCATCTGCCCGGCGAAGAAGAGCACGATTTCCGCACGGCCGGCGGCATGGTGATGGCCGCACTCGGACGCATCCCGCAAACCGGCGAAATATTCGAGTGGCACGGCATTCGGTTTGAAGTGGTCGATCTGGACGGCGCGCGCATCGACAAGTTGTTGGTGACGCCTGCGCCGCCCACCGAAGCGGCTGACGGCGAGTAAAACTCGCGCGGCTATTTTTTCTGCGTGGCCAACTGCGCCATGCGCTGCGCGTCGGCAAGAATGCCGTGCAACATGCGCAACTCGCGCTCATCCATCTGCGCACGCTGAAACAGCTTGCGCAGGCGCAACATGATCGTGGTCGGCGAGCGGCCCTTATGGAAATCGATGTCGTCCAGCGTTTGCGCCAGGTGTTCGTAGAAACGTTCCATCTGCGTCGCGTCGGCGGGCGGTTCATCGTGCACGGATGGCGGTGCGGAGATGCTCTCGCCCAGCAGTGCAACGCGTAGCTCGTAGGCCATCACCTGCACAGCCTGCGACAGGTTGAGCGAACTGAAATCGTCCACGCTGGGAATGCGCACCATCGCGTGGCAGCGCGCCAGCTCTTCGTTCTCCAGCCCAGTGCGCTCGTTGCCGAACACGAGTGCCACCTGCTCGCCACGCTGCGCCGCCGCCAGCGCTTGCATCGCCGCCTCGCGCGGGGACAGCTCCGGCAAGTTCACCCCGCGCCGGCGCGCCGAGAGGCCGAGGGCGAAACTGGAGCCGGCCAGGCCATCCACCAATTCCTGGTGAACTCCTGCCCCTTCCAGGACATCGTCCGCGCCTGCCGCCAGGGCCGAAGCCTCCCGATCCGGGAAACGGTGCGGCGCCACCAACTCCATGTGGGCAAAGCCCATCGTGCGCATGGCCCGCGCCGCACTGCCGATATTGCCCGGGTGAGAGGTGCGGACGAGAACAAAACGGAAGCGGCTGGGGAGGTCGTCGATGACAGTCATGCGGGGAATCAGTGGCAAATCAGCGGAAAAGGATAGTGGACGCAACCCTTCCGCGGGCATTGAACCCCGTTGCTGCCCCGCTCTGCTAGAATCCCCGGCCGCTAACCCGTTCTTTTGCCAAGTCAAAGCCATGACCAGACCCGCCGTCAACGTCGCGGTACGCGCTGCGCGCTCCGCTGGAAACGTGATCCTGCGTTATATGAACCGCATCGACGGTCTCAACGTCGTTGAAAAGCAACGCATGGACTTCGCGTCCGAAGTCGACAAGCTGGCCGAGGCCGAGATCGTCAAGGAGCTGCGTCGCGCCTATCCCACCCACGCCTTCCTCGCCGAGGAAAGCGGCGCCATGGGCAAGGGCCCGTTGGTCTGGGTGATCGATCCCCTCGACGGCACGCACAACTACCTGCGCGGTATCCCGCATTTCAGCGTTTCCATCGCCCTGCTCGACAAGGGCGAGCCGGTGTATGCCGTGGTGTTCGATCCCCTGCGCGATGAACTGTTCACCGCCAGCAAGGGCGACGGCGCCTACCTCAACGATCGCCGCATTCGCGTCAGCAAGCGCGAAAACCTCACCGGCGCGATGATCGCCACCGGCTTTCCCTATCGCCAGCGCGCGCATCTGGATTCGCAGTTGGCCATGACCCGCGCTCTGCTCATCCAGGCAGAAGATATCCGCCGTTCGGGTTCCGCCGCACTGGATCTGGCTTATACCGCTGCGGGTCGCTACGACGGATTTTTCGAGATCGGCCTCAAGCCGTGGGACATGGCTGCCGGTGCGTTGCTGGTGCGCGAGGCAGGCGGCCAATATGGCGACTTCGCCGGCCGCGACGGCATTCCCGAGAGCGGCAACATTGTCGCGGGCAACTTGCATATAGTGAAGGCGATGGTGGAAGCGATCGGCACACAAGCCACGCCGTCGCTGCTCAAGGCCTGACAAGCGAAGCACAATGTGACCACAAAAAGCGCCTTAGGGCGCTTTTTGTTTATGGCGTGCCGGCACTCGCATCGGCCAAACCGATATTGAACGTTACGCCATACGGATCGCGAACGTAGCAACGCGGAACACCCGTACCTTCCTCCACGAGTGTGCAACCGGCTGCGAGCAATGCCGCTTTCGCCATCTGGACATCTGCCACCAGAAAATCAAAAACGGGCGCATGTTCGGCGCCTTTTTCGACGTAAAGGCGAAACGAACCCGTTTCGAAGCCAATAAGCTTGTCGCCCCGGTATACTGCTTCGAAACCAAGCGTCGATGTATAAAACGTCGACGCCGCTGCCCAGTCATTCGTGCGAATGATGACGTCTCGCGAGGAACGGAATGCTGTATTCATGGCTATTACCCTATGAATGACTTACGCGTCGTCTAGAACTACGGGACCTGCTTGATCACTTCGAAATGCTGCACTTCTGGCTCGAACTCCAGGAGAAAATCAGCATCTTCCGGGTAGTACTTTGCTTTCAGGACCGCATCGCCTGCAAATGCACGGATGGCGTGTTCGGAAACCCAGTGCGTCACAGTCAGGAAATGTGAGACGTCGCCCTCGTCACGGCGCAATATCGCGACATCGATATTACCGGGCACCGCGCGGTAATCGGGAATGGCGCGTTGCTCGAGGAACGCCGCGTATGCATCGGCGCGTTCGCGGGATGTTCGACCGTGCCATATGCGACAGATCATCGGAATCATCCTCTTCGAAGGTGGACACAACTACACCGGCGAGTGGCACACCGCTTCGATGTTGTGGCCATCCGGATCGAGCACAAATGCGCCGTAGTAGTTCTCGTGATAATGCGCACGAATACCGGGCGCCCCGTTGTCGCGGCCGCCGACTGCGATGGCTGCTTGGTAAAACGCGTCGACCTTCGCACGACTGTCCACACGAAAAGCAATATGAAGCGGCGGGTTGTTCGCGACGCCGCTACTCACCCAGAAATCAGGCTTGTGTGGCTCGCCGAATCCGGCGACATCGGTATGTCTGGTCACTGAAGCAGGAAACTCCAGCAGCAATGCATAACCTATGGCAGAAAGCGCCTTGACGTAAAACGCTTTGCTTCTGTCAAAGTTGCTTGCACAAATGCCGGTGTGGTCGATCACGTCTCCCTCCCAAATGCTCTATCACCTTCCAAATTCCGTGGGACGTTCAAGCTGATAAATCGCATCCTGGATGTCGTCCAGCTTGCTCGAAAGGATCGCTTGCGCGTCGTACAGACCACGATTGTAGAAGTATGCGCCAATCTCTTTGGCAAAAAAGTCCAGCAGGAATTCCGCATCGAAATTGCCGATTTGCTGCTGCAACTCCTCGGAAAAATAGAGCTTTATTTTCCGAACGATAACGTCCTTTTCGGCCGCCGAGAATTTGATATCCATCGCATCCATAAGCTTGCTCCAAGACGCCTCGCTACTTACTGCAAAGTCTTGCAACTGACGTGAGTCGGCCTAGCCCGCCTCACGCAGGAACGTCCGCAGGAATGGCACCGTAATCCGCCGCTGCGCGGCCAAGGAGGCTTGATCCAGGCGATCGAGCAGATCGAGCAAAGCCCCCAGATCACGCACGTAGCGCGCGAACAACCAATCGAGCACGGTTTCATCCAGCTCGATGCCGCGCAGCGCGGCTTGGCTTTTCAGAACTTCGCGGCGCTCCGTATCGTCCAGTGGCTTGAGTGCGAACTGCGTGCACGCGCCAAGACGCGAACGCAGGTCGGGAAGCGTGATCGGCAAATGCGCCGGCACGTATTCAGCGGCGAAGATGAGCGCAGTACCTTCGGCCCGTGCGCGATTGTAGAGATCGAACAAAGCGTGTTCGGCATCCCGATCGCCAGCGAGTGCGTCCAGATTGTCCAGCGCGAGGAATTCGCTACCTGCTACGCCGCGGATCACAGCGGCATGGTCGCGCAATGTCTTAAGCGGCAAATACTGCGCAGAACGCCCTGCTTCGCTCGCAGCTTGGCAGGCCGCTAGCAAAAGATGGCTTTTGCCGCTGCCTGCCGGGCCACTCAAGTACAGCCATGGCGCACCGTGTTGCACGGCAAGCACGCGTGTCGCGGCAACCGCTGCCGCGTTGATACCTGCATGAAAATGTTCGAAACGCTGGCGACGCGGCCAACGCAAACTCAACGGCAACTGCGCAGTCATGGCTTGTGCGGTTCACTCTTTTCCGCGACGTGCGTCTCGGCGCGCACTTCGCCGTCGACCGCCTCGCTGACGGTTACGTCGACTTCGGCGATTACGGTGTCGGGCTCGCCTTCTTCGGTATACAGGTCGCTCTGTTTGTAGCGTTGCGCCAAGTAGCGCAGCAGCACCAGGATGACGGAAGCGGCCGGCAATGCCAGCAACACGCCAAGGAAGCCGAACAGGTAACCACCCGCCAGCACCGCGAAAATCACCGCAACGGGATGCAGGCCGATTTTTTCGCCGACCAGTCGAGGCACCAGCACGTAGCCTTCCAGCAACTGGCCGATCACAAAAACACCAACCACCATCAACAAGTGTGTCCAATCGCCATGTTGCACCAGCGAAGCGATGATCGCTGCGGCAAAGCCGGTGATGAAACCGAGGTACGGCACGAAGCTGAGCAGCCCTGCGACCATACCGATCAGCGGACCCACCGAAATACCAATCAGCGTCAACGCCACGCCGTAATAGATGGCGAGTGCAAGCATCACCAGCAATTGCCCGCGCACGAAAGCACCCAGCACGGCGTCTGATTCACGCGCCAGGTGCGCGATGGTCGGTTCGATCGAGCGCGGCAGCATGCGGTCGATCCATGCCACCAGGCGGTCCCAATCGCGCAGCAGGTAAAACCACACCACCGGGATCAGCACCAAGTTGGTCAGCCACATCACTACGCCGAAACCGGAGCGCGACAACTTGCCGATCACGGTGCCGATCGAGCCGATGTTTTCCTTGATTTCAGCAACCAGTCGATCCGTGTCGAACGCGTTCGGATCCAGATGCAGTTTTGCCTGCAACCAGGGCAGCACGGTGTCTTTTGCCCACTCCACGTAGCGCGGGAAATTTTCCACCAGGTTTTCGACCTGGCGTGCGATCAAAGGCACCAGCAACAGCAGCGAGGCCCCGATGATCAATATCAGCACCACGAACACGATACTGACCGCGAGCGTGCGTCCGACGCCCAGCCGCTCCAGGCGATTGGCCATGGGATCGCCCAGATAGGCCAGCATGGCGGCCACCGCGAAGGGCATCAGCACCGGGGCGAGCAGCCATATCACCAGCGCGATGACGACGGTAATGGCCAGCATCTGCCAGCGGCGGGACGTCTCTTGGCTTATGGACACGGAGGGCTCATCGATGGCGAAGGGCGTGTTGGCAAGTTTGGCTTATGTGGAGGGTGGTTCAAAGCGTTCTTATGGCGCATGACGCGTCTGCCATGCGCGATGCGACCAGCGCAGCACGTAATCCAGGCCGCTGATGACGCACAACCCTGCCACCAGCCAGATGAACGGCGCCGGTGTCGGTGCCGGCCAGTGAGCGAGCGCCAGCAATACGACAAGCAGGTAAACGATCTGCATCAACGTGCATGCTTTCGATAGCAGACTCGGCTGCGGATAAATGCGACCGATGAACAAGCGCCAGAGCAGCGCGCCGAATGCGATGACCAGATCGCGTCCGCAGACGATCAGCGCTAGCCAGAGCGGCGATTCCCTGAGCCACGCCAGCACCACGAAACAGCTGATCAACAGCAACTTGTCGGCGATTGCGTCGAGCATGCCGCCCAGCCGGCTCTGCCAGCCGTAATGGCGTGCCAGAAACCCGTCCACCCCATCCGAAACGCCCGCCACGGCGACCAATGCCAGTGCGGTTGGCCAGCTTCGTTGCAGCAGCAACCAGCAGATGGGTGCGACCAGCAGCACCCGCAGCATCGAGATGGCATTCGGCAGATGTCGCCAGGGCGAGTGCGACGCAGTGGGCATCGCGGCGACCATGCAGTGCTCAGTGCAGCCAGCGCAGGCTGACGTCGGCGCCGTCGTGCGAACTGCCCTGCATCAGGCGACCGCCCGCCGTGAGGTTGGCAGCCAGCCCATCGAGCGGCGTGCCGGCCTTCACGGCCAGCAACACGCCATCGTCCTGCGCGCTCAACGTGCCGACTTTCTGCACGGAAGGGTCGGCCCGCAGCGTCGCCAGCAAATTGGCGTAATCCATCGCGCTATGCACGCCGGACACCCACAGTTTGCCGTCGACCGTCGTCGCCCCGATCACATTCAACGCCTGGCCCAGGCGATCGGTGGCACTTTTGCCCGCATCCGCGAATGCATCGTCGTTGCTGCTGCCCTGAACGCTCCAATGCTGGGCCTGGCCGCCGCTGATCAGCGTCCAATCGGCGCCGTTGGCGTGCAAGTTACCCACCAGCACGAGGCCGGTGTGATACAGGCGACTGATCGCCGACATCGCAGCCGGGTCGGCGGCGGCGAGCTTGCCCAGGTCGGGGAGCTGGGTCGGATCGGCATAGCTCACTTGGTAACCGTGTTTGCTCACCGAATCGCTCAGTGCGCCGAGATCGTCCTTGCCGAGGATCTTGCCGTCGCTACCCTGCACGACCAGCAACAACGGTGGTTTCACGCCTGCTGCCGTAGCGCCCATGTCGGTAACCAGGCGCTGCACGGCCCCCTGATCGAAGGTGATCGACAACGTAAGGCTTGGCGGATTGCCTGCCCCACTCAGGTACTGGAACTGTTTGACGATGCCGCCGGCGTTCTGCAGCGCATCGCTGTAAGCGCCCTTGCCGGTGAGGTCCTGACCACCCGACACGCGGGTCAACACCTGCCCCAGGGCAGTGGAGAAGGCCTGGCTGCGCTGCGCATCGCTGACATCGGTGACCGGCACCACCACCGTGTAGGGCGAGGCCGCCTGGCCAAGGGCGAACTGTGGCAACCCCACCACGAGGCCGAACAGCAAAGTGGCGATCAGCAGACGTGACAAGCGCATGGGCGGGAGATGCTCAGGGGGATTTGAAGGAAAGTCTGCCCAATCCCACCCCTAACGTCTATCATTAGCGGTGCTCTGGTCCATTTTGTACTGGTGCCATTGGCATTGTTTGCCTGCAGATAACAGGGGCGCCGACGAAAGCAGACTCGCCGTCTGTCGAGCCGGCGGCCCGAACAGCTGCGGGCAAACAGTCTCAAGGGCGCCAGTAGAGAGAAGGATCAGAGCGTCCCTTTCGTTTTCCGAAGCACAGGTCCGCCATGTCCGACGCCCTCACTTACCGCGCCGCTGGCGTAGATATCGACGCCGGCAATGCCGTGGTCGAACGCATCAAACCGCTGGTCAAGCGCACCTTCCGTCCCGAAGTGATGGGCGGCCTGGGCGGTTTTGGCGGCTTGTTCAATCTGGGCACACGCTACAAGGAACCGGTGCTGGTCTCGGGCACCGACGGCGTGGGCACCAAGCTCAAGCTGGCTCAGCAGCTGGGCCGCCACGACACGATCGGCATCGACCTGGTCGGCATGTGCGTGAACGACGTGCTGGTGCAGGGCGCCGAGCCGCTGTTCTTCCTCGATTATTTCGCCACCGGCAAGCTGGATGTCGATACCACGGTCGCCGTGGTCGGCGGCATCGCCAAGGGTTGCGAATTGGCCGGCTGCGCGCTGATCGGCGGCGAGACGGCCGAAATGCCCGACATGTATCCGCCGGGCGAATACGATCTGGCCGGCTTCACCGTCGGCGCAGTCGAAAAGGATGCCTTGCTGAGCGGCGATGGCATCGTCGCTGGCGATGTGATTCTGGGCGTGGCGTCTTCCGGCCCGCATTCGAACGGCTACTCGCTGATCCGCAAGATCGTCGAGCGCGCCGGCAGCCCGTTTGATCTGGACCTCGGTGGCATGACGCTCGCAGACGCGCTGATGGCGCCAACCACCATCTACGTGAAGCCGATGCTGGAACTGCT
>FSXK01000273.1_pt1 | contig 15889 bp, 9 predicted proteins | sample 1638101 | NCBI WGS metagenome assembly FSXK01 (sample SAMEA3914788, study PRJEB12502) | metagenome | biome: forest; material: soil | place: Canada | collected 2011-07-03 | depth 0.1 m | reverse complement strand
GCCAAGGCGTACACGGCAGCGCGCGAGATCCTCGGCGCGCGCGACTTGTGGGCGCAGATCGAAGCGCAGGACAGCAAGGTGGCCGAGAACACGCAGGTCGACGCGATCATGCAGATCTGGTCGCTGCTGCGGCACATCACGCGCTGGTTGCTCAATCGTCCCGGCGGCACGCTGGAAATCGCGGCCAACGTGGAGCGCTACCAGTCCGCTGTCGCCGAACTCAGCGCGACCCTGCCGGAAACGCTCACTCCGGCCGGCAAGGCCGACTTCGGCACCAGCCAGGAGAAGTGGGAGGGTCTTGGGTTGCCCGCCGATCTCGCCCTGCCTTTGGCCAAGCTGCCAGAACTGCGCGCCATGCTCGATATGGTGGAAGTGGCGAAGCAAACGGGCCAGCCTATCGCCAAAGTGGCCAACGTGTTCTTCGAGTTGGGTCAGGCGCTGGATCTGGAGTGGCTGCGCGGGCAGATTGAGGCATTGCCGGTGGATGGTCACTGGCATGCACAGGCACGCGGTTCGCTGCTGGATGAGCTCAATCACCAGCACCGTGCGTTGGCGACACAGGTTCTCGCGCTATCTGGTGGCAGCAAGGATGTATCGCCAGTACAGGCGTGGCTCGGTCGCGATGATGCCACCCTCAAGTACACCCGCAGCATGCTGGCGGAGATCCTCACGCAGAATGCCGACTATCCGATCGCATCGGTGGCGGTTCGTCGTCTGGCGCAGCTGGCGCAGGTTCCGGTGGGCTGACATTTTCCCCTCTCCCCTTTGGGGAGAGGGCAGGGTGAGGGGCCAATCTCGCGATAAAAGTTATTCGAAGCACGCTTCGATGAAACCCCATCGCAGGATCAGCCCCTCACCTCAATCCTCTCCCCGAAGGGGAGAGGAGGCGAACGCAAAGAGCCATGCTTAATGGCCTTGCCCCTCGTCGTGTCGTAAGCTCAAAGGCACGTAACCCACACCAAGACGGATCTCATGCGCCTCGCGTTCGTCGCCAGTGAAACCAATGTCGCCCAACAAGCGCGCCGCAAACTCATAGAGCGTTACGGCGATGTACCTGCCACCGATGCGAAAGTGATCGTTGCGCTAGGCGGCGACGGCTTCATGCTGCGAACGCTGCACGCGCATCGCGCGATTGCTGCACCCGTGTACGGCATGAAGCTTGGCCGCGTTGGTTTTCTGATGAACAAGCACCGGATCGATGAGCTGCCCGAACGTATCGCGCGCGCTCACGCTGCCGAATTGTTTCCGCTTGAAATGGTGGCGACCGATGCGGATGGCCAGACACGACGTGCGTTGGCGTTCAACGAGGTGTCGCTGCTTCGACAAACGAATCAGGCGGCGCATCTCGAGGTGAAACTCAACGATATCGTGAAGCTGGCGACCTTGGTGTGCGACGGCATCCTGGTCTCAACGCCCGCCGGTTCCACTGCGTACAACCTTTCCGCGCATGGCCCGATCTTGCCGCTCGACGCCAATGTGCTGGCGCTGACCCCGATCAGCCCGTTCCGGCCACGCCGCTGGCGCGGTGCGATCTTGCCGCATCGCACGTTGGTCAGCTTGCGCGTGCTCGACCCTGGCAAGCGCCCCATAAGTGCGACGGCCGATTTCCTGGAAGTGCGCAATGTGCGTGCAGTGGAAATCAGCCAGTTGCGGGACGAAGGCGTGAAGTTGCTTTTCGATCCGGAGCACAATCTGGAACAGCGCATACTGGACGAACAATTTGCGGCGGATTAATCATTTTTCGCCCATCATTCTTCCGGCCTTCTCTCAATGACTCGTCTGAACCAGCCCGCTCACGATCCTAGCGCTGCCATCGATAATCGACTGGTCGTTGCCATCTCGTCTCGTGCGTTGTTCGATCTGGGCGATAGCCACGACCTGTTTGAACGCAGTGGACTGGATGCTTATCGCGCGTTCCAGATCGAGCACGAAAACGAGATTCTGCAGCCTGGCGTGGCGTTTCCCTTGGTGCAGAAGCTACTGGGCCTCAACAAGCTTGCTGGCGATGTGCCGCCTGTCGAGGTGATTCTGCTTTCGCGCAACTCCGGCGATACGGGTCTGCGCATCTTCAACGCCATCCAGCATTACGGCCTGGAAATCAGCCGCGCGGCGTTCACGAGTGGCGCGCCCACGTCGGACTACATCGCGCCATTCAAGGCGGATCTATTTCTTTCTGCCAACGCCGAAGATGTGGGGCGCGCATTAAAGGCCGGTGTTGCGGCAGCGACGATCCTGCCATCGGTCGCGCCTCCGCGTGCCAGCGAACAGCTACGCATAGCCTTTGACGGTGACGCTGTCATTTTCGGCGACGAAGGCGAGCGTGTGTCGCGCGAGGAGGGGCTGGAAGCATTCCACCGTAGCGAAACCGAACTCGCCGATGAGCCGCTTTCCGTCGGGCCATTTCGCGGATTCCTTACTGCGGTGCATCGTCTTCAGGCCGCTTTTCCTGCTGAAAACTCGCCCATCCGGACGGCGCTCGTTACCGCACGCTCCGCGCCGGCGCACAAACGCGTGATCCTCACGTTACGGCGTTGGGGTGTGCGTATCGATGAAGCGCTGTTTCTTGGCGGCCGCGATAAAGGACCGTTCCTGGATGCCTTCGGCGCCGACATCTTCTTCGACGATTCACCCGCTAACGTGGAATCCGCGCGTAAGCACGTCGCAACGGGACATGTGCCACACGGCGTAAGCAACCCTTGAGAGGTTGTTGCAGCTTCAGGGCACCGAATGTCCCTTGCTCGCGGTCCAGATTGCATACCAGTCTTCAGCATCGAGCCGCACATCCAACGCGGAAACGGCTTCGCGCAAACTTTCGATACGGCCCGTGCCTGTGATCGGATAAGGGCGGGAAGGGTGGCGCAGCACCCAAGCAAAAGCGAGCGTTGTGAGCGTGACGCCGTGGCGCGCGGCAATGGCAGACATCTCGGCGCGAACGCGATGTGCCTGTTCGTCTTCGCTATTGAACAGGCGCCCTCCTGCCAGCGGCGACCAGATCATGGGGCGTAGGCCGAGCTGCTGTGCCTGATCGAGGCTGCCGTCGTCCAATGCATCCATCTGCAGTGGTGACAATTCAAGTTGGTTGGTGATCAGCGGATGTTGCTGGTGCAACAGCGCGAACTGGCTGCTGCTGTGATTGGACACGCCCCAGTGCGTCACTTTTCCTTCCTGTGTGAGCGCCGTGAAGGTATCCGCCAACGCGGTGGCATCCATCAGGTAATCGGGGCGATGAATCAGCACGAGATCGAGCTTGTCGACGCTTAAGTTGCGCAACGACTGTTCGACTTGCGTTCGAACGTATGCTGCGTTGGTGTCGTAGTAATTGATCCGATAAGGCCGTTGGGCCGAGCGCAGACGGATACCGCATTTTGTCACCAGCTGCATGCGATCGCGCAAGGCCGGTGCCGTTTTCAGCGCTTCGCCGAACAGGCTTTCGGCGCGATAGTCGCCATAAATGTCCGCGTGATCGAACGTGGTGATGCCCAACTCCAACGCCTGTTCAATCCAGCGCACGCGCTCTTGAACACCTAGATTCCAGCCCGCGATACGCCACAGGCCCGCAACAATGGGAGAGAGTTCAAAAGAAGCAGAATTGTTTGGCATGACGTATCGAATGGCGTTCTTAAGGAGTGGATGCGGTTTTCTTAGCTTCGCCAAGTTCATCGGCCGACCAGCCGCCGCCCAGATCGCCAATCAGCGATACAGCATCCAGCAGGCGCTGCTGCTGCACGCTCAGTGCACTCTGTTGGGCGCTCAATTGCGTGGCCTGCGCGGTGGCGGCGGTAGTGTAATCGACCGTCCCAGCTTGGTACTCATTGAACGCGATTTGCGCCCCTTGCGTGGCATCGCGCACGACAGCGTCCTGCACCTGTGCCTGTTGGCCGAGGATGCTTAAACCAGAAAGATCATCTTCGACGTTCTGAAATGCGGTCAGCACAGTGCCGCGATAGTTAGCCACCGAGGCTTCGTAGGCGGCCTTGGCGGCGGCAACTTCGCCATGGCGAGCGCCGAAGTCGAACACGGTTTCATCGACGTCTGCGCCCAGCGACCAGACGTGATTGGCGACGTGCAGCAAACCGGCCAGTGGCGATTGTGAAAAACCATCGGCGGCCGACAACGAAACGCTTGGATAATAAGCGGCGATCGCAACACCGATGGCAGCATTTTCAGCAGCCATTTGACGTTCGGCGACGGCAATATCCGGACGACGTTCCAGCAGCGTCGACGGCACGCCCACGGGCACGCTCGGCAACGTTGGCAAGGTCGTGCTGTGGGGAATATCGAGTTCTTCCGGATTTTTGCCAACCAGCACTGCAATCGCGTGAGCGTACTGAGCGCGCGCCACGCCAAGTGCGATCAAGCTCGATTGCGCGTTCTCCAATTGCGTCCGCGCGGTAATCACGTCTGAAGGCGGTGTGGTGCCGGCTGCGCCCTGGTTGGTGACGACACGTAGAAATTCCGTGTATGCATCGACGGTTTTCTGCAGCAGATCAGTATTGGCGTCGGTGACCCTCAGCTCGATCACCGCGGTGGCCAGAGCGGTTTGCTCGGATAATGTGGCGTTGGCCAACGTGGCCTGGCTGGCTTGCGCGGTAGCTTTGTTCTCTTCGATGGTGCGGCGAACCTTGCCCCACAGATCCGGCGCCCAGCTGACATTGCCTTCGAGCGAGCCGGACGTGCTTATCGGCCGCAGGCTCGAAACACTACTGCCCTGCGCAGTGCGTTGCTTGGTGCCCGAGCCGGCAATGCCGATCGTGGGGAACAAGGCGCTGCGGGCCACTTGTACTTCTGCCATGGCCTGCTGGTAGTTGGCGTAATCAAGCCGCACGGTCTGGTTGGAGACCGACACCATCGGTTCGAGCTGGTTGATCAGCGGATCGTTAAATACGGTCCACCAATCGCCCTTCGGCGCTTCGGCTGCAGGCGCGGCCTCGGTCCAGCCAGGCAGCGGTTTGTATTGTGTGGGTACGGGCACCTGTGGGCGGTGGTAGTCAGGACCGACCATGCAACCGCCGAGCAAAAGTGCCAGCGACATCGCTAGAGCTGTGTGGGAAATCTTCATGTTCATGCGCTCGCGTCCGATCTGTTCCACGGCAAGGTGGCTGACCAGCTGGCGAGCCTGGCGCGCAAGCGGTCGAGGAAGAGGTAGATCACCGGTGTCGTGTACAAGGTAAAGACCTGGCTGAAAATCAGTCCACCCATGACGGTGATGCCCAACGGCTGGCGCAGCGATGCGCCTTGGCCAATGCCGATGGCCAAAGGTACCGCGCCCAGCACGGCAGCCGCGGTGGTCATCATGATGGGGCGCAGGCGTATCACGGCTGCATCATGGATGGCTTTCTGCGGCTCGTATCCCTGATCGCGCTGCAAATGGATGGCTACATCGATCATCATGATCGCGTTCTTCTTGACGATGCCGATCAGCAAAATGATGCCGATCATGGCAATCACCGAGAACGGCGTGCCGAAGATCAATAGCGCCAAGGTGGCACCGATGCCTGCCGACGGTAGCGTGGACAAAATGGTGATCGGGTGGACCGTGTTCTCGTAAAGAATACCGAGCACGATGTAGACGGCCGCAAGCGCCGCGAGTATCAGCAGCGGCATCGTCGACATCGATTGGTTATAAACCTGCGCGGCACCGGCGGAACTGCCGTGAATGGAGGCGGGCATACCCAACTCCTGCATGGCCTGACTGATCGCAGACATGGCAGTGCTCAAGGAGCCACCTGGCGGCAGGTTGAAGGAAATCGTAGCGGCTACCAGGCCGTCTTGATGGCTGACCTGCGTTGCGGTGTGGTTGTTGACGTAAGTGGAGAGTGCAGGGAAGGGCACCAGGGTTTCGGCCGATGTGCTGTCCGCGCTGCCGCTGGAGCTTCCGCCCTTCGAATTGGAAATGGAGTTGGTAAGCTGGTTGGCTTCCGCATTCGAGTTCAGCGAATTGGTCGAGGATGACCCGTTCTGCGTCGCTGTCACTGCGGATGCTGCTTGAATCCCGGTCACCGTGCCGCCCGGCATCTGTGTTTGCTGGGTGCCGCTTGCATTGCCCGCCGCGGTGCTGAAGCGCATGCGATTGAGCATCTCCGGATACTGCCAATACTTCGGCGCCACCTCCATGACCACGAAATATTGGTTGAGCTGGTTGTAGACAGTGGAAACTGTGCGCTGCCCGAATGCGTCATAGAGCACGCTGTCGATCTGGTTGGGTGCAAAGCCATAGCGCGCGGCGGTAGCGCGATCGATATTGATGTAGGTCTGCAAGCCGTTTTGCTGCAGGTCGGAGTTAACGTCCTGCAACTGGCTACGATATTTGCCGAGCGCCGTGACCAGTTTCGGCACCCAGGTGTATAGCGCGTTGGGATCGTCGCTAGTTAGCGTGTACTGATATTCGGCTGCCGACGAACGGCCGCCGATATGCAGATCCTGCGCTGCCTGCAGGAAGAGTTTCGCGCCAGAGACGCCATTGAGTTTTGGGCGCAAACGATCGACGACTTGTGCAGCCGAAATCTTGCGTTCTGCAAGCGGCTTCAGCTCGATAAAAACGTTGGCTGTATTCAATGCGCGGCCACCGGTGAAGCCCGCAACCGATTCGACGGCAGGGTCTTTCTGTACGATGCCCTGCAATTGCGCCAGCTTCTTTTCCATCGCCTGGAAGGAAATGCTTTGGTCGGCGATGATCTGGCCGATCAAGATGCCGTTGTCTTGCTCCGGGAAGAAAGTCGATGGCACCAACTTGATCAAAAAGACATTCAGCACGACGAGCCCGATCAGCATCAGGCCGACCAGCAGCGCGTGATCGAGTACAGAAGTGAGCGATCGCGAATAGGCGTTCTTGAAGCGCTCGAATTGCTTCTCGTACCAGACAGCCCAGCGCGCCTTGGAATGCATCCCGGCACCGGGGCGCAACAAATACGCGGCCATCGTCGGTGTGACCGTGAGCGAAATGATCAAGGAAAGCAGAATCGCGATGGAGAGGCAGACCGCGAATTCATGGAACAGCAGTCCGACGATGCCTGGCATCAGCAGAATTGGCAGGAACACCGCGATCAACGAGACGCTCATCGAGATCACGGTGAAGCCGACCTCGCCACTACCTTTTAGTGCCGCCTCGCGCACGTCCATGCCTTCTTCGACATGGCGCACGATGTTTTCCAGCACCACCACGGCATCGTCGACCACGAAGCCGGTGCCGATGGTCAAGGCCATCAGCGAGAGATTGTCCACGCTGTAACCCATCAGATACATGGGTCCGAACGTGCCGACGATCGAGAGTGGCAACGCGACCGCCGGTATCAGGATGGCGCGTGGCGACTGAAGAAACACGTACACAACGCCGATCACCAGAAGTACAGCGATAAATAGCGTGCGCTCCGTGTCGCCGACCGCCGCGTTCACCGATTGCGAGCGATCGACGGCGATGCCGATATGGACGTTGCGCGGCAAGGTCGCTTCGATTGACGGTAATACTTGCCGGATTTGTGCGACCGTCTTGACGATGTTGCCGCCGGGCAGGGGATAGACGATCACCAGTACCGCAGGCTGGCTGTTGTAAAGCCCCATATTGCGGATATTTTCGGCGGAGTCTTCGACATCCGCCACGTTGCGCAGAAACACCGGCGAATTGTTGCGGTAGGCGACGATCAGGTCGCGATATGGCGCCGCCTTGTTGATCTGATCGTTGGACGTGACTTCGTAGCGTTGGCCATCCTGATCGATATGGCCTTTGGCGCTGTCAGCATTGGCGGCGCTGATCGCCGCGCGCACGTCTTCCAGGCCAATGCCATAACTATTCAATTGATCGGGCTGCAGCTCGACGCGCACGGATGGCAGGGCGCTACCGCCCAGCGTGATCTGACCCACGCCGTCGACCTGCGACAACTGTTGCTGGATCACCGAATCGGCCGAATCGTAGAGCTGCGCGCGGGTCAGTGTTTTCGACGTCAGCGCCAACACCATGATCGGCGAATCAGCCGGGTTGTATTCGCGATAGTTGGGGTTGTTGCGCAACGTGGTGGGCAGGTCTGCGCGCGCTGCCTGGATGGCAGCCTGCACATCGCGCGCTGCACCGTTGATATCGCGATTCAGCCCGAATTGGATGGTGATCTGCGTGGAACCGACAAAGCTCGTCGACGTCAATTCCGACACGTCGGCAATCGAACCCAGCCGCTTTTCGAGCGGTTCGGCCACGGTGGATGCCATGATGTCGGGACTTGCACCGGCCATGTTCGCCTGCACCACGATCACCGGAAAGGTGATGTTCGGCAGCGGCGCGACCGGCAAACGGAAATACGCCAGCAATCCGGACAGAAAGATTGCGATCGCCAATAGGGTGGTTGCGACCGGCCGCTTGATGAATAGCGCCGAGATGTTCATGCGCAACGACACATTTCAATGATGCAGCGAACGAGCTTCCTCCCCTGCGTGCAGGGGAGGAACGAGACCGGTTGCGGGAAGTTGCTCATGGCGTGCTCTCGCCCGCCGCCGGCGCAGCCTTGCGCTGGAAACGCTGCGCCAGGCGATCAAAGAAAAGATAGATCACCGGCGTGGTGAACAGTGTCAGCAGCTGGCTCAAGGTCAGGCCGCCGATGATCGCCAGGCCGAGCGGTCGGCGTAGCTCCGAACCGGTACCGCTGCCGAGCAGCATCGGCAACGCGCCGAGCATGGCCGCCAGCGTCGTCATCAGGATGGGGCGGAAACGCAGCAACGATGCTTCGAAGATCGCTTCTTCCGGTGGCTTACCGTGCTCGCGTTCGGCTTCGAGCGCGAAGTCCACGATCATGATCGCGTTCTTCTTCACGATGCCGATCAACAGCACGATGCCGATGATGCCGATCACATCCAGGTCGCTTCCTGCGACCATCAGTGCAACTAGCGCACCGATACCGGCGGAGGGCAGCGTCGAAAGAATGGTCACCGGATGGATGAAGCTCTCATACAACACGCCGAGCACGATATACACCGCCACCAACGCGGCGATCAGCAGGTAAACCTCGCTGGACAGCGAATCCTGGAAGGCCTGCGCAGCGCCCTGGAACGAAGAGGTGATCGAGGACGGCAATTGCACCGCCTTTTCGGCTTGATTGATCTCCTCAACTGCTTTGCTCAGCGAGGCATCCTTGGCCAGATTGAACGAGATAGTGACCGAGGGGAACTGCGCCAGGTGACTGATCACCAGTGGCGACTTGGTGACCTCGATCTTGGCGATGGCACTCAGCGGGACCTGTCCACTGCTGCTGGTCTGGCTAGGCAGATACAACTCGCCCAGCGACTGCAACGTCGGCAATTTTTCGGGCTTGGCGACCAGGATCACGCGGTACTGGCTGGACTGATCGAAGATGGTCGAGACGATGCGCTGTCCCAGCGCATCGTAAAGCGCGTTGTCGATGGTCGCCGCAGTGATACCGTAACGTGCGGCAAGTTGGCGATTGACCTCGACGTTCACGCTCAGGCCGTCGTTGTTCAAATCGCTGGTCACGTCGGTAATCGACGTGATTTTTTTCATGCGATCAATCAACGCAGGCACGTATTGCATGAACGCCTGCTGGCTCGGCCCGCGCAACACGAACTGGTATTGGTTCGGCGACACGGTGGTGTCGAGGGTGAGATTCTGCTCAGGTTGCAGATACAGCTTGATGCCGGGGATATTCGCCACTTCGGTCTGGATGCGCCGGGCGATTTCCGTCGCGGTGTCTGAGCGATCGTCACGCGGCTTCAGGTCGATCAGGAAGCGGCCGTTGTTGAGCGTCGTATTGGTGCCGTCGATGCCGACGTAAGAGGTGAGATTGGTGACGTCGGCATCTTTGAGGATCGCATCGGCCAACGCAGCCTGCCGGTTCACCATCGTGGTGTAGGACACCGAGTTGTCGGCGATGCTGATGCCTTGAATCACACCGACGTCCTGCACGGGAAACAGACCCTTCGGTATCACGACGTAGAGGATCACGGTGATGACGAGGGTTGCGATAAAGACGACCAGGGTGGCGACCTGATGACTCATCACAAAGCGTAGCCCACGTTCGTAAGCCGCCAAGGTTTTGTTGAACAGACCTTCACTTATCCGTTCAAAACGACTGGGATGCCGCTCTGCCTGGGCACGCAGAATGCGCGCGCACAGCATGGGCACCAAGGTCAGCGAAACCACACCCGAAAGCACGATGGTGATGGCAAGAGTCACCGCGAATTCGCTGAACAGACGCCCGATGACGCCACCCATGAACAGTAGCGGGATCAACACGGCGATCAGCGATACGGTCAGCGACAGAATGGTGAAGCCGATCTGGCCGGCGCCGATAAGCGCGGCATTGAGCGGTGTCTCGCCTTCTTCCAGGTAACGGACGATGTTCTCGATCATCACGATCGAGTCGTCCACGACGAAACCAGTCGCGATGATCAACGCCATCAGCGAGAGGTTGTCGATCGAGTAGTTCAGCTCGTACATCAACGCCAATGTGCCGATCAGAGAGACCGGCACGGAGATGCTGGGGATGATCGTAGCCGGCACATTGCGCAGGAACACGAAGATCACCAGCACCACCAGCACGATGGCCAGCACTAGTTCGAATGCAGCGTCGGACACCGAAGAACGGATCACGCCCGTGCTATCGGAAACGATCTCGACCTTCATGCCCGCTGGCAGCGTGGATTCCAACTGGGGCAGTTCTTTCTTGATCTGGTCGACCGTGGCGATCACGTTCGCGCCCGGCTGGCGCTGCACATTCAGCACGATCGCCGGCGTCTTGTTGTACCAAGCGCCTTGCTCGGTATCCTGCGCGGCCTGCGTGACGCGAGCGACGTCGCGCAAATACACCGGCGCGCTGTTTTGGTAGGCGACTACCGTGTTCAGGTAATCCTTGGGATCCTGGATCTGGTCGTTGCCGTTGATCGTGTAATCCAGATCCGGCCCGTCGAAATTGCCTTTGGGCTGGCTGACGTTGACGTTGGAGATCAACGAGCGCAGATCGTCGATGTTAAGTCCGTAGGCAGCGAGCTTCTGCGGATCCGCCTCGACTCTTACCGCCGGCACATTGCCGCCCGCAGGCGTAACTAGGCCGACGCCCGGCACTTCGGAAATTTTCGTACCGAGCCGGTTGTTGGCGACATCTTGCAACTGTGGCAAGGACATCGAATTGGAAGTGACCGCCAAGGTGAGAATAGGCTGGTCCGCAGGATTGACCTTGGCGTACGTCGGCGGTGCCGGAAGGCCGCTGGGCAGCAGGCTATTGGCGGCATTGATGGCTTCCTGGACGTTCTGCTCGGCTACGTCGAGGTTGAGCGAAAGATCGAACTGCAAGGTGATGACGGACGCTCCAGCGGAGCTGTTGGAGGTCATCTGCTGCAAGCCCGGAATTTCGCCGAGCTGCACTTCTAGTGGTGCAGTCACGGTGGTCGCCATCACCGAAGGGCTGGCGCCGGGGTAGAAGGTCTGCACCTGGATCGTCGGGTAGTCGACGTCGGGCAGGGACGATACCGGGAGGAAGCGCATCGCGACGAGACCCACCAGCACGAGGGCGATCATCAGTAGCGACGTAGCCACCGGCCTGAGTACGAACAGGCGGGAAATGTTCATCGGATCGCGCGTCCGCCGCTTAAGACTGTGAAGCGGAGGCAGCGGAGTGGGTCCGCTTTCCGCTCTTCTTGGGCGGCGTATCCGCCGAGGATGATGCCGGGGCTGGGGCACTGCTCGCGCCCGCGGGCTTGGGCTGGGCGATCTTGATCGCAGCGCCGTCGCTCAAGCGGTCCATGCCATCGGTGACCACCGTCTGGCCTGCCGACAGGCCGGAGAGAATCACCGTGTTTTTGCCGTCGCTCGGGCCTGGCGTCACTTTGTGCACCGACACCGTGTTGTCGGAATTCACTAGATAGACGTAGTCGCCGGGCGCACCGGTCTGCACAGCCGGTGTCGGCACGAGTACCGCGTTCTGCAGCGTGTCGACGAGCAATCGCGCGTTGACGAACTCGTTCGGATACAACGATTCGTCGTCATTGGGGAAGGTGGCGCGCAGGGTGACCGTGCCAGTGCTGGTCGCCATCTGATTGCTGATGGCGTAGAGCGTGCCCGTGGCAATTTGCTTGGTGTTGTCGCTGTTGAAGACAGTAACGGCGAGCTTGTCGCTGGAATTGAAGCGTTGCAGCACTTTGCTCAGCGCGTTCTGCGGCACGGTGAACTGCACCGTCGTGGGTTTCATCGTAGTGATCACCACGATGCCGGGCGAGCTCGATGCGGTGACGTAGTTGCCTGGATCGACCAGCCGCAGACCGACTCGTCCGGCGACAGGTGCCGTGATATGGCAATAGGCGAGATCGAGGTCGTCTTGCGCGATGCTCGCTTGATCAGCCTTCACCGCCGCTTCGTCTTGTTGCACCGTGAATGTCTGATCGATATAGGTCTGCTCGGCGATCGACTTTTGCTCGTGCAGCTGCGTATAGCGAGCGAGGTCGGCACGCGCCTGGTTCAGGGTGGCCTGATCTTTGGCCAACTGCGCCTCGGCTTGCTGCTTGTTGATTTCGTACTGGCGTGGGTCGATCTGGGCAAGGAATTGCCCTTTCTTCACATCCTGGCCTTCCTGATAACCGACATCCGTGAGATAGCCGCTCAACTGTGGCAGCACGGTGACAGTGGCGACGGGAGTGACCGTGCCTAGTTCGTTCAATATCTCGGGCATGTTGCCCAACGTCGCAGCGGCAGCGCTCACCACTTGCGGCGGCGTCCCCATTTTTGCTGGTTTGTTATTCAAGATATGAATCACGATGAGGACGATCAGCGCCAAAATGATGATCGCTGCTATCAGCGTGCCGCGCTTCTTGCGAAAGTTTCCGGCTGCTCGTGGGGTATCGGCAGTCATGGCCATCTCCAGATGTTCATTTCTCAGTCTACAAGAGCTCTTTGACTTACCGAAGTGTCACTGAACGGGGGGAGCCACTGTCGGCAAAATGCTCAAAGTCAATTAAACGGGAAATTATTCATATGGTTGACGCGCAGAAGGGATGACCCCTGGCATAGGTGTGACCATGGGCATTTATGAGACCATCGGCGAAATTCCACGTGAATGCTGCCTGCGCGGCATGAATGGGCCGCCGAGCTTCAGGTGTGACTCTCGAAACGCCAAGTCGTTCCGTCATGGCCGGTCAAAACGCTTCGGGCATGGCATGAAGCCATTTCGATGTGGCCGCGCTCAGACCATTTTCGTGCGTTTCCACCACGGCGTGACCTTTTCTTCACGCACTAGCGTAAACAGGCCTGCTCCGAGAATCAGCACGATGCCGACCAGCATCGGCCAGTCGACCTTGTCGCCGAACAACCAGTAACCAAAGCCGATCGCCCACAACATCTGGCTGTACTGGGTGGGTGCAACGCGATTAGCGGGGGCGATCAAGGTGGCATACATCAACAGTACGCCGGCCAGCGCAGCGAGCAGGCCATAGCCCGCGAGCAATTCCCACTCGTGCAGATTCGGCCAGACAAAGCGCGGAATCATCATGAAGCCACCCATGACAAGCGGCCCGACCACACCAGCACCGTAGAGACTGATGCGCTTCTCGTGCGCCCCGGCCATGCGCAATGCGACGACCGAAGCCGCTGCAAACACACCGCACACCAACGCAGCCAAATGACCCACGCTCAACGCGCGAAAGCCAGGCCGCAGCACGATCAATACGCCGGCAAAACCAACGAACACCGCCGACCAGCGTCGCCAGCCAACGTGTTCTTTCAGAAATAGAACGGAAAGTATCGTCACGAAGATCGGCATGAGAAAGATCAGCGTGAATACCTCAGCCATCGGCAACAAGGTGAAGGCGGTGACCGAGGTAATGTTCCCAACGGCGCCTGCTATCGCGCGCACCCACCACAAGGAGGGCCTGCGCGCTGTGACCACGTCTCTCCAGCGATCGTCTTTGCGCATCATGAACGGCAAAGCGGTGAGTCCGAACACGGCTCCGAAAAAAACCGATTCGTAAGGCGGCACCGAGCCGTACAGGGATTTCACGAATGCATCGCTGATCGCATAAGCCGCGAAGCTGGCGAAGCCGAGTAGCACACCTCTGATCATGCGAATTCCGGCGGATGGGACAATAAAGGATCGCTCGGCACGGTACTCGGCGGAGCGTAGCTCATGATCATTGCGTTATTCCGATACGGACTTAAGGCAATGCATCGTCCATGAATAAGCATTCTAAAAGACATCGTCACGGATCGCGATGGAAGCCTGGTTTGCACCTTCATTGTTATCCTGCGGCAAAACCCCTACGCGCAGTGGATGTGCTGACTGACAGCACCCAATAACCATGTCACCGAGGATGGATTCCTTACCTAATCCTGGCGGCGAGCACGCGAAACATTTCGGTCGTCGTCATTGTTCTGCACATGTAAGGATGCTACCGCCGTGCTTCATGGACGATTGCCGACGTATGTCGTTGGCGTGCTGCTTTCCATTCTGATTGCTTTCAGTACGTCGGTTTTCGCGGTCGAAGTCAGCGATAACTGGGATCTTGGCGGCGCCATTCGTGCGCGTGTGGACGAGGATTCGAGTCGGGGCTTGCATGAGTTCGGCATCGATACCTTCATGCTGAGCGCCAAGTACACCTCGGACAATTGGATCGGCGCGGCGCGATATCGTTTTTACGGCAAGGATTATCCGTATCAATACGCCCCTCACTTCGGCGATATCAATTTCCCCGAATATGCGTGGATCGGCTACCGCTTCGACTCCACACAGCAGGTACAGGTCGGTTTGAATCAGGTGCCCTTCGGGCTGCAGCGGCTCTATAGCGACTCGTTTCTGGAAACCCTGGCTTTCACCATGGGGTTGGAAGATGTTGACGAGGTCGGCGCGAAATACATCAAAGACTTTGGTAACTGGAATCTGCAGACGGGTTATTACGCACGCCCCGCCTGGGAGGCTAACGGCACCAGCAACGGCAGCACTTATTCGACGGTCGTGACACCGGCTGATCCCTACGTCATGGGCGGTAGCCGCAACGTCGAACGGAACATGTTCGTGGCGCGCCTCGCTCGACACGTACAAACAGGAGACTGGAAAGGGGAGCTGGGCGCTTCCGTGCTGACGTCCACGCTGTACAACCAAGATACCCATCGCGATGGACAGCGCAACGAATTCGCCTTGCACTATGCCGGCACTAAAGGCCCATGGGGCGTAAAACTGCAATACACCCATCAAATGATGTCCCCGAAAAATCCGGGTGGCGATAACCAGATGCTAAGCGTTGGCGGTTACGACGGCACCTACAACATGGCCACGCATGGCAATCTCTATCAAGCAAACGCGAGTTATGCCGTCCCAGGTAGCTACTTCGGGGGATGGATCAAGGATGTCGAGCTGTATTCGACTTACGACCTTTTCGAAAAGTCCGATCCCCAGTTCCATAACACCCAGCGCTGGATGGTAGGCACCGCGTTTTCGCTCAAATTCCTCTCGATCTATGTCGAATGGCGGGAAGGGCGCAACGATCCCTACATCGGTGGCAGCGACTATGCGCAGAGCCTGGCAGCTGGCGGCATCAACGGCTGGAAAGGGCAGTTGTTCATGAGCATTGGCTACTACTTCTGAACAAATGGCCGGTCGGCGGCTTCCGTGACGGTTCGCCACACGGGCCGTCGGCTGGCGCCCTGCTGAAGGGCTGTTGCACCCCGGCATGACCCGAAAGACCCCTCCCGGCTACAATGTAGGGCTTCCCCGACCGTTTCCGGAACCTTTATGGCAGCCCGATTGAACCCGCTCGACCTGTACGACGTCCGCGCCCTGCTCACCGATGAGGAGCGCATGGTTCAGGATACTGTCGGCCGTTTCGTCGATGAAAAAGTGCTGCCGATCATCGGCGACTGCTTCGATCAGGGGCGCTTTCCGAAGGAACTGGTCCCCGAAATCGCCAGCCT
>FSXK01000404.1_pt1 | contig 15985 bp, 16 predicted proteins | sample 1638101 | NCBI WGS metagenome assembly FSXK01 (sample SAMEA3914788, study PRJEB12502) | metagenome | biome: forest; material: soil | place: Canada | collected 2011-07-03 | depth 0.1 m | reverse complement strand
AGGCCGCTTGACTGGGCCGTCCTTCTCCCGCAATACGACGACTACTTCTATGCCATCCAGAGGTCACCGAGTTTCGTGCATCATTTGCGCTTATAACGAAGCCCCGCGTATTGCGGCTGTACTGGCCGTGGCGTCAGTCCATCCGCTGCTAGGCGAAGTTATTGTCGTCGACGACGGTTCGACCGACGGCACCGCTGACATCGTCAGACACTTCCCCTCAGTCAGATTGATCGAATGCCCGGCGAACGGCGGCAAGAGCGCAGCAATGGCGGTTGGCATTGCGGCTGCCGAACATGAATGGCTCATGTTGCTCGATGCCGATCTGAAGGGACTGGCGCCGGACCACATCGCCGCCCTTGCCGCTCCCGTGCTCAACGGCCGCGCCGATGTCAGCATGAGTCTGCGGCAAAACAGTCTATTGATTTTCCGCTTTATCGGCCTCGATTTCGTGTCCGGGGAGCGTGTCGTTCGCAAGCAGTTGTTGGACGAAGCGCTCAAAGAAATTCATGGCTTGCCGCGCTTTGGCATCGAAGTGTTTATGAACCGGCGCATCATCGCGCGCCGGCTTTCCATTGCGGTCACTCACTGGCCGCACGTCACGCAAGCCCGCAAAACCGAAAAGCTCGGCTACTGGAAGGGCCTGCGCGCGGAATGGCGCATGATTGCCGACCTGCTGAAGGTCACGTATCCGCTTGCGCTGATTTCGCAGACGCTGCAGTTATTCGCGCTGCGGGTCGATCATCCGGGGCGTGCGCGGCTTTCGGTACGGATGAGGAAACCGCGCGATACGGCCGCATGATGTGCGGCGGGGCCTCACTGCGCAACAGTCGAGGCGGAGCGCCGCCGCCAGGCCAGTGCAATAAATCCCGCAGCGCCGAGCAGCAACGGGCAATAGAGCGTCGCAAAGCGCCATAGCACCAACGCGGTTGCCATCGCCGTGCGGGGAACCCACGGCGCGAATGCGGCTGCTAACGCCAGATCGCCGCCGCCTCCGCCGGCCGGCACACCTGTCCAGAGCGCGGCGTGCAAGACCACGGCTTGCACGGCCAGCACGAACCCGAGCGGCAGCCTGTAGCCGAGTTCATGCAGGATGAACCACAGCGCGCTATAGCGAAGCAGCCATTGCAAGGTGGTCAACACGAGCAGGGCGGCGAGGCGCCAGCGCGGTCCTGTCAGCAACAGCACCCATTGCCGGCCCACGCTTTGGCGAAACCTGTTCCAGCGTGCCCGTCGCGCCCGCAGCCAAACAATGCGGCGCCCGGCTGCGTCGAGCGCTGCTGCGGCGGGACGACGGCAGAGCCACAGCACACCTGCGAGGATCGCGAGACCTGCCAGCGTGCCGACGATGGCCGGCAAGGGAAAATTCGGCGTCACCTGCGTCAGTGGACCGAGTGCGAGCAGAAACGAAATCGGCACAGCGGCGGCGAAGAACGTGAGGTCGAGCGCCTGATCGGCGCCGACCACGGTCGTGGCGAGCGCCCAAGACGCCCCCGCTCGCTGCAGCAAGCCCATATTGACGCCGTAACCCGCAGCGCCAAGCGGCGAGACAAGAAAAGCGAAATCGGTGACAACGGTCAGCGTGAAGGTACGGACGAAGCGCAGCTTGAGCCCGAGCGCCGTTTGCATCAGATGCAGCTTGCCCGCCTTCGCTGCGGCGCTCAAGGCGGCGCTTGCAGCCAGCACGGCGAAGATCTGCAAGGAGACACTGCGCAACCCGGCCAGCACTGCATGCGCCCCGAGGATAAAGGGCGCACCCATCGCCAGCCCCACGCCAAGCACCGCCAGCAGCGTCGCCGCATGGCGCACGTGCAGCCGCGTCATAAGTTTCGCCCAGAGACCCGCAGAGGGCTGGCCAGGTTGCGCGGAGCCGGTGCCGCGCGCGCTCTCGTCGTCAGAAATTGGGGTTCGCAAGGACGTAGAATAAGCATGCGGAAAGCAGGATTGTGACAGGCAAGGTGACCACCCACGTGAGCGCGATGCGCCACAGCATGGCGCCTTGCACACCCTGGCCGCCCGCTACCATCGTGCCTGCAATTCCCGACGTAATGATGTGAGTTGTACTGACCGGTAATCCGGTAAATCCAGCCGTACCCATCAGCGCCGAGCCGACCAGTTCCGCGCTGGCCCCCTGGCCCGGCGTCATGCGCTGCTTGCATGCTGGCCGGCTGCTCCATGAATGCGAACGTTTCATGCTAGGTCGCCCCGATGAACCTTTTAAGTCAGCGACGGCGGCTCGCTGTTGCTGCTGCGCCTTGCGCCGACTGTAGCAGGGCGCATGCCCGATGCGTTTGCGCCGGATGGATTCAATGTTGGCGATCGAACCACTCCGTAATATTCTGGTGACAAACTTTGTTGAGAATCCTGTTTGTGTCCGCTATCACGCAGCACGACACGTTCATATAAAAATCATCGTCTGAGGGCCGTTTGAATCACTCTGCCAAATCGATCTCAGTGCATTCGCCGATGCATCGAAGTGTAGAAGAACTGTCATTTGCGTTTGTGGTTCTGCTGAACCAGCCGCTCGCCAGAGTGGAGGCTGCGAACCGTTTCGAGCGTTTGTGGAACGAAACGAACGAAGCCGCGAGCGCAAGCCTCGGCACGGAGCGTGCCGTGAGCTATATCGCGCTGTTGAAAGACATGGATGCACGATGGCGCCGCTTAAGGGTACTGAACTAGCTCACGACCCGGGGCGCGCGCAGAGGGCTACGGTTAACGGCAGCAACTTGGAGAACTTTAGGAAAATCTTTAGAGAAATATCGCGCATTTGGAATGCGCAACAATGACATATCGTTTCTTGCGCATTCCTCAGTGGATTCAATCGGGGCTCTATCTTTAGTCATCGATCGGTCACATACCATCCACGATAATCGTGGCGCTCGGCAAATCGTCCACACCACAAGATCGAGCAGCTCTCATGAAGAGCAGGCCACGCACGTTACACCCGGGGAATTTGCAGGAATGACTATCCGTCATCGCATCACGCTATTGGTAATTCTGATGTTCGTCGCGTTGTCCGCTATTGGCGGCTATGCGGTCTACCAGACCCGGCACAGTGCCGCCGAGGTCAAGCAGGTGACGGAAGGTGTGGTGCCTAGCGCGCTCGCGTCAGCTGATCTGGTTTCGCAGGTCAAGGACGTGCAGCTTGCGATCATGACCTTGGTTTATGCGCCGGACGGCAATGTCGTCGCGCAGGCACAGGACGAACTCAAGGCCAAGAAGGCCGCCTTGCAACAGGCGCTGGCGCTGCAGGCGCGTGATGCCGCAAGCCACGCGCAAAAGGGTCTGGTCTCCCAGGCTGCCGACAGCCTCGAAAACTATTTCTCTGCTATCGACGACACGGCCAAGATGAAGGCCGCCGGCAAGAACGAACTCGCGCAAGCCTATCTGTTCGCGAACGTGGCGCAGTATCGCGACGAACTCGAAGGCATCGTTGAGACGCTGCGCATCGAAAAGAATCGCGAGAAGGATGAAGCGATTACGACGCTGAACGGCACGCTCGCGACGACCACCACGGCGATTGGAATTGTCACGGGCATTGCGATCATTCTGCTGACCTCGATTGGTTCGCTGCTCTATCGCCAGATCACGCGTCCGCTGACACGTATGCAGGCCATGATGAGCGAGATCGCGTCCAGCCAGGACTTCACGCGCCGGGTGCCGGTTGGCCGCATGGACGAAATCGGCCATTCGATTGTGGCGTTCAACGGCATGATCGAGAAGATTCAGGAAAGCTCGCTCCAGCTCAAGCAGAAGACCGCTGATATTCAGGCGATGTTGCAGAACATGCAGCAGGGCATCCTGACGGTCGTCGAAGGGGCGGTGATTCATTCCGAGTACTCGGCGTACCTTGAAGCCATCTTCGAGACCAACGACATTGCAGGCCGCAGCCTGATGGATCTGGTTTTTGCCGATACGGATCTCGGTGCCGATGTTCTGTCGCAAGTCGACGCAGCGAGCTATGCATGTCTCGGCGAAGACGCCATCAACTTCGCGTTCAACGAACATCTGCTGGTCACGGAAATCTCAAAGCGTATGCCAGATGGACGCGTGAAGATTCTCGACCTGAACTGGTCGGCGATTACCGACGATAGCGACACGATCGTGCGCCTGATGCTGTGCGTGCGCGACGTTACCGAACTGCGCAAGCTGGCAGCCGAAGCGGGCGAACAGAAGCGCAGGCTCGAGATGATCGGGGAGATTCTCGCGGTCAGCGAAGAGAAGTTCCACCACTTCATTGAGAGTTCGGCGGGCTTTATCAACGAGAACGAGCGCATCATCCGCCAGCATTCGCAAGCTGACCGCGAAGCGATTGCCGAACTGTTCCGCAACATGCACACCATCAAGGGCAATGCCCGGACCTATAACCTGCAGCACCTGACCGACATCGTGCACGAGACGGAGCAGCGTTATCACGAGCTGCGTCACGCCGAGGCCGATGAAGCGTGGGATCAGGACAGCCTGATGCAGGAACTGGCGCGCGTGCGGGCTGCTGTCGAAAGCTACGCGACGATCAACGAAGTCAGCCTCGGTCGCAGGGGCGCGAGCCGCCGCGACAGCGCGGACCGCTACCTGATGGTCGACATCGCGCATATCCAGGAAAGTCTGCGTCTGATCGAAGCGGCCAAGTCCGACGATCTGCACGCGTTGCAGTCGATGCGCGAGAACGTGCGCAAAACCTTGCGCGTGCTGGGCACGGAAACCTTGGGCGAAGCCCTGTCCGGCGTGCTCGAATCGCTGCCGTCGCTTGCTCAGGAATTGGGTAAGGAAGCGCCGGTTGTGCGCATCGACGATAACGGTTACCGCTTGCGTCGCGAGGCAGGCAGCGCGTTGAAGAACGTGTTTATGCATCTGCTGCGCAATTCCGTCGATCACGGGCTCGAGGCCGCCGACCTGCGCAGCGCACAAGGCAAGCCGGCCCCGGGTGCCATCCATATCGAAGTGGACGTCGACGAAGGCGCGCTGCAGATCACGCTTAGCGATGATGGCCGAGGTCTCGCGCTGCACCGGATCCGCGCCTTGGCGATCGAGAAGGGCTGGATTGAAGCAGACCAGCACCTGAGCGACGAAGAAATCGCCGAGCTGATCTTCCGTCCGGGCTTCTCCACAGCCGATAAGGTTACCGAAGTATCGGGACGCGGCGTGGGCATGGACGCGGTACGCGACTTCCTCAAGCGCGAGCATGGCAGCATCGCGCTGCGTTTTACCGACGACCACAAGGGCGCGGATTTCCGTCAGTTCCAGACGGTGGTGAACCTGCCGGAAAGGCTCGCGGTGGACACGGCCGGCACGCCCGCGCGCGGGGACGCGAGCGAACTGGAACTCGATACGATGGCTGATTAGCGCCCAAATGTGCGGCCAAAAGAGTGGCCAACTGAGCGGCGTAACTCTACGCCCATCGTTGTGATGGGCACTCGGAAGGATGGGTTGTGATTCAACAGTATCTTTTAGGCGCACTGGCGGGCGGTGTCGTTACCGCCCTCGTGGCGCTGGCGGCGCATCGGTTGGCAAACGCGAAGACGACGCGTCGGCTGCGTTTCGAAGCGGATCGGCAGGTGGAAACGCTTACGCAGGCGAATGCCGCGCAAAGCGAACTAATTGGTTTGCATGAGCAGCAGAAGCAGGAACTGGATGCCTCGGTCGCGCAGCTGCGCGATGAGCTGCAACGGCAGTCGGAGAGCGCCGACGAGGTGCGTGCAGGACTGAAAGCGGCCCTGGAGGGTAAGGACCAGTTGGCCCATAAGGCCGCCCAGCTTGCTGCCGAGGCAGCACGTTTGAAAGGCCTTGCGAGCACGTTCGAGCGTTGGCATGAACAGATGATCTCATTGATGACGCAGAACCAGGACATGCACGCGAAGAACCGTGAGCTGTCTTCGATTGTCCGGCATGTGGTCATCGTCTCGCTGAATGCCTCGATCGAGGCGGCTCGAGCCGGCACGGCGGGCCGTGGCTTTGCGGTCGTGGCGAGCGAGGTTCGGGCACTTGCGGCACGCTCCGAAGAGCTCTCGAAAAGCTACCGCGATAGTCTGCATCGCAACGATCTGACGACTACGGCGACCTTCCAGGACATTCAGGCAGGCGGCAAGATGATTACCGCCTCGCTCTCCAGTGTCGAGTCGCTTGCTAATCAGTTTCAATCCACGCTTCATTAGGCATCGACGTGATCAGTGCGCATGCGAAGGACAGCATCGAACGCATCTTTTTCAAGGCGACGAAGTCGCGCCTGACGATGGATGCGGGCGACGTCTGCGAGATTGTGCCGGCCGGCGCGCACGGCGCGAGCAGCATGCCCGACGCAAACCTGGTCGTGCTGACGATTTCGGGCATTGCGTTCCGGCTTCTGTTGGTCCTTCATTTCGATGAAAAGGACGAACGTACTCATCAGTACTTCATCAAGGAGGAGTCGGAGCAGGCATTCCTGGAAGTCTTTCTGGAGATTTGCAATCTGTGCTGTGGAGTGGTGAATCAGGAACTGCTCCACTATTTCCCGGATCTGGGAATGTCGACGCCGTATGTGCTGAGCGCGCGTTGCATGCCCTATCTGGAGGCACTCAAGCCGGAGTTTTTGGCGTCGTATGCGGTCACGATCAACGATGCAATCAGTTTGGGGGCAACGATCTGCATGTGTGCGCATGCGCCGATCGATTTTGTCGCCGAAGTAAGCGCAGTCGAAGAAACCAGTGGTGAACTCGAGCTGTTTTGAATGTTGCAGTAAGCAGGGAAGCAAGATGAACGAGAACAAGCCGGTCAGCAAGGTGCTAGTCCTTGAGGATTGTCCGGCGCACGTGGAAGCGATAAGGAATTTCTGCGACGAGAACAACCTGATTGGCGTGAAGGTGGCCAAGAGCCGGCTGGCGTCGGCGTTGCGCACGAATTTCGATCTGGGCGCGATTTTCCTCGCCGAAAGCTATGGCGGATCGACCGAAGAGAGTGCCGGGATTGCGCGCAAAATTCACGGGGCGCGGCCCGAATTGCCGATCATCATGCGACGGCAAACCCATACCATGCCCGATGATTTGCCGCCGGGTCTGGATGCCGTGGTGTGCGGCACCTACGCGGCGAGCGATATGGCGTCTCTGCGCGAGGTGATCGACGAATATATTTTCAACCGCGAGTATCCGAACGCGCTGGTGCGCGGCATTTCGGAGCTGACCAGCTGGGTGCTGGGTAGCGTGTTCAGCGATATGGACGTCGCGGTGGATGCGCCCTGTATCGTTCGCGACCGCATTATCTTCGGCGAAGTGTTCAGCCTGATTCCGCTGGAAAGCACCTGGTGCCGCGGCTACATGATGATTCAGGCAGAAGAGCAACCGATTCTCGATCTGCTCAACCGGCGTGAGACGTCCCAGGTTGCGGCGGATTTCCGTGACCTGAACAGTCTGCTCGGCGAGTTGACCAATATGATCTGGGGCGGCTTCAAGAATCGCTACGTGGGCGACGCGGATGCGCTATCGCGTAGTCAGGTGCAGGTGCCGCTTTTGATCAACCATAAGCAGAAGTACATTTCATTCGGTTCGGAGAGCCCGCATTTGTGCTTTACGTACCGGTTAAAAGATGAACAGTCGGGGCGGACGGTGAAGCTGCATCAGCGTTTTGCATTTAGTCTGAGCTGGTCGCCGGAAGACTTTCAGGAATTCGAACAAGATGCCAGCGCCACAGTAGGCGCGGGCGAACTTGAACTATTTTGATTGATGCTATAGGAACAGACATGTCGAAAATTCTGGTTGTAGATGACTCGAGCACGGTGCGTGACGAGGTGGCTGGCTTCCTGAGAAAGAACGGGCTGGACGTCGATACGGCAGTGGACGGCAAAGACGGCCTCACCAAGCTCAAGGGCAGCCCGGGCATCAAGCTCGTGATCAGCGACGTCAACATGCCTAATATGGACGGCTTGACGATGGTCGAGAAGATTCGCGGTGAACTGGGCAACAGCACCGTCAATGTGATCATGCTGACCACCGAAAGCAGCCCGGCAATGAAGGAGCGCGGCAAGGCCGCGGGCGTGAAGGGCTGGATCGTCAAGCCGTTCAAGGGCGATGCCGTGCTCGAAACATTCCGCAAGCTGGCGAGCTGATTGAGGTGAAACGGCGCGGCGCTCGCTGCGCCGGACAGCAACGCGGGTAGCATCTCCCAGACTTTGTTCATACCAGCGCGTGCCGGACGCGGACACCACATTGTGCGCCACGAACGCATCATGCCGGACGGTCGTAAGCGAAATTCCGTGCGCTTCAGTATCATTGACGCCGAGTGGCCCGAGGTGCGCGCCGGATTGGAGCAGAAAATAGCGCGCCCGGAGGGCTGAGGAGCCAACGCGAGCCATAACCCGCCACACCCTGAGCCGGGCATCGGGAAGCGGGGATTAGCAGCGGTGGGCCGCGATAAAAACCGGAGAATCGATTTGACATCCGAGCAAATGCTGGAGACATGGCTGGCCGAGGAGGCGGAGGTGCGCAGCCGGCTGGAGGCGGGGCCCGGGCCTGGGCTCGCGAGCCCTGAACAACTGGCCGGCAAGACGGGCCTCGAAGTGTTGCAGGCCATGGTGCGTGGCGAGATACCCTTTGCTGAGATCGCGAAGACCCTCGACTTCACGCTCATAGAGGTCAGCGAAGGCCGGGCCGTGTTTCAGGGCACGCCGCGCACGCAGCATCTGAACCCGCTCGGCACGATTCATGGCGGCTGGTTCGCAACGCTGCTCGATTCGGCGCTCGGCTGTTCCGTGCACACGATGATGCCGCCGGGCCGCGGCTACACCACGGCCGAGCTCAGCGTAAACTATGTGAAGGGACTCACGCCCCGCGTGGCGCGCGTGCGCGCGGAGGGCAAGGTGATTCATTGCGGCCGCCAACTGGCGACGGCCGAGGCGCGTCTGGTCGGTCCCGATGGCACTTTATATGCACACGCCACGACCACCTGTCTCGTGTTCGAGATTCCCCAGCGATAACCTGATCCGCTGCGAGGCGCAGTTGCCTGCTGACGGCAGGGTCGATGCGCCCGGTTACGGCGCTGCCCGTGCGGTCAGCCATTTCCATTTACATTGCGAGAGTCATCATCGATTCTGGATCACCTCCCCGGGCTGAGGCCCGGCATACTCAACCGGTATCGGCGTCCGCACCCGTGTCCTCCGTGCAGCCTATCGTCTCCGTCACCAATCTCTCCAAAACCTACGCTTCCGGCTTTCACGCGCTGAAAAACATCAATCTGGCGATTCGCCGCGGCGAGATTTTCGCGCTGCTGGGACCGAACGGAGCCGGCAAGACGACGCTGATCAGCATCATCTGCGGGATTGTAAAAGCGACTGAAGGCGCGGTGCTGGTGGACGGTCGCGAGATTGGCACCGACTACCGGGCAGCGCGCTCGCTGATCGGACTCGTGCCGCAGGAACTGACCACTGACGCTTTCGAAACGGTCTGGGCCACGGTGTCGTTTAGCCGCGGACTATTCGGCAAGCCGGCGAATCCCGCCTACATTGAAAAGGTCCTCAAGGACCTGTCGCTGTGGGACAAGCGCAACAACAAGATCATCACGCTCTCAGGCGGCATGAAACGGCGGGTACTGATTGCCAAGGCGCTCTCGCACGAGCCGCGCGTGTTGTTTCTCGACGAGCCGACTGCAGGCGTCGACGTCGAACTGCGGCGTGACATGTGGAAACTGGTGCGCTCGCTGAGCGAGAGTGGCGTGACGATCATCCTCACCACGCACTATATCGACGAAGCCGAAGAGATGGCCGACCGGATCGGCGTGATCAACGGCGGCGAGATCATGCTGGTCGAGGAGAAAGCGGAGTTGATGCGCAAGCTCGGCAAGAAGCAATTGACGCTGCAACTCGAAAGCCCGCTGCAAGAGGTGCCGGCCGAACTCGCGGACTATCGTCTCACGCTATCGGGCGATGGCAACGAGTTGATCTATACCTACGACACGGAGCGAGAGCGCAACAGCATCATTGCCTTGCTGAAGGCGCTCGATGACGCAGGCATTCGCTTCAAGGATCTGCAGACCACGCAGAGTTCGCTCGAAGACATCTTTGTCAGCCTGCTAAGAGGTGATCAATGAACATTCACGCTATCAAGGCAATCTACAAGTTCGAGATGGCGCGGACCTGGCGCACGCTGATGCAGAGCATCATCGCGCCGGTGATTTCAACCTCGCTTTACTTCGTGGTGTTCGGTGCAGCAATCGGCTCGCGCATCAAGGAAGTGGATGGCATTAGCTATGGCGCGTTCATCGTGCCGGGCCTGATCATGCTGTCGCTGTTGTCGCAAAGCATTTCGAACGCGTCGTTTGGGATCTACTTTCCAAGGTTCACCGGCACGATCTACGAGTTGTTGTCTGCGCCTGTCTCCTACCTTGAGATCGTGGTGAGTTATGTCGGCGCGGCCGCGACCAAGTCAATCCTGCTCGGGCTGATCATTCTTGCGACTGCTGGCCTCTTCGTGCCGCTGCAGGTGCAGCACCCATTCTGGATGGTGCTGTTCCTGGTGCTCACAGCTGTGACCTTCAGTCTGTTCGGTTTCATCATCGGCATATGGGCAGACAGTTTCGAAAAGCTGCAACTCGTGCCGCTGCTGATCATTACGCCGCTGACGTTCCTCGGTGGGAGCTTTTACGCCGTCAACATGCTGCCGCCGTTCTGGAAGATCGTCACCTTGTTCAATCCGATCGTGTATCTGGTGAGCGGGTTTCGCTGGAGCTTTTACGGCTTGGCGGATGTGAATGTCGCCGTGAGCCTCGGCATGACCGCGCTGTTTCTGGCGATCTTTCTGGCCATTGTGGCGTGGATCTTCAAGACGGGGTACCGGTTGAAGACGTAGCGTACGGAATACGCGTTCGGCATCTACGTGGGCGATTCGAGCGCGTGCAGGTCAGGCCGCCGCGCGTGAGACGCTGTCTTGCGTGACGGCGTGCAGGGACGGGTTACACGTTCGGTCGAACGCGGCCCGCGCTGTTTCGTCCGCGATGCCGCTTTCGATATCGGCTTCGCCCAGCGGGATAAACGCCATGATCTCAAGATCGTGGCCGGACAGCGCCGGTAGCCGGAACGGACTCGACAACACATTCAGGCGGCGCAAACCGAGTTCGCGCAGGATCTGCGAGCCGATTCCTGTGTGTCGTCCATCCCTGCGAGCAGCGGGGCTTTGGCCGGGTACTGCGTCGGCACGCGTGTCGCAGTCGAGCAGCACCGCGACACCGCAGCCCGCTGCATCGATCTTCTGCAAGGCCGCATGCAACGGCCACGAATGTGCGGACGGTTCGGCATCGAGCAGATCGAGAATCGACGAGCACTCATGAACCCGCGTGAGCACCGGCACATCCGCTGATGGCGTGCCACGCACCAGCGCCAGATGCGACGACGCGCGCACCGTATCGCGGTACTGAATCGCGCGAAACGGTCCCCACGGCGTGTGCAGCGGCCGCTCGCCGATCCGTTCGATCAGCGACTCGTTGATGCTGCGATAGTGGATCAGATCGGCGATCGTGCCGACCTTCAGTCCATGCCGCCCGGCAAATTCAATCAATTGCGGCAGGCGCGCCATGGTGCCGTCGTCGTTCATGATCTCGCAGATCACGGCGGCGGGTGTCATGCCTGCCAGCGCCGTGAGATCGCAACCCGCTTCGGTATGCCCCGCGCGCACCAGGACGCCGCCGTCGCGCGCAGCGATCGGAAACACGTGGCCCGGTTGCACCAGATGCTCGGCGCGGGCATCCGGTTGAATCGCAGTACGGATCGTATGCGCGCGGTCGGCCGCGGAAATGCCGGTGGTCACGCCGTGCGCCGCTTCGATGCTGACCGTGAAGGCGGTGCCGTACTGCGTGCCGTTGCGTTCGGTCATCAACGGCAGGTTCAGATGCGCGCAGCGCGCGGCCGTCAAGGTCAGGCAGACGAGCCCGCGTCCGAAACGCGCCATGAAGTTGATCGCGTCGGGCGTGACGCAATCGGCGGCGATCAGCAGATCGCCTTCGTTCTCGCGGTCTTCCTCGTCGACAAGAATGATCATCCTGCCGGCCTTCAGTTCAGTAACGATTTCAGCCGTGGTGGCGAGCTTCATGATTGTGCACCTGTGAACGCCGGCACTCGTTTGTCGAAGAACGCGTCGATGCCTTCGCGGAAATCGTCGCCTGCTGCACATTGCAGGAAGCTGCGCTGCTCTGCGTACAGATGCTCGGCAAAGCTGCGATGCTGTGCATTGAACAGCAGATCCTTGGTCTGCGCGAAAGCCCTGGGCGACACTGCGCCGATACGCTGCAGCAGCCTGCGCGTTTCGGCATCAAGCGCCTCATCGGCTACGACCCAGTTGATCATGCCGGCGCGCAAGGCTTCCTCGGCCGTATGCCGCTCGTTCAGATACATCCATTGCGCGGCCTGTTTCATGCCGAGTGCGCGCGGCAGTGTGAAGGTTGCACCGCCGTCGGGCGACGTCCCCACATGGCCGTAGGCCGCCGTGAAGGTGGCGCGTTGCGCGGCAATCGCGAGATCGCATGCAGCGACGAGGCTCAGGCCAAAGCCCGCCACAGCGCCGTTGACGCTGGCGATCACCGGCTTGCGCGAGCGCGTGAGGGTTTCGACAACCGTTTGCGCCAGCCTGACCAGCTTGCAGATCGAGCGGTCGCGCACCGCGGGTGCCGTGTCGAGCGCGGCGCGCATCGCATGCAGGTCGCCGCCAGCCATGAAAGTGTCGCCCGCGCCGGTCAGGACGATCGCGCGTACGGCGTCGTGTTGCACGAGACGTGTGAGCTTGGCGTTGAACTCTACGGCCAGCGCCTCGTTGAACGCATTGAGCGCATTGGGGCGGTCGAACGTGAGAGTCGCGATGCCATCTTCGGCCGCGAGACGAATCAGTGCAGTCATGTCATTCCAGCTAGCAGAGCGAAGAAGAGGAGCGGCTCAGGTGGGCAATTCCTGGAGGCACGCCTGGTGTCAGTCCCGGTGTCCGCCCTGATGCAAGGCTTGCCGCAGTGCCCGCGCCCCCACGGTGACCGCGTGTTCCGCAGCGTCGAGAAAGCCCAGCGCACTGGCGAAACCATGCATTTGCCCCGGCCAGCGCACGTGTGTGGTCAACACCCCGGCTTGCGCGAGCCGCGCCGCATAGTGCTCCGCCTCGTCGCGCAGCGGATCGTAAGCGGCGCTGATGATCGTGGCGCTGGCGAGGCCCGTCAGGTCCGCCGCAAGGAGCGGGCTGGCGAGTGGATCGGCGCGCTCCGCACGGGCATCGAAATACTGGTCCTTGAACCAGCGCATCATCGCGGACGTGAGGAAATAGCCGTCGCCACAGGATTCGTATGAAGGATGCTCGTTTGCGCAATCGAGCACGGGGTAGAACAGCAGTTGATGCGCGATACGCACGTTGCTGCCGCGTAGTTGCTGAGCAGTGACCGCCGCGAGGTTGCCACCGGCGCTGTCGCCTGCGACGGCGATCGGGCCTGACCGCGCACGCAGATCGCGGGCGTTTGCCGCAGCCCAGCGGACTGCATCGCAGGCATCGTGGGCGGCGGCGGGAAAGCGTGCTTCGGGAGCCAGCCGGTAGTCGACCGACAGCACCGGGGTTTGCGCGCGCTGCGCCAGCGAGCGGCACAGGTTCGCGTGCGTATCGAGGCTACAGGCGACGAAGCCGCCGCCGTGGAAGAACACCGTAAGGGGAAAAGAACCTTCGCCAGATGGCCGGTAAAGCCGTGCGGCAAGTGCGCCACCGCTCGCGGGAATGCTCAGGTCCTCTTCCGCGGCGACCTGATCGCCAGGGGCGAAGCCGCCGCCTGCCGCGATCATGGCGCGATAAGCCGGCGCCGTGAGTTGGGTGAAATCGATGGCAGGCGTGCCTGCGAAGGCGGCGAGCAAAGCCTCAGCCTGGGGATCGAGCGCCATCGGGTCTCCTGTGCGATCGGGCAGCGGATAGTGGAGGCCACCGTGGTGCGGGGTGCACGCACGGTAGCCATGGGCTGATTGTTCAGCGCTGAATGAATTGGAGCGCAGCGGCTCTATGCCGACATCGTCCGATTGGACGAGGGCTCATTTGTGCGGAAAGCGAAAGTTGCCCACGCTAAGTAGTTTTCCCGATGCCGGCAGCAAGATCGGTCCGTAAGCTTGGCGTCGCGACGGAGAGTCGCATGGAGGACGGAGCGTGTTGATGGAGACAAAATGGGCCCCTGAAGAGGGCCATACCGCGAGCGAACTCGCGGATTTGAGTGTTGCGCAGTTCAGCGAACTGCTGGCGCGCGTGTACCAGGGGCCACTGGAGTCGTTGCCATGGGCCGGTGCACTTGAGCTGATTCGGACCTTTCTCGGCGCGAACTACGCGACGCTGATCTTGCGCTCGCCGTCGAGCGACCGGCGCGGACTGATGGTGCATGCCTCGGAGAGCGGCCCAGGCGTGCCGGGCGAGGCGTCGTACAACAACTACTATTATTCGCTCGACCCGTTCGTCGGCCTGCCCGCGGACCGCGTCGTGACGGTGGACGAAGTATTCGGTGACACCGGCTGGCTCACGAGCGAGCTGTACAAGCAGTTTCTCAAGCCGGCCGACATCCGCTACATCATGGGCGCGGATCTGCGCACCGAATCGGGCGTCGAATGCCGCTTCAGGGTCTGCCGCAATCACGAGTCGAGAAATTTTGCGGCACGCGACAAGGCATTTTGCGCGTTGCTGTTGCCGCATCTGAGGCGAGCGGTCGAACTGCATTCGCGGCTAGATATCGTGGAGTCGGAGCGTACGCTCTATGCGAGCGCGATCGATCGCATGCTGGTCGGCACCGTGACGCTCGACGAGAGCGGCGCCATCATGCGCACCAACAGCGTGGCCGATGAAATTCTCGCGGAGTCCAACGGACTGCGTATCGCACACGGTACGGTCGAAGCCACCGACGCGCAGGAAAACCGCAACCTGCAACGGCTCGTGCGGCACGCGCTGATGGGTCACTTCGGCACCGCCGCGCCGATCGTCGAAGCGATGCCGATCACGCGCGGCTGCGATAAGGCGAAGCTCGGCGTACTAGTGCGCACGATTCCGCTTTCCGACTGGTCGGAAGACAACAAGCGGCGGCCCGCAACCGTGCTGTTCCTGCGCGATCCGGACCGCAAGTCGCAAGGCTCGCAGGAGATCGTGCGCAAGCTGTTCGATCTGACGCCCGCCGAGACGTCGCTCGCGATGCTGCTGACCAATGGGCTTACGCTCGAAGAGGCGGCGGAAGAACTGGGTATCAGCAAAAACACAGCGCGCGCGCATTTGCGGGCGATCTTCTCGAAGACGGGTGTCACCCGGCAGGCGACGCTGGTGCGGATTCTGCTGGGCAGTGTGGTGCCGTTGGGTTAAGCACCCACCGCCCGCTTCTGCGACAACACCAGTAGCGCGCCGTTCGCGTCTTCCAGCACGGCGCGCAATTCGTGCGGCCCCTGCTGCACTGGCACGCGCACCGACGCTCCCGCTGCCACGACTCGCGCCATCGCTGCATACAGGTCATCGTTTTCGTCCACGCGCAACGCGAGCGTGGTGCGCTCGACGATCCTTTCCTCGCCGGCAATCAGCGCAATCGTCAGGCCGGCGCCATCCAGCGCACAGTAGCGCTCGCCGTCGCGAAACTTCACGGTCAAACCCAGTCCGTCGACAAAGAGCGGCAACGCCGCATCGATCGTGTCGACCGGGTACAGCATCATCGAAGCTTTCATCGCATCTCACTCCCGTTGGTTAGCGTCACTAAAGAACGAACCGATGCTAGCGCCCGAGTACCGGGCTGCACGAGGTCCAATCGGACTATCCGTTGAGCGCTCACCCCTCGGCAAACCCTTCTACGACAAAGCACGCCGCGTTAATCCAAACAGACGATGCCGGCAAGCACGCGCGATCTGAAACTCCATTCCGTGGGCCGTCACGATCATCGACTGGTCGCGGGCGGACCGCCCGACTCAGCACAGTCCAAAATTCATGGAGACGCACGCAATGAAGTTTTCTCTGATTTACGAAGCCCAGACCACGGACGCTTCGCGGGAAGGCGATCACCGGGT
>FSXK01000706.1_pt1 | contig 16035 bp, 13 predicted proteins | sample 1638101 | NCBI WGS metagenome assembly FSXK01 (sample SAMEA3914788, study PRJEB12502) | metagenome | biome: forest; material: soil | place: Canada | collected 2011-07-03 | depth 0.1 m | reverse complement strand
CTTCAGGCCGGTGAGGATGTCAAACTTAACCGCTCACCGTCGATGCCTGTCTACGATAGTCGGTCGGTGACATCCCCTCCCAGCGCTTGAACGCGCGAGTGAAGTTACTAGTGTCGCTAAAACCCAGTAGAAACGTAATTTCGGTGATCGATAGCGAAGACTGCTGGACGTAGCTGGACGCAAGTTCTTTGCGGGTCATGTCCAGCAGTTCATTGAAGTTCGTATCGCATTGGGAAAGTTTGAACTGCAAAGTGGTGGGGCTGATGCACATAGCGCTGGCAACCTTATCGCGCGTGCAATCCCCGTTCGGAAGATATTCGATGATTTTCTGCCGAACTGTCGTGACGACATCGCTTTTGTCAAGCCGGGCGATGTAGTTGGTGGCCAGATTGTCGTTCAGTTGTGCCAACTCTGCGCACGCGCCGGCCAAGGGCTGTTCGAGATCGGTTTTTGAAAACACCAGCAACGGCGCCGGCTGAGCGAAGTCGACCGGAGCCCGGAAAATGGCTTCGTAGGGGCCGGCGCCGTCGCGCGGCATCGGATGCGAGAGGCTGATGCGCAGAGGGTTAAATTCGGGTTTGTAAAGCTGCCGCATCGCGAGCACCACGAAACCCATGAGTGCGTCTTCGGTTTCGTCGCACACCGTCACGAATAGCTTGATTCGCAACGAGACCTCGTTTCCCGTTTCGGACAGACTTATCTCGCAGGCGTGGGAAGCAAGCTTGAAGAAGCGTTCCAGTCGCTGGCAGAACGCCATCAGGCTCGAACTGGCCGCCAACGCGTGTCCGAGCGCGTGCAGATTCGAAACATTGATAAAGCGGGCGACCACCAACCCAAAGTAAGGGTTGTGGGTGACGTCCACACACACTTTATAGAGCCTGGAGATGGTGGCGACTGGTAGCCGGCACATCGGGTCATTTTTCAGCAACGAGGGTGGGATGCCCGCGGCCTGAAAGATGCGGGCGCTATCCACGCCGTTGTGTTCAAGGGCTTTGGCAATCGCCAGCGCATATCCGCCAATCGTCGTCAGGACGGCATCGTTATCGGGTCTGTTGTGTGTAGTTTTCTGCATGGTCAGACGGCGATTCGTGGCTGAGGCGGTGTGTTTCGGTCACCCGGAAACTGAGCCGGAAGATTTTTGAGCGTTGTCGGCCGCTTCACGGGGCGTGCGAAGCGCAGCCTGCGTGGTCGTGCTTAGGGGATGGTCCGAGTGTGAGAACGCTGGATAGCCCAGCTTCTGCCTATTCATCGTATCACCGGTATGCGGCCTCTTGCTTCGGTAACTCTACCTATCACGGTGCTTGGTGTTTACCCGGCTCGCCCGCTGGTGCGTCCGGCTGGCCGTGCTTGAAGATCCTGTTCGACCCAACGCCAAGACTACTGGATTGGCTTCAAAGACCGGCGGGGCCGGTACGCGATTCATACACTGTCCTCGATATGTCTATGACCCGCAGGCGCTCGAACCGGCGACTCGCGTCATGTTTAAGCCAATCACAGGAAACGATCATGACCAGTGAAATCAAGCCGACGGCATCCAGTGCGCGTGCCGTGCCTTCAACATCTGAAGTGACTGACCCGCTCGAAAAGCAGAGTGGCGAGCGCTCCGCAGTGGACACTTCACGGCATTTACCGTTTCCGAGGACCCCCACGGCCAGTATTGCCGCGCGCACCTTGGCGGAGTCCAGTCATCAATGGCGCAGCAAAGCCACACCCCTGCGAGCGGACGCCCCAAACGTGCTCATCATCATGCTGGATGATGTTGGCTTCGCGCATGCGGATACCGTCGGCGGTGCGATTCACACGCCGACGCTCAGCCGTATCGCCGATACAGGGCTGCGGTACAACGCCTTTCACACCACCGCGATCAGTTCGGCAACGCGCGCGTCCTTGTTGACGGGGCGCAATCACCATCGGGTCGAATCAGGCACCATCACCGAACTGGCCAGCGATTTCGACGGCTACACCGGGGAGATTCCCAAAACCTCGGCGACCATCCCGGAGGTGCTGCAGCACTACGGGTACAGCACCGCCGCGTTCGGCAAATGGCACAACACGCCGGCTCAGGACGTCTCGGCAGCCGGGCCGTTCGACCGCTGGCCGACCGGTTGCGGATTCGACCACTTCTACGGCTTTATGGGAGCCGAGTCGTCGCAATACGAACCCAGCCTGTATCGCAACACCAGTCCGATCGAGCGCCCCAATGATCCGAAATATCACCTCAGCGAAGATCTGGCGAACCAGGCAACCACCTGGTTGCGTCAGCAACATGCTTTGGCGCCGGATAAACCGTTCCTGATGTATTGGGCGCCCGGCGCGGTGCATGGTCCCCACCAGGTATTCGGCGAATGGTCAGATAAGTACAAGGGCAAGTTCGATGCGGGTTGGGACGTCTACCGTGAGGAAGCGTTCAGGCGGCAAAAGGCGTTGGGCTGGATTCCGGCCGACAGCAAGCTGACCCCGCGCCCTGAGACGCTGCCCGCATGGGCAAGCCTGTCCGCCGACGAAAAGCGCTTCCAGGCCCGCTTGATGGAAGTCTATGCCGGCTTCCTCGAACACGCGGACACGCAGGCCGGCAAGGTCGTGGACGAACTGGAGCAGCTTGGCTTGCGCGACAACACGCTGATTTTTTACGTGCTGTCCGATAACGGCGCATCGTCGGAGGGGTGGAGCGGGACGATCAACGAGATGCTGACGCTCAATGGCGTTCCGATGCCTTTTGCACAGCAGATGAAGATACTCGAGGAAGAGTATGGCGGTCTGCCGGCGCTTGGCGGCCCCAAAGTGGCCAACATGTATCACGCGGGATGGGCATGGGCGGGAGAAAGTCCGTTCCAGGGCACGAAGCTGGTGGCGGGATATTTTGGCGGAACCCGTGTACCGATGGCGGTATCCTGGCCCAAGGGCATCAAGGCCGACAGCGAAGTGCGCGGGCAGTTTCACCATGTCAATGATATTGCGCCGACGATCTACGACATCATCGGCATTACTCCGCCGGAATCGGTCAACGGGCTCGTTCAGGATCCGCTGGACGGCGTCAGCCTGGCGTATAGCTTCGCCGATGGGACGGCCGATACGCGGAAAACGCATCAGTACTTCGAAGTGTTTGGCAGCCGCGGGATCTACTCGGATGGCTGGATGGCCTCGGTATTCGGGCCGCGCATCCCTTGGCTGCCGGGCGCCTATGCAGCGTACGCAAACTGGAATCCTGACGAAGACGTTTGGCGCCTGTACAAGCTCGACGAAGACTATTCCCAGTCACGCGATATTTCGTCCGACTATCCCCAGAAGCTTGAGGAGTTGAAGCAGAAGTTCGACAGCGAGGCGCGCGCCAACCACGTCTACCCGATTGGCGCTGGACTCGGTCCTCTGTTGAATCCCAGCGCACGGGTTGGAACGACGCAAACAGAATGGCATTTCAACACCGAGATTACCCGTCTGCCCGAATTCTGCGCGCCGAATCTTCGAGCACGCAATAATAAGGTCATCGTCGATGTGGATATGGATTTCGAGCCCGAGGGCAGCGGAGTGCTGTATTCGCTGGGTGCCGTGGCGGGAGGCCTGGTGCTGTATATGGACGATGGGTACCTCCGCTATGAGTACAACTTTCTTGGCGTCTTGCGAACCAAATTGCGTTCGTCCCAACGGGTGGCGCCCGGCCCGCATCGCTTCGAGCTTGAAACCATCATGAGCGGGCCGGCGCCTGGCGCGCCGGCGACACTGGTCATGCGTATCGACGGCGTGGAAGCGGCGAGGGCGACGACACCTTTCACCGTGCCGCTTGCGTTCAGTGCCAGCGAGACCTTTAACGTCGGTGTTGACCTGGGCTGTCCTGTGACGCTGGATTACCGCGATCGTGCGCCATTCAGGTTCAATGGCCAGATCAACGATGTGCATATCGTCTACGTATCGTGATCGACTACATTGTGATCGGCGGGGGCTCGGCGGGCTGTGTGCTGGCTGCGCGCCTGAGCGAAGATCCAAGGGTTCAAGTGTGTCTGCTTGAAGCGGGCCCATCGGACAAGAGCGTGCTGATTCAATGCCCCTCGGGACTGGCATCGCTCATCCCATACCCCATCTATAACTGGGCGTTCAAGACGCTGCCGAATCGGGGGCTTAACGGCCGCATCGGCTACCAGCCACGCGGCAAAGCCCTTGGCGGCAGCAGTTCGATCAACGGCATGATGTACATGCGCGGAGACCGCACCGACTACGACGGATGGGCCGCGCAGGGTAACGCGGGCTGGAGCTACGCGGATGTTTTGCCGTACTTCAGGAAGTCGGAGAACAATGAATTTTGGGGTGCCAATCAGTATCACGGCGCGGGCGGCCCGCTTAACGTCGCAGACGTGCTGGAACCCAGCGTCTATGCGCGCGCATTCGTCGAGGCCGCGGTGCAGGCAGGCCATTCGCCCAACCCTGACTTCAATGGCGACCATCTGTTAGGCGTCGGCCTCACCCAGGTGACGCAAAAAAACGGCGAGCGCTGCAGCACAGCCAAGGCATTTCTGACGCCCAACCTCAGTCGCCCAAACTTGCAGGTCATCACCGGCGCACAGGTCACGCGGATCGTGATGGAAGGCAAGCGGGCCGTGGGCGTCGAGTACATCCTGGGTGGCGAAGTGAAACAGATCAAGGCCGCGCGGGAAGTATTGCTGTCGGCCGGTGCATTGCAGTCGCCGCAAATCCTGATGTTGTCCGGCATAGGACCGGCTGCGCACCTCAAACATCACGGCATTGCGGTGGTCCATGATTCGCCAGGTGTAGGCAAGAACCTGCAGGACCACATCGATATCGTTCACAGCTATGAAGCCGGCGCGTCCAGAGGCTTGTTCGGGCTGTCGTTGTCGAGTGCGTGGGCAGTCCTTAAAGGCATGGTTCAGTGGAGCAGATTCCGTAGAGGGATGCTGACATCCAATTTCGCGGAGGGAACCGGCTATATCAAGACCCGGCAGGAGGATGCGCTCCCGGATATTCAACTGGTGTTCATCGTGGCCAAACTCATCGACCATGGCCGCAAACTATTGCTAGGCAATGGATACTCGATTCATGTCGGCTTGCTGCGCCCCAAATCCCGCGGCAGCGTTTCGCTGGCGAGCGCCGATCCGTTGGCCATGCCCATGATCGACACCAATTTTCTGGCAGAGCGAGACGACGTAGACCGCTTGATTCAAGGGTTCAAGCTGGCCCGCAAAATCATGCGCCGGCCGGCCCTGACACGTTTTGGTGGCAAGGAATCCAGAAACTCCGCTCAGGCGCAGAGCGAGGCACAAATCGAGGCATTCGTCCGCGCTCACGCTGACTGCGCCTATCACCCGGTGGGCACCTGCCGGATGGGCACGGGGCCCCAGGACGTGGTGGACGATCAACTGCGTGTGAAGGGAGTGGAAGGACTGCGCGTGGTGGACGCATCGATCATGCCAAACATCGTATCCGGCAATACCAACGCGCCCACCATCATGATCGCGGAAAAGGCCGCTGACTTGATCAAGGCCGAAGCGCGTAGACGTGCCGCGGAAAAATCGTGCTGTGCATCCTGAAGGCGGCGTGCCTCGCCATCTACGGGCTCGCCCTCGCGGGCGTCGCAGGGCTTTTGCCGCACGGACCGACGGTCACTATGCAGGCCATCGCGGTGGCGTTCCTCGCCATTCACGCGCTGGAGCTTGTGCTCGCGGCAGAAAAAGTGCGCCTGTACCGGGGGTGGTGGATCGTAAGCATGGTTTTAACCCTCCTGTTCGGCGTGCTGCACTGGATGCCGCTCGCGAAAGCACAAGCGCGGGAACAGTGAATTACTAACCAGGGAGTAGAACCATGGGCGTTCTGGACGGAGTCCGTATTGTTGAAATCGCCGGAATCGGTCCCGGGCCATTTTGCGGGATGCTGCTGGCCGATATGGGCGCGGAGGTAATCCTGGTCGAGCGTGCCGACACCAAAGCTGGCGACGTGCTCGATCTCGGCAAGCACGCCATTGTCAATCGCGGCAAACGTTCGCTCGCATTGAACCTGAAGGATCCGCACGCGATCGACGCGGTGCTGCGTCTCGTCGACGGTGCCGACGCGCTGATTGAAGGCATGCGTCCCGGCGTTCTCGAGCGTCTTGGTCTCGGGCCAGAGGTGTGTTCCGCGTGCAATCCGCGCCTCGTGTATGGCCGCATGACGGGCTGGGGGCAGGAAGGCCCGTTAGCGCAAGCTGCAGGGCACGACCTCAACTACATCGCACTCTCCGGTGCGCTTTGGTTTGCCGGCGAAGCAGGTCGACCTCCCATGGCGCCGCCCACGCTGGTGGGCGATCTGGGCGGCGGCGCGCTCTATCTCGCCATGGGTGTCCTTGCAGGTATTTTGAATGCTCGTCGCACGGGCATGGGGCAGGTGGTGGACGCGGCCATCGTCGACGGCAGCGCGAACCTGATGAATCTACTGCTATCGGTGCATGCCGCGGGTCAGCAGCCCTTTGAACGCGGTCGCGGCCTGCTTGACGGCCCCCATTGGAGCGGTACTTATCGCTGCGCTGACGGTCATTTCGTCAGTGTGCAGGCGCTCGAACCGCAGTTCAATGCGATGCTGTTCAGCAAACTTGGGCTGGCCGACGATCCCGATTTCAGGAATCCGTACGACTCCCGCCGTTGGGGCGCGCTACGCGAGCGGATGGCGGCACTGTTCGCTACGCAACCCCGCCAGCATTGGGTCAGCCTGCTGGAAGGCAGCGACGCATGCTTTGCTCCGGTCCTGACGCCAGCCGAGGCCATGACGCATCCACATATGGCTGCGCGCGGCATCTATAGCGAGCGCGATGGTGTGTTGCAGGCGGCTCCGGCTCCCCGCTTTTTGCGGACACCGGCGGGTCCCACCGCAGCCGTGCCCAGGCGCGGCGAGCACAGCGTTGCCATTCTCCAGGAGATTGGCTTAAGCGAAGAAGTCATCGGGGAGTTGCTGTCCGGTCGGTGACGCTATTTTGTGCCCGACCTATCCGCCGGACCTGCGCCTTCACCCCAATGACCTGTTGCGAATGACGGTCCTCACTACGATCAGTGTATTCGCCTAACTCTCGAGTCAGGCAGGAGCCTTGAGAGTACTGATCAATATCAATGTGTGGAGATGTCATGAGTGAAGACGTTCTGTTGTGCGACGTCGCGGAGTCCGTGGCCCGCTTGACGCTGAATCGGCCGAAGGCCATGAACTCGCTGAATCTGGCGGTCCTCGCCGAGCTCGATCGTCGTCTGACGGAAATCGCGGCCAACAGTGAAGTTCGCGTGCTGGTGCTCACGGGTTCAGGTGCGGCTTTCTGTGCTGGCGCGGACCTGAAGGAAGTGCTGGCAGGCCGCACGCTTGAGCCCGGCGAAGCGGATTTTCTCGATCGGTCTAACCAGGTGTTCGGCCGCTTGCGCAATTTCCCCAAGCCGGTGATCGCAGCGCTGAACGGCGTCACCATGGCAGGCGGTCTGGAGTTGGCCATGTGCGCGGACCTGGTCGTCGCCGCCGAGAGCGCCACGCTCGCCGATGCCCACGCCAATTTTGGCGTTTATCCGGGGGCAGGCGGTGCAGCGGTTCTGCCGCGTCTGGTCCCACTCAACGTGGCCATGTATCTGCTGCTGACGGGCAAGTCCTTGTCGGCTGCCGAAATGAAGGCATACGGCCTCGTCTGCGAAGTGCATGCCGATGATGCCTTTGCCGAGGCCGTGCAGAAACTGGCGAAACATATCGCCCGCAAGAGCCCCATTGCTCTGCGCCGGATGAAGGAAGTGGCCCGGCAATCCGCCGACAAGACGCGTGACGATGCTTTGCTCCACGAGCAGGTGATGCTGCGTCAGCACATGCGCACGTTCGACTTTCACGAAGGCCTGCAGGCCTTCGCTGAAAAACGCGCACCCCAGTTTCAAGGCCGGTAAATCCAGTTCGAAAAGAGAAACGCGAGATGAGCGATATCTATGTGGTTGGCGTAGGCATGACTGCCTTTGGACGCCTGCTTGAAAAGTCGGTGTACGACATGGTCGGCGAAGCCGTGAACCTGGCGTTGAAGGATGCGGGTTGCGCGACGGCCGACATCGGCTCGGCGTTCTACGGCACCATGACCAACGGTCAGTTTCAGGGGCAAACGGCGATCCCCGGGCCGATCGCCATGCGTCGCCTTGGCATCGAAGGGGTGCCGGTTGTGACGGTGGAAAACGCCTGTGCTACCGGTTCATCTGCCTTCAATCTGGCGACTCAGGCGTTGCGTGCCGGAAGTTGTGACATCGCGTTGGCGGTGGGGGCGGAAAAGATGAATATCCCCGACAAGGCCAAGATGTTTAGCGCCTTCGACGGGGGCTGGGACGTCTCCACCGTGGAGCAGAACAAAGCCACGCTGCTGGCTATGGGGAACGGCATGGTTCCACCGCCCGGCACCACATCCGAGCGTCCCTACAGCGTCTTCATGGACGTCTACGCCGCCATTTGCCGCAATCACATGTTGCGCTATGGCACCACCCAGCGGCAGATCGCAGCGGTGGCGGCGAAGAACCACCAGCATTCGGTGCACAACCCGCTTGCCCAGTTTCAGCAGCCCTTCACTATCGAAGAAGTCCTGGCGTCGCCGCCCATCGCGTACCCGCTGACCACCTTGATGTGTTCGCCGATTAGCGATGGTGCCGCGGCCGTGGTGCTGTGTAACGCTGCGGGCCTGAAGCGTCTCAATGGTGCCGGCAGCCGCGCCGTGCGTGTGCTGGCGAGCGTTATTCAAACCGGCAGTTCGCGCAGTCTCGATGAGCCGTTGAAGATCGTTGCCCATCTCGCCGCGAAAAAAGCCTATGAACAGGCGGGCGTGGCACCCGCCGACGTCGATGTGGCGGAAGTGCACGACGCCTCCGCGATTGGCGAAATCCTCAACGCCGAATCCTTGATGTTAGTGCCGTTTGGCGAAGGCGGCCCGGCTGCCGAGCGCGGCGACTTCACGGTCGGTGGCCGTATGCCTATCAACCCTTCTGGCGGGCTGGAATCCAAGGGACACCCGATCGGCGCAACCGGTCTCGCACAGATCCATGAGCTCGTGACGCAATTACGCGGCGAGGCCGGAAAACGCCAGGTGAACAACGCCCGCGTGGCGATTCAGGAAAACGGCGGCGGTCTCTACGGGATTGAAGAAGCCGTGGTGGCCGTCACGATCCTGGCCAAACAGTAAGTCATTCAAGGAGATCGACATGGGATACGTATTCAGGACCGAAGAACAGCAAGGCGCCGTGGACGGCCTACGCCGCTATCTGGCAGACAAGGTGGACCCGCTGTTTAACAAGGAGTATCGCGACCAGTTTGTGCCTAAAGAAAAAATGGGCGAGATCGTTCGCGAGCTCACCCAGTTCGGCTTGATCTCGGGTGTGGTCAGTGAAGAGCACGGTGGGCTGGGTCTGGATTGGCTCACCATGATCATGCTGTTCGAGGAAGTGGCGGCGACCTCGATCGACGCGTCGGTTCCAGTGCTCATCAATAGCTTCTGCGCCCAGATGGTCGCCAGGCTGGCCCCGGCGCATTTGCGCGAGCGCTATCTACCGGGTTTGCTGAGTGGCGAACTGTTTTGCAGCGCCGCCATCTCGGAGCCGGATGTCGGGTCCAACGTGCTCGAAATCAAAACCCGCGCGCGGCGAGATGGCGATCACTACATCATCAACGGCGAAAAGACGTGGATCAGTAACGGCGCGTATTCAGACTTTCTGATTTGCACCTGCCGGACCGGTGACGATCCGCGCCGTGGCTTGACGCATTTCCTGCTGGACCGCAAAGAGCATCCGTATGAGGTACGGGACATTCATAAGATCGCCTGGAACAGCCAGTCGACCACTCAGATCTTCCTGACCGATGTGCGCGTACCGGCCAGCAACATGCTGGGCAATGAAGGCGAGGCGCTCAAGAATACGCTGTCAATGTTCGAACGTTCGCGGGTGTTTGTTGCGGCACAGGGGTTAGGTATCGGCCGACGCGCGCTGGAGGAAGCAACGCGCTATGCCACGGAACGCAAACAACACGGCAAGGTGATCGCCGGCCATCAATTGATCTCTGCGATGCTGGCTGAAATGGCCACCAACGTGGATGCCGCTCGCCTGCTGACGCAACGCGCCGCGGCAATGATCGAAGCCGGCGTGCCGGCTGAGATGGAAGCTGCGATGGCCAAGTATTTCGCCTGCGAGGCTGCCGTCAAGATCGCTCGCCAGGCGGTTCAGATTCACGGCGGCAACGGCGTAACGAAAGAGTTCCTGGTGGAGAAGCTGGCCCGTGAAGCCATCATCGCGCCGATTCCTGAAGGTACGACCCAGATACAGCAGCTGATCATCGGCCGGGCGCTCACCGGCGTCAATGCCTTCTGACGAGCGCTGATCCGGCAACCCGTCCTCAAGACTTCATTCAATCTGGTCTATTTCTACTCGGATATCTCATGCGTATTCAAGACAAAGTCATTGTCATCACCGGCGGCGCCTCAGGACTCGGCCTGGCTACGGCCGTCTATCTGGTGCAGGAGAAGGGCGCACGCGTCGCGATTTTCGATCTGAACATCGAAGCGGGTGAGAAAGCCGTTGCCGATATCGGTGTCGACCACGCGATGTTCGTGCAAACCGACGTCAGTAGCGAAGAATCCGTGCAACAAGCGGTCAACGCTGTGATGGCCCGCTTCGGAGCCATTCACATCTGTATCAACGGTGCCGCAGTCCCCACCGCGTTCAAGGTCCTTGGCAAGGAGGGCACGGCCGCGCCGCTGGCAAAGTTCGCCCAGACCACAGCCGTCAATCTGAATGGCGTGTTTAACGTCATGTCCAAATGTGCCGAGCAAATGGCGAAGAATGACGCCGAAGCGGGCGAGGAACGTGGCGTGGTGATTAACGTCTCGTCGGGTGCTGCCTATGAAGGACAGATCGGGCAGAGCGCTTACGCCGCGACCAAGGCGGGAATTATCGGCATGAACATGCCGGCCGCCCGTGAGTTGGGTTCGGTTGGGGTCCGCGTCAATGCAATTGCGCCGGGTCTGTTCTTGACCGCGATGGTCGCGAGTCTCGACGAGAAGGTCCTCAGCATGCTTAAAGAGCAGATGGAAGCACCTAAGCGTCTCGGCGATATGCGCGAGTTTGCGCACTGCTGCGCGTTCATCATTGAAAACGCTTATGTCAACGGCGAAACCATTCGTCTGGATGCGGCCTCACGGATGCGTGCGAAATAAAGGCGAAGCGTTTTTCGGTTGCTGTGAGCTTAGGGCTGGAGGAGATAAAGAATGAGATTGGCTGACTACTTTGACGCGGTCGCGGCGCTGCGTCCGGACAACCTGGCTTTTGTCGATGGAGCCACACGCATCACCCATGGCGAAGCGCAGAAATACGTTCATGCCGTGGCGAATGCGCTGTCCCGAGCGCGCCAGGACGGCATTGGCACGCATGTGGCGATCTATGCGCCGAACGACTATCGCGTCAGTCTGCTGCATCTGGGGATCAATCTGGCAGACTGCGCGTGGTTGTCGGTGCACATTCGCAATTCGATCGAGACCAATGCCGAGGTGCTGGAATACTTCATACCGATATCGTGTTCTTTCATAGCTATTTCGAAAGTGCGATTCCGGTATTGAAAAACAAGCTCACGAAAGCCAGGTGGTACGTGTGTATCGACCGTGCGTCCGAGCATGGCTATTCAATGGATGAGTGGCTGAAGGACTGCTGGACGCCGTTTCGCAACAATCCGGAAGACCCCGGCACACGTGCGTTTCTGCAACCCACTGGCGGCACGACAGGGCCATCCAAAGGTGCGGTGCACACGCATCGAAGCCTCGAATTCATGGGGCTGGGGCTGACCGCGGCCTTTGACATTACGTCCGATTCCCGTCACTTGTGTGTCGCCCCGTTGACTCATGCTGCGGGGTTGCTTGCGCTTGGCTTCACGATCAAGGGGGGTGTCAACATCCTGCTGCCCGGTTTCGATCCCGAAGCCGTGTTGACCCTGATCGAAGAAGAAAGGGTCACGCACCTGTACCTCCCGCCGACGGCCATCTACGCGCTGCTGGCACACCCCAGGACCAGGCAGACCGACTTTTCGTCACTGAAGGCCTTCATCGTCGGCGCAGCGCCGATTGCTCCTGAGAAATTCAAGGAGGCTGTGCGCGTCTTTGGGCCTGTGATGTACGAAAGCTTCGGGCAGACAGAGACGCTGGTGCCGATCCTGGTCAAGGGACCCGCCGACTATCTGATGAGCGATGGCAGCTTTGATGAAGAGGTGGTGAGAGCCGCGGGCAAGGCAGTGGATGTTGCGTGTGTAGCGATCATGGATCCCGAAGGCAATCTGCTGCCGGCTGGCGAGCGAGGTGAGATCGTCGTTCGCTCGTCGATGGTGATGCAGGGATACTACAAAAAGCCTGAAGACACGGCCGCGGTTTCAACCTCGGGCTGGCATCACACAACCGACGTCGGCGTGCGCGACTCACGAGGCTACGTCACGATCGTGGATCGCATGAAAGACATGATCGTCAGTGGCGGTTTCAATGTGTTCCCGGTTGAGATTGAAAAGATCATTCAGGGGCACCCGGCTGTTCTCGATTGCATCGTGGTCGGCGTGCCGGACGACAAATGGGGCGAAGCGGTGAAGGCGGTGGTTCAACTGAAGCCAGGCCAGAGCGCTTCGGAAGAAGACATCATGGCTCTGTGCAAAGAACATCTGGGCAGCACCAAAACCCCCAAGAGCGTCGAATTCTGGGTCGATCTGCCGCGCAGCGCGGTAGGTAAGTTGCTCAAGAAAGATGTTCGGGAGAAATACTGGGGCAATCAATGGCGGTCGGTCTAGGCATCAATACGTCAATTCGCCCGGCAAACCACACCGGTGCAACTCGAATGCACCGCGAGAGCGGCGTTGAGTCGACGCCGCCTCGAGCAGGACGGTGAAAGGAAATCGGACATGAAAGACACCATTGAGAATCTCAACGCTACATTGGCGCTGCAGCGCGCTGCCTGTTTGACGATGCCGTATCCGGATCTGGAACAACGCAGACGCGATCTCAAAGCGGTGCGCATCGCCTTGCAGCGGTATCAGGATCGGCTCACGAGCGCCATGAGCGACGACTTCGGGCGCCGCTCGGAGTTCGAATGCAAGATGCTGGACGTGATGTTTCCCGCTTTGCAGATCGACCACGCACTAGCGAACTTGCGGCGTTGGATGAAGCCCCAAGGGCGTCGCACCGACTGGTTGTTCACCAGCAATCGCGCCAAGGTGGTCTTCCAGCCTAAAGGCGTGGTGGGCGTGATTGCTGCCTGGAACTTCCCGATAGTCGAGGCGGTGGGTCCGATGATCACTGCATTGGCGGCGGGCAACAGGGTGATGATCAAGATGTCGGAGTTTTCGCCCCGCAGCACGGTGGTCTTGCGCGACATGCTGGCGGAAATATTTCCGGTAGATCGGGTGGCGGTTTTTGGCGGCGGTATCGATATCGCGCAAGCGTTTTCGAACTTAGCCTTCGACCACACCGTGTTTACCGGTTCGCCAGCCGTGGGCAAAGAAATCATGCGCGCCGCCGCGGCCAATCTGACGCCGGTGACGTTGGAGCTGGGTGGAAAGTCACCCGCCATCATCAGCCGCTCAGCATCAGTGGCGGCCGCCGCGAAGTCGATCGCGCACGGCAAGGCATTTAATGCCGGCCAGGCCTGCGTTGCGCCTGACTACGCCCTTGTGCCTCGAGAGCGCATCGACGAGTTTGTTGCGGCCGCCGTGAGCGCGTTCCAGCGTATGTACCCTGATCCCGTGGCTGATCCGAATTACACCACGCTTGCCTCGCAGCGGCATGCCAATCGTGCGCGTGAATTGCTGGCTGATGCCGTCGCCAAGGGGGCGAAGGTCACCTCGTGTGGCCCAGGAGATGGTTCACGCGTTCTTACCATGCAGGTGGTGACCGGTGTGACGCCAGATATGCGCATCATGCAGGAGGAACTCTTCAATCCTATACTGCCCGTGGTGCCGTGCGATTCGTTGGACGAAGCCGTCCGCTATGTGACGGCGCGGCCTCGTCCGTTAGCGCTGTATTACTACGGTGCGGATGAAGGCGAGGTCAAGCGGTTGGAGCAGGACGTCCACGCCGGCGGCATGACGATCAATGATTGGGCATGGCATGTATTCCAGGGTGACTTGCCGTTCGGAGGCACTGGTAATTCAGGTATCGGAAGCTGGCGCGGACCAGAGGGATTCAGAGCTTTGTCGCACGGCAAATCGGTGCTTCGCATGAGGCGCTGGTTCCCGGTCCATCTGTTTCACCCGCCCTACGGCACGCGCATCCAGCGGCTGATATCGAGAATTTTTCTCGGACACTCAGATCCGTCCTTGCAGAGTGGGTATCCGCGTCAGGTTGACTGACGCGGTCCAACTACAACAGAGACAGGAAGGAAACCGCATGAAAGCCATGAACCTATTTCCAGTCGCCGGCACGAGCGGCACCGAGGGCTACCAGGGGTCAAAGGCCTACGCCTGGACCGTATTCGCATTGACTTTCGGGTTGATGCTGTCGGATTACCTGTCTCGTCAGGTGATGGGCGCGGTGTTTCCCTTTCTGAAAGTGACGTGGGGGGTGTCCGATTCGCAACTGGGCGCCCTCGTCAGCATCGTAGCGCTCGTGGTCGGACTACTGACTGTTCCGCTTTCGCTTGTCGCCGATCGATGGGGGCGGGTCAAAAGCATTACCCTCATGGCCTTCGTGTGGTGTCTTGCAACCATCGCGTGTGGCCTGGCAAACAACTACACCGAAATGCTGATCGCCCGGGCCATGGTGGGGTTTGGCGAGGCCGCCTACGCGGCAGCGGGCGCGGCGCTCCTTGCGCATACCTTCCCGGTTGGCAAGCGCTCTGCAGTGCTGGGTGCGTTTCAGTCTGCCGGCGTTTTCGGCGCGGTTCTGGGCGTCGTCCTGGGGAGCACGATCGCCACCCAGTTCGGCTGGCGCTACGCCTTTTTTGCGGTAGGCCTGCCCGGCTTGATCCTTGCCGTCCTCTACCCATTTTTTGTCCGGGATTATCAAGTGCCAGCGCGGCGCGATCACGTGAATTCCGGCGGTTCCGTCACACCGTCACTCAGTTTTTCGCAAATCGCCAGGCAGGTGTTCGCTGCTCGTTCTGGCAACTTTACGGTCGTCGCGTTTGGCCTGCAAATGGGGATGCCGGCAATCCTGATTGCCTGGGTGCCCACTTTCTTTAACCGCTTCTACGGATTTGACCCGAAGAAGGCGGGACTGATGGCAGCGGTGGTCGTGCTTGCGCTGGGTATCGGCATGCTCTTCGGCGGTGGAATCGCCGACCGGTTGAGCAGAGGACGACCCAGGTATCGTGCTCTGGTGCCTGCGGCCTATGCCTTGATCTCCGGTGTGATGCTTGCCGCGGCGTTTTCGCTGCCTCAAGGACCGCTTGGTCTGGCGTTGCTGATTGCGGGGGCGCTCTTCGCAGCCGCTCACGGCGGTTGCGCGGTAGCGATGTTGATCGACGTGACGAATCCCGCGGTGCACGCCACCGTCACGGCGACCGCCGTGTTGGGGGCAAGCTTGCTGGGTACCGCTCCGGGCCCATACCTGGTCGGGCTTCTGTCCGACGCCACGAACATGCGGACCGCGCTTATCGTTGCGCCGCTCATATCAGTTGCCGCCGCGGCAATGTTTTTCCGTGCATCGCGCTACTACGAAACCGATATTGCCGCGAAGCAGTAAGCCCCCACGTAGCGCCTTGGGCCGCTAACCGCTAACCAAAGCGGGAACTGACGCGCTCGAACTTGCACCGCGCAACTGCGCATCTCCGTCTGACCTCAAGCCCGCCTTAGGGACCACCCTTTTAACTGCAATGACAGGTGGCACGCCCGCGACCCTCATACCATGGCACATAGACATTCGGAACCAGGCGTCACGCTTTCGACGCCTGGGACTGCCTACCAGGTATAACCGGCCCTCGCGAAATCATGAACCCCAACACCCCGGAATCGTTGAACGGCATTCACCTGATGGCGAAGCCGATTGGTCCGCTCTGCAATCTGGATTGCGGCTATTGCTTTTACCTTGAGAAGCAGAACGCTTTTCCTGCG
>FSXK01001614.1_pt1 | contig 16038 bp, 11 predicted proteins | sample 1638101 | NCBI WGS metagenome assembly FSXK01 (sample SAMEA3914788, study PRJEB12502) | metagenome | biome: forest; material: soil | place: Canada | collected 2011-07-03 | depth 0.1 m | reverse complement strand
TTCCAGAGGAGAGCGTTTCGCACCGTGAAGCGTTTCGCAGCATGGCAGTCTATAGGCTCTCGGCACTCTATTTCTCGATGAGTTGCGCCGCTTATGCACTGAGCTTCTGGATGCCGTCGTTGATTGAGCGGGCCGGAACTGTCGGCATGCAACGAATCGGCTCAATCTCTATCATTCCCTATGCGTGCGGAGTATTGGCGATGATTGGGTACAGTCGCCACTCCGACAGGACGCGAGAACGTCGATGGCACTTCGCGTTCGCCGTGCTGCTTGGTGCCGTAGCGCTCGCTCTGTGCAACTGGACGGAAGGAATGCTGTGGACGTCTGTCGCACTTATTTCCGTTTCCCTGGCTGCAGTGATCTCTTCGTTCCCAGTCTTCTGGGCGGTCGCGACTTCGGTGCTTCGCAAGGAGTCGGCGGCGGTCGGTATCGCAATCATTACGAGCTTGGGCGGTGTTGCCGGAATCATCTGTCCGTACGCAATCGGTCTAATCAAGACGTCAACAGGAAGCCTCAATTACGGACTCTACTGCTGCTCAGGAATCCTGGTAGTGTCCAGCGTTGTGATGCTTCGGATGAAAACTGACTCACGCAGATAAGAGCGCTTCGCCCGGTGAGATCCGATATTTCCCGGGCGAACCAGCCTAGGAATCCGAAGGCGTGCGAGAGTGTTCGTCAGTCGTCCTTCTGGAACGTCAGTAAAGTCTCTCTTGAAATTATCTGTATGCGGCCGTAGTGAAGGGTAATGGCGCGCAAAAAAACACGGAAAACGGAAGATACTTTGCAGTCTGCAAATAGGCGTTTTTGTATTCTGTTGTCAAGTTGACCGCAAGCGCGACCGCGTTGTGCTTGTCTGATTCTTTCTGAGTGCGAGCTCCACAATTCCAAGGAGCCAACATCATGCAAATACCATCGTTGAAAAACACCGTTAGCGCCGACGAGTGGCAACTCCGCTGCGACCTCGCAGCATGTTATCGACTTGTGGCGCTTCACGGCTGGACCGATCTGATCTTCACACACATCAGCGCGCGGATGCCAGGGCCTGACCATCGATTTCTGATCAATCCGTACGGGCTGATGTTTGACGAAATAACCGCCTCGTCGCTCATCATGGTCGACACCGAAGGCAACCGACTGTCGAATTCGGAGTTTGAGGTGAACCGCGCGGGTTTCGTCATCCATAGCGCGATTCACTCCGCACGCGAGGATGTGCAGTGTGTACTGCACACACATACTCGCGCAGGCGTAGCGGTCAGCGCGCAGAAGGGCGGTTTATTGCCGATTTCCCAGCAGTCAACTTTCGTGCTTGACTCGCTCGGTTATCACGATTACGAGGGTGTAGCGCTGCGAGATGAAGAAAAGCCGCGTCTGCAGGAAGACATTGGCAGTGCAAACTACCTGATGCTCAGGAACCATGGTCTGCTGACGGTTGGAAAGACCGTTGCGGACGCTTTCCTTCATATGTACCTCTTCGAAACCTCATGCCAGATCCAGTTGTCGGCGCAGACGGGGGGAGACCTGATGCTTGTAGACCGGGAAATTCTGGCTGGCGCGGCGTCGGCTGCGCATGCTCAGACGGGTGGCACTGGAGGTTCGTTTGTATGGCCGGCGCTGATCCGCAAACTCGACCGTATTGACGACAGTTACCGTTCGAAGGCGAAGCGGTCGTGGACGGACACGACCTATCGTTTCGAGAAGGGGGCGGATCTTCCCTTTCTCATTTCTCCCCCGTGTAGCCAAATGTGTGTTGGAACAGCGAGACATGACACAAAGTACAGACGCACGGAAATCCAAGGGAAAGTACTTTACCCACCGCGGCCAGAATATCTTCTGGCGCGAAGAGGGCCGGGCGGATGCGCCGACTCTACTTTTGATCCACGGCTTTCCCACGGCCTCGTGGGACTGGGAGCCCGTTTGGGCGGACCTGCTCAAGCGTTATAGATTGCTTACCCTTGATATGATCGGCTTCGGGTACTCAGACAAGCCGCGTGATTACACGTACTCGATCATGGACCAGGCCGACATTTACGACGAGCTTCTGGCGTTGCGCGGCGTCAGCAGTTTTCATATTCTGGCGCATGACTATGGTGATACGGTAGCGCAGGAGCTAATTGCTCGGGATTTCGCACGATCCGATCGGCCGGAACTCAGGAGTGTATGTTTTCTCAATGGCGGCCTCTTTCCTGAGACGCATAGACGGGTGCGGCTTCAGTCGCTTTTGCTTTCGCCGATTGGGCCGCTTGTGTCGTTGCTGACGAACAGGAAAAAGCTCTCTCAGAACATGAGTGCTGTGTTCGGGAAGGAGTATCCGCTGGATAGTGAAACTCTCGATTCTATGTGGGATATGTTGCGTCTGCAGCATGGCGAGCGAATCATGCATAAGCTGATTCATTACATTCCGGAACGCGTTGAGCATCGGGATCGGTGGGTGGGTGGGCTTCAGAAGACGGGAGTTCCGCTCAAGCTGATTGTTGGTTCGGTTGACCCCATCTCTGGTAGTCATATGGCCAACCGGTATCGCGAAGTGGTGCCGCGCCCGGATGTTTCGGAGTTGGCCGGTGTGGGGCACTATCCGCAAGTTCAGGCGCCAGGTGCGGTGATGAGTAGTTACCTGGAGTTCCGGGATCGGGTGGCGAGGGTGTGTTTGTGAGGTTGCAATCTAATCGCACGCGGTGTGTCGCCACCCTGCCGTTACAACTCAACCGTGCCAACTTACCTGTAATGTGAGAATCCTCAAGTTGGCTCGGGCGATGATCTATGCACGAATAGCAGGCAGGGACGGCACCGCAGTGTCGACGTGGCAACTGTTCTCGCGTTTCCTGCTCTACCGCGCAATGCGGGGCAGTGCGCGTGTCATTGCGAATCGCCATTTTCATCGCGCACGCATGACGAAAACGTTTGCGTAAGTTCGCCCTATGAGGAATATGGGGATAATCCGGAGGTGCGCGCGGGCTTCCGACGCATCAAATAAATAAAAATGCCCCGAGTACCGACGAAACACTAAAGTTTTCCTCCATAACGCCGTCAATCCCTTGGAGCACGACACTCCGGAGGGCCGGGTGCCGATGTGCAGTCAGCGTTACGTTTTTGCAGCACGCTGTGTATTTTGACGGTCGTGCCAGCCTGACGCAAATAATGTTCGCCGGCAAAAAAATAATCGAGGGCGTAACCAGAATGAAAACGATGACCACAGTGGTCTGTGCGACCATTGCTACGGGCTTGCTATTTTCCGCAGTGAGCGCATCCGCACAGGAATCAGCGAACGATGACCTGAATGCCTGCGTGAAGAAAGAGCAAATTGTTACAACGGCAAAGGGCGCGGGCATTGGCGCGCTGACCGGCTTGACAGCTATGCTCGTCACCCACAAGAAAGACGATGCCGTGAAGGGGGCGCTCATTGGCGCAGCCGTGGGCGGCATTGCGGGCTTCGCAACTGCGTATTACACCGCGGTGGATACGTGCTTCAAGAAAAATCCGGCGTGGCTGCCTGAATCGGATATTCAACACACCAAGGATTACGACAAGGTCAAACGGGAAATCCGGTACAAACCGAGTCAAGGCATCGTTACGCGTACCGAGTCCGTCAACGTGGTTGGGCCCGTCAAACCCGCTAGTCAGGCCGAGGTCGATAGCTCATTCATCGTGATGACGCCGGATGCAGCGGAAACGCCTGTCACACTTGAGCGCAAGCTTTATGTCGTGGGCGACGACCAGAAAGAGACTCAAGTGCCCTTCCCTGGCAATACTTCGGAACAGCACGCGTTCGCACCCGGCGAGCAGAGGGACACTGTGCATATTCCGATTCCGCAGGACGCCAAGCCCGGCAGCAAGTACCGCGTCGAGATCAGCGTGACAGCCGGCGACAGGCCGCCGTCCGTGGCATCCCAGACGTTCACTATCACCGAGTAAAGGTCCGGGCGGCCGGCTATATGCCGCCGGCCAACGGCTTCTTCCTGAATTTCTGTGGATTGTTGCTGGCCGCTGGTGTGGACGCAGGTCTTCGCCAGGGCGCCCAGCACACTCCTATAACTTAGTGATGAAATCGTCCTTCGTACGCCTTGTAACCGTGGTTGGCTCCCTGCTGCTCACTGCCTGTGCTGCCAGCAGTCTGCCCGGGTATCAGAATGCCTACCATGCGTATAACGTTCCCCAACCTCTGTTCGCGCGGATACAAGCCAAGTTTCACGAGCATGGGCTCGATCAGGCGAGCATTACGCGTGACAGCACTGGGCGTGTCCAACTGACAGGAAACTACCGCAACGAAGATGAGGTCGACGACGCCTTCACGATCGTCCAGTCTATCGTCGGGCTCAAGTCTACGGCGCCTTTCTACCCCGAACACATTCTGCAGAAGCGCTGGGACGTCGCGGCAGGCAAGGCGCTGGATTCCTATACGCATGCGCAGCATGGTAACTCGGCGGCGCCGGTCAAACGCGCGCTCGTGGTCGGTATCAATCATTTCGCCGATCCGTACCACCTGCCCGACATCCAGGGCGCCGACGATGCGGTAGTCGTGCAAGGGTATCTGCACCAGGCCGGCTATACGGTGACCGCGTTATTGAACGAACGCGCCACGCAGGCCAACATCGAAGCGGCGATCGCGAAGCTCGATCACGACATCGGGCCGAACGACGACGTCTTCATCTACATATCGAGCCACGGCAATGCGCCGGTGCCGACGCCGGCCGGAAACGATCAACGCAAGATGTCGATTATGGCCTACGACTCGGGCGATCAGAGCACGATTAGCTCGAACGACCGTACAGAGATCCTGCTGCACTATCAGCGGCACGCCGTGCCGGACACGCTAGTGCAGAACCTCGCTCGCAAGCCCAGTCACACGATGCGGGTGGTGATCGATACCTGCTATAGCGGCGACATGCTCGATGATATTGCCGACGACAGCACGACCTACATCCTGCAAACCAACGGCGGCAAGAGCGAGCGTGCGGGAATCTCGCTCGCGTCCTGGACCGGGCCCGAATATACGTCCAAGGGCATCCAATTCGCAGACGACAGTCCGAGCGGCACTCAGGCTTCAAATGCGACACACGCAGCGAGCGCGATCGATCGCAACCGCAACGGCTACAACATCATCACGGCGACGAGTGCCAATGAGGAGTCGCTCTCACCGAAGTCGGGATCGTTCCCTAGTCCGCTCTCACCTGGACGTACGTTGAAAGGCTCGTACTTCACACAGTCGTTGTTCGATTACCTCGGCTACTACAAGGGGCAACTAGGTCCTGCCTTCCATGACGCACAGGCGTTTACGTCGAAGGAGGCTCTTGTCGTGTCGCACGGGGTGGCACACCAGACTCCGCGGCAGTTCTCGACGATCCCCGATCAACAAAACGACCTTTACCGGTAAATAGCAGATATCTGCTGAAAAGACGTTACCTAATTTGGAGAACCGATATGCGATATTCCCTCGTCGCACTTACTCTGGCTGCGCTAACGAGTCATGCCTGGGCGGAAGACGAATACACCGCGAAATCCCTGTTCTTTTCGGAGAGTGACGCCGTCGTCGCAGTCGGCACATCGCAGAAGCCAAGCGGTGACAACGCCGCTGTGGCATCGGCTCAAGGCGCGTCCGATGCGTCAGTGTCGGCTACCAGTTCAGGCAAGGTCATCAAGGTGGCGCACAAGAAAAAGCAGGTTGCGCAACTGGGCGTCAGCTACTTCATCCGACTGAAGGACAGCGACGGTTCGACGCAGGACGTGCTTGCCAGGCGCGTCTTCAAGAGTGGCGAGCGCTTCCAGCTAGGGGTCAAGGTGAATCGCCCTGCTTATGTTTACATCCTCAACGAGGCACCAGACGGTACGGTTACGCAGATCTATCCGCAACCGGCGCAGGACAACTTCGTGGACGCGATGGGCGTGGTGTTCTTTCCTGCGAAGGGATCGTTCGTGTTTGACAGCAAACCGGGCATGGAAAAGCTTATGGTCTTCCTGTCTCCCGAGCAGGAGCATGGGGACATCACGCAGCGTATCCGCCATGTTGCACCCGACCTCGTTTCGAATCCCGTTCCGCTGACGACTGCCGACGCTGGCTCGTGCGCCGCTGCGCCGGTTGCCACAACCGCTGCAGCCGCCCCGGCTTCCGATGCCGGCGCGCCGCTGCAACTTGCGAGCGCGTCCAATGACTACGCCGCCAAGGGGATCGCATTCGCGCCGGAACAGACGGGCGCGTGTGCCGCTACCGCTGCGCAGGATGCGAACCTCGGCTACGCGGCTAAGGGCATCGTCTTTAGCGATGACGCCACCCCGGCGGCAGGCGGCCAGGTCGCTTCGTATGTCGTGAAGCAGACCACCAAGGCTCAATCGAACCTTTATCTGAAGATCAACCTCGCCCACGAATAAAGACGTTGGCTGGCGCTTGCGACCCGCGGACGGGGCAAGCGTCCTAATCCTGAACAGACACAGACTGAGACATGGAACATAACCATCTGATCATCGGCTTGGGCGGCTCCGGCGGCAAGATCATCCGCAATCTGCGCAAGACGATAGAACGTAACCTGGACGCTCAGGGCAATAGCCCCTCCGAGGCCCGTTTCGAATATCTGTACGTCGACACTTCGCCCGACGAGATCGACAAGCACGAAGAGTGGAAGGTACTGGGAAAGGAAATCGACCTGGCGCGCAGCCAGTATCTGATCAACACCGCGAGTAACGTACGACCGGTCCTGGACGATCCGGCTTCGTTTCCAGGCTTGCGCGACTGGGTGGAACCGAAGAGCATTTTCGACTTCGTGAAACCCGGGATTGCCGGAGCGGCGCAGCGCCGCAAGCTGGGACGGCTTGTGTTTGCCCAGAACGCGCAGTCTTTCGTGAAGGCGGTGGAAGACCGCATGCGCGTGCTGCAACAAGGGCCCGGTCGCACGGGTGCGGTCATCCATGTGGTCTGTGGGCTCGCGGGTGGGACCGGCAGCGGTTCGGTAGTCGACGCGGTCGCGCTGATTCGCAACAAATACCCGGACCAGGAGACCCACCGCATTCTGATCTACGCACTGCTGCCGGAAAAAGATTCGCGGCGCGTGCGGGACGTCGCCGGCTTTTCCAACTACTACGCGAACGGCTACGCGGCGCTTAGCGAGCTGAACGCGATGGCGGTCGGCAAATACCATCCGGTCAATGTGCTGGACGGCTCCGGCATGAACCACGATGTCTACTTCAACGGTTGTTATCTCGTGAGCAACGTCAACGAACACAGCATCCAGTTCGACGTAGACTCGGAGGTGCCCCGCATCGTTGCGGAGTTTATTTATCAGAAGACACTCAACAAGGAGTGGGAAGGGCTAGGGCGCGCCGAAAAAGGCGAGAACGACATCAAGAACTTCGAGAGCGAAGACGATATCGGCAAGGCAAGAGCCAAACTGTTCCTGTCGTTTGGCGTCGAACGGATCGTCGTCCCGGAGCAGGAGATCAAGGAGTATCTGGCGTACGGCTTCGCGGAACAGGCCACGCGTCAGTTGATGTTCAACAACTTCCGGCAAGGCGAAGGCTACGCGGATGAACCGATCGAGAAGGACTGGGGCTCGGAGGCGCGCAAGCCGGAGTCACTGCAGCAGCTTCTGCTGAGCGATGCGCATCTGATGCTCGAGACCGGCATTCTCGAAGACGACGCCAGGAATGCGATGTGGAAACCGGCGCGCGAATACTGGAAGCAGATCGTCAGCCGTCTCGCACCGGAAATCAAGACCGACGCGACGCTCGACCAGACAACCTGGGTTCATGCGCTCAACTCGCGCCTCGCGAAGGTTTTCGACGAAACATATCGAACGATGGGCGGGGTGCGGAAGTTCTACGAGATCAAAGGCAATGCGCGCCTGGAAATGGCCCGGCACATCGGCCGCCAGATCGAGAGAGAACTGTTTAGCCGCTGGAAGGTAGGCACTGCGTCGCTCGTGCAGCTACGGCAGTTTGCCGACGCCTTGCTCGCCGCACTGGACGAGCGCTTCGCGATATTTGCCGAGAAGATCACCAAAGCGCCCGCGGAATTGCAGGCGGTGCAGCAGCGGATTGCCGAGCTGAACGCGCAATTCAACAAGGTTGGCTTCCTTGGCCAGCATTTGACCGACAAGCGGGGATCGCTGTTCTCCGATATCGCGACGCAACATCAGGATATGTATGCGCTGCAGACCTTGCTGGAAGGTCAAAAGTTCGCGAACCGGCTGATTCCGTTCGTCAAGGACGAACTGACGTCGCTGCGCGGACAGATCGACGAACTCCATCAGAACCTGGCAGCTGCCACCGAACGGGTCCATGAAGAACAGGCGGCGCGGCTGGCCGGCACCGATGCCATCTATCAGCATCGTATCTTCGACCGCAATGCGATCGGCAACATCATGAAGGCGGTGATTGTCGACGAACCCGCGCAGATCGCGCGTACGCAGAAGGTACGGCAGTCGATCATCGATCTCGCAGGTACTGACGTCGATTCTTTCGAGAAGCTGGCACACAGCGTGTCTCTCGGCGCGATCATTGCGACCATCTCACAGGCTTCGGCCACGATCGTCGAAATGGCCCACGCGGAGATTTCGAAAACCATGCAGCCGGTGCTGCACGTCAACATCGTCGAACGGCTGCAAAAGCAGTACGACGCCAACCCGAATGGGCTGAAGAGCTTCGTCTCGGGGCTCTATGAGAAGTCCGGCACGATGCTTCAGTACAACAAGACGGAGGTAGACCGCAGCGTCGCGAACAACGCAGGTGGCTCACGCGGAACCGCTAACACCGTTGCCGTCTTCTTGCCGGAATGCGAGAGCCAGAAAGAATTTCATGCGTCGCTCACGCGGGTGTTCGAGCAGCAAAAGGATCCTGCATCGGACACGGTCGTCGCCTCCGGCAAGCTCTCGAATGAAATCGTGATCGTGAAGGTGGCGTCGCTTATGCCGGCTCGCTTCATCGAGCCGCTACCGACGCTCAAGCGTCACTACGACGGTTTGCTCGGCGACTTCAACGAGTCGTACCTGCTACACGGCGACGGTGATGGCAAGAAGCTCCCGCCGTTGTACGCACGCACGGCGGCCGAGGCCAGTGCGCAGGCGAAGCGCAAGCCGTATCTGCTACTCGCGCGTCTGCTGGAAATGCTGAAGGAGCGGCAGAACAGAACGACAGGCGAGCAGGAGTGGGCGTTCATCTTCAAGTCGGATGGCTTGCCGGCATCGAAGGTGCTGCGCGGCGCTACCTGGTCAGCCGTGATCGACAGCGAGCATCCGGCCGAGATTCAAGGTTTGATTGAACGTGAGGTCGGACGCCGCATCGATGCCGAGTACAAGCACAAGGACGCCAAGAATACGTTGCTCGACAAGTTCAACGAGTTCGCCACAGCGCGTTTTGTAGCGGCTGGCGAGGATGATCAGGATCCGGAGTTCATGGCGCTGAGCGCAATGAAGAAGCCGCTGCGCGAAATCATTGGTGTGGCGACCACGGCCGAGTGAATGCCGCACGAAAACAAGGACTGAAAGAGGACAAGGACCACCATGCCGACTTATAAATGCCCGACGCTTGGCGATTGCGAACGAGCGAACTCAGGGGAAATGTTCACTCGTTCGCCCGGCGAAGATCTTCATTGCCCAGGCTGCTCGACCTTGCTGGAACTGCAGGCCGTGCCTCAGCGGGGTTCGGGATTGGACAAGCGCATCATCATTGCAGCCGTCGCTGTTGCGGTACTGGCCGTTGCAGGCGGGGGCGGCTACTACTACAAAAAGTCGCATGCGAACACCGTTGACGCGTCAGCGACGACGGCCGTGGCGGCGCCGACAGCCACGGCGGCGACGGACAGCATGACATCCGCTCCCGTCGCGGCGGTCGCGGCGAGCGCGGCTAGCGCCTCGACTGCGCCGGCAACGGCCGCGACGGGTGGGATTGCGCCGACCGACGCGGATATCAGCGCGCAACGCAAGGACGGCGACGCAAAACTCTCGCAGGGCGATGCATCTGGCGCCGAACTGGCGAGCAATCAGGCCGCGGCCAAAGAGATGGTCAAGGTCGCGATCGCCGAGATGACACAAGGCAAACTCGATGATGCGGAAAAGGAGCTCACCGACGCCACCGCACGCGATCCGAAACAGCCGCTTGCCTACTACAACCTGGGGGTGTTGAGACTGAAGCAGGGACGTACCGACGAGGCTTTGAAAGAGTTCGAGGCCAGTTTCCTGAACGGCTTCACCTACTTCGACGAAATGGCGAAGGATCCCGATCTTGACGGAATCCGTAACGACCCGCGTTTCGTCGCTCTGGTGAACAAATACCGCTCGGCGACGACGTGATGATGCGGCCAGCGGGAGTTGCTGCTGCACTAGCCGCGATCTTGCTGGCGGCGGGCTGTTCGAAGGTGGACGGTCCGTCGATCATCGGGCATTGGCGCGCCGAGCGTGTGCAGGTTGCCAGCGTGCAGTTGCCGATCGGACCGGACATCCTGATCAAAGAGAACGAAATCTCGAATCCGGATACCGATACCGGTATTCCAATCAAGGCCATCGAGCGTAAAGACAACGAGGTTGTGCTCGATTTTGCGTACGGACTGGGCCTGTCGTTCTATTTCGACGGACCCGACCGGATGTACGTGAAGGTGCCATTGGCCGGCCGGGTCTATTACCGCAGGGTCGCGGACGCCGCTCCCGGACAAACGCAGACGGCGGCCACTTCCGCTGCTGTCGCGCCGGTGCGTGTGGCGCAGTCGGTAGTGCCGGCGGTGGCGCAGCCTGTCGTCCAGAGCGCAGACTATCGGACCTTGGTGCAGCAGGCAGAGGCGGCGATGCGCAACGGGGAAGCCAGTCAGGCGGAGACGTTATTGGCGCAAGCCGGGCAATATCCGTCAGCTCACCCGGCGGTCGACTTCGACCAGGCCGTCCTTGCAGCTCACAGCGCCCAACCGGATCTCGCCATCGAGCATTTAAGCGATGCGTTCAAGCGAGGCTTCAGGCAGTTCGATCTGCTCGATTCGACGCGGGAGTTCGACGCGCTGAAATCGGACGTGCGGTACCAGGCCTTGGTCGCGCGATACCGGTGAGCGGATAGCGCTGTTTTATCCAATATTAGAGACGAACTTTGTTACCACAGGAGCAGCAATGAACGATACAGCCCGCGACATGATGATGTACGACGCGCAGAAGAAGACCTTGGGTGTCGCCTATCTTCTCTGGTTTTTTCTCGGTTCCCTTGGTGGCCATCGCTTCTACGCGGGCAAGACCGGTACCGCCATCGCGCAGCTGCTGTTGACGATTGCCGGAGGCTGTACGATGTTCGTCGGCATCGGCTTTGTGTTTCTTGGCTGCGTGGGCGTCTGGGTGTTGATCGACGCCTTCCTGCTCCCGGGCATCATCCGCACGTTCAATCTTTCGCTCGCGAGCCAGTTCAGTTAGCTGGAGGCGTCAATCCCGCCAAAGCGGGCGAGCGCAAGCCGGGTGCTAGCTGATCTGGAGTTACGACGGGAGAGGCTAGCTATGATGGCGGAGGATGAGCGGTGGGGAAGCATCATTTTTTCACTCGCCGCGCCGTCCGCCGAAGACAACCAATCGTTCTCTTCTAAGCGGCCATTCACGCCCGGTATTTCCTCCGATTGAACGTAAGCAACCGGAAAGCTTGACAGTTGACGAGTGCGGAAAAGCCACCCACCGCAACTCACCCTCACCACCCCAGACCCACCCCACACCATTTCCACCCCGCCACCGATACTGTCATTTCTGACAGTTATCTCCCAAATAGTCGTCACGCATAATCGGACTTCGTGAATCGGTAGGCGGGCGAGGAACGCCACCAAACCCACCAACCGCCCACGAACCCGCGCCGTGCCCGCACGGCGCAAAGAAAAGTTTTAAGCCTTACCAAAGGCTGCTGGAACCTGAGAGCACAAAAAAGACGAGCAGGCCCGCGCGACAAACGTCACGACGGGCCTGCCGCAACATGGAATGCGCACATCGCGCCGCTGTTGGTGTTTTGTAAAAACACGCCCGTATCGATACCAAACGGATTCGAGGCTCCATGACACTGACCAAGATCGCGCTACTAAACCGCATGCAATGCGGGCACAAATACACGGCGACGCAACTGGCCCAATTGTTTTCCGTTTCGCGCGTAACCGTTCTGGGGATGCTGCGCGCGTTGGTCGACGAGGGGGAGTTGCAAATCACGCGCACGAACTCGCGGGTCATCCACTTCTCACGTGAGCTGCCCGATTCGCTGCAGTCGGGAGGCACGGGCGTCCGCGGGGTGGCGACGTTCCCCGTCACGCGCAACCTTAATGGTTGCCTGTCCAACTATGACCAGGAACTGGTCGCCCGGTCGCGGCTTGCCTTGCTGGCGCGCGACCGCTGCAGATAACGCACTCGGCCCCGAATGACGCGCCCGGAGCGAAGTCATTCGATGTCATCTGACGCAATTCGTAGAACACCCTCCCACATCCAGTTTTTCTGACATCGCTTTAGCGTGACGGGCGATGGTTTTGTTGCGACATAAATAATCCGCACGACCGGCGTACAAACACACGGGGACTTTGCAATGACGATTGACGCAACACTAGAAAGCGCACAACGCGGTTTGCCGATGCGCGCCGTGTTCGGGCAAATATTGACGATCTATCTCAAGAGCCGCGACCCGGCTTCTCGCGAGGCCGTGCTCGGTCTGATCCGAGATCTCAGTGCCGCAATCGATGCTCGTGGCAACGGCAGCGGTCTTGTCGCCGCCTTCGCGCCGGCGCTTTGGGGCGAGTGGAACGAGCGGCACATCCCCATCCACACCGCCGTGCTCGACCACGGCGTCAAGTTTCGCAACACCGGCGGTGACGTGTTGCTGTACGTGAAGGCGCCCGACCACCAAACGGCGGCACGGCTCCTCGCTCCGGTTATGCCCAGGCTGGAGGCGCTCGCCGAGAAGATAGACGTCGTCGTCGCGGGCAAGCGTCCCGATGGGCGCGTGATGGGTGGACGCTATCTCGATGGCATCACCAACCCGAACGATCCCGTCAGCCTGACCGAAGACATCCTGATCGACGGTCCGTATCGCGGTGCCTGTTTCGGGTTCACGCAGAAGTTTCTGTTCGACTGGACATCCATCGCCTCGCAAGCCCCCGACACCCAGGATGAGATGATCGGCCGCAATCCCGACGGCACCGTGCTGCCGGAATACGCCACGCATTCGCATATCCATCGGGCCCACGTCCTCGACAGCAACGGCGACAACCGCAAGCTGCTGCGCCAGGCGCTTCCCTTCGGCGCATCGGCAGGTCACGCGGGACGGGAGGAGGGCTTGATGTTCGTCGCATTCTGCAACGAGCAGGAGCGGTTCGAGAAAATTCTCGCCCATCTGCTGGGCGACTGTCCCGACCGTCCGGTAGATCGCCTGATGAGCGTGGTCCAGGGAGTAGGGGGCACGTACTGGTACATCCCTGCGGCGGCCGAACTGGAAGTGCCGCACGTCAGCGGCCCTGACGATGTCTACGAAGATCCGCACTGGCAGGTCCGCAGCGCGAACGGCTATCTGTTCTACAACTCGCAGGACTACCTGCATCAGATGGCAACGGGTCGCTACATCGGCGGCGACCCGCCCAGCGAGCGTCTGCTCAGCCTGATGGGGCGAACCTTTTCGCACTGGCGCGACGGCTGGGTGGATCGGCGGGATTTCCCGCGCCTGCCTCATCTGGACCATCTGGTCGACTACAGCGAAAGCGCCGTGCTACGCGCCGCTGTCCCGCTGCGCAAAGGACTCGCCAACCGCAAGACGCTGGCTCATCTACTGTCGTCATCGGAGTCGGCCATCGCACGCGATAACGACCTGCTGCGGATCGACGCGCGAGAACTGATCGTTGGCGTCATCCCCGATTTCACCTTGGGCCGTGGCAAGGAGGTCGTCCCGTATCTGAGCAAGGATGAAACCCTTGCCGCGTGGCTAAAGGGTGAGCTCAACGAATGGTCGGCCATGGGGCACGTGGTGCCGGACTATCAGCGCCTCGTCGAACAGGGGCTCGGGCGGCTCGTCGCGCAGTTGCAGGACAAGTTGTCGTCAGCGCGTACCCAGCAGCAAAGTGCGGAGGGCGATTTCTACGAATCGGCCCTGTGGTCGCTGCTCGGCGTGCAGGACTATCTGCGCAACTGGGCGCAGCTCGCAGACGCCGCTGCTACTAAAGCCGCAAACCCAGCTGACGCGGCCAACATGCGCGAGGTCGCCGCTCGCCTGCGGCGCCTCGTGGACGAAGCGCCCAACACCTTCCATGATGCCGTCCAACTGATCTTCTCTTACCACTGCTGTCTGCATCTCGTCGGTGAATTGACCTCGCTCGGCCGTCTCGATCAGATTCTCTGGCCGCTGCTTCAGCGCGAGTCGCCGGACCCGGTTCGGGCCCAGGAGATCGTCGATTGCCTGTTCATCAAGATCGGCGAAAATGCATTCGTGAATCGCGCGTTCATCTATGACTACGTCAGCTACGGCACCACGGCAGTCTGCGGACTCGGTGGTAATTTTCCGCAAGGCGGCGGGATCAATCAATGGGTGCAGCAGATCACAGTGGGCGGCTATCTGCCTAACGATAGTGAGCAGCCCGAGGGCGGCGCCAATCCGGTGACTTTGCTGTGTCTGAAAGCGGCGCGACGGATTCCGGTCAATGCGCCGACGCTGTCGCTGCGCGTCTATAAGGACATGCCGGATGAACTGCTGGACGAAGCCGCGAAGGCGATTCTCGCCGGCGGTGCCCAACCGATCCTCTATAACGACGACAAGTTGTGCGAAGCGCTGTTCCGTTCAGGCAAGGAAGTGAGCCGCGGCTGGTCGCGCAACTACGCCGCGGACGGCTGCTACGAACCGATGCTGGCCGGTGCGTCCGAGTTTGCTTTCAACAACGTCACGCCACTGCTCGCGCTCGAGCAGACGATCAACCAGGGCGCCACCTATAGCGCTGCGGGGCCGGAGTATCTGCGCGGTCTGAAACAGACGTTTCGCTCGCCGCCGGCCGCGGAAATCAAAAGTTTTGAGCAGTTGCAGTCAATCTTTTTGCAGCAACTGGAGTGGCTCGTCGTTCAGAGCTACAACGTGATCCTGGGCGCGTATGGCAACCTCGCCGACATCTGCCCGAGTCCGCTGCTTTCCGTCCTGATAGACGGCTGCGTTGAGAAGGGACGCGATCTGACCAACGGCGGCGCGCGCTTTCATATCATCGCGCCGTTGTGCGTCAGCGTATCGAACACGATCGACTCGCTCTACGCGATTCAAAAGCTCGTATTCGATCCGGCCAGCGCTTTGACTACGTTGCCCGAACTGGTCGACTGTCTGATCAACGACTGGGGCTATACGATGATCGAGCCGTACCAGAACCAGCTTCTGGGGCCGGCAGATTCCGCTGAACGCGGCCGGCGTTATCAGGAACTCCGCCAGGCTGCGTTGTCGTTGCCGAAGTGGGGTAGCGGCAACGCCGAAGTCAATGCACTCGGCGACTGGTTGCTCGAACACCTGGTGAGCCTGTGCGTCGACGCGATTCGCCAGCCATCGCCGGCGCTTAAACCCACGCTGGATGCCATCGCCCAGAACTACGGTGGCTTCGAGTTTGTGGTGACGCCAGGTATTGGCACCTTCGAGGGCTATGTGGGAGATGGCGCCGCGTGTGGCGCTTCGGCCGATGGCCGGCGCAACGGCATGCCCATCGCCTCGGACCTGTCGCCTTCGCCTGCTGCTCAGGACCTTCCGCCATCGCCTGCGTTCCGCAATATTTATCAGGCCATGAAGAGCTGGCAATCGGAGAGCGTCGAATACGGTCTGTCCAACGCCTCGCCGGTGGACATGAATATCGAGGAGTCCTTTCCGCTAGAGGATCTACGGCGCTTCATCAAGGCCTATGCGCGCGGTGAGGTAGGCTCCAACCTCATCACGCTGACTTGCGCTGACCTTTCGACCTACGAGGCCGCGGTGCAGGATCCGGAGCGCTACGATCTCGTGCGGGTGCGGATGGGCGGCTGGACTGAGTTCTACGCCACCATGTTCCCGGCGCATCAGGACCAGCATCAACGGCGGCAATACTTTACGCCGTGATAGCAGCGGCGAGCACCGCTC
>FSXK01001257.1_pt1 | contig 16086 bp, 15 predicted proteins | sample 1638101 | NCBI WGS metagenome assembly FSXK01 (sample SAMEA3914788, study PRJEB12502) | metagenome | biome: forest; material: soil | place: Canada | collected 2011-07-03 | depth 0.1 m | reverse complement strand
TTGCGATCGTCAGACCAGAAACTCATCTGGCGCTGCGCGTGATGCAGAGCATGCAGCGCGTACCAGCTACGGAACGAATGGGACAGCCGGTGACGCCAGTAATCCGCGCAATCGAGAATCAGCGCGTACACGATGAATGTGATGACCTGGTGCCCGAGAAGTGGCGGCACGAGCATCTCCAGAGTCGGCGGGATATACCCGTGGGCAACCACAAAACTGTTCACCACCACCTGCGCCTCGTAGAACACGAGGAAGCTGACAACAGGCAACACGCCGACGCGGTTGATGATCGTATAAAACGCGTCGACTAACACCGCTTTGCGATTGTCCCAGCGTTCAATCGGAAAAAATGCCTCCAGTGGCCAGCATATCGCGTAGGTGACCACCACCGCGAACAATCCGTAGACGCACCCCAGCGCCCAATCGAAGGACAGTTCTTCCCATTCCATCCAGCCGAAGTGGTACAGCAGTGGCAGGACCAGATACTGATCGATTTCACCGGCAATCGCGCTAAACAACCTGTCGAGAAATACAAGCATGATGTGCTTTACAAAGTTTCGGCGGTGATCAGACCGGGGCGGCGCATTTGAGTGCTAAGGAAGATACCGTGAGGAGAACGGCCAACATCGATGGTCTCGTAGTCGCCGCTGACCGGATCCAGCACCGCGACCTGTTGGTGAAAGCGCAGTGAGACCCAGATCTTGCCATCCGGTCCAATGCTGATGTCGTCGGGTCCAGCAGCGCGGAAGGGATAGGTACGGCGCAGTGCATACGTGACAGGATCGAGTGCCACCAGCGAACCACCGATCCGATTGGTCACATAGAGCGTAGAGCCATCCGGTGTGACAAAAACATTGTGTGGCCCGATCCCGGTTTTGATACGCCTCAGTACCTCTCCGGTAGCAGGATCGATCTGCGCCACATGATCGCTGCCCATCACGCAAACCAATACCTTGCCGTTGTGCCAGAGCACGCCCGCGGGGGCGGAGCCGACTTTCGACTTCCACCGTATCGTCATGTTGGTCAGGTCGAACGAAACAAGGGTGTCGGATTCCTGCATGGAACTAAAGCTCCAGCGTGCATCCGGCGAAAAGTCGAGATGGCTTGGCATTGAACCCGCCGTGAAGCGCTTCACCAAAGTCAGGTCGTCAGCACGATAGATGTCCACGTAATCGAGCCGGAGGGCATTCACGACGAGATACTTGTGATCCGGCGTAAAGCCGAGTTGGTAGGGATCGGCAATGACTTTATGGCCAATAGCGGTACCCGTATGCGGATCGACGATGAACAGCGCATTACCACTGGCGTCAGCGATGTAGAGCTTGCTGCGATCCGGCGACAGTGCCCAGTGACTGGGTTCGCGCAGCGTAGGCAAGGTACGGACTACTTTACGTGATGCCATGTCGATGACCGACACGCTGGCCTCGCCGGAATTCATGACGATTGCCAGGGCGGATGTCTCAGCGCTTGCGACACCTGGGCGAAGCGCGAGAAAGGGAGAGAGACTGATACTGAGCGGAATGGCGAGACTATGACCAAGCAGTGTGCGACGTGAGAGCTTCATGGAAGTATGTGCTTCGAAATTCAGCGGGCATCTGCGGGGTGGACTCCACGGGATGCATGATGAATTCTCGCATGGCTCTGTTTCAATATTCTGCTTTCCTATGTTTCATTCGTAACCTGGCACCAGGTTTCATTTGTAATGCGGCACGTACCCCGCTTTAGCCTTACCACGCCTTGATCCGAACTGTACTCCTTGCACGAGCCTGCGACTGCACCGCTACTTTTCCCCTTCATGAATTTAAGATTCGGCCCGAGAGATCTGGTGTGACGGATCGTTTCGGCGTCGTTATATCCGAGCAGATATTTCGACGGACCAGCGAGGTCATTCGACCAATCAACCTACTGCGCTACGGGGCGTCCTGAGGAGTGAAATGAAAAAACTGATAATTGCCACGGCAGCTCTCGCCTTGTTTTCTGGCGAGAGCTACGCACAGAGCAGCGTTACGTTGTATGGCGTTATCGATACGGCCGTGATCTATGGAAATAACATGGCCACCGGCAAACCAGGGCAAGGTAGCCCCGGGGTCGAAATGGATAGCGGCGGTACCCACGCTTCGCGTTGGGGCTTGCAGGGAACTGAAGACCTGGGCGACGGAGTCTCTGCGATTTTCCGTCTTGAGGACGGGTTTTCGAGTGCCAACGGCAAGCTTAGCAATTCCGGCGTGCTGTTCGGACGCCAGGCGTACGTTGGCCTCGCGTCGCAAAACTACGGAACGATAACCCTTGGGCGGCAGTACAGCTTCATGTCTCAGTGGCTCTCTACCTTGAGCGCCGAAGGTCGAGGTTGGGGCGGGAATCTTGCATCACACCCGTTTGATAATGACGACATGATCAGACATCAGAGCATCCAGAACTCGGTGAGATATGAAAGCCCCACTTACCGTGGCTTGACGGTGGGTACCATGTATGGCTTTTCGAACGACGCTGGTCAGTTCTCGAATAACAGCGCCTACAGTATGGGGGCGAAATACGACAACGGGCCCGTTTCGCTCGTCGCGAGTTATTTGCAGATCAATCGCTCAGCCGGCGCCGCGAACTACAATGCAAGCGGCGCGGTCACTACCGCCGACGGAGATTCCACAATCTCGGGTGGCCGCGAACAAATCTGGGGCCTTGGCGGGAAATACAAGTTTGGCGCAGCGGATGTCGGATTGGTATGGACCCATTCGGCGACGAGAGATGTCAACAGCGTCTGGCAGGGAGGCAATCTCGTGCCGCTTGTTGGCGACGCGCTCACGTTCGACAACTTCGAGATCAACGGCAGATATTTCGTTACGCGCGCGCTCAGCCTTGCCGCGGCGTACACGTATACAAATGGCCGCTTCGAATCATCAACGGCAAATCTCACTCCGAAGTGGCATGAAGGGATCGTGCAGGCCGACTACCGGCTAAGCCGTCGCACAGACATCTACGTGGAGAGTCTCTATCAGACAGTCAGCGGCGGCGGCGGGAACACGGCATTCAATGCATCCATGTTCAACGTGACTCCCTCTGCCAATAATCGACAGCTGCTGTTCGTGGCAGGCATGCGTCACTCGTTCTGAAGCACCGCCCTCGCCAAACGCAACTGTACTTCGTACCTGGCCTCAGATGTGTGCTCCTCGTGCAGTACGGGACGGCACTACTCTTACCCCTGTCTCCGGTTCCGGTGACGTGCCCCTCGGACATGCTGGAACCCTTCGCCGACCGTCTGACGGTCGGCCTTTTTCCTCTTGTATTGAGTCTGCGAGCGGTGCCGGTGCGCTTCCGTCTACATCGACCTTACGCTCACTGCTTACTCCCCTCAGTCCACAAAGCAAAGTCTGAATCATGGAACCTCAAATCGTAAGACGAAAAACCATCCGAGGGCGCGCGAAATGAACATGTCGCGCGTGCTGACGATTGAAGATGACGAGATCACCGGCAATGAGATCGTTCGCGAACTGCAGAGTCGCGGCTACACGGTCGACTGGGTGGATAGCGGTCACGAGGGCATGGTACGGGCGATCAGCGCCGAGTACGATCTGATTACACTGGACCGAATGCTGCCTGGCATCGACGGGCTGACAATTTTGACCACCATACGCAGCGTGGGCATTCCTACGCCCGTGCTGATGCTCAGTTCATTGGGCGACGTCGACGAACGCGTACGCGGTCTGCGCGCAGGCGGCGACGACTACCTGACCAAGCCATTCGATCCCGAAGAGATGACCGCGCGTCTCGAAGCCCTCTTGCGCCGTAACCAGGCGCCAACTGCTCAGGCGCAGACCTCCCTATGCGTGGGATCGCTTGAACTCGACCTGATCTCGCGCAAGGTCCGACGCGATGGGCAGGACATCGAACTGCTGCCCACCGAATTTCGCGTGCTCGAATTCATGATGCGTCATGCCGGGCAGACCGTCACACGAACCATGCTCTTCGAAGCCGTCTGGGGCTACCACTTCGACCCGGGAACCAACCTGATTGACGTGCATATGGGTCGGCTGCGCAAGAAGATCGATCCATCGGGAGTCAAACCCATGATCGAAACCGTGCGCGGCGCCGGTTATATCCTTGCGTGAGAGCTACCGTGTCGGACATCACACTTCCCGCGCCATTGTCCCTGCGGCGACGTTGGCACTCAACGACATTCCGGTTGATGACCGTCTATACGGTGATCTTTTCGCTTTCCGTCATGCTGCTGATCGGATTCATCGGCTGGGCGGTGACCGGCGCCATGGAGCACGAAACCGATGTCGTAATGGACTGGCAACTGCTCTATTTCGATTCGATGCCACATGGCGATCTTGCAGACGCCATCTCTCGACGCATCGAGCATGAGCGCATGCACTCGAACTATTACGGCCTGTTTACGGCCGACGGTCAGCACATTGCAGGTGACATGCTTGTCCTTCCGCCGGATCTGCCGATGAACCGCACTGGTGTCACGCTCCACATCTTGTCAGTTGCAGGCGCGGAGCGAGCGCCGGTGGTACGCGTCATGGCCGAGCAGCGCCTCAACGGCGAGAAGCTCGTACTCGCACGTGACCTTACCCACGTCCTGAGAGTTCGCCAAAGGATTATCAACGCGCTCATCGTCGGCGGAATACTCTGCATGTTCACGGGCATCGCGGGTGGCCTGGCGTTGAGCGTGCGACAGATGCGCCGTCTGAAAGCGATCCGCCAGGCGACGCAATTGATCGCACAGGGTGACCTTGGCCAGCGCTTGCCAGCGGGAGGCCGCGACGAAATCGACATGCTGGCGCAGGTGGTCAATCACATGATCGAGGAAGTGGAACGTCTGATGAACGAAGTGAAGGGAGCGTGCGATGGTATTGCTCACGACCTGCGCACGCCGCTCGCCCGCATTCACACCCTGCTTGTGCGCGTTGCGGAACGCGCCGGGCAACTGGACAACCCAGAACTGTCGACTCTGGTCGAGCGGTCCCGTCTCGAGACCACCGCACTCCTCGACCGTTTTCGCGCCATGCTGCGCATCTCTGAGATTGGCACATTGCAGCGGCGCGGAGGCTTTGCCCCATTGCAACTCGAGACCCTGGTTCAGGAGGTGGGCGAACTATACGAACCGCTTGCGGAAAGTCGCTCGATCCAGTTCGTCGTGCGCACGCAGCACGTGGGCACGATCCACGCGGACCGCGGCCTGTTGTTCGAGGCGCTGAACAATCTCGTCGACAATGCATTGAAGTTCACACCGAGTGGCGGAACAGTGCGGATTGAACTCGATGCGACGCCGTCCGGCCCGCGGGTGGAAGTGATCGACAATGGGCCCGGAATCCCACAGGGAGATCGTGATGCTGTGCTTAAACGCTTCTATCGAAGCAACCGCACCCGGCATATTGCGGGTTCGGGGGTAGGCCTAAGCATTGTATCGGCAGTCATGCACGTGCATGACTTCACCATCAGACTAAGTGATGCAGCGCCGGGTACCAGGGCGAGCATTGAATGCTGGACGCGGATACTCGCATGATCTGCGCGACGGCATTCTGAGTGCTCCACAGGGGTCGTTCGTCAACATCGCCACTCTTAGCTGAAGCGCGAAATTTACACTCGTAGCCGCTAACTAAAAAAATGTTAACTGACGTAGAAGAGCCGGTTTATTCGTAATGGTCGATGATTAATCAATCGTAGATCGACCTTATCGAAACATGAACCAGCTACAGACAATGCGCGTGTTCACCCGCGTCGTCGACCTCGCTAGCTTCAGCCTCGCCGCGCGAGAACTTGGAATATCAGCGGCCACAGTCACGCGAAGCGTCAGCGCACTCGAGGCGCACCTGAATACGCGCTTACTGAACCGCAGCACGCGCAGCCTCTCTCTCACAGAGACCGGAAAGGAATACCTCGAAGGCTGCCGGGAGATCATTGCGAAGCTTGACCAGATCGAGTCGAACCTCGTGGAGGCGACACGCGATCCAAGCGGAACGATTCGCGTCGCCGCATCGGTGACGTTCGCGACATCGGAACTGTGCCCACTGCTCACGGCCTACCGCGCACAGTACCCACGCGTCGACTTCGATGTCACCACGTTCGATACAGGCTTCGACATGGTTGAAGGTGGGTTCGACGTATGCTTCTCAGACGATCGGAGCTCCAGCGGTTCTACCCTCGTTAGCCGCCCGCTCGCGATTGTAAAGGACATCGTCGTCGCGACGCCCGCCTATCTTTCGCGCCACGGTGTGCCCCGCAGTCCGTCTGAGTTGAATGAACATGCACTGCTCGCGGTATCGGATGGCGAGTCGCGCTTGTGGGAGTTCGGCGACGCCCAGCGTGTCTACCGCGTCAGCACAGGTCACGCTCTCAAGGCCAATAGTTGCGCCATGGTTCTTGCCGCAGCGTTGCAGCATATGGGCATTGCGATCCTGCCTTTGCCGGTGGTTTCCGCCGATATCTCGCGCGGCGCTCTGACGCCCGTTCTGGACCAGTTTGAAGTGAACGGTGGCCCACGTCAGATATCCATCCTCTACTCCGGCCGCAACAACCTGTCGATGAAAGTACGCAGCCTGGTCGATTTCTCCGTAGCCAGATACCGCACACAGAACCAGTCGGCCGCGCTGCGAGCCGTCGCATGACCAACGAAATGAACACCTGCGTACCATGCCAAAACTTTTGACAATCGAAGACGACGAATCGCTCGCGCACAACATTACGCGCACGCTCGCAGCCAACGGATTTGCGGTTGACGTAGCCTGTACCGGGCGGGAAGGCATGGCCAAGGCCATGGCCGGCGACTACGACATCGTCACACTCGCGCGTTCGCTACCCGACCTGGATGGTTTAACGATTCTCACGACCATGCGGGGCGTTGGAATGGAGACGCCTGTGCTGGTCCTGAGTGCGATGCCGGGTATCGAGCACCGTATTGAGGCGTTTCGGGCGGGCGGCGATGACTATCTCTGCAAGCCGTTTTCTTTCGAAGAAATCTCTGTCCGCATTGAAGCGCTGTTACGCAGACGCCCGCAAAAGACACCGACCGAGACCGTGCTGCGCGCGGGGGAACTTGAACTCGACCTGGTCAGACGTAAAGTCAGACGTCGCGAACGCGAGCTCAAACTAAAGCCTACGGAGTTTCGCGTACTTGAATTCATGATGCGACATCCCGACCAGGTTCTGACTCGCGAAATGATCTTCCAATCGATCTGGAGTTACGCATTTGTTCCAGGAACGAATCTCATCGACGTGCACATTGGCCGCTTGCGCCGGAAAGTCCACGGTGCCGGAGAGCGCCCGCTTATCCGAACCATTCGCGGTTCGGGCTATATGCTCGGCTGATATCCCTCGCGCCTGTACAACTTCCAAGCAGGAGTTTTTGTGTTCAGTGAGATTGATTTCCATGTCCCCGGGCAGTTGCGACTTCGGCAGTTCATCGGCATCGCTTTGTTCGTTGCCGGACTCTGTGTCATGGCGAACCATCTAGTCAGCCGCATTCAAGATGCGCGCGATTCCTCCACATGGTCCACCTCGTCGATGGCACCGGCTGCGACCACCGCTACCATTCATCGCCGCGCATGACCCGACTTGTGCCAGCTCGCAAGGGTCATCGAACACCGAGCGTGCCCTCCCCGATGAAACATGTTTCATGCTGGTGAGAAACACGTCACGTTCGTCGTCCAGTAATCTTCTTTCCACATCGGCCGTGCTATTCCGGCAGTTGATTTGATTATTTGATAAGGATGACGAATATGAACATGGCATCGAAAACTGCATTACTCGCGTTACTCGTGACCGCCAGTACCTCTGTAATGGCAGCACCGCATCTCACTCCGCAGGAGTGCAACGACTATCCGTTCAAACCTCTCAAAAGCGAAGTAAGTCACGCGCAATTGGAGCAGGAACTGGCGGAGTTGGAGGCGGTCGGCTACGACCCGTCTCAAGACGACGAAGAGTATCCCACCAATCTGGAAATAGCTGAGGGAAAGGTACAAGCAGAATACCGGCGTGATTGCCGTCCATCTGCTTCCATGACCGAGACGCAAAGCTCAAGCGGCGTAGCTGCGCCCGCGCCTGCCAATTCTCCCGCCAGCTAAGCATGATCGCGACGCAGACGGCGCCACGAATGGCGCCTGTCAACTTCACGCAGCGATTCAGGATCCCCCAGCGACAACGGCATTCCGGAGTGCACACAGTAGGCTGCACGAGCCGGTTGCCGCCCGGTCGCCACGCATAACCGTCAGTTCTCTACTCTGCTGTTACTTCGGGCTGTGCCCTAACGAACAGCCGTGCCGCAATGACTCCAGCTTCGTACAGGATGATCAGAGGCAGGGCGAGTATCAGTTGAGAAAACACGTCGGGCGGTGTCACCACGGCAGACACGACGAATGCTCCGACAACGACATACGGGCGGATTTCCTTGAGCCTGGACACCGTCACCAAGCCCATCCGCACCAGCAGTATCACGAAGATCGGGACCTCAAAGGTGACGCCGAACGCAAGAAACATCGTCAGCACGAAACTAAGGTAGTTGTCGACGTCGGTGTTCATTTCCGCGCCCAACGGCGCGTTGTAATGTGCCATTACGCGAAATATAGTCGGAAACACGACGAAATACGCGAACGCCATCCCGCAGAGGAATAACGTGTAGCTGGTTCCGACGAGCGGTACGACGAGCTTTTTCTCGCTTTGGTATAGACCCGGCGCGACAAACGCCCAGATCTGATACAGCACATACGGCAACGCGATCACAAACGCTACGAGCATTGTCACTTTCACCGGCACAAAGAATGAACCGGTGACATCGGTGACGATCAACTTGCCATCGCTCGGAAGGTTCATCATCAACGGGCGGGCCAGCAGCTTGAATATATCGGGCGCCCAATAGACCAGTCCGAGAAACGCGATGATGATGGCTACGCTTGCGCGAATCAATCGGTCGCGTAGTTCGACCAGATGCGGGATGAAGGTTTTTTCGAAGCCTTCTTCCGTAACGTGCTGAAGTTGACTCACAGCGGCCCTCGATTGGAAATTGGGAGGCTAGACATTAAAGAATCCTTGTTTGACGACCGGATATGCCGAGGAGTGGCGAGCCACGCGAGCGGCAACCGATTGCACGCGCCTACGGTTTGCGGCAGCTCGTTTGTACCAGCTCGGCGTGGCTGTGCGGTGCCCGCGCCAGTTCCTGCGTTTGGGCGCCGCGGCGACGATACGACTGCCCCATGTGACCGTCTCCGGCGCCGGAAGCTGCATGGCACCTTCCCCGGCGTCTGGGGACGCTGCAGGACCGCCATTCCACGCTTCCTTGAGAGTGGCTTCCTGCTCAAGCAGGTTTTCGTGAATGGCACTCTCGACGTTCGCCGCAGCCGCCACCAGCTCGCTCTTCACCTGGTGCAATTCCTTGAACTCAATTTCACGCGTGACTTCGTCTTTCACTTCGTTGATGTAGCGTTGCGCACGCCCGAAGAGCGCTCCGGCCGTACGTGCTACGTGTGGGAGGCGCTCCGGCCCCAGTACGACCAGCGAAACCACGCCGATCACTGCCATCTTGGTAAGACCTAGATCAAGCATGATGGATTTCCGTCGGCACATGACTGGTTATCGTTCAACGATTTACGCCGGACCCAGGTGCTTGTTTGGTCTCGACGTCAACTGTGTAGTCTCGTGGCACCTCTGAGTGCACGGCGTTATCCGGTTCCTCGGCTTCCTTTATCCCCTCCTTAAAGCCTTTTACCGCGCCGCCCAGGTCGCCGCCAATGGTGCGAAGCTTCTTCGTACCGAAAATTAGCGCAACAATGACCAGAACAATCAACCAATGCCAGATACTGAATGAACCCATGAAAACTCTCCTTGATCCCGCCGTGTTGATTTCCGCAGCGAGAAATGACTTTGACCATATGGTCGAGTCAGGATAGGCATGAGAGGCCAGAACCGGAATAGCGCGATTGTGAAGAAAACGTTAAGCGTGAAAAGGCGCATCCTTATCGAGCAGCGCCGTGCGGATAAAGTGCAGATAGCTAAGAATCCGCTGCATTCGATGACGCCTGTCACGATCCACACGCAACGTGCCGCGTAGGGACTGCGCCATCCGGATCGCTGCGTCGACTGATGTCAGCGCACGCGTGAGCCGAGCGGTGTCTGGCTGCTCGAACAGGTCTGCCAGATCACGCCTCACCGTATCTAACGCCGTTCCCCACCCAGGTTGCAAACGCTCTGCGTATGGCATGCCGAGCGTCTCGTTGCGAAGATCGATTGTCGAATGCCCAACCTCAAGGAGCGCGAGCATCCATCGCAACGCGTCGCGATGCTGTTCAGAGCGCTTCATCAGCAGCGTGCGCAACTGGAACATAAGGTCATGCGTACTCGACTGGAACGCCTGATCGAGGCCTGCGAGCGCGCCCCTGCATGCGAGCGCCATTTGTCGTCGCAGATCGCGCTCGATCTTCTCAATCCGCCAAGGCATCTGCGTCGGGAAAATCACTGCGAAGACCACAGACGATACGAGCATGCCTACAACCACGGCGATGCCGTTATTGATGATGAGATCCGGTGTGTAGACGATTACGTTGTCCGGACCGGCTAGCAGACAAAACAAAAGACCGAAAGCGCCCCCATAGCCGGCCGTGCTGGGACGCATCGACAGATACGCACCGAAGGCAAGCACAGGCGTCAGTACCGCGCATAGCAACGGGAACCCTTCGATATTCGGATATATGAAGCAGGTATAGATATACCCCGCCACAGTTGCCAGTGCCACGCCCGCTGCCATTTGAGCAGCAAACTTCGACGTATTGGGCGACGTGGAACTGAGGGCGCATGCGACCGCGGCCCCGATCACAGCGTAGCCGCCGCTCGGCCAGTTAGTCGCGATCCAGAACGCCCCCATCGCCCCGACGGCCACCACGGCACGCAAGAACGTAAACCCGACGACGTAACCGTTGGTCTTGACGGCATGTCTCGTCACCGTTCGTTCGAGCACGTGATGCTGGTCACTCAGCGACGCGTAGGCTTCTGTATAGCGCAGGAATTCCTCGACGAAGCGATACAGAAGCTCCATCGTCGTATTGAAGTCGAGCAGGAGTTCCGGCACGGTCGTCTCAAGCGAACGCCGCATCTCGTTTGCACGCTTTGGCAACGTTAACTGGAAGCGCTTAAGTTCAAGCGCCGCACTCGCCGCACGCACCTCGTCGGGGTTCATCGGATCTTTCAGCCTGATGAGCAATCCTGAAAGCTCAGCAAAATAGGGACGTACGGCGTCCATAATCGGCTTGGCCTGCCCCGCATCCATGCGCTTCAACAGCTGATGAAGCGCGTGCAGGCGCGTGCACGCATTCGTGAATTCGCTATTGAGCCATGCCAACCGTCTGCTTCGAACGCGTGTGTTCGGATCTTCGAAAGAAGCGAACCCTCGGGTTGCCTCGAAGCCCACAATCTGATCGACCAGATCGGCAAACCGCCCTTCGTAAGCGGCATTTTCAACCCTCTCGCCGAGCACGCTCGCCGCGAAAAGACAAAAGCCGGTATAGCGGGTACGCAGGATGTGTTGCAGTGCGGTGCTGGATCTCAGCGGCAGGAACAGCGCGCTGACCGCGCCGGAACACAGAATACCGATTGTGACTTCGGCCGCACGTGTCAGTGCGGCCATAAACAGACCGCCTGGCTCGAATACTACCGGGGTGCCGATCAGTGCGGCGGTGTACCCTGCGAGCACGAATGCGTACCACTGAAATTGACGATACCGGACCGCAGCAGCCGTACAGGCACTGATCCATAGCGTCATCCCCAGCATGTAGAGCTCGGCCTGCTGCGGGAAGAATGCGCCTAGCATCACTGCGGCGATCATCCCTAGCGTGGTTCCAACGACCCGATAGAAGCTCTTTGACAGAACCATGCCACTGAACGGCTGCATCAGCACGGCCACCGTGGCCATTGCTGTGCGCGGGCTCGACAATTCCAGCTTCATCGCGATGCCCATCGCGAGCAACGCGGCAATCGCGGTTTTCAACAGGTGCAACCAGACGACGCCATCGCCAACCATCCACGACCTGGCCACCATCTTCGTCGCACGGGCCCAGACAGACAATCGCGGGAACCCGGCCAAGGTTCGGCGTACCGCTTTCTCGCCAGTGAGATCGCCCATGGTCATCTTGGCGCGATCACAACCGAACACGTGGTGCCCGCCGACAGCACCACGCCATCCGGGACACGGTCGATCTTGATACGCACAGGCACGCGCTGTGCCAGGCGCACCCAGTTGAACGTGGGGTTCACGTCAGCCAGTAGTTCGCGGCTCTGCGGATTGTCTCGATCATAGATACCGCGCGAGATGCTCTCGACGTGCCCTTGCAGCATATCGCCGCTCATCATGCGTATCTGGGCCTTGTTGCCGACCTTCACATGCGGCAGCTTGGTTTCCTCAAAATAGCCGTATACCCAGAACGAATTGGCATCGACCACTGCTAGCTTCGAAGTACCCAGAATTGCGTAGTCTCCGCGAAACGTTTCAAGGTTAGTGACATACCCGTTCACGGGCGACAACACCCGTGTGCGGTCGAGATTGAGCCTGGCGGCGTCCAGCGCGGCCACCGCTTGCTGATAGGCGGCATCGGCAGCCGACGCCGTATCGGCCGCGTCTTCGCGGCCCTCCTTCGAAACAACCTCGCTGTCCAGATCTTCGCGCCGTTGCGCGTCGTCGCGCCGCATCTGCAGCTCGGCCTTGCGTGCCGCCACATTGGCCTCAGCCTGTTCGACGGCGATCTGGTAGTGCGAAGGGTCGATCTGCATCAGCAGGTCGCCCTTCTTTACGAACTGGTTGTCGTGCACGGGCAGGCCGACAATCTCACCTGAAACGTCTGGCGCAATGTCGATGATATCGGCGTTCATTCGCCCGTCGCGGGTCCAGGGTTCATCCATGTAATGAACCCATAAGGTGCGGCCAATCAGGATCGCGACAACGAAGACGACGATAGTCGCGATGAAACCCAGAATATTTCGGATACTCATGCCTGGACTCTTATTAATGATAAACGGCGAGACCTAGCACGCCACATACACACACGAGCAAGCTGGCCCGAAACAGGCTGGGGTGCCAGACGATGCGATACAGGCCCGTATGGGCAATCACACGATCGAGCGCCCAGGTCAGCGCAGCGCCAGCGATCATCAGCAGCACAATGGCCGGCAGGTACGCATCGGGGACAGCAACTTCACGTGGCATGGCCAACTCCTTCTTGCGCTTCGTGTTTCGCTTCGTGCGCCGGCAGCGTCTGGGCTGCCTTCGGACTGTCGTCAGGTTCGGCGAGGCCGCCGCCTAAGGCTGTCATGAGCGATGCGTGCGCGGAAAGGCGCTCGGCCTGGATGCGTGCCACGCCTTCCTGGGCTTGCAGCAACTGGTTCTGCGCGATCAGCACGTTCAGGTAATTTGTCAGACCCCGTCGGTAGCCTTCCGTCACCAGGTCATAGTTCTTGCGCGCGGTCGCAACTGAACGCCCGGCATCGTCTGCCTGTGTCTCGAGCGAGCGGATCCGCACGACCTGATCGGCCACGTCCTTCAGCGCGCTGACAATTGCCTGGTTGTACTGTTCGACGGCCACGTCGTAGCCTGCATCCGCGGCGCTGAGTTGCGAGCGCAGCCGGCCGCCTTCGAAGATCGGCAGCGTCAGCGCCGGGCCGCCCGTCCAACTGCCGTTCGCCGCATGCAGGAACTGGAACAACGGGCCGCCCGCCGCATAGCCGCCAAACGACGCAAGCATGTTGATGTCCGGATAAAAGTTAGCCTTGGCGACGTCGATCCCGCGCGCCTGCGCCGCGACGGTCCAGCGCGCCGCGACGATGTCGGGACGGTGGCCAAGCAGCTCGACCGGCAAGGCCGAAGGCAGGCCGGCAGGTGCGTTCAGCACGAGCGTCGGCCGCGTGATCGAATCGCCCGCACCCGGTCCCTTGCCGGCCAGCGCCGCCAGCTGATCGCGGCCAAGTGCAATCTGATCTTCGAGTTCGTCGACCTGGCGTTCGGATTCGGGCACTGGCGTTTCCGCCTGGCTCACTTCGAGCTGCGTGCCGAGACCGCCTTGCAGACGGCGCGTGGCAAGATCGACGACCTGCTGCTGTTGTTGCAGCGTGGCCTTGGCGATATCGAGTAGCGCGTAATTCATCGATATGCCGATATATGCACGCACCACGTTCGCTTCGAGTTCGAGCTGCGCCGCGCGTTCGTCGGCGGCGCTGGCGTGAGCGGTGTCGAGCGCGCTCTCGGTGGCGTTCTTGTCCTTGCCCCAGACGTCGAGGTGATAGGACAGGTTCAATGTGCCGACGTTGTCCCACGTGTTCGCATTGGCGAGCGGGCCTGGACCGTACCAGTCGTTGGTCGGCCACTGTTGACGCTCGATCGACAGATTGCCACTGAGCTGCGGCAACAACGCCGAGCGTGCCACGCCCACCATCGACTGCGCCTCGCGCACCCGCGCCTCTGCAACGGCGAGCGTCGGATTGCCGGCCTGGGCCGCCTCGACCCACGCGTTGAGTTGCGGATCGTTATAGGCACGCCACCAGTCGGCGGCAGGCCACTTCGCGTCGGCGTTGGCTGCTTGCACAGCTGCACCGGCATCAAGAGAGGATGCCTCGATTCCACGTGCTTGTGGGGCGATGCCTCCGGTACTGGCACAGCCGGCGATGACTAGCGAGATCGTAAGAACCGCGAGCGCGGCGACCCCTTTTTGTACCGGAGACTGCACGATTTTCCCCTCATTGGACGATTGAACTCTAGGTGTCGTTGTTCTCTGCGACTGAGTATGAATAGTGCCGGGGTATCGATGAGGGGAAGGTAGACAGTTTGCGCGTCTGGCGGAAAACACAGCCGGAATCACATCGTGAAGGAAGCGCGACGTTCCGTGTGTCAAGCGTTATGCAGAGTGGCGTTTCGCCGCGGTTGTCCGGGGCAGACAGGAGTTGCTTGCGAGCCGAACCGGCGAGCTCAGGGCATTGCGCCCGTATAAAGCCTATCGCGCGCTGGCCGCGGCCAGCTTGCCCACCGTTTGCACTGCCCGTTCAATCTCCGGACACCACGCGTAGCTATAGTTGAGACGTATGAAGTTGCTATAAGCGTTCGAAGTTGAAAACATATAGCCAGGGCCAATGGTAATGCCATTCTCCAGCGCAAGCTGGTAAAGCCTCATTGAATCGACCTTTTCGGGTAGCTCCACCCAAAGGACGTACCCCCCCGCCGGCGTTGAAGTGCGCGTCCCCTCGGGGAAAAAACGATTGACCATCGCTTTCATCAGATTGGCCTGTTGAGCGTAGAGCCGGCGAATCCGGCGCAGATGGTGCTCGTAGCCGTCATTCTGCAAATACTCGGCAATCGCCAGTTGCGGTACGGTCGCCGTCGTCAGTGTATTGAGAAATTTGAGCTTCTCAACCTGCTCCCGATAGCGACCGGGTAGCGCCCAGCCAATGTGGTGAGCGGCAGTGAGGCTCTTCGAAAACGAGCCGCAATGCAGCACCAGACCTTGTGTATCGTAAGACTTCAATGTTCTCGGGTAGACGTCGCCAAAATAAAGTTCGTTGTAGACACCGTTCTCGATAATGGGCACGTCGTAGCGCGTCACCAGTTCAACAAGCTCGCGCTTTTTCTCATCCGCCATCTGGAAACCGAGCGGGTTCTGGAAGTTCGGCATGACCATGCACGCGGCAATCTTCTGATTCTCCAGAACATCTGCGAGGACCGTGAGATCAATCCCCTCTTGTGAATGCGTAGGAATCTCAATGGCACGCATACCCATGCGCTCTATAGCGTGGAGCATGGCGTAAAAGGTTGGCGACTCGACGACAACCGTGTCACCTGGCTTGCCGACTGCCTGCAGACACAGGTTAATCGCCTCAGTGGCACCGACCGTAATGATCATTTCATTTGGATCCACCGACGCCCCATTCTCAAGGTAGCGCCTTGCGATCTGACGAATCAGATTCGGGTTTCCTGGCGGCAACGCGTCAGTGATGCCCCACGTCTCCTTCTTCCTGCTGATCGCATAGGCGTAGCGATTGATCTTATCGGAGGGGAACAGAGCTGGGTCTGGATAAGGAGAGCCAAGCGGAACGGCCTCATCGGACCCAATCGAGCGCAGC
>FSXK01001613.1_pt1 | contig 16115 bp, 16 predicted proteins | sample 1638101 | NCBI WGS metagenome assembly FSXK01 (sample SAMEA3914788, study PRJEB12502) | metagenome | biome: forest; material: soil | place: Canada | collected 2011-07-03 | depth 0.1 m | reverse complement strand
CAATCCGGCAGCATCCGACCACACCAGTTCCGCGAGCCGCACGCCGCCATAGCGGTACAGCGCCCAGATCGCGCAGCGGCGCGCCCAGAGGAGCGGCGTCAACTCTGTGGGGGCGGCGCCGGCCACGACCACGTCGCACAGCGCGATGACGCGCGCCGGCATGATGCGCGTCGGTGTCCAGGCCGAGCGTGCGTTACTGCCGCCCGAGAGGCAGGCGGCCGGATTGGCGCCCAGATACCCCGTGCTGAGCCAGTAGCGGTAGAGACTGGAAATGACGGCGAGCGCGCGAGACGCTACTGCGGAGGATGGCGAACGCGGCTGGCCAGTCCGTTCGCGACGGACTGGCTGACGTGACGCAGGGGAGATCGCCTGGCCGGTCGCACCTTCGCGTTCACCTCCGCGGGCGGCTGCGTGCCTGACCGGCGGTACAGGTCGGCTTTCCACTTCACGTCGGTAGGCGAGCAGGTCGCGCCGGGTGAGATCCGACAATGGGCCGAGCCCCTCACGTTCGCACCACGCAATCAGGCGCCGCAGGTCGGCGAGGTACGCCCGCAGCGTGTGCGGTGAGCGGCTCGCGCGGTCGCGCAGGAAGAGGACGAGCGCCTGCGCGTCGTCGGCGGCGCCCAGCGTGTTCGTGACGGGCGAGCGATTCACGAAGCGGCCGGCACGCGCGAGCCAACTGCCACCTGGTGCAACGCGGGTGGCGGCGGAAGCCGTTGTACTTGCACGAGATTCATCCGCGTCAATCGTGCGCGATGGCTCCAGCGCCGCCAGCCAGACGGCCGTGGTGGATGCGCTGGACGTCGCTGGCGTGGGGGCTATGGGCGCTACGGGCGCGGTAGGTGCGGTAGGCGCTGCGGGCATCGCGGAAGCGTCCGCCGGACCCGGCGTGCGCCCGTCCGCCAGTTCACGGAAGCGGCGCCGGTGCTGGCGCAGCACGCGGGTCAGCACGCGGGTCAGCACGGCATCCGGCGCGGGTGCGTGGTCTTCCGCGACGATGCGCAGCCGTCCGCGCTCCCAGTATTCGACCGCGGCCTCGTGCTCAAGCAGCAGCGCGAACACGGTGGGATGTTCGCGTTTCGCATCGGCGAGCGACGGACAGCCGCGCTTGAGGCGCGCCAGCGTCCAGCGGGTGTAGACCGGGTGACCCGTTGCCGCGGCCACGTAGTCGAGGGCGGCGTCGAGGGAATCCGGCAGCGGCTGCGGTGGGGAGGCGGCCGTATCAATCCAGTGGGACGGATTCATCGTGCTTTCTTCCGTGGCGCGGGCCGGGCTGGATCCGGAGCACGTCCGGTTGCGGGTGTCGCGGCCTGAGCCGAACCCCGGGTTGGTCCGCGCGCCGCCCGGTGGCCCCGGCCCGCAGCGCCCGAGTCGCGGTGCTCCGCGGGTTGTCCGCCCCACGCAGTCTGCGCGGCGTGGGTAACGTGAGCAACCTGCACCGCCTGCAGCAGCGCGCGCTGTTCGGCGACGAGCGTTCTCAGGGCACCCGCTTCGGCGGCGGCGTGCTGGTGGGCGTCGCGTTCGGTCGCCAGTTCGGCGAGCAGCCGGTCCCGCAGACCTTCAAGCGCGGCGGCCCGTTCCTGCGCCTGCGTCACCTGACCGGAAAGCCGCTCGCGCTCGGTCTGCAGCGCGTGCCGCTGGTGTTCCGTTTCCTGCAGCAGTTGCCGCGACAGGCCTTCGTAGCGCGCATGGACCGCACCAATGGCCGCCGCGTGTTCGCTCTGTGCCTGATGGAGCGCGGCATTGGCCGATTCGAGTGCATTGTGCAGGCTCGCTGCCGCCGTTTCCGCTTCGGCCATTTTCCCGGAGGCGGCCTGAAACTCCGCGCGCACGGTGGCGAGTGCCGTGTCGCGCGTCGAAATCTGCTCACGCAGGTCAGACAGTTCCACGCGCAGCAGTTCGACCCGCAGGTCGGCGTCGCGCCGCGCGACCTCTGCCGCCTCGGCAGCCTGCGTGGCGGCGTTTTTCATCTGCACGACCTCGTCGAGCTGGACTGCCACGGCGGCCTGCCAGAGCGTGCGCATCTGTTCGGCGATGGCATCGGGCAGTCCCGGAATCGCGACCTGCGCGAGCCCCGCGCGCACGACCTCGGCCTCGATGGCGTTCAGCGCGCGCGAAAGCGTGGCCGGATCGCCGGCACCGAGCCGTGCACGGAGCTTCCGGACCGACACCACCTTGCGGAAGCGCTCAGGCGAGGGCGGCGCGTGCTCCGGGTCCATGCCGGCCCCGGCGAGCATCGCAAGGACGGCCGCGCGGATCTGGTCGGGCGAGATGGCGGCGGGACGGGGCATGGCAGGACTCCAGCGCACCCGGAAGGAAAGCGGATGCCGGGCGCAGGCGGGAAATTCCAGTCTAGATTACGCACAGGTATTACGCCAGAAAACCCTCTTTCCTGCGGAAATGGAGAAGCTGGCCGCGATAATTGCCCTTATCGCGGCAACGCGCCGCCTGCTGCCGCAGACGCTACCGGGCGAGTCGCGCAATGTGCCGCGCCGTGCCGGCGCCACCAGCAATGCCCCGGCGGCCCGCTTATGCCGACCGAAATGAAGCCAGAGCGGCCTCTGGCCCTCGCCGACAGCTGCCCCTCGCTATCGGAGCGCAGTCATCTGTCCTTGGCCTGCGCGGGAGCGCAGGTGGCACCGGACTGGAAATCGTTGGACTGGACCAGCGTGGCGTTACAGGGCGTGTGCGTCATTGCCGGCTGCCGGAAATTGACTCGCCGCTGCTACTTCTCGCTGACAATGTCCAGAAGCCGGGTGCGCAGGATGGCGGTGGTCCGCTCCACTTCCTTGGGAGTAATCCGGTCCATATAGGCAACGGTTAGCAGCGTGAGCGGGTGCACGCCAAGCACTTCCGCCATCTGTTCGATCTTTCCCAGTGTTGGCGACTTCAGTCCCCGTTCCACCGTGCTGACGTAGGTGCGGCTGGAGACCAGTCCGAAATCTTCCTGCGTCACCTCAACCATCTCCCGAAGCTGCTTTAGTGCCTTGCCAAAATTGGCTTCTGAGCGCATGCAAGTCCTCCCCATAAAGGACTTGATGAACTCATTGCGAACACTAAAGGGCTACAATCTATAGTGTTCATTTGATATGATTCGCGACTTCTTTTGACTGAGAGGCGTCATTGCGATGCCGCTCCACTTACCGTTCTGCGGGGACGGCGACACGTTCGTGTGATGCCCCGTGATGAGCCTGGTACGGCTGACCACACCCGTTGCTGGTCGTGGAAATACCTCAAGGAATATGGATGTTAGTGACAGATACAAGCTGGGCCGAGTCCCATCCGGTCAGGCGGGCACTCGCGGGACCCTATCAGGCGTGGCGTTGTGTGGGATGGACCGACGAGGCGCTGAACTTCCTGATCGTCGCATCAGGGAACATGCGCGACCGCGATCAACTGCCGGACGGCTGGCTTGTCGGTGGCCCGGAGGCGCTCCTCGAAGCGGCTTCTCAGCTGGAAGCCGGCGCATTCACCGTCTATGTGCTGGACCGCGCGGCGGATGCAGCAAAGGTCGATCTTTGTCAGGTCGCGGCCATCTGGCGTGAGCGGGACGGCGTCGTGCCGACCTTCTGGTACGGGACGACAGGCGGAGAGTTGAGACCCTGTTCCGGTGCCCGGCGTTATCCGAAAGCGCCGCCGGAACTGATTAGCGCGCTGATCATTGGCGAGGGCGCTGTCTCTCCGCAGGTGAACCAGTAACGGGTCCTACCAGATCCGGGTGCCGTGACGCAGTCGTACAGTAGAGCTGCGCGCCCTCCCCATATTGCCCGCCGGCGGAACCATAGAACCAGAATGCGCATCCAGATCGCTTCAGACCTTCATCTTGAAATGCTTCACCGCAGCTTCCCGGGCTACAACCCGGTGGTGCCGTCATCGTCTGCGGATGTGCTTGTCCTGGCTGGTGATATCGCTTCGCTTGCGGACGCGGTGGACGTGTTTTCAGACTGGCCTGTCCCGGTGATTTATGTGCATGGGAATCACGAAGCTTACGGGCATCAGTACAGTGTGGTTGCCGAAGCCATCCGGGCCCGCGCATCGGGTACGGCCGTCCGGTACCTTGAACGGGGCGCGTCAATTATCGGGGATGTACGGTTTCTCGGCTGCTGCCTGTGGACCGACTACGACCTGTATCAGGACCGCGAGCGCAGTATGCAGATGGCCAACCTGTGCATGCGCGACCACGCGGCGATCCGGTCAGACGCGAGCGGACGGTTCCTCCCGGAGCATGCGCTCGAGGAACACGAAAAATCGCTGGCCTGGCTGCAAGAACAGCTGGCCGTGCCGTTCGATGGCCGCACGGTCGTGGTCACCCACCATGGTGTCTCGATGCTGTCGATCCACCCGCGATATGGCGACGAGCGGGTGAATGCGGCTTTTGCTAGCGACCTGCGACACGTGCTCGACCTTGCGGACGTATGGATTCATGGGCATGTCCATGATTCGTTCGATTACCGGGTGGGCAACGCGCGGGTCATTGCCAATCCACGGGGCTATGCGACGAACCGGAATATGGCCGGCGCACCGCAGGACCTCAGATGGGAAAACCCTTCATTCGATGCCACGCTTGTGATCGAGGTCTGACTGACCGGGCGCAATGTTGCACGATAAGTGGCGGTCATGCCATTGCACCACTTGCGGAGTGGAAATGGTCAAGAAAATCTATGGTATCGCGGTCGCCTGCCTGCCGACTTCAGGTTTGATCGGGAATCGCTCAGCGAGATGGGGAAACGCTAAATGACCGTCGACGCACGGACAGATCTTGAGGGTCCGCAATGAGTGTGCAGCCCGACCCGTCCTCCACGCGAGCGCTGCTGTTTCTCGACTTTGACGGGGTCCTGCACCCGGTCGGTGAGCGCGCGCTTGACGAGAACTTCCGCCTGATCGCGAACCCGGGGCTCTTTGTCTGGCGACCGATTCTCGAACAGATCCTCGTGCCGTTTCCGTCGGTGAAGATCGTCGTCAGCTCAGACTGGCGCCGGCTGTTTGACGATGCAAGTCTGATTCAGCTGCTCGGCCCGCTTGGAAGCAGGTTTGTCGGTGTCGTCGAAACATACGGCTCATCCAGGGCCGCCGAAATACGGACTGAAGCCAGCCGCAGGATGACATCAAACTGGTTAGCCATTGACGATCATCCAAGCGTGTTCGAGGCCGGAAAATCGGATGGTCGGTTTCTCGCCTGTTCTTCCGATACAGGCCTGAGCGATGTCGATGTGCAGCAGGACCTGCGCCGCAAACTCGCCATCCGGCCGCGTTAAACTGCAGGCAGCGCGCGTCGGTGAAAGTACCGTCACACGGTTTTGAGGAGTGAAAATTGCCAGAAGAGTCCATGGTTGCGCCTGAGCAAGGCGAGCGGGTGGTGGCGTTGATCAAAATGATCGGCCAGGTTCAGACGATGGTCGAGGAGTCGGGAAACCCGGAGGGTTTTGATGCCGGGCAATGGCTGGCCTCCTGGCTGGGGCGATCCGTGCCCGCCCTTGGGGGACGGTGTCCTGGCGAGTACATGGATACAGCAGAAGGGCGAGAGCTCCTGTCGCAGTTGTTGGCGATGACGCAAAGCGGAGCGTACGCGTAAGCGTCGGGCTTACTCCCGAGACGAAAGACTGAGCGGGACATTGGTTTGCGCGTGCCGCCCAGCTCGACTATCAAGGCCATCGAATCTCAGGCTACTCTCTCGTCGCATTGAGTCCCAGTGCTTCGACCATCCGGCAGACTGGTCATTCATTCACCCGATCACAGGTAAACCATGGGCATCAAGGTCAGGAGTAGCAGCAAGGAAATACGGGCCTCACTTCCCGCCCGGATTCAGGAGGCGCTTGACCCCGCTGCTCTTTACCTCGTACGAGAGTTAGGGCCCAGGTCTTACGTGGACCTGATGACCAGGTCCTCCTTCGAAATCGGGCGCACGCTGAAAAAACATTTACGAGATGCGCAATACACAAGAGCACGGGCGACACGATGAGGAAACACCGCCTGGGGAGCCGGCGTTTTCGTTAGCATGCTTAGCTGCACAGCTAAGGTGCCTCGAACAGCTAAACCAAGGGCTGCTTAATAGGACGAATGCGCCGCCCGAGAACTGTTTTTCAACGCCGTCGAGGACTCCTGTGCCGGATCCCGGCGCGGCAATGGAGGTATGACTCTTGAACACAAATCTCGCGGACCAGCTGTTTGAGCGCTATCCGCTTATATTTCCGGACCGGGACGGCCGGCGGAACATACTTGGAAATATCGACGGGTGGTTCGATCTGATAGACGACCTGTGTGCCGCCCTGCAAAGCGCAGCGGACAACGGCTCACCGCAGCCGGTCGCCACCCAGGTCAAGGTGAAATTTGGCGAACTCCGCTTCTACGCGCAAGGGGTCGACCGATACCAGGCTAGCCTGATCGCACGGGCGGAGACAGCAAGTGGACGCCTATGCTGGGTATGCGGCCATAGCGTCGGAGAGTCCGACCAGCCCGGCAGATGCGTAGAACATGCGAAGCCGGACGCACCCTAGAAAAGGTTGAGAGACGCGCTGTGCGAGCGGCGTCAGGATCAAAGCAGAAAAGGTTGAATTCACTGGTGAAGTTACCGGGGAAGCTACGGACTGCCTCACATTGGAGTCAAGAGACGCGCGTTGAACGTTATCGGGCGCTCACGCCGCGGATGCCGGCAACGATTATGAACACGCAATCCGGCCGGCGTCGCCCGCCTGCGGCTATCCGGCTAAACTAGCCGCTGCAATCGCGAAACGGTCATCCATGACGCTCACCGACTTTCACATCGGACTCGAATTCCTCGGCCGCGCCGGCTTGCGGTGGCGGTGTACTGACGTGGGCACGCGGACCGTCCTCGCGATCCCGCTTGACCACCCGTTCGATGACCCGAACTGGCATCAGGGGCCGCCGTACATTGCGGAAGAGATGGTATTTGACGAAGTCGAACTCAATGACTGTCATTTCACGCACGACGACTTGATCAGGACCGCGATCCATGAGGGCGACACGTCGGGACATCTGCGTTATCCGTCCGAGGTGGTTTTCGATATGCTCGAAGCGCGCGTGGAACAGCACTACCCGCACAAGCGTGTGCTGCGCTTCGACCGGCGCGCCGTGGATGGCGAGATCCTGCATCCATACGCGGGCCGCAGGGAGGGCGATGCCTGGATCGTCAGGCTGTATCTGCCGTTCCGGAAAGATTACAGCGAGATGCCAGAGCGGGATTTCATCGGGCTGCCCATCGCTACGCCTAACGATGTCCGGGCGCGCGCCGATCGTAGAACGCAATAAATCTGTCAATCCGGAATGCTTGTAAAGGCTGACTTCCACGATACGAGTTGACATGTTTATTTCCAGTCCGAACGAAATAAAATCGTCAATTCGCATAAGTCCGCATTAAATTCGTCAATCCGCATCCTAGACTTCGAATTTTCGTACGTTCTCAATAACTCGGGGCGAGCGCGGGCATACTGCTCAAGCAGGCAGAACGATGCGTTGTTCGAGGAGGTGAGGCAGGAGGGGAATCTTATCGGTGCATGAGATGCGGTCGCTCAGATAGTCCCAGAACGAGATGCCCAGCTTGCGGCAGGTCGTCTTTAGACTCGAGAACGTATCGCGACATTGCCGGCCGAGTTTGCTGCGTGTTCCGCCACTGATCTTTCGTTTTTTGACCTGATCGCGAATGTCACGCTCGCTGCCATTGGTATGCAGCGGGACCTCAGGACGCTCCAGCACCAGCAGCAACTCGGACTTGTTCATGTGAATTCGCCTGAGCAAACGATCGAGCGTCGCGTAGCGGGTCTTCTGGATGAAGACCGTGTCAAAGCGCCTTGCCAGTTCCCGTTTGCGTTTCGCAGTGGGGTGCTGCTTGTAGTCCTTCAGGTCGGCATAGAGCGACCAGATCTCACCGCGCACGCGGGCGATGTCCTCCCGGTGCTGATCATTGAGCGGCAGCAGCTTGTGTACCAGTCTTTCCGCATGCACCCAACATAACCCGTGGGTCATCACGTTGAACTGTCCTGCATCATCACTGATGATGGCGAGATCCGGGGCCACGCCATGCCGCTTCAGGCTGCCCAGCAACGCGCCCTCGGTGGCAATGTTGCGGTAGCGCGGGGTGTTCATCCCAAGACCATCCAGGTGGTGCTGCCACGCGCGCTGATCGGCAAAGCTTGCGCTCCCGTGCTGACGCAGCGCGTCCAGGAACACGTGCGAGAGTCCCTGCGCTTTCATGTACACGAGTGCGTCTTCGTTGATCTGGTAATCGCCATGACCCGCACGCAACAACTCCAGGAAATTGATCCGGCTCTTCGAGTACGTGCTTTGAAACCAGGCGAAATGCTCGTTACCGATGTGAGTGACGTAGCCGTTCTTGCCTTGATGTCGCATGCCGGTATCATCAACCGTCACATACGACGAGAGCGCCAGGCCAGTCGATAACAGCCCATCTTTTTCCGCATGAAAGCGCTCCTTGCCCACTTGCAGTAGCGCGTTCATCTGCCCGGACGAGACCTCGATGCCCCATTCCCGAAGTTGCTCGCATAGCAGCGGCTGCGTGACGTGACAATGGTGATGTTGATAAAGCACATAGCTCGCCAGCGTCGGGCCGAAATGTCCTCCGTGGACTGCCTGCGGAAGTTGCCCGATCAGGGTCTGGCCGTCTGGCGTCTCCCAGCGTGCCAGCCGATATCGCGTATTGCGTGATTCGATCACCAGGTCCTGGACCACGAAATCACGATAGCCCTTGAATCGGGAGCCCGGCGGGATCGGCTCTGCCGGTTCGATCACTTCGTCACGATCGATCTTCAGTTGCCACGTCTTGCTCTTCTTCTCTGATCCGGGTCGTTTGGCCGGTTTCCCATTCTGCGTTCGATCCGGCCCGGCGGCGTTTCCGGCATCCTCGTTCATGCGGCTCGGCTTGAACGTCGGACGCATCTTTTCGCCTTTGAGCACCGCGACTTCGTCTTTCAGATGCCCCATCTCTTCCTGCTGGCGATGGATGATTTCGACCAGTCCGTCACCCCATGCGAACAGCTCCATGACCGCTCGCGTCCGATCAGCTTCGGCGACATGCGGCGCCGCAAGTTTCTTCATCACGATGGCCACCAGACTACGCGAGCTTCCTGGCTTTCCTGAGCTGGCTGGCTTCCTGTTCCAGTTGCTCGACCTCCTGCTGCAGGCCATTAGCCACGGCTGCCAGCTGCTCGACCCATGCGAGCACTTCGCGCTCCTGCGGCGTTAGCGCTTCTCGTGCGAAGTCGGGTAGTACGAATTTTTTGGGGAGAGTCACGGGCGCGGATCAAATGATGTTGGCGCGACAAACGTTAACATCACACTCCGTCGTTTACAAGCGCAATTCGTCACCGGGTGCGAGCAAGTTATCGGCCCATCTTCCCTGCAGGTTCACAGCCAGCGGCGCACAGACGCCCTCGTGCTCGCCCCAGGTTATTGAGAAGTTACGAATTTTCTCCGTAAGCCACTGATCTTATGGACAATATTCTCGATTGTGAGCCGATCGCGCTCGACCGCCCCCGCGGCGCCCATCGCCTTGAAGCGTTCAGCCTGAAGGCGGACCGACGCCTGACGCTGTACCGCCAGTCCGCGCTCGATCAGTGGGTAATCCTTGAGGCAGATCCATCGGTCACGGGGTTCTGTGAACGACCGGGTTTTATCCAATCTGAGGGGAAACGCTATCTCGCGGATTTTTGGGTGCGTTACTTCGATCGTCAAGAGTTAGTTATCCTATTCGATTCGGAATCCGAGGCGTCTGTAAAACCAGACGCGGTCCTCGACAATGCAGGGCTGACGGTCAGGTCGGTTCAGTCATCCGAAATCGCTGCCTCTCGCGCGTGGATAGCGAACTGGAAGCGGATGCTCCCTTGCCTCGTTGCCACGCGTGGCCTCGTACCTCCGTCGCTCAGTAGCGCGATTGAGCGGTTTGTCGCTCGTCCGAATCGACTACTTTCGATTGAGCGCGAGTTCACGACGGGGGATCCAGTTCTCGTGCGGGCCGCAGTTTTCGGCTTGCTGCATGCCGGCCGTGTGCACGCGCCGGAGCTACGCGCGCACGAATTGTCGCTGCTCACGGAGTTTGTCGCCGTTGGAGAAGTGGCATGAACCGGCGGCGCACGGATTTTCAGGCTCTGGACGTGGATGCATGGCCCAGCGTCGCCTATACGGAATTCGGGGACAAAGATCGTCGCGCTTTCCAGCTTCGTGTGAATGCCGTCGAGCGTTATGCGCAAGGAGAGTCCATCGGGGATATCGAGTTGGCGACAGGCGTGAACAGAAGACAACTCTATCGTTTGCTTGAGAGGGGATTGGCACTGCATCCTGACGGGCGCATCTTCGGGTTTCGCGCGCTTTTGAAACACGTGCGGATTTCGGACTATGTCAGGATAAGTCCCGTGAAGGTTCACGGTGACCGCGGCAGCCGCGGTGCCGCGGGTGCCTTGTCCTTGCTCTTTGAGCGATATCCGACGCTGGCAGCCTGGTTGCTATTGCAGGTGAAACAACGCCGGGTACTGCTACAACAGGTCGGCACGGACGGTCGTCTTCTCACGCGCTTGCGAGGCCTGCGATCGCTGCATGACGAGTTCCTGCGGCAATGTCGCGCTGTTGGACTTACGGCGGCGGACTATCCCTTCAACACGGCGGGTCACGCGATTCGCTCGCTATCGCAGAGACTGAAAGCAGAGATGCTGCGCAGTTTTGGGGCCGCTGCGCGTTCGGCGGGCGCATCGCATCTGAAAGGTCTGCCACGGCACGACGAGAATGCGATGCCGGCTGCAACGCGGCCGTATCAGGTTGTCGAGTTTGACGGGCACCGGCTCGACATCCGTCTGAAGGTGCTCGTACGCGATCCGCTGGGCTTCGAGCACGAATTCGAGATCGAACGGGTATGGCTGCTGGTGATCATCGATGTTTGCACGCGGATGGTGTTGGGCCACCACATCGTCCTCGCGCGCGAATACAGCCGTTACGACGTGATCAAGACTGTAGAGAAGGCGCTTGAGCCGCATCTGAAGCGGTCATTTTCGATACCCGGGCTTGACTATGGTCCGCATGAAGGCTTTGCGTCCCATCGCTTGCCCGAACTGGCGTGGGCGACGTGGGAGTGGATCAGGCTCGACAACGCAAAGGCGAATCTGGCGCATGAAACGCTGACAGCACTCTGCGAGTTCGTTGGCTGCTGTGTCGATGCTGGGCCAAAGTACAGCCCGGACGAGCGGCCGTACATCGAGCGATTTTTCGGAACGGTCGCCAGCCGGCTTTCTTCGCGGTTGCCGGGCTATACGGGTTCCCATCCGCGCGACCTCCGGCGTCAACTGGCCGATCCGAAGGGCGACCTGCGCCTCTACGTATCGCTCGATGAGCTGGAGGAGCTGATTGACTATTCGATCGCAAGCTACCACGGCACCCCGCATGCCGGCCTGAACAATGTCACGCCGCTTGAGGCGATGGAGTATTTCGTCCGCGGCAAGCAGGTGATGCTGTCATGGCTCGCTGAATATCACCGTCGTACGTTGTGCCTGATGCAATCCGCCCGCCATTGCAGCGTTCGAGCGTATCTGCCGCAAGGAGTACGACCGCACATCAACCTGTATGGGGTGCGATATACGAACGACATTCTGGCCTCCAGCACCCAGTTGATAGGCAGGAAACTGCTGCTGTACCTGAACGCGGACGATCTGCGTAGCGTGCGGGCGTTCCTGCCAGACGGCACCGAGCTGGGCGTCCTGAATGCGCAAGGTGCGTGGGGCGTGATGCCACATAACCTGAAGCTGCGGGAGGAAATCCTCAAGTTGCGCGGCAGACGGCGACCCCGCGCCGGAATCGACTTGAATCCTATTGAAGCGTATGTCCAGGCCAAACTCGCGCAGGCGAAGAAGAGCCGCCGGGCGGCGAATGACCTGGCGCAGACCGTCCGGGTACTGGCAGGGGCGCCGACCGTCCGCACGCCAGCCGGGCCAGTGCGCGCCGCGGCTCCGCCTACGGCACCCGTTGTTGTGGCTGTTGTTCAGAAGCCCGCGGACGTAGCCCAGGCACCGACCCCTCGCACTGGGGTTCGCGTGCGTAAGCTCTCGATCGGCTCAGGCCAGGTGTTCTAACCCGTAATCACGAACTGGAGGTGCATCATGTCAGTTGACGTACCGAGACCGATCGATCCATCGCTGCACCCGCTTGCTACCGGCAACTACCGTATTGCGACTCCGGCGATCCAGGCATTCTACGAACTCGTGGTCCGGTGTTTGCACTACAGGATCATGGGAGCGCTGATCTACGGGCCGTCCCGTATCGGTAAGACGCGAGCAATCGAGTACGTGAGGCTGCTGCTGGCGCGCAACTATCCGAAGATGACCAGCTACCACGCGCAGTGTGAGCATAAGCCACGGCATGCCGAAGGCCCATTCTTTGCGAACCTGCTTGAGGCGGTCGGAGACCCTGATCCCAACGCGGGTTCGAACCCGTCGAAGCGGATGCGACTCTCGCTGAGAATACGTGAGGCGGCTGCCCGCGCCGGCAGCGGGACCGTACTACTTTTTTGCGACGAGGCGCAACGGTACAACGAGAACGAATATGAATGGCTGCGCGACGTCCACGACGCACTGGACCGTCAGCAGATCAAGCTTTTCACGTTCCTGGTTGGTCAGCAGGAGCTTCTCGCGCAGAAGACCGGCCTGCAGATCGCCGGAAAGACGCAGATCGTCGCGCGACTGATGGTCGATGAGCTGTCTTTCTACGGTATACGCGACGCGGAGGACGTGGCTACCTGTCTCGACGGCTATGACAGGACGGCTTACCCGGAGGGCAGCGATTGGAGCTTTACCCGCTTTTACGTCCCTCGCGCATTCGAGACCGGATATCGTCTGGTCAGCGACGCAGGCGTTCTGTGGCACGCGTTTGAGTCTGCGCACCATAGGGCGAATCTGCCCGGAAAACTCGAGATACCCATGGAATCGTTCGCCAGGGCTGTCGAGATCGTGCTTAAAGAGAGTGAACTGAAGGACGGCCTTCAATACACGCCAGATGCCGCGCTATGGGCACATGCAGTCCATCACTGCGGTTACGTCCAGTCCCGTCATGCAACCGGCCGCGTTCTCGTCGCCGCCGCGTAGCGCAGCATTGCTGCGAGCGCCGCGCTTTCCGATCCTCACACTTGACGAGCGCAAGCTAACGCCTGCGCTGGGCTACGTCTTCAGTAAGAAGTGGATTGATCCCTGTGAGTCCCTTATCTCGATTCTCTGGAAGTTTGAAAAGGCGAATGCTCTACCAGGCCACGTGGTCGCACGGCTGATGGGACCGGACATCGATCCCTACGAAGGTGTCGTGCCGCAACTGGGTCTGGTTGATATTCGTCGACTGCATGAAAGTCTTCCCGTACCGATCAAAACGCTGCATGCGTCGCTGCTGCAGCCGACCCAGCGGCGACGTTGCAGCGGCGTTTTCCGCCACTGTCGCCGTTGTATGGCACATGGCTACCACAGCGTGTTGCATCAGTTGGAAAGCATCTACGCCTGCCCGGCGCATCACCGATCGCTGGAAACGGCGTGTCGGCGCTGCGGCTACGAAGCGCCGTATTTGGTTAGCGTACGGCTCCTGGAGGCACCATACCGCTGCGCATATTGCCGCGCGAGCTACGGCGGTCGGGGTTGGACACCCAATACGCCGCAGCCGATGAAAGCGGAGTATCGCAAGGCCTTCACGCGGCGATATTTTGAGTGCTATTTCGGCTGACTGAGACCATGGTTGTGATACCAAAAAGTCATGGAATTCACGTCTATTAAGATAATCCTTCTTATCGTTACTAGTCGGATTTTTGACCTAAACTCTAGTCCATGAAAACGCGTCGCACCCTGACCTCCGCTCCCGCCCCCATCTCACAATCCGCCGCATTTCCCGATGCGGATCGACTCGCTGCGCTGCGTGGCTGGTATGCGGGACTCTCCTCCCGGGCTGCGGTGGACCGTTACCTGCCGAATGCGCGGGCGATCGGGGCGTCGGCACGTGGTCTTATCGGCAGCATCCGGCGGCAGCTGATCGAATTCGCCAAACAGCGCCAGCGTGCCGATCTGGTTGAACTCCTCGAGCACCCCGTCAACGACCGGATGGCTCGAGCCAGTGCGGTCGCGCACGCGATCGAGCTCTTGCGCGTGCTCCCTGTTCCGCAGCCGCAGATCACCGACGACATCGGCCTGTGGCTGACGCCACGTGCGGCGCGCGCGCTGCGCGACCACGGCATCGCGACGCTCGCGGACCTGACCGTGCGCGTGCCGCGCCGGCGCGGCTGGTGGCGCGCGATCGCTGGTCTCGGGCAAACTAGCGCCGAACAGGTCGAGTCGTTTTTTGCAGCCCATCCGCAGTTGACGGCGCGGGCTCGTGCGTTGATTGCCGTAGCCACGCCGGGTGTTGTTGTGCCGTGGGAGCGCTTGCGGCTGCCCCACCAGGTCGACGGCTCTGCCGGCACGTTCCGCGCACCACGCCAAGCCTGCACGCTCGACGCGGCCAACGACTACGATGCCTTGCAGGCGTGGCTTGCCCTGCACGAGGCACCGACCACCCAGCGCGCCTATCGCAAGGAGGCCGAAAGGCTGATCCTGTGGGCGATCGTCGAGCGCGGTCGCGCCTTGTCGTCGCTGACGACCGAAGACGCGATCGCGTACCGGACGTTTCTGCGCCGGCCGACGCCGCGCGAGCGCTGGGTCGGGCCGCCGCGGCCGCGCACCGCGCCTGATTGGCGGCCGTTTGCCAGCAATCTCTCAGCACGCTCGACCGCCTATGCGCTGTCGGTACTGGGGGCGCTCTTCCGCTGGCTCATCGAGCAGCGTTATGTGCTCGCAAACCCCTTTGCCGGCGTCAAGGTGCGTGGCAAGACGCGCGTGACGCCACTCGACACGGCACGCGGCTTCACTGAAGGTGAATGGGCGCTGATACGCGCGATCGCCGAGGGGCTCGACTGGTCGTACAGCTGGTCGGAGCCGGCGGCGCAGCGGCTGCGCTTCCTGCTCGACTTTGCCTACGCGACCGGGCTGCGCGCGGGCGAGCTTGTCGCTGCCACACTCGGCGACGTCCGCGTTAGCGAGCATGGTGATCACTGGCTGCATCTGGTCGGCAAGGGTAGTCGTCCCGGCAAGGTCGCGCTGCCGCCGCTGGCGCGCACGGCCCTCGATCGCTATCTCACACAGCGTCGTCTGCCCGTCACACCGGAGCGTTGGGAACCCCGGACACCACTCATCGCTAGCCTCGACGAGGACCGGGTAACGGGCATTACGGGTACCCGCCTGTGGCACGTGATGCGGCGGTTTTTCCGGCAGGCCGCCGACGTGATCGGCACTGACCATCCTGTCGTCGTCGAAAAATTGCGGCGTGCCAGCCCGCATTGGACTCGCCACACCCACGCAACACATGCTCTCGCCCGCGGCGCCGAGCTGACTACAGTGCGCGATAACCTACGCCATGCATCAATCGCGACCACCTCGATTTACCTGCAGAGCGACGAGGACAAACGGGCGCGCCAGATGAGTCAGGCGTTCGAAACACGGTAGCAAGCCCGCCCGCATTGACCCAATGTCCCAGTTCGTCGACCCACTCCCGCGCCTCAGCGGAACGTCGCCAAAGTCCGCTCCGTCGGGCGAAGCGGACGCTGGGGGCGCTCCGGTCGGCAGCATCTTGTCGAATCGAATTGGAGCAGCGTGTCAATTGACGAAAGGGCGATCTGCAACCTGAAGGTCACTCAGCGCAGCCAATCGAGGTACGCAATGCGGCCTGGCCCCCTGAGCAGTCCGCTCCCGGGTAGTTCCGGTGCAATCGGATATTTACTCTCCGCCCTCGCGAACCGGTAGCACGGTCTTGTACTGGACGCGCCGCAAGGTGATCGACGTGCTCACGTCGCGAACACCCTCGATGGTCGCGAGCCGCGTCATCACGAAACGCTCGATTCCAGCCATGTCACTGGCCACCACACGCACGATGTAATCGAACGCGCCCGTCATCAGGTAGCACTCCATCACCTCCTCGCAGCTCCGCAGGGTGCGCTCGAAAGCAGCCAGTTTTGCCGCGGATTTTTCAATTGCGACCGATACGTAGGCGGTGACCGGGAATCCCACCTTCTCCTGGTCCAGAAGTGAGACATATTTTGT
>FSXK01000747.1_pt1 | contig 16184 bp, 14 predicted proteins | sample 1638101 | NCBI WGS metagenome assembly FSXK01 (sample SAMEA3914788, study PRJEB12502) | metagenome | biome: forest; material: soil | place: Canada | collected 2011-07-03 | depth 0.1 m | reverse complement strand
ATCAACAGCGGTGCCACATCTCGTTGAGCGGCGGCGGCGACAATTCCACACATGGCGGTGATTCCTTGTACGAAGAACGCGAAGCCGAGGCTTCGATGTAATCGGCGACTTTGCCGATTTGCCGTTTCGACAGGCTTTCGTATTGTCAGTTCACAGTTGCTGCAACTCTCCCATAACTTCGGGATGCATTCCTCCTCCTACACAGTGGGGGAGGTTAGGGAGGGGGTTGCATGCACTAGCCTCAGCGCAAGAACGAGCCACCCCACCCCAACCCTCCCCTACTTCGCAGGGGAGGGAGCTGGTTCATCGAACTCAATGCACCCTGCGCCGCAGATAGTTCAACAGATCGATACGCGTGATCAGACCCAAGAACTGATCGCCGTCGATCACGATGGCGACGTGGCCGCGCTCGAATACCGGCAACAATGACTGCATCGGTTCGCGTACATCAAGCATTTGCAGATCGCTGATCATGGCGGTGGCGACGGAGTCGCGAAAGCGCGCTTCGTCCGCGTGAACATGCATCAGGACATCCGATTCATCGAGGATACCGACGATACGGCTACCATCCATCACCGGCAGCTGAGATACGTCGTAAAGCTTCATGCGCGTGTAAGCGGTCATCAGCAATTCGTTGGGGCCGACGATGACCGTGTCGCGTTGCGAGAACGGGCGCAGCAACAGATCGCGCAGATCGCCGTGCTGCTCGCGCTCGATGAAACCGTTGTCGAGCATCCAGTAGTCGTTGTACATCTTCGACAGATACTTGTTGCCAGTGTCGCAAACGAGTGTGACAACGCGCTTCGGTTCGGTTTGTTCGCGGCAGTATTTCAACGCGGCGGCGAGCAAGGTGCCGGTGGACGAGCCACCGAGAATGCCCTCCTTCGCCAGCAATTCGCGGGCGGCGAGGAAGCTTTCCTTGTCGGAAATCGCGAAGGCTTTTTTCACGCGCGTGAAGTCACTGATGCTCGGCAGGAAATCTTCGCCGATGCCTTCGACCATCCAGCTGCCCGATTTGGTCGAGAGCACGCCATCGTTGATGTATTGCGCAAGGATCGAACCCACCGGATCGGCCAACACGAACGCGGTTTCCGGCGATGCTTCGGCGAAGTATTTCGACAGGCCGCTCAGCGTGCCGGAGGAACCGCAGCCAACGACGATGGCGTCGACCTTGCCATCCATCTGACGCATGATTTCAGGACCCGTGGTCTGGATGTGCGCCAGCGGGTTATCCGGATTGCCGAACTGGTTGATGAAATACGCACCGGGCGTTTCGCGTGCGATGCGCTCGGCCATGTCCTGGTAATACTCCGGATGGCCTTTGGCGACATCCGAGCGCGTCAGAACGACTTCGGCACCCATCGCCTTGAGATTGAAGATTTTCTCGCGGCTCATTTTGTCCGGCACCACGAGAATCAAGCGATAGCCTTTCGCTTGCGCGACCAACGCCAAGCCCAAACCGGTGTTGCCGGCGGTGCCTTCCACCAGTGTTGCGCCGGGTTTGATCTTGCCGGCTTTTTCGGCGCCTTCGATCATCGACAGGCCAATGCGATCCTTGATCGAGCCGCCCGGGTTCGCGCTTTCCAGTTTCAGGAACAGTTCGCAGCGCCCCGTATCCAAGCGCTGAGCGCGCACCATGGGGGTGTTCCCGATCAGCTCGAGGACGCTTTTGTTGACCGTCATGAAAACTCCGTGGGCGGCGTGGATCGGGGCTCGTTATGAGTGCTAATCATAACGTAGCGTCGCGCGCACGCGGACGCGTCATCGCGCCGACTTTTTTGTTCCTCAAAAGAATGGCCCCGGCAGCGCTTCCGCTCCGGGGCCTTATGTCACGTGAAAACGCGCAGATCAGTTAACGTGGTGCTGTCGGTCATCCCACATGCGCTGAAGTCGTTCCTTGGCGTAAAGCTTTTCCTTCTTCATCCCTGCCAAGGTCAAATCGTCGATGGGGAGAACGCCGATTTCGGCATCGTGCACCTTGCTGTCGAGCTCTCTGTGATGTTGGTAAAGCCTACGAAACTCCGCATCGGCTTTCATCAAGGCTTCGACATCGTCACGCTGCTGGTTTTCAAACATGATCTAACCTCCTCGCGGTAAGGCGGCGGGCGGCTCGTGGCTGTGCCCGCGAACAGATTTGAATCACGCGCATAACCAAGGCCCACGTCCTGAATAAAACAGGACACGGGCGAAGAGACGTTGGAGGGTATGGGCATGATTCGGTCGTAGACCGCGGAAGCAGGAGGCCCGCGGTAAATTGACCCTACTCCCCGCCCGGAGGGGGCGCGAGGACCCCTCGGGAAGGCGCATCGCAGTGCGGTTTTTAATCAAAAAGCCGTAAACCGGCACGGTGTGGCCGTGCCGGCATCAGGCTCAGTTGCCGCCGCTGGGCGCCTGATTGTCTTGCATCTGCGAGCGCAACGCCTTGGCCGCCTTGGCGGCGAGTTCGGCTTGGCGCTTGGCGGCCTGAGCCACCTTGCTTTGAGCTGCCGCAAGCCTGCGGGCCTGATCGGCCTCGGCGCGGGCCTGCGCGGCCTGGTCGGCGGCTTCCTGGCCCTGTGCCTGCAGGCGTGCGGTCTCCTGCTGCGACAGCTGGTACTGCATGCGCTGGATATCCAGCTGCTGCTGTGCCGAGGTGGCATCGATGCGGCTGCGATCGAGCTGCAGTTGCGCGTTTTCCTGATCGAGCTGGTTGAACTGGCGCTGCGCGACCTGCAGCTGGGCCTCCGCCTTGGCCTGGTCCACGCGACGCTCGGCGATGTACAGGAAGTGCGGGCGATCATGCGAGCTGGCCTGGGCCAGCTGATTGATCGCGTCGCGCGCCAGCGTTTGATCCGCCTGGGCGTAGGTGCCGAGGGTGGGATCGCTGGCCAGCTGGTTCAGGCTGTTGTTGAGGCGATCGACGTCCAGGTCATCTTTGCGCGCCTGGGCGGCGGTGCAGGCGAGCAAACCCAGCACTGCCACGGCAATGATCGATAGGTAACGGTTTTTCATAGCTGGCCTCCCTGGTTCTGCTGGCCAGCATCAGGCACGGTCTGGAAACCACCCTGCCCTTGCTGTTGCTGCGGTTGCTGTGGCGGATTGCCAAGCACCGAGGACGACGGCGCGGGAAGATCTTGCTGCACCGGTGCCTGCGCTGGAAGCGTGGAGCTCGCTGCGGGCGCAGGCGAGGTCGACGAGGAAGCCGGATTGCCGTTGTCGCCATTGTCGGCGGCGGGCTGCTGCATCGCTGCCTGCTGGGCGGCTAGCTGGGCCTTCTGCTGCTGATAGTGCTGATCGTTCTCGGACTGCGCCTCGGCATTCTGCGCACGCAACTGACTGTTTGCGTCCGTTTTGGACTGAATTTGGGCACGTGCAGCACCCAACAACGCCTTGGTGCGCGCCAGCGTGGCATCCGCACGCGATTCGTCGGCCAAATCGGCCGCTTGGGCATATTTGCGATCCGCCATGGCCACCTGGGCCTGTTGGAACTTGTCCTGCGCGAAACCGAAGTCGACAGGGTCATAATCGGCCGCACCCGCGTCGCGGGCCGCCTGCAGCTGGGCTTGGGCCTGATTCATCGCGCTATCCGGAGGAGGTACGCTTGCGCAACCGCCAAGAGATAGCGCCAAAGCCAGCACCAAGACCGGTACCACCGCCGGGATACGCCTGTAGCGTTCCTGTAACGGGGAAAATGTGTGCACCATCACTCATTCCTCTCGGAGGATCACAGCGTATTGTGAGCGGGCACAATCCTTGAATGCAATGCGTAAAAAATTGGGGTCTTCAAAGTGGATATCGGTTACTTCCTCAAGTTGATGGTGGACAAGGGCGCGTCGGACATGTTTCTGACGACTGGCGCCCCGGTAAACATCAAGGTCGAGGGCAAGCTCTACCCGCTCGGCAACACCGGGCTGCCTAGCGGCATGGTGAAGAAGATCGCCTATTCGCTCATGGACGAAGGCCAGGTGCCTCAGTTCGAGCGCGATCTGGAACTCAACATGGCGCTGGCGGTGAAGGAAGCCGGCCGTTTCCGTATCAACGTATTCAAGCAGCGCGGCGAAGTGGGCATGGTGATCCGCGCGATCAAAAGCGAGATCCCTAGCATCGACCAGCTGCAACTGCCGGCGATTTTCCGCGAGCTGATCATGGAGCCGCGCGGACTGATCCTGGTGGTGGGTGCAACCGGCTCGGGTAAATCGACCACGCTAGCGGCGATGCTCGACCATCGCAATTCCAACACACCCGGTCACATCCTCACCATCGAGGATCCGATCGAGTATCTGCATCGCCACAAGAAGTCGATCGTCAACCAGCGCGAAGTGGGTCTGGACACGCACACGTATCACGAGGCCCTGCGCAACGCGATGCGCGAAGCGCCGGACGTGATCATGATCGGCGAGATCCGCGACACCGACACGATGGAAGCGGCGATCGCGTTCTCCGAAACCGGTCACTTGTGCTTGGCGACGCTGCATTCGAATAACGCCGACCAGACGCTGGAACGCATCCTCAACTTCTTCCCCGAATCGGCACACAAGAACGTGCTGATGAATCTTGCCCTGAACTTGCGCGCGGTGATCAGCCAGCGCTTGGTCACAGGTAAAGACGGTCGCCGCCTGCCGGCGGTGGAAGTGCTGCTCAACACGCCTTTCATCCGCGACATGATCCGCCGCGGCCAGATCCACGAGGTGAAGGAAGCGATGGATCGCAGCCTGCAAGATGGCATGCAGACGTTCGACCAGTCGTTGTACAGGCTGTTCAAGAGCGGACGAATCGAGCTGGAAGAAGCGCTGTCGAAGGCCGACTCGCGCGATGGTCTTGCGTTGAAGATTCGCCTTTCGGAAGGTGGCAATACCGAGAGTGCCGAGCTGGCGGGTAATGATCCGTATGGGTTAGGTTTTTAAAAGCGTGGCCAACGGCCACTCTAAATAACTTCTCCCTTCGGGGAGAAGGCGGCCCGAAGGGGCGGATGAGGGGCCAACCTCGCGAGGTGCTAATCCGAAGTATCAACCTCGCTCGGCATCGATCCGAAACAGACGATCGCCTCGCAAACAGGCGTTATCGCAAGAGTGCCCCCTCACCCCAACCCTCTCCCCAGAGGGGAGAGGGAGAAGCATAGAAATACGGCGACGCTCAAGCCTTCACCTGCGCATCCGGCTGCTGTTCCGGCATCGCATTGTGGAACGCATCCAACGTCGCGCACGTTGCATCGATGCGCAGAATCGTCGGGTAATCCCCCAGCGGCACCTTCCATCGCCGCGCGTTGTACACCTGCGGCACCAGGCAGGCGTCAGCCAGGCCCGGCGTATCACCATGGCAATAACGCCCGGTGTCCTTGCTACTCGCCAGCATCGTTTCCAGCGCATGCAGGCCGGTGGACACCCAGTGCCGCATCCACACCGATTTTTGTTCGTCGTCCGCGTGGAACTGGCTATCTATCCACTGCAGCACGCGCAGGTTACCAATCGGGTGGATATCGCAAGCAACCACCTGCGCCAACGCACGCACGCGCGCCCGACCTGCCGCATCGGCAGGCAGCAATGACGGCTGCGGGCGGGTTTCGTCCAGGTATTCGAGGATCGCCATCGACTGGGTCAGCACCCGCTCGCCGTCTAGCAAGGTGGGCACCAGCTCCTGCGGGTTGAGCGCGGCATAGGCCGGCGAGTGTTGCTCGCCCCCCTCGCGAAGCAGGTGTATTGCCCGCGTTTCGTAATGCAATCCCTTTAGATTCAGAGCAATGCGCACACGGAAGGCGGCGCTGGAACGCCAGTAGCTATAAAGGACGAGGTCGGACGCCATAGGACCACTCCATGGAAGACATACGGCTAGTTTAAACCCCACCGTTTGCATCGCCGCGACGCGGGCGGGAAAATAAGCGGTTCCGGCCTCCCTGGCCGACTTCCTTCGCTATCAGGAGTTATCACGTGACTGTCATCCGCATGAGCGACCTCGACCTACGCGGCAAGCGCGTGCTGATTCGCGAAGATTTGAATGTGCCGATCGAGAGCGGCCGCATCACCTCGACCCAACGCCTGGATGCGGCGCTGCCAACCATCAAGGCCGCGCGCGATGCCGGCGCCAAGGTGATGGTGATCTCACATCTGGGGCGCCCGAAGGAAGGTCAGTTCGATGCCGAATCCTCGCTGGCTCCAGTGGCGACATGGCTGGGCGAGCAACTCGGCAAACCGGTGCGCCTGATCGCCGACTATCTCAACGGCGTGGATGTGGCCGACGGTGAGGTGGTCGTGCTGGAAAACTGCCGCATGAATGTCGGCGAAGGCAAGGACGACGACGCACTCTCCAAGAAATATGCGGCGCTCTGCGATGTGTTCGTGATGGATGCCTTCGGCACCGCGCATCGCGCACAAGCTTCGACGCATGGCGTGATCAAATTCGCACCGATCGCCGCCGCCGGCCCGCTGTTGTGCGCGGAACTCGATGCGCTCGGCAAAGCGCTGGAGCATCCCGCGCATCCATTGCTCGCCATCGTGGCTGGCTCGAAGGTTTCCACCAAGCTCACCCTGCTCGAAAACCTGATCGGCAAGGTCGACCAGCTGATCGTCGGCGGCGGCATCGCCAACACCTTTATCGCTGCCATGGGTCATCAGGTAGGTAACTCGTTGTACGAACCGGACCTGCTCGGCGCCGCCAAGAAAGTGCTTGCCGATGCCAAGCGCCGCGGCGCTCAAGTGCCGATGCCCGTGGATGTGGTCGTAGCGCCGGAGTTTTCCGCGCACGCACAAGCCTCGGTCAAGCCCGTGGACCAGGTGAAGGATGACGAGATGATTCTCGACATCGGCCCGGAAACCGCCAAGCTCTATGCCGAATTGATCGCCAAGGCCGGCACCGTGGTGTGGAACGGCCCGGTGGGCGTGTTCGAATTCGACGCCTTCGGCAAGGGCACGGAAGTGCTGGCCCATGCGGTTGCCGACTCGAAGGCATTTTCGATTGCCGGCGGCGGCGACACCCTGGCCGCCGTGGACAAGTACGGCATTGCCGACAAGGTTTCGTACATCTCGACCGGCGGCGGTGCGTTTCTGGAATTCCTGGAAGGCAAAGAGTTGCCGGCAGTTGCTGCACTACGCGCACGCGCCGCGAAGTAATGCTCTGCCTGTTTGACCTCGACGGCACGCTGATCGATTCCGAGCCGGGCATCACCGCTTGCATTCGGCACGCGCTAGCGAAGCTTACTGTGCCGGAGCCGGCCGATCTGCGCTCGTGGATCGGGCCGCCGCTTCGGCATAGCTTCGCGCCGCTGCTTGATAACGATACTGCGCGCATCGAAGCGGCGGTGGACTATTACCACGAACGCTTCGCCACACTCGGTTGGCGCGAACATGCCATCTATCCAGGCATCGCGGACATGATCGCTGGCCTCCACGCTGCCGGCCACCGGCTTGCCGTGGTCACCAGCAAGCCGCAACAGCATGCAGCGCCCATCATTGAGGCGCTGCCGTTTGGTAGCCATTTCGAGACGCTATATGGACCCGATCCCTCAAGTCCGCATAGCGAGAAGGCATCGATGATCGCCGACGCATTGGCGGACTTCGGCGCAGCACCGCAAGACACGGTAATGATTGGCGATCGACGCTTCGATATCGAAGGCGCGGTTGCCAACGGTGTAGCAGGTATTGGTGTGCTTTGGGGTTTCGGCAGCCGTGAGGAATTGGAAGAAGCCGGCGCGCACGCCGTCATCGCGCATCCGGGACATCTCAGTGCGTTGCTGCAACCGGCATAAAAATCCATGCCGGCGATGTCGCTTTAGCGATCGCCCCAACGTTGTGACGACGGCGTTGACCTCACCCGAAACGCGACGCTGATCCTCGGACCGACTGGCCACTTCAGCTTGGGAATGCCATGGTCGTAATGCAGCTGGGCATTCCATCCCATGGTCAGCAAACTGCCTGCCTCCAACTCCAACTCGATCTTCAGCCGCGGAGGCAGCTTGCGGCGGATAACCATTGTTCGCGTAGCGCCTAACGACAGCAGCACAATCGGCTGATGAGGCATCAACTCGTGCAGCGTGTCGTTATGCGGCGCCACGCTATCGTGTTCATCACGATAAAAATTGAGGCCGATGCTGTTGAAAGACGCGTGCACATTGTGCTCGACCACCGCAAGCGCCTCGCGCAGCACACCGGGTAGTGCAGGATCGTCAACGGCGTAATGCCCGTGCAGACGCGGCACGTCCACCAAGCGTTCGTACATCATGCGCGTACCGGAATGCCAATCGACGCCATCGCGCAACGTGGAAAACCACGCGTCCGCCAATGCGAGCGAGATCACGCCGGGCTGATAGATAATCGGCCCAGTCGATGCATCGGCAATCGTCTGTACCTGCTCGTCGAAAAGTAGTGTCTGCATAAGACTCACTGAAAATCCCGCGATCGTGCGTCCAGATCGCCCAGCATGCCGCTGACATCCCGCAGGCGCCGCGCGATCAGATGGCTTACGCCATCAACCGCTTCCCATCGACCTTCGATCGCCAGCAGGCGCGCCTCCAGGTAAGGCCTGTGCTGGCTCTGCGCCACGTGATTCCACACCACTACGTTGATGTAACCGAACTCGTCTTCGATGGTGATGAAGGTGACGCCGCTGGCGGTCTGCGGCTGTTGGCGCTGTGTAACAAGACCCACGGTTCGCACCTGCGCCTCATGCGGTTGTTTTTGCAGGCTGCGCGAATCGATGAAACGTGCGGCATGCAGGCGGCTGCGCAGCAATTTCAGCGGATGAGGACCGAGCGTGAGGCCGCTGTGCGCGTAATCGGCAACCAGATTTTCCGTCGACGTAGGCAGCGGCAAGACGATGTCATGCTCACGTGGGCTTTCGCGTCCAAACAAGGGAAGCTGCGCTTCCACGCCAGAGGTCAGCCACAGCGCGCGGTGGCGATGTCCAGCCAGTCCGCGCAACACGCCCGCATCGGCCAGTAGGTCTTGATGGCGCGCGTCCAACTCCGCACGTGCGCACAGGTCGACGACATCGCGGAAAGCTTGTGTTTTGCGCGCCTTGGAAATACGTTCGGCAACTGCCTCGCTGCAGCCACGCAACTGACGCAAGCCAAGTCGAAGTGCCAGGCCGCCCTCACTGTGCGCATCGATCTCCAGCGTGCAATCCCAGTCGCTGTAACGCACATCCATTGGCCGTACACGCACGCCATGTCGCTGCGCATCTTGCACCAGCTGACTTGCGTTATAGAAACCCATCGGCTGTGCATTGAGCAGGGCACAAACGAACGCGGCCTGTTCGTGACATTTCAGCCAGCTGCTGACGTAAGCGAGATTGGCGAAGCTGGCGGCGTGGCTTTCCGGAAAACCATAGCTGCCGAATCCCTTGATCTGTTCGAAGATCTGGTTGGCGAACGCTTCACTGTACCCATTGGTCAGCATGCCTTGCGTAATACGTTCGTGATGCGTCTCCATGTCGCCATGACGTTTCCACGCTGCCATGGAACGACGCAGCTGGTCAGCCTGACCGGGCGTGTAACCGGCCGCCACCATCGCCAGCTTCATCACCTGCTCCTGAAATAGCGGCACGCCTTTGGTGCGTTCGAGTACCGGCCTCAGTGCTTCGGACGGATATTCGACAGGTTCCTCGCCCTTTCGCCGCCGCAGATACGGATGCACCATGCCGCCCTGAATCGGGCCGGGCCGCACGATGGCGATCTGGACCACCAGATCGTAGTAATGCGCAGGCTTCAGGCGCGGCAACATCGACATCTGCGCACGACTTTCGATCTGGAAGACGCCGATGGTGTCGGCACGCTGGATCATGGCGTAGGTGGGTTTGTCATCGTGTTCGATCGTTGCAATGGTCAGCGCATTGCCTCGATGCTCGCGAACCAGATCGAAACACTTGCGGATACACGTCAGCATGCCTAGGGCGAGGCAATCGACCTTGAGCAGGCCCATGGTGTCGAGATCATCCTTGTCCCACTGGATGATCGTGCGATCGGGCATGGCTGCATTTTCCACCGGTACTAGTTCATGCAACGGCGCATCGGCGATGACAAAACCACCTACGTGTTGACTCAGGTGGCGCGGCATGTCGATCAACTGCGCACTCAACGCCAACACCTTTCGCAGTAGCGGCGCCTCGGGGTCAAAACCTTGCTCGCGCAAGCGTCCATCCAAGGATGCATCGCCATCCCACCAGGCCAGAATGCCGCTGAGCTTGTCGATCTGATCGGCAGGAAGATCGAGCGCCTTGGCCACATCGCGTACCGCGCTCTTGCCGCGATAGCTGATGACCGTCGCCGCGATGGCGGCACGCTCGCGTCCATATTTTTTGTAGATGTACTGTATGACTTCCTCGCGCCGCTCGTGCTCGAAGTCGATGTCGATATCGGGCGGTTCGTTGCGCTCTTCGGAAATGAAGCGCTCCACCAGAAGTTCCACTTTCTCCGGATCGGCATCCATTACGCCCAGCACATAACAGACGATGGAATTGGCGGCCGATCCGCGCCCCTGGCAAAGAATCTCTTTGCTACGGGCAAAATGCACGATGTCATGCACGGTCAGAAAGTAGGCTTCGTATTTTTTCTTTTCGATCAGACACAGCTCGTGCTCGATCGTTCTGGCATGCTTATCGGGAACACCATCTGGCCACCGCCACGTTGCACCTGCGGCGACTAAGCTGCGTAACCATTGGATGGGCGTGCATCCGTCCGGCACCAGTTCGGCCGGATACTCATACTTCAATTCTTTCATCGTGAACGTGCAGCGCCTGGCGATACGCACGCTCTCGTCCAGCAAAGCTTGAGGATAGATTTTTTCCAGCGCAGAACGCCGGCGCAGGTGGCGCTCGCCATTTCGAAACAGCACTGCGCCCGCCTCGGCTATCGTTAGATGATGGCGGATGGCGGTCATCGTGTGCTGCAACGGCAAGCGTCGGCGTATATGCATATGCACGTCGCCTGCTGCGACACGTGGCAGGTGCAACGCATCGCCCAGTGCATCGAGTTCGGATAGGCGCGCCGCATCGTCGTTATCGCGATGCAGTTCCACGGCCAGCCACGCACGATCACCGAACGTGTACTTTACCCACGCGCCATGCTCGCGAGTCGGTTCGCGCTCGGGAATCCACAGCACCAGCGTGCCGGGTGCGCCATCGCTCAGATTCGCCATCGACAGGCGATAGTTGCCTTTCGTCGATGCGCGGCGCCCTTGCGTAATCAGGCGACACAACGAGATATAGCCTTGCTTGGTGTCCACCAGCAGCACCAGCTTTGGGCCGTCATCAAGCTGGATCTCGGTGCCGACGATCAGCGGCATCTTCGTATCGCGAGACGCCTCGAATGCGCGCACGATGCCGGCAAGCGAACATTCGTCGGTAATCGCCAGCGCGCTGTAGCCGCAATCGGTGGCGCGCTCGAATAACTCGCGCGCACTGGAAGCGCCTCGCTGGAACGAGAAATCGGAGAGGCAATGCAGCTCGGCGTAGTCGGTCATGCAAACCACCCGTGCAGCATCCAGCCGGATTGTTCGTCCGGCGGACAGAACGCCCAGGCGCGCTGCCCCATCTCCGTTTCGACGATGTAGTAATCGCGTCGCGTATCGCCGCCGTCCCACCAGCCTGTTTCCAAGCGTTCGGGACCGGCGATGACGCGTAACGCGCAGCGCAGCGGAATGGGTCGATCCAGCAACCAGGTGGGGCGCGGTCGCGGGTCCAGCGGACCTTCGCTATCCACCGACGCACGTTGCGAATGCTCCGGGCGCGGATCGATCGTGGTGCCCCACTGATACACCGCGCCATCGCCTAGGCGTGCACGCAGGCGTTCGCGCAGTTGCTCGAAGGGCAACGCCGTGGCCGGACGTTCGTCGAACAGATCGCGGCCGGCCGGCACGAAACTCGGCAGATCGTTAGCGATCAATCGCAATGCCAAAACCGGTGCCGGCAACTGCACTTGTTCAAGTCGACCGCGCGCGGCGTCGAACAAGACGTCGGCACTGCGCTCGGGCGTGAGCATGCCGACCCATACATCCGTCGCCGGTATGTCGCGATGCTCCAGCCGCAGGACGAACCGTTGCACACCGCCATCGCGACCGGACAAATAAGCCGCGAGATCGCCGGTCATACGCCTCAAAGGAAAAACCAACGCATCGATGTTTTCCACTTCGTGCGAAAGCTCAATCGTCCAATCCACGGTATCGGGCGGCATATAGAGATCGAGATTCGCGGGAAGATCGCCGATGAGGCGATCCATCGCCTGCAGCAATTCGGCACCGAAACGACGCTGCAAACCATCGCGCGGCATGCGTAGCAATTGACCGAGATGGCGTATGCCCATGCGCGGAAGCGCATCGACCGCTTGCGCAGGCAGGCGACTTTTGCCCAATGGAACGCTATCGAGCAAGCGCCGCAGGCCTTCAGAGCTCAACGCCGTCTGTCCGTCGCTCATGCCCGCCAGCACATATGCGCCGTGCGGCGTCGGCGCGGCAGCGAGACGATAGCGAAAACCCAGCGATTGGAAATCCTCGCGCACGCGACGTTCCATCGTCTGCCACGAGCCGAACAGGCTCTGGCTTTTGCTGACTTCCAGCACGATGGCATGCGGCAGCAACGCAACCTGCGAGCTGTAGCGATAAGCCACGCCGGCAAGAAACTGCTGCCAGCGATGGACATCGGCTGCGTCGTAAGGAATCGCTTCGAAACGCGCCAGCAACGCCTGTGCGGCCGTCAGGCGTTGGCCGATACGCAGACCTGCCTCGCGCGCAGAGGCATTGACGGCGACGACGACACGCGCATTGAGCGGCCCGTCCACCAACACCAGCGGAGTGTCATCAGGCCGTCGACGAAGGACGCCATCCAGCGCCAACTGCGGCAGCAACAGGCAGGCCCACAACATAAGCCGGCCTCACGCGGTCTGCTTCTTTCGAGCGTGATTCCGGCAAGGGCCGGAATCCGGTGTGCGAGGCATATGCTGATGAACCACATGCATCGCCGCCGGATTCCAGCCCTCGCTGGAAAGACGTTGAGAGGAGCCGAAAGGAACCGCTTGCGTGGGCGCATTGCCACCACGGCATTTGCGCACCCAGATGGCGTTGTGCGGTGACGCTGCAAGCTCAAGTCGCAACGATGCCGGCGAGGCATTCGTCAGATGCTTGCGGTCACGAAACACGAACGCCAGCGCACGACCGGTATCGGCCGCCACTTGCAGACGACGCAGGCTGCGGTCATCCGCTTGATGCGGCCACGCCAGTACCGCTGCGCAGCTGCCCGAACGCAGGCATTGCTCGGCAGCCCATAGCACGTGTTTCTCTTCCGCATCGACGATATCCAGTCGCTGCAGATTCACGCCATGCTGGCGCCATCCCATCGCACACGGCAAGTACGGCGGTGCGATCAACACCACGGGACGAGAGCCTTGCGTCAATCGGGCCAGAGTCGGCAGCACTAGTCGCAATTCGCCAATGCCATCGACCGGCATCAGGATTTCCGACAGCGATGCGCCCGGCCAGCCACGCGTGGGCAGCACGGCGTCGAGCTGCGGCCAACCGGTAGGCTGCTCGCCTTCCATAATCGGCATCGCACGACCGCGCCACACCTGCCGCGCGTCGAGCAGATTCGACAGGGCCACGACAGCGCCCATCAGGCACCCCTCACGAGACCTGCAAACAAGCCTTCGATGGCGAAGTCTTCGGTGGGATCGAGATCGATCGGCTCGTAGCCCGCGCTATTGGGAAGCAGACGAATCACATCGTCTTTCCAGTACAGCCGCTTGATGGTGAAGCGCTCGCCTTCCACGCGCGCGGCGACTATCTGCCCATGCCGCGCGACAGGCGTGGCATGCACGGCGACGAGGTCGCCATCGAGAATGCCTTCGTCGCGCATCGAATCGCCGACGACGCGCACAAGATAATCCGGACGCAGGCGAAATAGATCCCTCGACACGTGCATGCTGCGCTCCACCCGCGACTCGGAAAAGATCGGCTCGCCAGCCGCGATGCGGCCGATCAACGGTAGCTCCATGGTGTCGGCGGCGAGCGGATCGGACTCCTGCACCAGGCGGATGCCGCGTGCGCGATTGGGTTCGATCACCAATCGCCCTTTTGCCTCCAGCGAACGCACGTGCTTGAGCACCGCGCTGACGTTGGGCAGGCCCATGGCGTTGCCGATTTCATCCAGGGTGGGTGCCTCACCGGTCTGCTGCAGGCGCACCCGGATAAAGGCGAGGATGTTGGACTGGCGGCTGGTGAGATGGAGAGTCATGGCGTCCATCTTTTCACCTTTTTTGGTGAAAATAAAGGGCGGTAGATGATTAGGCCGACAAATCTTGATTCCCCTCAGATAATCAATGACTTGCCCGACTCGCCCAACTGCCACGTGGCTGATTCGCCCGAAAGATGTCCCTGCGCCGTGTCAGAGGCTGAGACCCACCGCTTCCTGCCGAGATGAGCCAGCCAATTCAGCCAGCCTGTCGTCCTTGCCAATAGCGCCACAAGCCATACACCGGCACACCAAGCGCAATGATCAGCAAACTCATGCCGGCATCGTGCGGCTTATCGATCGCTGTAGCCACGATGACACCCAGCACGGTCGTGACGAATACGAACGGCAGCAGCGGATACAAAGGCACGCGATACGGCGACGGCTGATCGGCAAAGCGACGCCGATACCAGAACAACGTGGCAATGCCGAATGCATGACCGAGCCATTCGCCTACCGTGGTGTAATCCAGCAACTGGCCGAACGTGCCCATCAAGGTCAACACGATGGCCCATCCGCCCAGCACTGCTAGCGCGATCTGCGGTGCGTGCCAGCGCGAATCGATGCGCCCCACCCCGCGGAAGAACATGCCGTCGGCGCCCATGGTCTGCAATACACGCGCGCCACCAGCAATGGCGATGCTGCAATAACCGAAGGTGGAGCAAGCGATGCCGATGGCCATGATCGTTGCGCCACGCGCGCCAAAGATGTGGCTCATCACATCCGCAGCCGGCGCAATACTCGCCGCCAGACCGGCATGTCCAAGCCCCGTCAGATACGCGATATTGACCAGCAAGTAACACACCACCACACCGATCATGCCCATCGCCAACGCGCGCGGCAGCGTGCGCTGCGGCTCGCGAACTTCGCCGGCCAGATCATTGAGATAATGAAAGCCGCCATAAGCGAATAGCACCGGCAGCAGTGCACCAATCCATGCACCGCTCGGCACTGGGTGCGTGGTGTCCACGGCAAGTACGCGATCGAAATGTCCGTGTGCCAGCGCTAGACCCACCACTACCAGCATCGCGATCGCAGCTAGTTTGAGTACGGTGAACAAATTTTGCATCCACGCACCGGCGCGAATGCCGAAAAGATTCACGCCGACGATAAACGCAATCGCGCCCACCGCTACCGGCTTTACCCACAAACCTGGCAAACCGCCTGCGCGACAAAAATAATCGGCGAAGGTGGTCGCCACCGCGGCCACGCTGCCGGGGTAGTTGATCAGCGCCATGGTCCAGCCGAACAGGAACGCTGGCAGCGAGCCAAACGCCTCGCGCAAATAAATATAAATGCCGCCTGCTTGCGGCCGACGCGCGCCGAGCTCGGCGTAACACAACACGCCGGCGAGGGTCAGCAAGCCGCCGACAGCCCATAGCGCCAGCAATGGCAGTCCCGAGGCTGTGCGTTCGGCCACCGTCGCGGGCGTGCGGAAAATGCCTCCGCCGATCACACCACCGACGACGATCGCGGCGCCGTCCCAAACGCCAAGGCGCCGCACATAGGAATTGGAAGTTTCATCAGTCATAGATGCCGACATTAACCCGAGTCGGTACCAAAATTCCGATGACCTCTGCCCTATGTACAGTCATCCCCGGCGGATCGAGCGCACCTCATGGCATCGCAACCCGACGAAAGTCACGTTGACAGCTCCAATGCAGGGCTCGGATACTGAATGGGTCACGCGCCATGACAGCTTTACTGGCGCTTCGGTCCCGAGGGGTGCTGCGACGGACGCCAGTCCGCTACGCTCGGTTCACCGGTCACTCAAAACGTTCAAGGGCGCCCACCCCAGTTATTGGAGGTGTACCCATGTCCGTGTCTCTTTCCGGCTCTCGTCTTGCCATTGCCACGTGTTCGCTATATCCGACTGTCTATCCGGACGATGTCTATTTTGTTGACGTATTGAAGCGTCTCGGTGTGCAGCCGACGTTCTGCATCTGGAACGATCCAGCTGTGGATTGGGCGGCGTTCGATGCCGTGCTGATCCGCACTGT
>FSXK01000575.1_pt1 | contig 16192 bp, 15 predicted proteins | sample 1638101 | NCBI WGS metagenome assembly FSXK01 (sample SAMEA3914788, study PRJEB12502) | metagenome | biome: forest; material: soil | place: Canada | collected 2011-07-03 | depth 0.1 m | reverse complement strand
TTTTTCGAAATAACGCCGGGCTGCAGTCTTGTCCCGATGAGCGCGTAGCAGGAAGTCGATGGTATTGCCGTCCTTGTCCACGGCCCGGTAGAGATATTTCCAGTCGCCCTTGACGCGAATGTACGTCTCGTCCATTCGCCAGCTCTTCCCAACTGGCCGCTTGCTGCGGCGAAACGCTTTCTCCAGTACCGGCAACAGCTTGAGCGCCCAGCGGTGCACGGTCGAGTGATCGACTTCAATTCCGCGCTCAGCGACCATTTCTTCAATGTGACGAAGGCTCAGGGGATACGCCACGCACCATCGTACGCACATCAGGATCACATTGAGCGGGTAATGCAGGCGCTTGAGCACGCGCGCCACAGCTGGATTCAGGCTCTGCTTCATCGATCACATTGTTCGTCTTCACCCCTTGAGCATAGCAGACCGCCTTACTGCAACAGAACCTTCACTCACATTCAAACGCCAGTGGCGTACCCGCCGTCAACCGGCAACGTCGTCCCCGTGATGAAAGCGGAAGCCGGTGAGGCAAGGAAAATTACTGCGCCCACAAGATCCTCTACCTCGCCCCAGCGTTTTAATGCGCTGCGGGCCGCGATCTTGTCGGCGCTGAGCGAATCTTCCCAAAGCGGTCGCGTCATGTTGGTCCGGTGATAACCCGGGGCAATGGCATTGACCCGCACGCCAGCGATGCCAAAAGCATGCGCCAGCGAGCGCGTCAAACCCAGGATGCCCGTCTTGCTTGCGCAATATGCCGGCACTTCGACGTCGGCAATATAGCTAAGCATCGAGGCCACGTTGATCACCGTGCCCTTCGATTTCTCCAACCTGCTGCGCGCCGCCATCGACAGGCGCATCGCCGCTGTGAGATTCACGTCGATTACCTCGCGAAACACATCGTCGCGGTACTCGTCCGCGGGACGCGCGACGCCCGCCGCATTTACCAGCACATCGAGCTCATCGAGTTCCGCGACAAAGCGCTGGATATCGTCGTAGTTGCGCACATCGAGCCGCGCAAAACGAATGCCTTCGAGCGTGCGATCCGTGTCCAGCGCATTGAGCTTGGCCTGCGAACTGCCGGTTGCGATCACGCGTGCACCGAGTGCGGCGAATCCTTGTGCGATAGCCAGCCCGATACCGCTCGTCGCGCCCGATACCAATACCGTCTTGCCGTCGAATAGTCCAGGCCGGAATGCATTGATCTCCTGCCCACGCGGCTGTACGCTTTCAATCTCGCTCATCTCAGGTCGTCTCCTGCTCAGGTTGTTCAGATTCGTTCGTCCGGTCCAGCAACTGTGCGTAGCGGTCCATCGCCTTCAAGGCGGCGACGACCATGCCCGCGTCGACGGGGTACGGTTCGTTGTGGATAATTTCACCGGGGCGGCACGCTCGCTGCGCGACGGCTGCGAGGGCAGCATGATCGTCGATATCGACGTTGACGTCGGCAAGACGCGTCGGCAGACCGACCGCGCGGCAAAAGCGGAATACACGGCGACGCTCGTCATCGGCGGCGGGCCACAGAAACAATGACGCCAGCGTGCCGATCGCCACTTTCTCGCCATGCAACAGATTGTGCGAAGACGGCAGATCAGCCAGGCCATGATGAATCGCATGCGCCGCCGCAACGCCGCCGGACTCGAAGCCGATGCCCGACAGCAGCACGGTCGCTTCGAGCGTGGCATCGAAATCGGCGGTCACGGTTTGATTGCGGCAATCAGCAACCGCCTGGACCGCATGCGTGAACAACGTGTCGCGACACAGCCGTGCCGCCTCGAACGCGAAGGCCGTGCCGCGGCCGCCGCAAAGATTCGCTGCGAGCGAACGGCGGCAGGCGTCTGCTTCGTAGTAGGTCGCAAGCGCATCGCCAATGCCGGCAATGAAGAAGCGCACCGGCGCACGCACGATCAGGCTGGTGTCGAGCAACACCAGATCCGGATTGCGCCGCACAAAGCGGTCGCGCACCACCCGGCCCGCTTCATCGTAGATCACCGCAAGCGACGAACAGGGGGCATCCGACGCGGCGATGGTCGGCACGCACACGAACGGCAGGTGCAGATCGTCGGCGACCGCGCGTCCCGTGTCCACCACCTTGCCGCCGCCAAATGACACGACGATATCCGCGCCGCACTCCTTGATCCAGGCCGCGGTTTCGGCGATCGACTTCTCGGTACACGCCGCCTGCACCGCGCGCACCTTCAGCGTGACACGGCTGGCGCGCGCAAGCGCCGGTTCGAGCAATGCGGCTACATTGCTGTCCACCAGGCATGCGGCCTTGCTACCGAGGCGTGCCAGTTCGGCGTCGAGCGAATCGAGCGCGCCGGCGCCCTGCACATAGCGCAAGGGAAAAACACTGGTTCTCAACATGGTGGTGTCAGCTCGTGGTGAGTAAAGGGAGATTCAAGGCCGCTGCCAGCTCGCTGGCGGAGCGCACGATGTGCGCGGCCGGATGAAACAGCGCGGCGCCGGCGTCGTCAAGCGGCCAGGCGAGTACCCGCATGCCGGCCGCGATAGCCGCCAGCGCGCCGGTCGGACTGTCTTCAACGACAACCGCTTCGTCCGCCTGCAAGCGCAGCAGCCAGGCCGCACGCTCATAGGGTTCGGGGTCAGGTTTGCCCGCCCTCACGTCGTTCGCGCTCACCGTCACCAGATGCGGGTCCTGCAAATCCAGCGCTGTCAGGTTCGCTTCGAGCAGCATGCGCGACGAGTTCGAGACGATTGCCTGGGCAATCCCTGCTCGCTGCGCCGCGCGATACACGTCGAGTGCGCCCGGACGCGGCACGAGTGAGCGTGCACCGTCGATATAGCTGCGCGCGCGGAATCTGGACCACGCCGCGAGATCCGTGGACAGCCCAAACAGCTCGCAACACAACGCATGCACTTCGCGGCCGGTTTTGCCGAAAATCAGTGGATGCAGTTCTTCGCCCGCTTCGATTCCGTGATGCTTGAGCACCTCGATCAGCGTATGCAAATGCAGCGCCTCGCTGTCGGCGAGCGTGCCGTCCATGTCCCAGAGAATGGCTTTGAAATCGGGAGTGGCAATCATGCGTTATCCACGGAAAGGCGGTCCAGATCGTCGTAGAACTGCTGCGAGTGCAGGTACAGACGTTCAAAAATAGGCATCATGCGATCGTAGATATCGCTGGCGTAGGGGTCGGGCTGCACTTCACGCTCGAAACGCACGAATGCATTGACTGCCGCTCCGAGGCTCGCAAACTGACCGTGCGCGGTTGCCGCGAGAATCGCGCAGCCCATCACGCCGCATTCCACCTCAGTGGGCACGAGAATCGGCGTGCGATACATGCTGGCCTTGATGTCGAGCCACAACGCCGCTTTCGCGCCGCCGCTCGCGGCAACGAGCCGTTCGATCGTCGCGCCCGGCGACTGCAGCAACGCAATATGCCGTCGCACGCCGAATGCGACGCCTTCGAGCACGGCGCGATGCAGATGCGCGAGTCCATGCTTGGCGGCAATGCCGAAGAATTGCGCGCGCGAATTCGAATGATCGCCGAGCCGTTCGCCGGTCAGATACGGCAGAAAAAGCAGTCCTTCCGAGCCGACGGGTGCGTTGGCGGCCTTTTGCGCCACGTCATCGTAGGACAGGCTGTTTTCGTGGAAAGCACGCCGCGCCCAGCGCATCGCGTCGCCGCCTGAATCGAGCAACATGAAACGACCCCACAGTCCTTCGCAGGTCGCGAGGTTCGAGACTTCGGGATGCAACATGGGCGTGTCGGCGATCACCGTAATGATTGACGACGTGCCGGTGATGTCCGATGCCAGTCCGGGCGCATAGACGCCGGAACCGAGCACCGACACCGGATAGTCGGCGCCGCCGACCAGTACCGGTGTGCCCTCGCGCAATCCCGTCACCGCAGCGGCGCTTTTCGTCACACTGCCCAGCAGATCGAGCGGCGCACGAATCGCAGGCAGCTTGCGCCCATCGAGTCCAAGCGCATCCAGCATCGTTTGTGACCACGTGCGGGTGAGCGGGTCCATCAGAAACGTGGTGGATGCGTCGTTCCAGTCGCAAGCGCGCTCGCCGGTAAGGCGGAAGTTCACGTAGTCCTTCGGCATGAACACAGTGCTGGCGCGTTCATAGGCCTCTGGTTCATGCCGCTTGATCCACTGGAGTTTGAAGCCCGGCCATGCGGGCGTCGCCGGGTTGGCAGTGCGTGCCAGATAAGATGACGCGTCATGTTGCTTGCGGAACGCCTCGATCTGAGCGAGATTGCGCTTGTCATTCCACAGCGGCGCGGTTTCGCGGGTCAGCTCGCCATCGGCATCGATGAGCACCGTGCCGTGCATCTGACCGCACGCGCATACCGCCGCGATATTTGCGGCGGCGCCGGGCACACTGGCGAGCACTTCGCGGATCGCGCGCACGGCGCCCGTCCACCAGTCGGCCGGACGCTGTTCGGACCAGCCATAGCGCGGCACGATCTGCTCGTGCTCGCGAGCCGCGAGGCTGCGTATCGTGCCACGCGAGTCGACTAGCGCGGCGCGGACGCTGCCGGTGCCGACATCGATGGCAAGGTAAAACGTCTCCATTGCTGTTTCGCCCATTCTTGGGGGTTGTAGGTCACTGCAGCCAGGTTCACGCCAGCTCAAGCCAGTTCATTGACGAGTTCGGGAACTGAGTGAAACAGATCGCCTACGATACCGTAATCGGAGACGCTGAAGATCGGCGCTTCCGGGTCCTTGTTGATCGCCACGATCACCTTCGAGTCCTTCATGCCGGCCAGATGCTGGATCGCGCCCGAGATGCCAACGGCCACGTACAGTTGCGGCGCGACGATCCTGCCCGTCTGACCAACCTGATAGTCGTTCGGCACGAAGCCCGCATCGACTGCCGCGCGTGATGCACCGAGTGCGGCGCCGAGCTTGTCTGCGAGCGGTTCGAGCACCTTCGTGTAGTTCTCGCCGCTACCCAGACCCCGGCCACCCGACACGATGATCGACGCCGACGTTAGTTCCGGACGGTCCAGCTTCGTCACTTCACGACTGACGAACTTCGACAGACCGCTGTCGGCCGCGGCTTCGATTTTCTCGACCGCTGCACTGCCACCAACAGCCGCGACCGGATCGAAACCCGTCGAACGTACCGTGATGACCTTGATCGGGTCTTGAGATTGCACCGTCGCGATCGCGTTGCCCGCGTAGATCGGGCGCTCGAACGTGTCGGCGGAATCGACTGCGGTGATGTCGCTGATCAGTGCGACGTCCAGCTTCGCCGCGATACGCGGGGCAATGTTCTTGCAGTAGGCCGTCGCCGGCGCGAGGATGTGCGAATAGTCCTTCGCGATGTTTAGCACGGTGGCTTCGACGTTTTCTGCGAGACCCGCTTCGAGTTGCGGCGCGTCGGCCAGCAACACCTTCGAACCACCTGCAATCTTCGCTGCAGCGTCCGCCGCGCCCTGCGCGTTGTGACCCGCCACCAGAACGTGCACGTCACCGCCAATCTTGGCCGCAGCCGCTACCGTGTTCAAAGTCGCCGCCTTGATCGACACATTGTCGTGTTCCGCAATTACCAGAATCGTCATTTCGTCCGCCCTCCTCACAGCACCTTGGCTTCGGTCTTCAGCTTCTCGACCAGCGTCTTCACGTCGGCAACCTTCACACCGGCGCCGCGCTTCGGCGGCTCAACCACTTTCAGTGTCTTCAAACGCGGAGTCACATCCACACCAAGATCCTCAGGCTTAAGCGTTTCGAGCGGCTTCTTCTTCGCTTTCATGATGTTCGGCAAAGTGACATAGCGCGGCTCGTTCAGGCGTAGATCGGTGGTAATCACTGCGGGTAGCGTCAAAGACAGCGTTTCAGCACCGCCGTCCACTTCACGCGAAACAGTCGCCTTGCCGTCAGCCACTACCACCTTCGATGCAAACGTCGCTTGCGGCAACCCAGCCGAAGGCTGTTCCTTGTCGACCAGCGCCTTGAGCAGCTTGGCCACCGCCAGAGGTTGCAACTCCTCGCCCGTCTCAATCAACACAGCGCGATCCGCGCCGATTGCCAGCGCCGTGCGCAGCGTTTCCTGCGCCTGCGTCACGCCTGCCGACACGGCGATCACTTCCGTCGCCACGCTCGCCTCACGCAGACGCACCGCCTCTTCCACAGCGATCTCGTCGAACGGGTTCATCGACATCTTCACGTTCGCCAAATCAACCCCATCCGCTTTGACGCGGACCTTCACGTTGTAATCAACCACCCGCTTTACTGCCACCAACCTTCATCATGCCCTTCCTGTCTTGACCAGCCGCCACGCACGCTGTGTCTGCGCACGAAAGAATTCACACGCGCCGCGCTCTTGAGCGGCAATGCGCGCGTCGATCTCTTCCGGCGAGATCGTGTTGAAATCGAACAAGCCATAGTGATGCGCGATCATTGCCGGCACCTGTGCTTCCTTCATAAGCTCAACGGCTTCAGCGAGCGTGAAATTGCCTGGAACGCCGTTACCACTGCGCGCTTCATCCCTGCCGTTCACCGGCAGCAATGCAAGGTCCGGCTGCCGCTGTGCAATCCGTCCCGCCAGTTCCGCGTACGGCACGCAATCGCCCGAGTGATAGAGACGCACGCCACATGCTTCGATCACATAGCCGAGCCACGGATGCTGGCCCTTCTCATCGGCATCGAGCGTTTCGTGTGCCGAGGCGATTGGCTCGACAACGCAGTTTTCGAGTACATGTACCCGCGAATCCGCACTCACCGGAATCAAGCGGTCCATGCCGACACCACACCGCTTAATCCCCTCATCCACCGACGCCGCCGGGACCACGAAGCGCAGTTCCGGAAAGCGCTGCGCTAACGGCTGCAAGGTGCCCGGATCCATATGATCCGTGTGACGATGCGTGCATAGCACCAGATCGAGCCGGTCCAGATCGGACGGAGCAAGCGGCGCTGCCATCATCCGCACATGCGGATAGCGTGTGCCGCGATATTTTTCGGCAAGCGAATCGGACAGATACGGGTCGATCAGCATCCGCAAGCCGTCGCAGTCAATCACGAATCCCGCCTGACCGAGCCAATACAGCACCACCTCGCCCGCTTGCGGTGCGTTGGCGCGATCCGCGAGACGCTCGCCCAGCGTCGTAGCGAACTCATCCACGTGGATGCGAAGCGCGTCGTTCTCGGCCGTCGGCACTTGCGCCGGCAACATTAGCGACGCCATGCTCACCAGCACACATAGCCGCCGTCGGCCAGCACGATCGAGCCGGTCATCAGGCTTGCGGCTTCACTGGCGAGAAACAGCACCACCGACGCCACTTCGTCCACCCCTCCCAACCGGCTCATCGGCGTGCCGCCGACCCAGTGGCGGTACATCTCCTCGTCCTCGTACACGTACTTGTTCATTTCCGTGTCGATATAGGTCGGCGCCACCGCGTTCACGCGAACGCCGCGCGCGCCCCACTCGGCCGCGAGCGACCTGGTCAGATGATGCACCGCTGCCTTCGACGCGTTGTAATTCGCCTGTTCCTGCGGCCGGTTCACGATAAAGCCCGACATGGACCCCACATTCACGATGCTGCCCGCGCCGCGCTCCAGCATCCCCTTGCCGAATGCGCGGCAACTCCAGAACACGCCGTTCAGGTTGACGTCGATCACCTTGTTCCAGACCTCGTCGGTCATCGTCTCGGCGGGGTGATTCGAAATCGCGATGCCCGCGTTGTTGACCAGCACGTCGACGCGCCCATGTCGCGCGACTACCGCATCATTGACGCGTTGCGCGGCTTTCGGATCCGTCACGTCGAGCAGTTCGCCTTCGACGCGCAAGCCTCGCGCGCTCAGCTTGCTCACCGCTTCGTCGAGCAGCGCCGCGTTCATATCGGTCAGCACCACCCGTGCACCGGCTTCAGCCAGTGCTTCGACGGTTGCGAGGCCAATGCCGCGCGCCGCGCCGGTGACGACCGCGATCTTGTCGTCAAGCTTGAATTTGTCCAGATACATCGATCGATCCTTCGCGTGTTTCAGGTGTTGAGTGTCGGCGTGAGCCACAGTGCTTCAACCCGCCGGACGTGTGGGAGCCGGTTTGCCGGCCTCGGCGGCGATCCGGCAGATTTCGTCGAACGCCGGGCCGCGTGACGGGATATCCACATGAAACACCTCGGCGATCACACGTGTCCAGCCATAGATGAAGTAGGTCCAGCCATCTTCGATCTGCAACTGCGCGGACTGTTGCTGCACGCGCGCCTGATCGAGGAAGATCAGGTCGCCACGATAGTTCAGGTCCCATGCAATGGCCTTGCGCGGAAACTCCGCGGCATTGCTGAGCGGCGAGCCCGGCGCGTCCTTGCCGAGTCCAGTGGCGTTGATCACGAGCGCGCCCGGCGAAAGCCGCGCGAGCACCGCGTCATTATCTTCCGGGCGCGGCGCCACGACGTATTCGCACGGCACGCCTGAAGCCAGCTCGCGGTGAATCCGCTCGATCTCTTCGAGGCGCGCCGCCGAGCGGTTCGACACAATCACTTTCGAAGGACGATTCGCGCCGCGGCTTTGCTGCATCAGATGCCACGTCAGCGCGATAGTCGAGCCGCCCGCGCCCATCGAGAAGACCTCCGCGCCAGTGCGCGCGAAGTGCTGCTCGGGCAAAAAGCCATCCAGCGCAAAGCCAGACGTGATGGGATCTTTCGCGTGACAGATAAACTTGCCGTCACGTTTCGACAGGCAACTCGTCTCACCCATCATCAATGCATGCGGGTCGATTTCGTCGAACAGATCGCGGCACGCGGCATACAGGTCGATTTTATGCGTCGTGACCAGCGCGCCGAGCGACAGCGGATCGTTGCGCAGAAACTCAACGGCTTCGCGATACGCCTGCGGCGACGAATGCGGCTTGAAATCGATGCCCTTCATTTCGACGTCGCCGAGGCCCAGATGCTTCGCCCACGCCGGAAAAACCCGCATGATCGAGCTTTGCGCCGTGGTGACGCCAATGAAATAGAAGGTTGGGCGTTGTGCCGGTTGATAACTCATGGCGTCACTCCTTCGCCGTTTTTAGCGCGGGCAATCAGCGTGTTTACTTCGTCATCCGAACGTTTCCGGTATGCAGGATTCGGCTCACTGCGCCAACCTCCCTTGCCGTCGTCGACAATGCGCAGCCGCATGCCATTCGAGTTTTCGATGATTGCGTAATCCTGCCCCGAGTCGGCCGGATAACAGAACAGCATCACGAAATCGCTCGCACCGAGGTTCACGGAGCGGTGAATCCAGCGCGGCGGCACATAGCACACCGTATTCGCGCGGATTTCCACGAGCCGCGTTTCGCCGTCCGGCGACTCCATCAGCATCAGGCCGTCGCCCTTCAGACCGAAGTACAGCTCAGGCCGGTCGATGTTCGCATGGATGTGACCGCGGGTCATGAAGTACTCGTCGCCCACCTTGCCGGGACTCATGCGCGTCACGCCGGTGATCAGGTCGCCCGGCTGGTCGCTCGGGCGGTGATCCGTAACGTCGTACACGACATCGTTGCCCCGCGACGACGCCAGCGCACTGAACGCTACGGCATCGGCATACAGACCGTCGAGGTCCGCGAGGCGCTTCTGGTAACGCGTGTCGGTGCCGTCCATCAAGCCGGTCTCGAGATTCACGTCGAATGAGCGCGGTTCAGGCCATTGCATGAAATCCATCTCCAAGGTGTGATTGTGTTGAGCCGAGTATAACGTTAACTTTAGTAACGTTACAGTTAGATTCTGTCGCTTTACGTGGGGTTTTCCCGAGACAATCGCGCGTTTACTCAAACATAGTGATAGTGTTACTATTGTTGTCATTGAGGCAAACTAAAGATAGCAGATGCGGCAATAGGAATGGCGGAAGGGCCGTTTCGACGCCATTCGCCGCACGCCAATCGTCTTCGGAGACATTCGATGCAGGACACAGCAACGCCCGCCGCTCCCACCCTCACCGCCGAACAAAGCGCACAAGCGGTCCGCGCGCTGCGCGACGCACTGGGCGCGGACGTGGTGGTCTTGCCCGCCGAATTCGCCGGTCGCAAGCACGCCGACTGGAGCCGCACGCCAAGCGCCGACCCGGCCGCACTGCTCCGGCCGCGCACCACCGAACATGTTGCGACGGCCATGAAGATCTGCCATCAGCACGGCCAGCCGGTGGTCACGCAAGGCGGATTGACCGGACTCGCGGGCGGCGCGTGCATGCTCGGCGGCGAAGTGGCGCTGAGTCTCGAACGCATGAACGGCATCGAAAGCATTGATAGCGTAGGCGCGGCCATGACCGTGCTCGCCGGCACGCCGCTGCAAACGGTGCAGGAAGCCGCGGATGCAGCCGGTTTCATGTTTCCACTGGATCTCGGCGCGCGCGGCAGTTGCACGATAGGCGGCAATCTGGCGACCAACGCGGGCGGCAATCGCGTCATCAAGTACGGCATGATGCGCGAGCAGGTGCTGGACGTTGAAGCCGTGCTGGCGGACGGCAGCATCATCGGCGGCCTGCGCAAGATGATCAAGAACAATACGGGCTACGATCTGCGCAATCTGCTGATCGGCAGCGAAGGCACCCTCGCGGTCATCACGCGAGCCGTGTTGCAACTACGTCCGAAGCCACGCGCGGTATCGACCGCATGGTGCGGCCTGCCGAACTACGCCGCGGCCACCACGCTGTTGCGCGAGGCGCAGGAGCGTTTGCCCGCCGGCGTATCCGCATTCGAAGTGATGTGGCCGGGCTACTACGATTTCGTACTGCAACGTCTGCCCGAATTGCGTCCGCCGCTCGAAGGCCGGCACGCGTATTACGTGCTGCTCGAAAGCAGCGGCGCCGATCCTGAACGGCAGGCGGCCGCCTTCGAAGAATTCCTCGCCGACATGCTCGAGACCGGCGTGATCGCCGATGCGGCGCTCGCGTCATCCGAAGCCGACGCAGCCGCTTTCTGGGCGATCCGTGATGCACCCGGCGAATATCCGCGCCTGATTCCGGGCCGCGTGTCGTTTGACGTGAGCTTTTCGATCACCGACGTGGGCGACGCCGCCAACCGCTGCGAAGCACGGCTGCGCGCGCGCTGGCCCAACTCCACCATTCTGATCTACGGCCATCTCGGCGACGGCAACCTGCACATCGTCGTGCAGGAGCCGGACTGGCCGCCTACCACTGCGCCGGAAGTTCAACAGGTCGTCTATGGCGTGACCGGCGAGATGGGCGGCTCCGTCTCGGCCGAACACGGCATCGGCCTGAAAAAACTCAAGGTACTGGCGTTATCCCGCACGCCTGCGGAGCTCGCAGCCATGCGAGCCGTGAAGGCCGCGCTCGATCCGTTGAACCTGTTGAATCCCGGCAAGCTGTTGCCGCCTTGACGCTCCACTCAAGGCCGGCAAGCCGGCATTGCTTTAAGCCTTTCCCATTTTCGATCACTCGCGTAACACCCATAACGAAGGAGGAGACATGACGCATTTCGTGAAGCAGGTTCTCAGTGGCGTGGCACTGGCCGTTGCAGCAGCGGTCGCAGCCAGCCCCGCGCTGGCCGCCGACAAGATCAAGGTCGGCATTTCGATGAAGGTGCTCAACGCGCCGTACTTTGCCGCTGCGATGGAGTCGGCCAAGGCACGCGCAAGCGAACTCGGTGACGAAGTTATCGTCGCCGACGCACAGGGCAAGATGGGCAAGCAGATTTCCGACGTCGAGGATCTGGTGACACGCGGCATCAAGGTACTGATCATCGATCCGGCCGACCCCAAGGGTCTCGTGAGCGCCGTCAACGCGGCCACGGCCGCCGGTGTGAAGGTGGTCGTGATCGACAGCACGCTCGATCCGAAGGCCAACTATCTGACGCTGGTGCAATCGTCGAATCGTGAAAACGGTTCGCTGGTGGGTCAGTGGGTGGTCGACACGATGGGCGACAAACCGCTGAAAATCGCGCTGATTTCTGGCGAAAAGGGCAATCCGGTCGGCAAGGAACGTCGTGACGGCGTGCTCGAAGGGATCATGGAAGCGCAGCTCGCCAAAACCGGCAAGGTCAACGTGCAGGTGGTGGGCCAGGGCTGGGGCAACTGGTCCGATGAAGGCGGCCTGAAGGCGATGGAAGATCTGCTCGTCGCCAACAAGGACATCAACATGGTGCTCGGCGAAAACGACAGCATGGTGCTGGGCGCACGTCGCGCAATCGAAAGCGCGAACCGCCAGGGCATCGCGCTCGTAGCCGCTGCCGACGGCCAGAAGGAAGCGCTCGCACTGATCAAGCAGGGCAAGTACGGCGCAACCGCACTGAACGATCCGGCGCTCGTCGCCCGCACGGCAGTCGATATCGGCGTGAAGGCGGCGCAAGGCCAGGTGGTGAACGTGCCGAAAATCTCGTACACGCCGTCGGCTGTGATCAATAAGAGCAACGTCGACAGCTACTACAACCCCAAAGCGATTTTCTAACGCTGCTGGTCATGGCAGCCACGCGCCGGATGTTCCGGCGCGTGCACGCATGGGAGACAAGTCAAATGAGTCCGTTCATCGCCCTTGCCGGCATCGATAAACGTTTCGGCGGCATTCACGCGATCGAAGGCATCGACTTCGATGTTTTCAGCGGCGAAGTGCACGCGCTCGTCGGCGAAAACGGCGCCGGCAAATCGACGCTGATGCGGGTGATGGGCGGCGGTCATCAGCCCGATGCCGGCACCATCCACCTCGAAGGCCGCGAGATGAGCTTTCGCAATCCGCACGCGTCGCTGGCAGAAGGCATCGCGGTGATCCATCAGGAAACCGCCTTGGCGCCGGATCTGTCGGTGGCCGAGAACGTGTTTCTCGGCGCGATGCCGGCGGTGATCGACTGGCGTGCGCTACGTGCCAAGGCAGGCGAGCTGATCGCGAGCCTCGGCTTCGAAATCGATCCTTCCGCGCTGGTCGAAACCCTGTCGGCCGCGCAATGCCAGGTGATCGAAATTGCCAAAGCGCTGAGCGGCACGCTCAAGCTGCTGGTTCTGGACGAGCCGACCGCGGCGCTCGCGCCATCGGACGCGTACCGTCTGCTCGACATCGTTCGTGATCTGCGTGCGCGCGGCGTCGGCATTGTCTATATCTCGCACCGGCTCGAAGAAGTGTTCGCCATTGCGGACCGCATTACCGTGCTGAAGGACGGCAGGCGCGTCGATACGGTGAAGCCCGCCGACATCACGCGCGACGAGTTGATCCGCAAAATGGTGGGACGTCCCCTCTCCGTGCTGTTTCCGCAACGTCATGCGACGAGCGGCGACGAAGTGCTGAAGGTCACGGGCCTCTCGCGCGGCAAGCGGGTGCAGGACGTGTCGTTTGCGCTAAAAGCGGGCGAAGTGGTCGGGCTGGGCGGCCTGATCGGCTCGGGCCGTACCGAAGTGGCGCGGCTCATCTTCGGCGCCGATCCCCGCGATGCCGGCACGATCGAACTGAAGCAGAAGAAACTGAACATCCGCTCGCCGATGGCCGCGGTACGCGCCGGCATCGGCTTCGTGCCCGAAGACCGCAAGACCCAAGGCGCGGTGCTGTCCATGCCGATCCGCATCAACGCAACCCTTGCCGCGCTCAAGTCGGTGAGCGGACCGTTTGGCGTGCTCGCATTTCGCCGCGAACGTGCCTACGTCACGAAGCTGATGGAGTCGCTGCGCATCAAGGCACGTTCGATGGACGCGGACGTGTCCACGCTTTCGGGCGGCAACCAGCAAAAGGTCGTACTCGCCAAGTGGTTCCACGCGGACGGCGATCTGATTATCCTCGATGAACCGACGCGCGGCGTCGACGTGGGCGCGAAGGTCGAAATCTATACCCTGATCAACCAGCTCGCGGAGCGCGGCAAGGCCGTGCTCGTGATCTCGTCCGATCACCAGGAACTGATGGGCCTGTGCGACCGGATTCTCGTGATGGGCGAAGGCCGCATTCGCGGCCAGCTCGATCCTGACGATTACAGCGAGGAACGCATCCTGTCGCTGTCTTTGCAGCGCGGCGAAACCGGCGACCACGCCGAACCCGCTGCGCTTTCACATTGAAACATTCGGAGACTCACATCATGAATCCCAGCGCCGTTACGCCGGAGTCGCATGGATCGAATTCGGGCCGTGCCCACCTGAAGCAATGGTGGTCGGTCGCGCGCCGCTTCAACACGGTCGCGATTCTCGCCGTGCTCGTGGTCGCCGCCTCGTTCGTGTCCGACGACTTCCTGTCGGTGTCCAACCTAGCTAACATCTCGCGCCAGGTGGCAGGCGTCGGCATCATGTCCGTGGGCATGCTGCTGGTCGTGCTGACCGGCGGCATCGATCTGTCGGTCGGGGCGGTCGCGGCGCTCGGCAGCGTCCTTTCGGCCATGCTGATCCCGGATCATGGTCTTGTCTTCGCGCTGTGCGGCACCCTCCTCGTCGGTGCATTGTGCGGGCTGGTTTCAGGCGTGCTGGTTGCATGGTCGCGGCTCACGCCGTTCGTCGTCACGCTCGCCATGATGACAATGGCGCGCGGCATTGCGATGATCGCTTCGAACGGCTCGCCGATTCTGGTCGACGATCCAGGTCAGGCGCTGCTCGACTTTGGCCGTCACGCGTACTTCGGCTTTCCGGGCCCGACGCTCGTCATGCTGATCGCGTTCCTGGCTGGCGGTTTCGCATTGAACCGGCTGCGCGCCGGACGCATCGTGCGTGCAATCGGCTCGAATGAAGAAGCGGTGCGTTTGTCTGGTGTGCCCGTTGCACGGCACGTGCTTGGCACCTATGTCGCTTCTGGCGTACTCGCGGCGCTAGCCGGCATCATCTCCACGTCGCGTGCCGGGGTCGGCGCGCCGACAGTTGGCGTAGGTGATGAGTTGACCGTAATTGCGGCCGTCGTAATTGGCGGAGCCAGCCTCGCGGGTGGCAAAGGCGGCGCGCTCAATACGCTGATGGGTGTCCTGATTCTCGGCGTGATCGGCAACATCATGAATCTGGCCAGTGTGCCGGGTTACCATCAGCAGGTGGTGATGGGCGTCATCATCGTTGCCGCGGTGTTGTCGCAGCGCGGCGCACGTTTGTGGCGCCGCTAGGTCTTCCGATACACTTTGCCATTGGACCTATCCTGCGGGGCGCCATAACTGGCGCCCCGCGCTTATCCAGCGAAGGAACGCGCAGTGTCCGACTACAACATCCTCGAACTGATCGACCGCGCCCGGCCGGATCTGCGGCGCGGCAGCCGTCAGGTGGCAGAATACATTCTCGCGAATCTCGCCTCAATTGCTGATATCAGTCTTGCCGAACTGGCCCGCCTCGCACAGGTGAGCGAACCGACGGTGCTGCGCTTCTGCACAACCATCGGTTGCACCGGTTTTCGTGAGTTCAAGATTCGCGTGGTGCAGAGTCTCGCGCTCGGCGCACCCGCCGCGCATTCGGTGCTGGTCGGCGGAGACGATCCGGAAACCGTCGCGACCAAGATTTTCGACTACACGATCACGAGCCTCGACTGGGCGCGCAAGAAACTCGATTTCGCAGCCATTCGGCGAGCGGTGGATGTGTTGTCCGCAGCAAACCGTATCGAGTTTTTCGGCTTTGGCGCGTCGGGTATTGTTGCGCTGGATGCTCAGCAGAAATTCCCCCTGTTCGGCGTGCCCTGTATCGCCCACCAGGATTCGCATCAGCAATTTATCGCCGCGTCCATGCTCAAGCCTGGCGACGCCGTGGTCGCCATTTCGAACACCGGCGCCACCCGCTCGCTGGTAGAGGTGGTTCGCACTGCGCGTGAACGTGGCGCGAGCGTGGTCGTCATCACCGGTTCGGAAAGCCCGATCACACGTTATGCGGATGTGGCAGTGATTGCTGAGACGCTGGAAAACACCGATGTATATACGCCGACCACTTCGCGGCTCGCGGCGCTCGTCATCATAGACATCCTCTCGACCAGTGTGGCGCTACGCAAGGGCGACCAGCATACGCGCGATGTGCTGCACATGAAGAAGCGGCTTGCCGAGATCCGGTCATCCGGCGTAGTTTGAGAGCGAGGCGAGAACCCCTGAGTCATTGATATAGCGGTTTGTATTGCTAGACGCAGGCAAGCAGCGGTAAGCATCGACCGCTGATAGCGCGTTCCATGCGCAGTTCGGATTGCGTGCTGCACGGGCGTCCTAAACTAAAGGCGCCCTTCATATCATCCAGCAGTACTGTCATCGGCGGGTTCTGTTGCAGTAAGGCGGTCTGCTATGCTCAAGAGGTGAAGACGAACAATGTGATCGATGAAGCAGAGCCTGAATCCAGCTGTGGCGCGCGTGCTCAAGCGCCTGCATTACCCGCTC
>FSXK01001291.1_pt1 | contig 16252 bp, 11 predicted proteins | sample 1638101 | NCBI WGS metagenome assembly FSXK01 (sample SAMEA3914788, study PRJEB12502) | metagenome | biome: forest; material: soil | place: Canada | collected 2011-07-03 | depth 0.1 m | reverse complement strand
GCTCATGAATGTTCGAGGGTGTCTTAAACGCTACGCCATGACAGACAGGAATGCGGTACGACAGCGTACAAACCTTAATTTCAACCGCAACGAGCTCGCGCCGCAGCACTCAACGCTTCACTTCGCGAGCCGTTTGCGGATCGCCAGAAGTTCGTGCCGGCGTTCGTCGCTGATTTCCGGATAAGCCATTTTGAGTCCATCGAATGTATCCAGAACGATCTGCGAAACTATCAGTCGAGCGTTTTCCTTATCATCAGCAGGCACGACATACCAAGGCGAGTCGGCCGTGCTCGTTGCGCGGATGCATTCCTCAAACGCCGTCGTATAGCGGGACCAGAATTTCCGCTCCTCGATGTCCGCGAGGCTGAATTTCCAGTTCTTGTCCGGCTCGTCAATGCGCGCCAGAAATCGCTTTCTCTGTTCCTCCTTCGAAAGGTGTAGGAAGAACTTGATGATGCGGGTTCCGTTGGTGTGGAGGTGCCGCTCCATATCGACGATCGAACGATATCGACCTTGCCAAACCTCCTTCTCGTCGAGCAAGGCGTCGGGAAGCCCTTCGCTACGAAGAATCTCGGGGTGAACGCGCACGATCAGCACCTCCTCGTAGTAGGACCGGTTAAAGATCCCGATCCTTCCCCTTTCAGGCATATCGCGAGTGGTACGCCAGAGAAAGTCGTGCTCCAGTTCGGTGGGGGTGGGATGCTTGAAGCTGAACACCTGGCAACCCTGCGGATTGACGCCCGACATCACATGCCGGATGGCGCCGTCCTTTCCTGCGGCATCCAGCGCCTGAAAGATCAGCAGCACGGCGTAGCGGTTGGAGGCGTAGTGCAACTGCTGTAGTGCGCTCAATTGCGCCACATGGTCCTCCAGCATCTTTTTGTAGTCATTTTTCGACTTGTACACTGGGGCAATCGTCGTTGGAAATTTTTTTAGGTCGATGTGATTTCCCTCCAGCACGCGAAAATTCTGTGAGTTGATCTTCATCTTGATGCCCTTGGGAATAGTTCGTTCGTTACTGGATAAGCTTTCGTTTTGAATAGCATCGTTTGCGACAAACTATCCAAGTGCTGATCGAGATCGTCCCTTTGTGCACCAGAAGCCTCGCTCTCCCGAACCCGTATTACGGCGCGTGATGTTCACGATCAGTTTGCGTCGACTCATTTCTGAGGTTCTTCTTTCGGGAGCTTTCGCTTCGCCGCCTCCCAGTCCTGAACGGCCTGAACGTCCTCGCGCCCTAGCTCCTCGTAGAGTTTATGAACACGCTTGACGAGTTGCTGTGTCGGATCGGACGGTGTTTGAGTTTTGCCTTCTGGTTCGGACGTAACGTTGCCCTCGGGCTCGGGCGTGGCCTTAGCCTCGGGCTGCGGCGCGGCCTTTGCCTCGGGCTCAGGTGCAGCCTTTGCCTCGGGTTGCGGCGAGGCCATATCATCAGGCTGAGGTTTCATATCAGTCTCAGGTTGCGCTTCCGCCTTTATGCCAGCCGTGCGCCCGGATTTGACTGGATCAAATATCCGATAGGCGAGAAGCTTCACTCGATCATTCACGAGGAACCAGAGCAACGCGTAAGCCCAGACGAATAGCGCCCATGACCAGCCAATCGGCGTCATGAACAATCCATAAACCGCGATCAACGTCGCCACCAGTTGGGTACCCAGCACAGCAAACAGCAAGACTCTCGCTGGACGTATCGACCAGAACGGACCACGCGTACGGGTCAGGAAAATAGTCAGGTGCCCCGCAACAGACAGCTTTAGGTACATCAACGTCTGGATATGAGGGCGGTCGAGGTGAAATACGCGTTCGCCAAGGTAAAACAGGCCGAATGCAGAAGCGACGCCGAAGACCCCCAACACCGTGGCGATCCCCAACACGAGCCGCATGTTCCAGGCCTCCGGCTGGTCCTTATAGTGAACGTTATCGTAGGCAATGGACAGAATGGCACCGTCGTTAAGCAACGCCAGCATCACGATCATCACTGCGGTCAATGGGTAAAAGTTAAAGACCAAAATTGAGAGCGTCATGAAAATCAGCACCCGCAGCGTTTCGGCGATGCGGTACATCGCGTAGCTGTTCATGCGCTGGAAGATTTTCCGGCTCTCCTTGATCGCGTCGATGATCACCGAAAGACCTGGGGTGGTCAGCACGATGGCGGCCGCAGCGCGTGCCGCGTCCGTCGCGCTCGAAACGGCTATGCCACAATCGGCTTTCTTCAGCGCCGGCGCGTCATTAACGCCGTCGCCGGTCATGCCGACGATATGGCCGCTTTTTTGCAGGGCATTAATAATCCGAAACTTGTGCTCAGGAAACACCTGGGCGAAGCCATCGGCTTTCTCTATGGATTCCGACACCGTCGCCGTCTCCTCATCTTTCGCTTCACCGAGACCGCGCGCATCAAGGATATTCGCGCCCATCCCCAGTTTCTTGGCGGTTTCCTGGGCAATGGCCAGCGCATCGCCGGTTACCATCTTGACCTTCACGCCCATCTGTCGCGCGGTGGCGATGGTTGCTGCGGCGTCGTCCCGTGGTGGATCGAACAGCGGCAACACACCGAGGAACTGCCATTTTCCGTCTTCTTCGGCCCGCGCCACGCCTAGCGCGCGAAAGCCGCGCGCGGCGAATTCGTTGACCGCCTTGTCGACGGCGGCCTTTACTTCCCCGGCATTGGCCGACAGCGCAAGGATCACTTGCGGCGCGCCCTTGGTCACCTTGAACGTCTTCCCGCCCGGCCCCGTGACGGCGGCCTCGGTACGCTTATGAACCGGGTCGAACGGCTGGAAGTGACGGATCTGATAACCCTTCAGGGCCTCTTTATCTTTCAGTCCGCCTAGTACAGCAAGGTCGATGGTGTCATTATTGTCGGCGCGCGATGCCAGCGCGCCAGCAACGATGACCTGTTCGGCGGGAATATTGTTTACGCCGAACGGATCGCCCAAGGTCAGCTTGTTCTGGGTGAGCGTGCCGGTCTTGTCAGCACACAGCACGTCGACCCCCGCCAGCTCCTCGATCGCCACCAACCGGGTCACGATCGCCTTTTTCTTCGCGAGCAGGCGCGCGCCGACTGCCATGGTCACGGACAACACCGTCGGCATCGCCACCGGAATCGCGGCAACAGTCAGGACCAGAGCGAATTGCAAGGTGGTAAGGATCGGGTCGCCACGGAAGATAGCGACGGCGATAATCCCCGCCACCAATACAACCGCCAGGATGATCAGATAGTTGCCAATTTTCAGCACGGCACGTTGAAAGTGGCTGACGGTGTCCGCCCCCTGCACCAGTTCCGCCGTCTTCCCGAAGTAGGTGTTCGCCCCCGTGGCATAGACGAGTGCACCGATTTCACCTTGGCGAACGATCGACCCGGAAAACACCGCCTCGCCGGACGTACGCGTCGCGGGCAGCGACTCTCCCGTCAGGGCGGACTGATCCACCTCCACCGCGTCGCCGTCGAGCAAGCGCGAGTCTGCCGGCACAATGTCGCCCATGCGGAGGCGGATCACATCCCCTGGCACCAGGTCGCGCGCCGCTGGCGTAGTCCACTTTCCATCGCGCTTTACGCGGGCCTTGATTGCCAGGGTGGCCTTCAGCGCGTCGATCGCGTTACCCGCCTGGTGCTCTTCCCAGAACCCGACCACTGCGTTGGCCAGAAGCAGAACGAGGATGATGCCAAAGTCGGGCCAGTGCCGGGCTGCCGCAGAAAGGATCACCGCCACTTCGATCATCCACGGAATGGGCCCCCAGAAATAGCTGAGGAATTTCAGGAATGGATTGGTCTTCCTTTCTACAAGCTCGTTAGGTCCATATTGGATCAACCGCTTCTCTGCCTCGGGTTGACTGAGACCATCCGGCGACCACCCCAATTTCTTCTCGACTTCCGCCATGGGAAGAGTTTGCAACGCGTCCACCACATGCGGTTTCGATCCCGGCTTGGCGTCCGGAGACTTAGGCTTCCCGGAGTGGGTATTCATGACGTGTACTCCCCTTTCCTTACGATGCCTCGTATTTCATGAGTGGCGGCTACAGTGGAGACACCGCAATCCACGAACAAAGCGAGTGTGAGTTCGTCCCAGATCTCAGGTTAAGCAACGATGTGAAACCCGGCGTCTGCATAGATGACTGACCCAGTCAGCGTCATGCCGGCGTCGCTCGCAAGCACGGCCGCGATTCGTCCGATCTCCTCGATCGTGACGAGATGCTGCGCTGGCGTATGCGAGCGAACGTGGTCAAGCAGTGAATCGAAATGGTCGATGCCGGACGCGGCACGCGTCTTTACAGCGCCTGCCGAGATGGCATGGACATGGATGCGGCGTGCCGCCAGATCGACGGCGAGATAACGCACGCTTGACTCGAGCGCCGCCTTGACAGGCCCCATGACGTTGTAGTGGTCGACCGCCCGATCGGCCCCGTAAAACGACATGGTCATCAGGCTGCCTCCTTCTGTCATCAGCGGCAGCGCAAGTTTCGCCATGCGAATGAACGAGTGGCAAGACACGTCCATCGCCTGCGCGAAGCCGTGCGCCGAACAGTCGATCAGACTTGCGTGCAAATCGTCGCCCGGCGCGAACGCAATTGAATGGAGCAGGAAGTCGATCTTCCCCCAATCTTTCCTGATACGCTCGAATACATTTTCCAGCTGACCTGGTTCGCTCACATCACATGGCATAACGATCCGCGCCTGAAGTGCGTCAGCGACCGGGCGCACGTAGGGTTCGGCCTTGTCGTTAAGGTACGTGACAGCCAGGTCGGCACCCGCTGCCCGAAACATCCGGGCGCAGCCCGCCGCGATACTGTGCTCATTGGCGATGCCGACTACCAGCCCGCGTTTGCCGGATAGATCGATGATCGAATTCATGTTGCCACCTCCTGATTTTCCGGAGAAGCTCTGCTGGGCAGTAGCGACGGCACCTCATCATGGAGTGGTAATAGATGTCGGAGAGCGAATGTGATCAGGAATTCAGGAAGGCGCACGAGCAACGGGAAGGTGAACATCGAATGATCTAAACGAGGGACAATTGACTCCGCCAGCGTCTTCGCATGGTACGTACAGGCTAGCCGTAGGCGCTCGGAAAATCGGTACGGTAGCGGTCAATTCTGGTACGACCGTGTCAGCCGCACTCGCTAAATGAGCGCAAGCGTGTGTTGCGCGATCATCAGTTCCTCGTTGGTGGGAATGACCCAAACGGAGACGCGACTGTCCGGGGTAGAAATGCGCGGTCCGCCAGCAGTGTTCGCCTTTATATCCAGCTTTACGCCAAGCCATGTGAGTTTGCCGCACAGCGCCGCGCGCAGCGGCACTGAGTTCTCGCCGATGCCGGCGGTGAACACGAAGGCGTCCAGGCCGCCGAGAACAGTGGCATACGCGCCGGTATACTTTGTCATTGCGTATACGAAGCACTCCACCGCGGCGACCGCGCGCGGATCCGTGCTTTCCTGCAGCACCCGCATATCGCCGCTGATGCCCGACAGACCGAGCAAACCCGAGCGTTCGTACAGCATCTTCTCAAGCGTTGCGTCGTCAAAGAGCTTGCGACGTAGCAGGTAGAACAGCGCGCCCTGCGGCATGTCACCCGAGCGCGTCGCCATTGGCAGGCCAGACACGCCGGCGAAACCCATCGTGGTCTCCACGCTCTTTCCGTCCAGCATGGCACACATGCTGGCGCCGCCACCGAGATGAGCAACGATCACCCGCCGCGCCGCAGGTGCGAATTTTGGCAGCTGCCGCGAGATATAGTCGTACGAGATGCCGTGATAACCCCAGTGGCGCACGCCAGCATCACGCACGTCCTGAGGGACCGCATAGGTCTGCGCGACCTCCGGCATCGTGCGATGGAACGACGTATCGAAGCAGGCAACCTGCGGCAGCCCCGGGAATGCCTCGGCAAAGGCGCGGGCGCCATGCACGTTGAAAGGCTGGTGCGACGGCTCCATCGCGGCCAGCGAGTCGAGATAGTCCAGTACATCGCCTTCGATGCGGACCGGCGCATCGAACCGCGTTCCGCCGAGCACCATCCTGTGACCGGCCGCGACCACTTTCGTGTCGGCAAGGTTGGCTTCGAGCCAGACGATGATGAAGGAAAGCGCTGTCCGATGATCGATCGCATGGCCCTCGCCCCATTCATGCGCGTCCCACGGCTTGCCGGAAGCATTCTTGACGACGAAATGCGGGTCACCCTGCATGCTGTCGATCCGGCCTACGCAAAGCACGGAGAGAGCACCCCCGGCGTCGACGGCATAGGCGGCGAACTTCAGGCTGGTCGACCCTGCGTTAAAGACGACGATGGCCCGGTTCATCGCCCGTCACTCCGCGGTTTCAGGAAGCACGATTGAAGGATCCCGTACTATTGCTTCTGCATACAGCACGGCGGCCGCCGCCGAAAAGACCCGGGCCGCCATGGTATCGGCACGGCTGGTCAGAATCACCGGTACCCGCGCGCCGACCACGAGACCCGCGGTCTGTGCATCGGCCATGAAGGCGAGGTTCTTGTAAACCATGTTGCCGGCCTCAATGTTCGGCACGATCAGGACATCGGCCAGACCTGCAACTGGCGATACGATATGTTTGACCCGTGCCGCTTCGGCATCCACTGCGGCATCCAGGTCAAGCGGGCCATCGACGATAGCGCCAACGATCTGACGGCGGTCCGCCATTTTGGCGAGGATCGCACCGTCGAGGGTCGCCGGCATGTCGCTGCGAACCATTTCCACCGCCGCCAGCACGGCCACTTTCGGGACGTCGATACCAAGCGCGCGAGCGAAACCTATCGCGTTCTGACAAATGTCACGCTTCTGCCCGGTGTTCGGTGCGATGTTCAGGGCGACATCGCTAATGACGAAGCGGCGCGCATAGGTCGGGACCGACACCATCGAACAGTGGCTGATGATTCGCCCTGTACGCAGTTTCGCTTCCTTCTGCATGATCGCGTGCAGAAACACGTTCGTGTGCAGGTTACCCTTCATCAACGCCGCCACTTCTCCGGCACCGGCTGCCATGGCAGCCTTAAGCGCTGAATCCTCGGCGTTGTCGGTGACCACGATCCGGAACCGGGTTATGTCGAGGCGTGCCTGATCGGCGATCTTCCGGATTTCGGCTACCGGTCCGAAAAGAACCGGCACGATCAGCCCTGCTTCAGAAGCCTGAAGCGCACCGGCGAGGGCATCCGCGCTGCACGGATGGACGACGGCCGTCAGCATTGGCTTCAGATCCCGGCAGCGCTCGATCAGTTGGTCAAGCCGATGCTCTGCGGCCTGGTATTGCTGTCGCACAGTCGGCGCCAGGACCTCCAGGCTCGCGGTTGCGACTATCTGCCCGGCCGCGTCGGTGCATTGACCATCCAGCACGACGGTTCCCTGATCCGCGTGCTTTTCCCGCACGACGAGATGAATCGTCAATACGGCGTCGATCGGTAGCTCCCCCTTGATCTGGACAGAACTCGCCCGGATCGAAGTCCCCGGACCTGGCAGAGTCGACCCGACCAGCGAGGTCAGCATGGACGTAACGATGCCCGCAGCCGCCTGACTCCCGCCTGGACGCCCGCACCCGTCCATTGCACCGAAAGCGGCAGCCCACGCCCGCACGTCGCCGATCTGCAGCTTGCGGTGAACCGTGGCGGCATCGCCGGGAGCGATCTCGTCAAATGTCTTGTTTACGATGGTCTGCATTGCCGCAACTCCAGAGAATCAGGTCTGTGTGCCGACGGGGGCTTCGCCGGACTCGGCAGGAGAAAGCGGCTTCTGAGCCGGCACCGCCAGCAACTGTGACAGCCGCACCAGGCGCTCACTCTCCGCGAGGCAAGGCGAATCGCCAGCGTCGACGATCGCGTGCACCTGCTTCATCAGTTCCTTGCGCTCGCGCGCCGCCGGCACCATGGAAGCAATCACTTCGACCGCACGCTCATGCTCGAGCTGCAGGACGAAGAACTGGTCCCGTACGAGTGACTTGAATCCGGCGAGCGTTAGATGCATGAGCTTCCGGCGCGCGACGTTCAACGCGAGCGCGCACCGCTCGTCGATGCTCCGCTCAGCTGCGGTAACGTACAGCACTGCCCGGGTCAGCGCCTCATCGAATCCGCCGGTCTGCAGCTTCGCCTCATATGCAACGACCCGGTCCCTTCGCGCGACCGCCTGTTCGGCTGAAATATCGGGAAGCGGTCTGACCTCGCTGCTTTCACTTATGCCGAGGAGCGCCTGCACGAGTGGGGACCCGTAGAAGCCGAAAAACATCTGCTCTTCGAGTTGGTCGCGCGCTACCCGATAGGCGTCGAGGCCTGCAATGATCTGCTCCGATACCTGCGTCTGCGCTGCAAGAAACGGGTTATCCGCCGCCACAGGCCGGCGGGTTGCATTCACACTGGCTGCCATCTCCTGTACAGGCTTTATCCACGGGTGACTGTCAGCGAACATCGTGTAACTGAGCCTGAGCGGATTCACGGCTTGAGCAAGGTTCGCTCCCGGCTGGCTGGCAAGCGCGCGCACGAAGGGCTGCATGAAGCTGCGATAGAGCGAGAGATTCAGTTCCGAAAGCCGGGCCACCGCAGCGAAGGCACGATCATCTTCCGGACTGTTGCGCCCAAGCGCGCGGATGTCATCAAACGACCGGGACTCGAACCGGGAAATCCATTGTCCGGTGACGAAACCACCCGCAGGCACGTCGGACGGCCGCGGAGAAATAACCATCTCGTAGAGCCCGGGCGGCAGACAGTCGATGACGTCCATCATCTGCACAAACTCCTCGTCCTCCTTCGCGCCCACCTTCGAAGAGACGAAGATGGCGAGATGCCCGATCTGCTGATTCACGCAGTACACGATGGTTCGGCCAGTGGCCCGAATGTCGTCGACGTCCCGGTACAGATCGAGGATCCAGCCGAGCGTCTGCGGGGGCGGGCTGATGTTGTCAGCCATCGAGGTGAACACAATGATTGGCGAGGTGACACTTCGAAGGTCGAAGACCGTCCCATTGCGAGACTGGATCTGATTGCGGGCAAGCTTGTCGCCGATGAAGAGGTTGTCCACCAGGAACTGAAGCTCATCGCCGTTTAGCTGGATGAAATCGCCCCACCACTTTTCGAACCCGAGGTAGCGATCGGCATCGGTGTCGACATGCGTGTACACCTCATATTGTTTGCCCCATAGCCAGTTCGCCGGGTTCAGCATGTCGAAGTTCAGGATCAATCCGGTGCCATCGATCTTCCCCTTGCCGAGATCGCTTGTCATCGCAGTGAGCCAACTGCCGCCGAGCAGGCCGCCGGAATAGCGCATGGGGTTCTTCCCATGTACGCCTTGCCAGTAAGACATGGGCGAGCCAGCAACCAGGCAAGGGCCAAAAAGGTCCGGCCGCAATATGGCCACCATCAGCGTCTGATAACCAGCCTGACAGTTGCCGATGGCAAACGGGCGCGGCGCGTCTGGATGGAGCTCGACAACCTTCTCAAAGAACCTCACCTGCCCTTCGACGACATCCAGGAACTGCTGGCCGGGTGCCGGCTTAGCCCCGAAGCCGATAAAGTAAACCGGATGGCCCGCGCCGAGCGCATCGCCTATCTCGCTCTCAGTTTTGAAACCACCGATGCCTGGCCCCTGTCCGGCGCGCGGGTCCACCACCACGACCGGCCGCTTTTTGAGATCCGTTAGGACTCCCGGTGGTGCGAGGATGCGCGAGAGCGTGTAATTGATCGGCCGGGGCAACAAGCGCCCATCCATAACAATTTCATGGCCAAAGCTCAGCACGGTCGCCATCGGTCGCGATGTCATCTCTATCTCTTCGTCACCACGTCGTCGCAACAAATCCAGAAACAGAATGCCGCGCTGACAGGCATCCATCAGATATTCCTGCCAGTTGGAGACAGAGTCGCCGGCGCTGGCAGGAGAACGAGCCAGCGATCCGGGCGTTTGAGCGACTTCGGGAGGCAGCGTGCGGCGAATATTCGATGAGATCGTGTCCGGCATGGTGGTCTTTCCTTCGGTAGGGTAAATAGCGATCCAGCGCCGGCAAGCTCAGGCCGGGGACAGCAGTCTGGGATTCGATCGTCTGGGCGCCTCATAGAAAATCTTGACGCCAGGGTTTCCCGTTCCGCGCAATTGACGGTTCTGGGCGGCTATGTATTCACCGCGGTATGCCCCGCCCCGGGCGGGGCTAATCCGGCCTCGAACACGAGCGAGTATCCGCAGCGACGGAATCTCCAGCGCTATTAGCCAGCGGCACGGGCAGGTCGATCCCGATAAATCGCGGCTCATATGGCTTCGGCTCATTGCCACAGAAATGAACGGCAGGCTGTACCGCGCGCAGGGCACTCTGCCCGCAATCACGTATTGCAGGCCGGCAGCTTAGACAAACCCGCGGCCGGAGATTGGGCGGCGCACTAAGCAGGCATCTGGCTGAAATATTTCAGATCTGCAACGTCGCAATGCCGTTCTGTTGCTCTCAAGTTCCATAAATGTCCTTCCCCCGAGATACGTGGTCAGGATCAGGACGACGCTGAACGAAAGCATAAACCGTCCGGCTTCCCAGTCTGAGTATCGCGTGCGTAGAATCGGGAATCTGTACGGTAGCGGCCATTCTCGGCGCTCGTCTTTTCCTGGCGTGATTTCGTGTGAGTACTGCGTTTTCCGACGACACGCTTAACCGGGTCTGCGCACGAAGGCGCAACCACCAGCCTTTCAATTTCCCAAATCCGATTTGCTCACGCCTTCACTAGCTCGCTTTAGAATCCGCAATGAGCAGCGAATCACCCCGGTTGTGTCGCGGCCTTGACCGAACGCGCCTCTTGCTGATGCTACGACAGGCAGATACGGAGGTGCAACCCGTGGCACGACGAGTCATCATGGGCACAGAACCGTCGGCAGATCTGGTTTATCAGTGACCTCGTCAGCCAGATAGAGCACGCTATCTGGCGTCCGGCAGTGCCGATTGTGGAGCTCCAGCAGCGCGGGCTCGCCTTTGACCGGTCTCGTATCATAGGCCGATGAAATAAGTCTGCACGTCCATTTCCTCGCCCCAGATCTGGACATCGAGCATCTCGCTGAATTCGACCGGAGCGTCGTGGTACATGCAGCAGAATCCCTGCGCGGTGCGATAGACAACAGCCCACTCGACCGGCGGGGCTTCCCGTGAAGTCGCGTTTTCACCAAAAACACCCTTAAATGCATCGAGGTGCAGCGCCTTGCTGATGCGTTTGCGCGCAGCATCCAGTTCATGTGTCAGTTTCACTTTCAACTCCTTTACGGCCAACGCCTCCGTCGCCCCTACGGTATCCATGCCAGGGCAGCGGTTGAACCTCAGCCGCTGGGGCGTGCCCCCTAACCGGGGAATATCCTGATACTGCTCGCCACGGCATCCGCAATATGCTCTTTTGCGATCACCCCGAGCACACGAGCCGGACCACCCCCCTCTTGCCGCCCCACCACTACCGCCATCATCGCGTGCTGTTTCCAGAGCTTGGTGATGACGGAAAATGCAATCTCGTTCTCCTGCACGACGATAAAATTGCGCTGCGCAAGCGCCCCAAGTGTGATGTCCGAATCACTCTGGCTCACCGCACGCCGCAGGCCGGTGTTGATGCGCAAGACGCCGTAGATTTCATGCTCGCGCGTGATGACAACGTGCCTGAATGCGAGGCCTTCCGAGCGAACCAGCGTGTCGCGGAAAGGCACCTGCGCGTCGAGCACGAACACGTCGGTTTCCATCACCTGGGCCGCGTTTTGCACGAGAAACATGTTGGCATGCAGTGCATTGGGAATGGGGTGACCGCGCCGCACAAGCTTGAGCGTATAGATACTTTGCGGCGATAGCAGACGGCGGGCGCCCAGACTGAATGCCACGGCCAGAATCATCGGTAGCACGATGTCATAGTCGCGCGTCATTTCGAAGATCATCGCCACAGCGGTCATCGCGGCCCCCGTGCCACCGCCGACCATCGCTCCCATGCCAACCATCGCGAATGCACGCGCGCTAACTGGCGCTCCAGGCATGACTAGCGCGACGAGGGAAGCAAAGGCCGCGCCGAGCGTGGCACCGATAAAGAGCGACGGAGAAAAGACGCCGCCCGAAGAACCCGACCCGAGACTGGCCGAAGTCGCCAGTGTCTTGCACAGCGCGAGCATCAACAGAAAGGCGCCACCCTGCAATTGGCCGTAGAGCGTGGCCTGAATCGTCGCGTAGCCGACGCCTTCGACGTAGTAGTGGCCGGCGAAGCGGAACAACAGATACATCATCACGCCGACCATCAGCATCCCGCATGCGTGTCGGAGATAACGCCCAGGTATCAGGTCGAAGGCATCTTCAGCCCAGTGTAGCGAGCGAATCAGCAACGCTGCCGCAGCACCGGTCACAGTGCCCAGTAAGGCGTAAAGAATCAGCGTTAGCGCACTACCTGGCTGATTGGGGATCGCGCCAAGCTGCACCGGTACAAAGAATGCCGGTGCGGCGCCAAAAAAGAGCCGGCCAAGAAACGTCGCTGTGCCGGTCGCAATCGCTACCGGCAAAAACGTATTGACGCTGATTTCGGGCATCATCAGTTCAGTCGCGAACAGCACTCCGCCGATCGGCGTGTTGAAGGTCGCGGCAATCCCGGCTCCCGCTCCTGCGGCCACCAGCGTGATCCGCTGTCCGGCGGTCATCTGCACGATCTGTCCAAGCGTCGAGCCAAGCGCCGAGCCAATCTGGATGATGGGCCCCTCGCGGCCCACGGCAGCGCCGGAACCGATTGCCAGTGCTGATGCAATCGACTTCACGACCGCCACGATCGGGCGGATCACACCGCGCTTGTAATAGATCGCATCCATTACCTCCGGCACCCCATGACCTTTTGCTTCCGGCGCGAACGTGCTGACAATCCATGTGACCACGAGGCCGCCCACGACAGGCACTAGAATCACTAGCGGCCCCCACGGCGCCGCGGCCGTGAAGCGGCTCGCATCATACGCGAACGAAAGGTGACCGAGAAAGAACGCGTTGTGAACGAGCCCAATCAAGGCGCGAAACACGACGGCCCCAAACCCTGTGACGATGCCGACGACAAACGCCAGGCAGCATAGCCAGCGTAGCGCGACCGGCTCGGTGGAATCGTCGTCCAGATGTGCGACCGCGCGCGGTTGAAGCGCAGCGACTCTTACATGGCGCGATTCGCTTTTTGTTGCCTGATCAGGCCGATCGGAGTCGCCTGGCATTGTGTGATGTCCTCAGAGGACTACAGGTTCGATTCGCTGACTCACCCTTCCGTGCTTCGCAACCATGAAATGTTCCTCCAGCCGAATCGGGCAGCCGGTTTGCGCATAACAACATGGTAGTGCATGGCGTGCAGTGCGAAACCGATCGCGACCAAGGAAAAAAGAAAGCGATTGGTTTTGAACCCGGTCCAACAAATCACAAGATTGCTGCAAATAAAGGCGAGCATGTACGCCGCAATGGGCGCAAGCATTGACGTCAGCGCATCAAACCATCAGCGGAACGATCAGGCTCCCCCGGTGAGCCGTGCATTCCTTCTGATCGCTGCGTTGTGCTTCAGGCCGCCGTCTTGAGCGGCCTTACCGCTGTGCCGACAACATCACTCCCCGCAATTGCGAGCGCCAGCGCAGGGTTAAGGCTATCCACCATCGACGTAGGCATGAGAATCGTGGCTCCACGTTCCTTGGTTGTTTCGTAGATGATATTCATCGCCCGCAGTTGCAGTGCTCCGGGCTGTGTCTCGTAGACCCGTGCTGCTTCAACGAAGTTGGATGCAATCGCCGCTTCCGCAGAACCGAGAATCACGCGGGCCTGCTTTTCGCGTTCTGCCTGTGCCTGACGCGACATCGCATCCTGCAAAGCCACCGGTATGGCTACGTCGCGAATTTCTACGGAACCTACCGCGATACCCCACTCAGCAGTCTTGCCTGCGATTTCGTCGCGCAGGTGTGCGTCGGCCGCAACCCGATCGGAGAGGAGCATGGCGAGCATCGATGAGCCAATGAGTTCGCGCAACGTGGTCTGCGCGACGCGGTCAATCGCCTGACGATAGTCGGTGATCGAGAGTGCCGCCTTTTGCGCGTCGCATACGTGCCAGAAAATGATAGCGTCGACGTTGACCGGCACCGTATCCTTGGTCAGGGCCTGTTCTGCGTTAAAGGCAGTTGTCTGAATACGTTCATCAATGATGGCAACCACATTGTCGAGGACCGGAATAATCATAAAGAAGCCAGCCCCTTTGACGCTTTGCAGCTTCCCGACCCGCAGTATGACGAACTTCTCCCAGACGTTGGCGACCTTGACCGACATGCCGATGATGACGGCGATAACGACAAGCGGCACGGCCAGATAAATGTTCAGCAGCAGACCTCCAGCCGCCACGCCGGCCAATAGAAAAATGGCGGAAAGAACCACTGTGATTGGATTCATGGTAAGTCACCTCGCGAAGCATTGGTACATCTGCGATAGAAATTCTGTGCTGACAGCCAAGGCGGTGTACGACGCGTAAGCATCCCCGCCTTACACCTTGTGGAGTTGGGTCTCATACATACGTCGAAGAGGAACATAGTCCAAATACACGGGACTGTTCTGGATCGCATCGCGGCCGAGGGTAGTAGAAATAGTGAAGCCAGCCGACTTGATACTGTCGATCGATTCCGTTGGCAGGAGCACTTCGGTTTCGCTTCGCCACCACTCGTGGGTGTCGATAGTCAGGTATCGAATCAGCCACGTCTCGTCCTCGAGCACGAAGTCGCGAATGTGGCCAATCGGGCCATCGACCGCCTCTATCGTGTACCCGCTCGCCTGTCTGGTACTCAGCAAGTGGACGTTGCTATTGACGGCGTTCGCGTGAAGCGTCATACGCTCATGTCCCTCCGGATCACCACATGCCGTCGGGTTGATTGCCCCCGACGGATACCGCGAAGCGCATTGAGCATGTGTCTCTTCCCAATACGGCTTGCACCCGTAGTAATTGACGAGCTTGCCTTCCTGCAGACGGGAAATGGGCTCCTGCATATCGATTGCCGGGCTAGCCAGCATCTTCTGCTGCACAAGGTTCAGCCTGACAACCTTTGAATTAAAGTCGATCTGATGAATGCAACATGGCGGCACCCATATTTTTTGCCCGTAGCCCCACGCTGACGTATCGATAACCAAGTAGCGCACACGCCACCTGGGGACGTCGAAATAGATCTGATCGACCTTTCCCAGGTCGCCATCTGGGCAGGTCACGCTACACGCCAACAGATCCTGTATGTTTCGTAACATGATTCGCTATCCTTAACTATTCGAAAATGGTCTGCTCATATTGATTGCCGATAGACTGGAGCAGTGACGATATTTCCGCGCGGGCGGAAAAATCGTCTACGGGCGCGGGCTAAACATCCAGGACATTTTCGGTGTCAATGAGGCAAAGCATAGAGCCGAATTGAGGCTATCGATAGACTCGGAATCTACTCAGCGGATCGTGCCTGCCGGCGCGACGCCTTTGAACTGAAGCGAGCAGAGCAGGATCCGGCGCCGTGAACTCACCCGGCGTCGGCTTTCGAGGGCGAAGTTCTCCAGTACGCATCGACCTTTTGACTGACCTCGTCCAAGTTAGCCTGCCGCGGGTCGGCGTCTTTCAGGTCGCAGCAGGCGCAACATGGTCTGTCACGTCCGCCGGGCTCACGCCTTGATGCACGTCCAGACTAATCGCATCCGAGCCCTGGAGTACGGCGCGCGCTCGAGCCATCTCATCGGCGGGCCCGTGACCCACGACCAGAAACCCGTCGGCTTTCACCGCGGCTTCGTACTTGATCACGCTATCCTTGGGCACACCATAGTTGAAGAGCGCAGCACCCAGTGCGGAAAGCGCACCCACCACCACGGCACCTTCCACCACACCTTCGATCGCGGCGACTACCAGCACGGCCAGATGGCCCAACACAACGACAGGACCAATGACTGGAAGCGCCAGGAAGACCCCACCGAACAGCAGGCCCCAGATAGCCCCCCAGAAAGCTCCATATTTACCCCACAGCTTCATGCGATCACCGACGTTGTAGAAACCGATGATTTTCTCTTCCGTGTGGTAGCCCTTGCCGACCACACTGAAATTCTTCATGTTGAAGCCGCCGTCGATAAGCTTGCGCACGGCCGAATTGGCCTTGAGGTGGTCATCGAATGTTGCGATCACAATGTCGTACGGGTTCATGCTGTTCCCCTTCATGGGCCAACGGGTAAAAGTGCCGGCGTCTGGCTAATGCCGGTTGTGAGACTCATTCGGCGTCACAAGCACCGCAGCACCTGTGAGACGACCCTCTCGCAGATCTG
>FSXK01000305.1_pt1 | contig 16272 bp, 12 predicted proteins | sample 1638101 | NCBI WGS metagenome assembly FSXK01 (sample SAMEA3914788, study PRJEB12502) | metagenome | biome: forest; material: soil | place: Canada | collected 2011-07-03 | depth 0.1 m | reverse complement strand
TAAGTCTTCACATGACGACTTATGTTTTGATAGAGTATATCGTCCGGGAGGGTGGTCGAGTCTCGCCATGGCCCGGTCGAACCATGCATTATCTCAGGCCGCCACGCAGCGAGCCCCATCTGTCACGGTTGGCAGCAGCAAACGCACCGGCATCGGGCGTCGAAGGTATGTCAATCAACCCGATTCCGGTTCTCCGCTCATGTCTTTGTCAAACCGCCATTCAGTCATCATCGCGCTGATCGTCGCCAGCGCCTATTTCATGGAGAACCTGGATGCCACCGTGATTGCGACGGCCTTGCCGCACATGGCGAGCACGTTCGGCGTGACGGCAGTGAGCCTGAGTATCGGCATGACCGCCTATCTGCTCGCGCTCGCGGTCTTCATCCCCATCAGCGGCTGGGTGGCGGACCGCTTTGGGCAACGCTCGGTGTTCGGCAGCGCGATTGTTGTGTTCACCGCCGCCTCGATACTTTGCGGGCTCAGCAACGGTCTGGTCGGCTTCACTGCTGCACGGATCCTGCAAGGCATGGGCGGCGCGATGATGGTGCCGGTAGGCCGGCTTGCGGTGCTGCGCAGCACGGAGAAGCGTCACCTGATGCGCTCGATCGCCTATATCACGTGGCCGGGCCTGGCCGCACCGGTGATAGGTCCGGCGTTGGGCGGGTTTATTTCGACGTATTTCAGCTGGCGCTGGATTTTTCTGCTCAACGTACCCATCGGCCTGCTTGGCCTCGCGCTAACCGCTATCTTCATTCCGAACTCCCGTGAGTCCAGCCGCCGTCCCTTCGACGTCCGCGGATTCGTCCTCAGCGGTGTTGCGCTCACCTGTCTCATGTACGGAATGGAACGTGTCGGGCAATTGCATAGCGACTGGCGCATCACGATCGCCACCCTGGCCTGTGGCGTACTTGCTGCCGTCCTGGCCCTGCGGCATTTTCGGCGCGCTGAGCATCCGCTGATCGATCTTTCGTCGTGGCGCATCCCAACGTTTCGCGTAACGCTCGATGGCGGTTCGTTGTATGTCGTCTCGGTCAGCGTTTCGCCGTTCCTGTTGCCGCTTCTCTTCCAGCTCGGCTTTGGACTGAACGCCTTTGCTGCCGGTCTGCTGGTGCTCGCTTACGCGGCTGGCAATCTGGGCATGAAGACCGTCACCACGCCCGTCCTCAAACGCTTTGGCTTTCGCAACGTAATGATCGTCAATGGCCTGCTCACCGCCGCCACCATCGCGCTGTGCAGCCTGCTCTCGCCGGACACGCCGCGCGCGCTGGTCATGGCCGTGCTGTTCGCCGGCGGCCTGTGCCGATCAATGCAGTTCACCAGCATCAACACGCTCGCATTCGCGGACGTACCGCCGGCGCGGATGAGTTCGGCCAGCACATTCTTCAGCATGGTCCAGCAGATGACCATCGGCCTCGGCATCGCCTTCGGTGCAATCGCCCTGCATGCTGCAGTCCTGATTCACGGCAACCACGCGCAGCTCTCGCTAGCTGACTTTCGGATCGCGTTTCTACTCGTCGCGGCGTTGGTCCTGATCTCCGTGCTCTACTTTATTGGCGTCAAGCCAGATGCCGGCCGAGAGGTCAGCGGCCATATGCGGACCGCGTCGCGATCATGAGAAAACAATCCATACAAACAACCGGCAGCGTCGTCCCTCACAGCGCCTCGCAACAGTTGCTGATCCTCGCGGGCGTTTGCATAGCGGTGCTCGTCCTGCCGCTGAATTTCGGCGGTGCGGCGGTCTCCGCGCCGACCATCGGCACGGCGTTGGGGGGCAGTCCAGTGGCAGTCAACTGGATCCTGAACGCGTTCATGCTGAGCTTCGGCAGCAGTCTGATGGTCGCAGGCGCACTCGCCGATCTGCTCGGACGAAAGCGTATTTTCGCCATTGGCGTGGTGTTCTTTGCGGTGACCTCACTCTGCATTGCTGCTGCGCCGAGTCTATTGTGGGTCGACTTCCTCCGTGCGTTGCAGGGCATTGCGGCCGCCCTGGTGCTGGCCGGCTCGTCGGCGGCGCTTGCCCAGGAGTTCGAGGGGTCTGGGCGCGCCCGCGCGTTCAGCCTGCTCGGCACAACCTTCGGCGTGGGCCTAGCGCTGGGTCCATTGCTCGCCGGATTTCTCACGCAGACGTTCGGTTGGCGATCGTTCTTCCTGGTCGATGCCGCGATTGGCCTCGCGGGTTTCGCACTCGGTGTTCCGAAGCTGAGGGAGTCCTATGACCCCCATGCCAAAGGTCTCGACTGGCCAGGCGCCATCAGCTTTACCGCTGCGCTCACGCTGTTCACCTTCGGCCTGTTGCAAGGGCCAGAGAGCGGCTGGAGCAGTCCTCTGATCATTGGACTGTTCACGGGCGCTGTGGCGATGGCTATCGCGTTCATCTGGATCGAAGGACGCGTTACCCGCCCTATGCTCGACCTGTCGCTGTTTCGCTATCCACGCTTCGTCGGCGTACAGGTGCTGCCGCTTGCGACCGCCTTTTGCTATGTCACCTTGCTCCTTGTGCTGCCGACACGATTCATCGGCATCGAAGGACATACTGCGATCGGCGCGGGCTTAATGATGGTTTCGCTCTCCATGCCCATGCTGTTTGTGCCGCTCACCGCAGCATGGCTCACACGCTGGATGTCAGCCGGACTTATTTCGGCGATCGGCCTGGTCGTTGCGGCTATCGGCATGCTCTGGTTCAGTGGCATCGACCCTGGGGCGCCATCCGCCGCGTTTGCGATTCCGCTGTTCGTCATCGGTGTTGGAGCCGGGCTGCCGTGGGGACTGATGGACGGATTGTCGGTCAGCGTGGTCCCAAAGGAACGCGCCGGTATGGCAACGGGTATCTTCAGCACGACGCGAGTGGCGGGTGAAGGGATGACGCTCGCCGTGGCCAGTGCGATATTGGCGGTGCTCACACGGTCGCGGCTATCCGATGCGCTCGCCGGATTCCGTGTCGCGCCGGCCCATGCGCTCGCTGAAGCCGCCCAGCGGGTGGCCACCGGCGATCTGGTACAGGCTGCGGCGCTTCTGCCGGGACTGGGGCAGCCCGTACTCGCGCAGGCTTACGACGGCGCCTTCCGGGTGTTGATCCACATCCTGGTGGCTATCACGCTCGCCTCTGCGATCATGGTGCTTGGATTTCTTGGCCGGGCACGCGTCCTCGGCCCCAACCTGTGACGTTTGCTCACAGAGTCAATATTTTTCGTGCATTGTCGTCCCCACGGTCAGAGCGCCTAATCAACTTCGAGAGCATTCCGTAACGCGTAAATCTGGGGGAAACCATGGACATTGGCGCGCTCAAACCGGCAATTTCCGATCAACTGATGAAACGGATCGCCTGGCGGCTCGCACCGCTCATGATCGTGATGTATATCGCGAACCAGCTCGACCGCGCCAACATCGGCTATGCCGCGCTGACCATGAACGCCGAGCTCCATATGACGGCGGCGCAATACGGCTTCGCGGCAAGCCTGTTTTTCCTTGGCTATATTCTGTTCGAAGTCCCGAGCAACCTGTGCATGCATCGGTTTGGCGCCCGGGTCTGGATGGCACGCATCCTGTTGAGCTGGGGTCTGCTTTCCTCGCTGACCAGCTTCGTCCCCGACTCCCGCTGGCTCTATATCGCCCGTTTCTGTCTTGGCGCGTTCGAGGCAGGCCTGTTTCCGGGCATGGTGTACTACCTCACGCTATGGATGCCCGCGCGCAATCGCGTATGGATGATGTCTCTGTTCGTGACGGCGATTCCCCTGACCGGCGTGCTAGGCGCACCTGTATCGACGTGGCTGATGGCTCATGCCAACGTGTTCGGCGTGACCGGCTGGCGCGCGATGCTCTTGCTTGAGGGGTTGCCTGCGCTCGTTCTTGGCGTGGTCGTCTGGTTCTGGCTGGCGGACGACCCTTCCCGCGCGCGCTGGCTGTCTGCTGCGGAACAGGCCGAAATCGCTGTGGCACTGGCAACCGAACAGGCTCAGGCCGCAGCCGCCACGTCGCCGACCAGCGTCTGGCGTGCGCTGGGCAATCCGAAGGTCTGGGCACTCGGTACGGTCTATTTCGGCACCAACGCCGGCATCATCGGCCTGCTCTATTTTCTGCCTCAAGTCGTCAAGACGTTTGAACATACGTTTGGCGTGACGTACAGCCTCACGGATATCGGGCTGATCACTGCGGTTCCGTTCGGTGTTGCCGTCGTCGCGACGCTGATCTGGGGCCGTCTGGTAAGCCGCCACAACGTGGGCGCCTGGCATGTGGCGGGCCCGCTGCTGGTGTGCGCGGCCGCGCTTTCGGTCGCGCTGCTGCTGAAATCGCCCTACCAGTCGATCTTCGCACTCTCGATCGGCACGTCGGCGTGCTTTTGCAGCATCACGACCTTCTGGCAGTTGCCGAGCCGGATCCTCACGGATCGTGCCGCAGCGGCCGGCATTGCGCTGATCACGAGTATCGGGGTGTCGTCAGGATTTTTGCTGCCGTATTTTATTGGCTGGGTAAAAGATACGACCGGTACCTTCGTGCTCGCGTTTATCGGCATTGCAGCGACGATGGTGCTCGCTTCCATCATGGTCTTCCTGCTCGAGACGCGCTGGCGCACGGTTGGCCAGGCTCGGCTTGCCAGCGAATGAGCGCCGCCAGCGCATCGTCGTGCCAAGGACTATCATCGACGCATCCATTGCCCATTTCATCTCCCCAGCAAGGATTATCGATGCGCCGCGGTGTCCCCAGTCTTAGCGCCCTGCAAGCTTTCGAAGCGGCGGCGCGCCATGAAAGTTTCTCGAAAGCCGCGGCCGAACTGTCGCAGACGCATGGTGCGGTCTGCAAGAAGGTCAACGAGCTCGAGGCTCACCTGGGCATCACACTGTTCGAACGGGTGCGCCAGCGGCTGGTCTTGTCAGCGGCGGGCGCGGAGTACGCGCGGCGGATTCGTGTCCATCTCGACCAGATTCGCCGCGACACGCTCGAGCTGGTACGTCAGCAAAGCGAAGTCAAAATCCAGCTGGCCGTCGGAGTCACGTTCGCTTCTCAATGGCTGATTCCGCGTCTACATGACTTCTACGAACTCAATCCGGATCTGCAACTTCACATCATGGGCCGCGACCAGCCCACGTTCTTCGACAACTCCAGCTTCGACGCCGCGATCTATTTTGCGCAGAGCCTATGGCCCGCAATGCCGGGACAACCACTCGTCAACGACGACAGGATTCTGGCAGTCTGTGCGCCAGCGTTGATCGGTAAGCGCGATGGTTTGAGCAGCGAAGCAATTAGCGCGCTGCCCTGGATCCACACCCGTGATCTGCCTCGTGCGTGGCTTGCATGGTCCGAAACGGCGTGCTCGAAGGTCATCGAACCTAGCACGTCGAACCAGCACTACGACATGTTCATCATGGCCATCAACGCGGCGCTTTCCGGACTGGGCGTGGCCCTGCTTCCGCGCATTCTGATCGAACGGGAATTGCGCAGCGGCGCGCTTATCCAGGTGCACCCTCACTCGATTCCGAATCCCGAAACCGTCTACTACTCGTTTCCCGAGCAGAAACGCGACTGGGAGCCGCTTAAGCGCTTCGATCAATGGCTGGGCGTAGCCGTTCGCGACTATCGCAACGGCTGCCGCCGCGACCACACGGCAGCCGTCGAAATGACGCTTGCGCCGAGCTGAATACGCCCGGCTCGGCTTCAGGCGAGTTCACGCAGATCAGGGTTGTCACGCAGGAGTTGCTGATAAAGCCCCTGGAAGTTCAGCCACGCGACATAGTCGGATCCCAGTTGGGCGCGCGTCGCCCTCGCATCTTCATCCGATAGTGGCTCTATCGGACCAGCCGCCTCGGCCAGCAGCTGCACCTGGCAGCAACGCTCCATCGCGATGAAGCGGTATGCCGCGGCGTCGACCGATGAACCCACCGTCAGTAAGCCATGATTAAGCAGCACGGCAGCGCGTTTTGTGCCCATGGTCTCGGCGATGCGGCGGCCTTCTTCGGTGGCGAGCACGACGACGTCGCCGCGAAACAGCACGTGATCGTCATAGAAGAGACAGGCCTCCTGGTTGAGCGGCGCCAGCAAGCGTGCGCGCGCTGAGAACGCACGGCCGAACGGCGTGTGCGTATGCGCTGCTGCGACGACATCCGGATTGGCGCCATGGATTCCGCAATGAATCGCCGCCGCAGCGGCGTTGACCGGCGCGGTCCCATGATAGATGTTGGCATCCTCGTCGATGCACACGAGATCGTCGGGATGGATTGAGGAAAAATGCTGTGCATACGGATTGACCCAGAAGCGGTCGTGAAACTCCGGATCGCGCACCGTGATATGCCCCGCTATGCCCTCGGCAAGCCCGAAGCGCGCGAAGATGCGAAACGCCGCAGCGAGTTTGAGTTTGCGATGCTGGCGCTCTTCCTCAAAGCTTGCGAATACCGGCGGCTCCGGCAAACGTCCGCCAATCGGTTTGGGAATCCGCAACTCGCGGACGTCCGCATGACCCATAACGTGCTCCTTCGTGCTGTTCGAGCATTGATTTTCTTCCGTCCAGAAGTCACGGTCCATCGACGATTTCTCACAAGATTGCGTCTTGCTGTCACAACCGGTAAGCGTCTGCACGCCGCCTATTTCGACCTCGTGCGTGATCGTTGACGGATCGTTGCTGGCACAGATTGGTGAAACTCACTCTTTCAGATTGTCTCAATGACAATTCAATATGGATAACTTAAATTCGCGTTTAGATTATTACCGGTACCACCCACAGCGCCTCTCGTGTGAATTGAACGGGCGCGACGGTCACTCAATATGACCGTTTCAAGGCAACCGGTTCGATCAATAAAAAAATGGAGGATGCCTTATCACGTGAATCACGGAAATCCGATGGTCCTGGTGGTCGGAACGAACGCTCACGCCATATTGATGCATCCGCGCAGTGGCATGCGAGGCGACGACCCTACAAGACAGCGACACATTCACATCGGAAATATTATGAAATTAAAGCCTCTCTCACTAGCCGCGCTGGTTGTGGTTTCATCCGCAGCGAACGCCCAAAGCAGTGTGACCTTGTACGGCACGATCGACACGGCGGTCGCCTATTTCAGTAACCAGAAGGGAGCGAACGGTTCCGGTGGAACGGTTCAGATGGTTTCGGGCACGCTTACCGGCGACAACTGGGGTTTGAAAGGCAACGAAGACCTCGGTGGTGGCCTGTCAGCCATATTCAATCTGCAAGCGGGCTTTAACGTGAACAATGGCGCTGCCGGTCAAGGCGGCCGTATGTTCGGTCGTACCGCAATGGTGGGTCTTGCTGACAAGAGCTACGGCACCGTCACCCTGGGCCGTCAATACGACCCGCTGGTCGACCTGATCCAACCGTTGACAGAGGACGATACGTACGGCTCGGCCTTTGCAACCCCGGGTGACATGGATAACTACGACGACAGTTCCCGCGTCAACAACTCGCTCAAATACACCAGCCCGACTTATGCCGGCCTGCAGGTGTCGGCGATGTACGCCTTCGGCGGGGAAGCCGGCGAAACTAGCGGCGGACAGACCTACGCAATTGCGGCGGCCTATAACCATGGCCCGCTCAATCTGGCTGCCGGTTATCTTCGCGCCAACAACGATGGCACGTCCTCGACATACGATGGCTTTACTTCGACCGGTCTCGACTCGACGGCCATCAACGGTGCATTCATTTCTGCGACCACGTTGCAAATCATCCGCGCCGCCGGCACCTATGCAATCGGTCCGGTTACGCTGGGCGCTGCCTATAGCAACGTTGACTACGGCAACTACGCGGCTGCCCCAGGCGCGAATAACGGCACCCGGTTCAACACGGCGCAGGCGTTCGTTAACTACCAGTTGAACGCTGCCGTCGAACTCGGCGTCGGCTACGACTACACGAAGGGCAGCGGCAACAACGTCGACGCCGGCTACAACCAGGTCAGTCTTGGCGCGGATTACGCGTTGTCCAAGCGCACTGACCTGTATGCTCTGGCGGCCTATCAAAAGGTCTCCGGCAACACCATTGACGCGGGAACCGGTCAGGTGGTGGCCGCAACGGCATCTATTGCCGACTTTGGCAATGACGCCACCACCAACAACCAGACAATGGTGATGCTTGGCATTCGCCACCACTTCTAAGTCGTCTGACTGAGCCGCACCGACGAGCACTTCCGCCTCCGGCCGCAACCCGAATGGACTCAGGGAGTTGCGGCCCACTACTCGTTCGTGCGGCTCAATTGCAGGACATCAGTCTTAACGGGCAAAGCGAATATCGAGCGTGCGCAGCCAGGTCTGCAAGCCGGCATCCTGGATCGGAATCACATAAGCGTTTTCGCTCGACTCATTGAAATGTGCATGCCAGTATCCCGGCGGCGTAACAAACGCCATGCCCGCTTCCCAATCGACACGTGTGGGATTCGCGATATCGCCGTTTTCGTCCAGTTCGGTACCCACCAGTGTATAGACGCCCGCAGCGGCCCCGGCGATGAAGTCGAGTGCGATCGACTGATGGCGGTGCGGCTTCTGCATTGAATTGGGCGGGACGATGCCGAACATGGCCCACAGCACATGCGTGACCGTTCGCGTTTGCGGGAAGTTGGCGTTACCCAGCAATACGCTGATGCGGTTGCGGCGGCCCGCATTGGCTTCCTCTGAGACCTTGCGCAATTCCTCCTGTGCCTGGGCGGCCGGATAGAGCGTCGGCGCAAAACGCGCCCGGACGCCAGTGGTGCCGAGATAGGTCAGCAGCGGCGCGTCGTTGACGTAATAGAGCGTGGCCGTCGCGTCGGCGGACAGCACAGCGTCAGCGCCGCCCGGCAGCGTGAAGAAATCGCCCTGCGCGAAGGCGAAACGGCTCTCGCCCTGCTTCACGCTGCCGTTCCCGCTGATGACATAGCAAACCTGCGAGGTCGCGTTCGGAGCAAGCGTCAAAGCATCGCCTGCGTTGATGCGCAGGAAATTGGCGCTCAAGCCAGGACCGGTCGCAGGACCGGGGCAACCCAGCTCAGCGGAGAGATCGAGCGGCACGACGCGTGTGGCGCCCTCTGCGTATAGCGAAGGCGAGAAGTTGCGGAATGGCACGCGCGAGATGAGCTTCGCGCCAATCGGATTGGCTGATGAGGTGTACTCGAAGTATTCGGCGTCCTGGCTCGTGGTGGCGGTTTCAACGAGGTCCGGGGCGGTGTTTCTGGTCAACATGATGTGCTCCTTAAAGTGAGGGAAGCTTCGCGCAGGTCCCATCGTGGCGGTGCGGCTTGCGTTCGAAAGCTGACCTGACTATAGGTGCGGGTCATTGGCAGAAGAAGTGCTGGGCATTGAAATCATCGTTGCGCAAAGGGGCATACCGTGCGTCCGTTTCTGCAATACAACTGCGCCCGTATCCGTCGCGCGGAGCATCAACCCGCGGTTGAATCGCAGGCGGTACTCGTCCCTTTTCGGGAACGCTCTTTTGCGCATTGGGAGCTTCATCCGGTGCCCAGGGTCCTTTAGTGTGCATGTTCAACTAAGGAAAATCTCTTCATGGAACCCATCGACCTGAATCGCCGCCTGATCATGCTGACGTCCATGCTCAGCGCATTCGCGCCGGAGCTGGCGCAAGCCAGTCCGATCGACGCCAATGAGACATTTGTGCTGTCGCGCGAACAGATCAAGTACGAGCCTTGGGCAGCCGGTCCGCCGCACAGCGGCGAGATGGCGCCACTCTATGGCGACGTCAACAAGCCTGGCCTGTATCTCGTGATGATGAAATGGAATCCCGGCTGGTTCAGCGCACCGCATACGTATGCGACCCATCGGATCCAGGTCGTAGTGTCAGGCACCTGGTGGGTGAACAGCGGTCCTGATTTCGCACCGCACGAGGCGGTACCTGTTCCGGCTGGTGGCTTTGTGAAGCGTGCCGCGCGCACGCCACACTATGACGGCGTACCGGGGCATGTGAAAGAGCCGGTCGTCGTCGCGGTATTCGGAATGGGTCCGGTTGACCTGCAACTTTCGGATCCTGGTAAGCCGGCTTGGCGCCAGGCCTGATTGGCGCTTCGCCGGTCTTGCCGGGATTCCTTATTTGCCGAGTGGTTGCTTGCTCAAACCCGCGTCGGACAACGCACACAGTGCGACCGCGGACCAGTCGCTTTCCGCACCGAGACCTTCCGACCGTAACCTAAGGAAACGGTCGTGAACAAGGCTTGCAAGCGGCAACGGTACCCCGAGCGACTCAGCGGCTTCCAGCATCAGCCGATTGTCTTTCTGACCAAGAGGCAACGCAAAGCCGGCCGGCTGGAAGCGCTGTGACGCAATCAGCGGACCGTAGATCTTGTACGGTGGCGCGTTGAAACTTGCGCTGGTCAGCAATTCGACGAGATGCATCGGGTCAATGCCCGCCCTGCCCGCTACCGCACATGCCTCGCCCAGTGTTTCGATGATCGCGGACAGCATGAAATTGCCGATCAGCTTGACGAGGTTCGCTTGAGAAGGATCCGAGCCGACGATGCCGACCGACTGCCCAAGAGTTTCAAGCAGCGGAACGGCAATCTTGAGGTGCTCGTCGGCGCCCGCGGCCATGATAAAGAGCTTGCGTGCCGCCGCGGCGTCGGGGCGGCCAAAAACCGGCGCCGACACGAAACCCAGACCTGCTTCGCGATACTTCGTCGCGTGGTCCTGCGCCGTTGCGACGCTGATCGTGCTCATCGAGACGTGTACCGCGCCCGGTTTCAGCGTCGTGGCGATACCCGCTTCGCCGAACGTCACCGCTGTGTGCGCGGCATCATCGGACACCATCGTAAACACGACGTCAGCGGACCGCGCTGCCTCCGCGGGACTGGCGGCAATCCGTGCACCCGCTTCGCGCAACCGTTCAGCACGTGCGGGAGTCCGATTGAAGACATGTACTTCATGTCCTGACTCGATGAGGTTCGCTGCGATTGCAGCCCCCATGGAGCCAAGGCCAACAAATCCGATCTTCATGGTAACAATCCAAAGTAATCAGTCAGAGGGACGCGAGGCCGCTTAGACCGCAAGCTCATAGACTCGACGGCTAACTTCGAGCGTCACGTCGCCGCGTTCGCCCAACGCGGTCATGCCGTGTTCCTCGAGTTTCGCGATCAACGTTGCAACGGATTCGCCACTGACCTTGTAATCACGCAGGCGCGTAGCGACCGTCATTCTCTCGAAGAACGCGCGAGTCGCAGCAATCCCCGCGTCGATGCGTTCGTCCTCGCTGCCCTCGGTGATGTTCCATACGCGTTCGGCGTACTGCAGCAACTTCGCGCGCTTCTGCTCCTTGCGCACAGTCAGCATTGCCGGAAGCACGATTGCCAGGGTTTGCGCATGATCGAGGCCATGCAGTGCAGTAATCTCGTGACCGAGCATATGCGTCGCCCAATCCTGCGGCACACCAGCACCAATCAAGCCGTTCAACGCCAGCGTCGCGGTCCACATCAGGTTGGCCCGCACGGCATAGTTTTTCGGCTCGGCCAGGGCTTGCGGTCCGACTTCTGTCAACGTGAGCAACAATCCTTCCGCAAAACGGTCCTGCACCTTTGCATCGACCGGATACGTCAGGTACTGCTCGACGGTATGCACGAACGCGTCGACCACTCCGTTGGCAATCTGCCGGGCCGGCAACGAATAGGTCGTCGTCGGATCGAGCACCGAAAAGAGCGGATAGGTCGCGTCGCTCGTGAAGAACAGCTTGTCGCCGTTCGCACGGTGGCTAATGACGCTGCCATTGTTCATTTCCGAACCGGTCGCCGGCAATGTCAACACGCTGCCGAACGGCACCGCATCGCGCACGGGGGTCTGCTTGGCCAGAATGTCCCACGGTTCGCCATTGAATTTCAGTGCGGCTGCGATGAACTTGGTGCCGTCAATGACCGAGCCGCCACCGACAGCCAGCAGAAAGTCGATGTTCCGCTCGCGCGCGACAGTAACCGCTTGCATCAAGGTTTCGTAGGTGGGATTGGGTTCGATACCTTCGAATACGAACGAGGCTCGCTCGCCGAGCGCCGCCTGTACTTGCGCGAGCACGCCGTTGCTCTTGATGCTGCCGCCGCCACAAGTGATCAGCACACGCGCTTCGCGCGGCACCTGGGTATCGAGCGCAGCGATCTGGCCTTCGCCGAAAATGATGCGGGTGGGGTTATGAAACGTAAAGTTTTGCATTGAATCTGTGTTCCTTACATTGATATGACCGGTGGTCTGGGAACGAATCAAGAAAGATCGCGAATCGAACGTCAATCAATTCGGACTATTGACGACCGGGTATTCACATGACGCAACGTCGGTGGGCGCACGACGGGACCAGTCGATCTTGCCATCCGGTGAGCAGCGGCGAAACGACCGCACTCGCAAATCACATTTGCGCTAATAGTCCAACTCAAGACTGGCCATAAACGTTCGAGGCGCGCCCAGATAAGCCGTGTCAGCACCGGTACTTCCGGCGAGGTTGCCGGTTGTACCGTCTTCGATTGACGAGTAGTAGTAGGCATTGGTCACGTTATTGACCTGGAAACGTAACGTGGCCTTATGCTTCTGGAAGTCCGGCAAGGTATAGCGCACGCCTAGATCCACTGTCGTGTAGGCCGGGGCGAAGGAGTTGTTCGTGTTGGTCGCCGCGCGCGTTCCTTCATGATGTACCGCTCCGGTCAGAGCAAAACCGTAGGCGAATTCCGGATGGTAGTCGAACGCGAGGTCGGCTTTCCAGTTCGGGACGCCCACCACGAGCAAGCCGTTGGTCGCGGCATTTCCGGTTCCCCACAGTCTTGCATCGATATAGGTCACACCGCCAAGGACGGTAAGGTCCCGCGTAAGATTGCCCTGCACAAACAGTTCAACTCCGGCATCTCTTTGAGTGCCGACAACCGAAAAGACATTGGTTGCCGTGTTAGCTTCGGCAAGCGGCCGCGTCATGCGGAAGGCGTCGGCAGTAACGAGCAGATCGCTGGTGACGGCATACTTGGCTCCGACGTCATACTCCGTGTCGTGATACGGTCCCATAAACTGGTTCGCATTCGCCGCGGTAGAGGGTGCCTGGTCGCCCTGCTCTTCGCTCTCAGCGAAAGTTGCATATGCGGTCAATCTGGAGGACGGGGTGTAGATAAGACTGACGGTTGGGCTCAATGCGCCATTTCGCACTTCCGAACTGGTGGTCTGGCCATTCGTATTGAAGCTCTTGCCGTTAAAGAACGAAGTACTCAGTACGCCCTGAAGCGCCAGTTGCGGGGTGAAATGAATCGTGTCGCCGGTCACGATGTTTTCCTGAGTCAGGCTCGCGGACTCATATTCCCCGCCCGTGTTCGGGACGGACGGCAAGGAGAACACAACGGGATTGGCCAGGTTCGCGCTACCCAGGGTCTGGACGATACTGTTCCGATAGGAATACTGTCCATTGACGAAACCATTCGCGCCGATCGAGACATCGTTCTTCATGCCGAAAAGATCGAAATGGCCGTTAAGCGCGGCCATCCAGCTGCTGATTGTAAAGTTCGGCACTGCGGTGAAGTTCTTGACCACCTTGTAATTGCCCGCGTTATCGGTCAACTCATTGGTGATGCCATAGAGGCCACGATCAGCGTTCTGATAAAGGCCACCCACTTCGACGTTCCATTGATCGTTGAAATCGTGCTTGATCTTTACCAGACCAGTGTTAGTGGTAAGTTCCGGGCCCGCACCCGGTTGTCCGTATCCGAGCGTGGCTGGATTGACTGCCGCGGGCAGTACGGTGTTTTTCGTTCCTGGCGTGGCATATTGGATGCCGCCGGGCAGCCCGGTCGCATCCGACGAATAGTGGCTGAAATCCGTTTCGACGACCGTTTGACTGTCGATATGGAAGTCGACGTCCGCGCTGAGGAGCGTGCGATTGATGTTGCTGTCAGGCGCGTAGCTTGCGCCCTCCCCGTGGACGACGTTGAAACGATACCCGACCTGACCATCCGGTCCTACAGTTCCACCGACGTCCGCCGCCTCTGTGAAAACGCCCGTCGAGTCGTAGCCCTCGGTATAGCGAAACAGTGGCTCATCGGTGGGACGCTTCAACAGGTAATTGAATACGCCGGCGGGCGTTTCGGGGCCATACAAGGAACCGGCCAGTCCGTTGAGCACCTCTACCCCGGCGAGATTCTCGGCCGCGACCGCTGTCGTACCGATAATGTTCAAGCCATCGAGCCTCGTGTTCTGCGCGATGCTCCCCATAAAGCCGAGCGACTGCGGACGTGACACCTCGTAGCCCTGCTGATCCCTGATTTCAACCGACGGTAAATAGCGCAGTGAATCGTTGACGCTCTGTACCTGCTGATTGACGAGAAGATCTTCCGGAACGACCGTCACGGAATAAGGTGTATTCAGAATCGACTGGTCGCCAAGCGGACCGAGATTCGCTTTGTCCGTATGAAATTGGGGTTTTTTGGCAGAACCGCTGGAATCAACTGGGGTAGCTGATGCAGCCGCCGTCACGTTGATTCCGGGTATCTGAACCGGGCCGTCGACCTCTTGCGCATAGCCGCTTTCGACGCGCAAAGACATCAGCGCCGCCGCTAATATTAACCGCCTCATCTCTTGTAAAGCCTATTCAATAGATACGCGTACAGGTCGCGCAAAGTTGTCGAAATATATGCACGTATACATCGAGGTTTAAAAAAAAGCGGCGCTGCGACGTCCGCTTTTTCCACCAGGGAAGGGGCTGGAGGATATGTCTGTGTAGATGGTCGAAGGGAGCACAATTCCGGCATCGAACCAGCTACACAGTGCAAATTGATAAAGCTCGGAGAATCATGTCCGACCGCGGCATCGCAGTCGGACACAGCACGCGCCGGATGACCTCACCCGCGTACCCTGGTCACGCTCTGGGCTGATACAGGTCAGTTCATGCCGCCAATGCACGCTGCGGCGGCGCCATGAATTCCGGACCAATGGGATCTTTGACAAAGTGCGCGACGATTGCATCGATTTGCTTAAAGGCCTTCTCATCGAGCTTCCAACCGAAAGCCTCTTCGAATCCATCCAATTGAGCCGGGCGGCGTGCGCCCCAAAGCGCAATCGTCGGACCACGGTCAAGCACCCAGCGTACGGCGAGCGCGAGCACCGACTTGTTGTAGTTATCGCGTGCGAACACATTCAACGCCTTCACGGCCGCAACATACTGCTCGCGACGCGGTTCGAGGAATTTTGGATCGCGCAGACGCAGGTCGTCGCCATCGAACCGGGTCTCGACGCCGATACGCCCGGCCAGCAGTCCGCGGCATAGTGCACCGTAGGCAAGCGCCACCAGTCCGTGTTGTTTCACATACGGCAAGACCTCGCCGTCGATCTCGCGCTCGAACAGGTTATAGGGCGGTTGGGTAGTCGATAGCGGCGCTACACGCCGGAATGCATCCATTTGCGCAGTCGAGAAGTTGCTGACACCAAGGGCACGAACTTTGCCTTCCTTGCGCAGATCGTTCAGCACTTCCGCGGTCTCCTCGATCGGCACCAGCGGGTCTGGCCAATGCACCTGATACAGATCGATGTAATCTGTCCGCAAGCGCCGCAAGGTATCCTCTACCTCATGACGAATGCGTTGCGGCGTAGAATTGCGGAACACCTTGCCGTCATGCCACTCCAGTGCGACCTTGGTGGCGATGACCGCTTTGTGACGATATCCATCAGCCAGCGCCTTGCCGACGATCTCTTCCGATGCACCGAAGCCGTACACGGGTGCCGTATCGATGAGGTTGACGCCGCTGTCGAGCGCCCGGCGAATCACCGCGATTGAATCCTTCTCATCGGTGCCGCCCCACATCCATCCGCCAATTGCCCAGGTGCCGAGGCCGATGCGTGATACCGGTGTCGATAAACCTTCAATTGCGATTGTTTCAATAGTCATGCGATGCTCTTTTGTTAAAGCGCTGCATCCGTGCCGGATGCGGTCTGAAAAACGAAGTCGTGCCCATTGGTTGGGCATGCAGAGCGATTATTTCAGCCACATCCGGCGATCACAAGAAGGCACCTGACGGTTTCATACTTTCCCCATGGAAACTAATTGCTACGACGGCCTTCACGCCGACGACACCCCACAAAAGAAAACCGATGATCTCGCCCGCAACATCATTGAACAGATCGCCGACAAGTGGACAATCCTCGTGATCGACGCACTTGGCACGCACGGCGAGATGCGTTTCTCACGGTTGCGCGACGAGGTGGGTGGGGTGAGCCAGAAGATGCTGACGAAGACGTTGCGCCAACTCGAACGGGATGGCCTCGTATCGCGCTACGTGCACCCGGTGATACCGCCGCGCGTCGATTATCAGCTGACGCCTTTGGGACGCAGCCTGCTGGACAAGGTCTGCG
>FSXK01000968.1_pt1 | contig 16435 bp, 12 predicted proteins | sample 1638101 | NCBI WGS metagenome assembly FSXK01 (sample SAMEA3914788, study PRJEB12502) | metagenome | biome: forest; material: soil | place: Canada | collected 2011-07-03 | depth 0.1 m | reverse complement strand
GTCGAAGGCAGTCCGCGCTATTACCGCACGCCGGCGCGCCGCCATACGGTCGACACCCAGTGGTCGATCGATACGATCGACGAATTGCCGGAAGTCGGCATTGTCTATGCACACGGCGGCATCGACGCCGCCGTGATCGACGCCACCGCGCAATCCGGTGTACGCGGATTGATCTATGCGGCTACCGGCAACGGCAATGTTGCGGCGCATGTGGTCGGCGCGCTGCAGCGCGCAAGACGCCGCGGCGTGCAGATCGTGCGAGCCTCGCGAACCGGCAGCGGCATCGTGATACGCAACGCCGCGCAACCGGACGACGAGTACGACTGGCTCGTCGTCGACGATCAGGTGCCGCAGAAAGCGCGGCTCCTGCTGATGCTCTCGCTTGGCAGCGAACAACGCAACACCGATCTGCAGGACGTGTTCTACCGCTACTAATACTAAGCGCAATCAGGTCACTACTACCAGGCCGAAACCCGGCGCTACGGCCCGCACCGATTCCCGCTCAGCTTCCAGTCAACTGCTCAAGACTGTCCACATTCTCCGAATACGTCCCCGTCTGGCCGCCCGCCGTCACGACAACGTTGACCGCCGACGCACCGGAAGCCGTAATCGTCTCGACCGCGCCATCGTCCGTCAGCTGAATCACGCCGCCTTGCAGGTCGCCGTTGCTGATCGTAACCGCCGTAGGGGTGGTGACGCCGAAAGCAATCACCGCGTCGCTAGCCTGCACGCTGATCGCGCCGCTGGGCGCAGGAGTCGGTGCCCCTGAACGTCAAGTCCCCGTTGACGTGTACTTGCGCACCCCCAGGCGCCATACCGCAAAACTTACCGCAAGAAACACAAATCCGACCGCCGGCGCCAGCGGCAAAAACCAGCCGGGTGCACCGAGCGGGTCGGCTTTGTGCAAGATCGCGAGCACGGGGAAGTAGGCGACGCACGCAATCGGCACAACGAAGATCAGAAAGTTGCGAAACCAGCCGGTATATAAGCCAAGGGGATATTGCGCGGCCTGCACGCCGCCATACGTGACGACGTTCACCACCTCGAGGCTCTCCACTGTCCAGAACGCAAGCGTCGCCTGCAGGACAATCAACCCGAAGAACAACGCGACACCACCGGCGGTCGTCCAAAGTGCCAACGCAACCGCGCCGGCACTCCAGTGAAATTCGAGTGCTCGGGTGGCAACGCCCAACACGAGCAGACCCTGCAATAACCGCCCTACAACACGCAGCCGGAAATCGTATCCGATGAGTTGTAGCGTTGCTGTGCGCGGCCGCAGCAGCACGCGGTCGAAATCTCCGGTTCGCACGAACTCATTGCCAAACACGTCGAAACCCCGGCTCATGAAGTCCGCAATCGAAAAGCTGATGCTGACCATGCCGAAGAACAGGCAGATGTCGCCAAAACGCCAGCCCTGTACCTCTCCGAAGCGATTAAACAGCGCCCAGATTGCCGCGAGTTCAATGACACTGGTCAGGAATGCGCTGCAGGCCAACATCAGGCTAGAGGCCGGATATTGGAGCTGCGCGCGGATCGAGGTCATGAAGTAGCGGCGCAACAGGTAACAGGCGTTCATCGGCTCAGCCCCCTTGCACTTCGAGACGTGCCATCACACTGTCGATTCCTTTACGGCCGAGTATGACAAAAACCAGCGTCCAGAACACCTGCAACGCAAGTCCGCCCCAGGCGGCCCCGCCACTCAGCGCACCAATGTAAATTCGCGTGGGTATGTCGAGCATGCCTGCGAACGGTTGGGCGATCAGCAGCGGCTGTACCCAGTCGGGAAACAGACCCAACGGGATCAGATTGCCGGAGAACAGAATCACAAGTGCGGGCGCGAGCGTGTTGATGCCGCGATCGGTTAGCGTCGCCGTGATGCAAAGATTGATCAGCATGGTGAACGCTGCGCCTAGCAGGATCATCAGTAGCAGCGAGATCGCAAATAGCCCGGCCTGGGTTGCATCCGCCGGTGCACGCCACGCCCATGCATCAAGACCGGCCCACGGCAGCAACACCGCGGCGGCCGCGAACATCAGCGCAGCGCGCGGCACGGCACGCGCGGTCATCCATGCAGTGGCGCGAATGAACCACCATGTGTAGGTGTCGACAGGGCGCAGACGGTCGTAGCTCACCCCGCCCGTGCGCACCGCCGCCGCGACCTCGGGGTCGCCGCCCCATGGTTGCAGGGTAAGCAACGCTTGCCCCACCCACGTGTACGTGATGACCTGAGCAAGTGTCATAGACGCATGCGGGTGCGTCGAGTGACCGTAAAACGCCGCGAATATCATCACCTTGAGACCGCCCCACCAGCACTGCGTGGTGAAGCCCGCAAGCGCGGCGGCCCGGTATTGCAGCATGGTCTTGAAGCGGGCAACGAAGGCCGCCACGTAGGGACGAAGGCTGTTCATCGAATCAGGTCTCGGCCGCGCCATGCAAATGGTAAAAGCGGGCAATCACCTCTTCGATTGCAGGCTGCTCGACGCGGATATCCTCCACGGCATGTTCGGCAGCAATGCGTGCGATGAGAGCCGGTGCGCTGATCACGCGGGGATCGAAGGCAAGTTCTACCGAACGGCCTTCGCGTCGAAGCAACTGCGCACCGGCGATGGACACCTCAGGAGCCTCGCCGGCGAAATCCACCACCAGGCGGCGATCGGCGAGCGCACCGGCACGCAGCGCATCGAACGACTGGTCGGCCAACACTCGGCCGTGTCCTATCACAATCACACGCTGAGCCAACGCCTCGATATCGTGCATATCATGCGTAGTCAGAAGCACCGTGACGCCGCGCTCGCGATTGAGCTTTTTGACGAACTCACGCACCGCCAGCTTCGACGGCGCATCGAGGCCGATGGTCGGCTCATCGAGAAAGAGAATCGGCGGTGCATGCAGCAGCGCCGCCGCAAGCTCGGCGCGCATCCGCTGCCCGAGCGACAGTTGCCGCACAGGTTGATCGAGTATGCGTTCGAGCCGCAGCATGGCGACCAGTTCGTCAAGAGTCCTGATGTACGCTGCAGGTTCGACGCGGTAGATGTCGCGCAGCAGATCGAAGCCGTCGATGACAGGCAGGTCCCACCACAACTGGCTGCGCTGGCCGAACACCGCACCGATGCGCGCGACATGCGCGATGCGATCGTTGTACGGCACACGGCCTTCGACCACGACCTTGCCGGAAGTGGGCCGCAGGATGCCGGAGAGGATCTTGATGGTGGTGGACTTGCCGGCCCCGTTGGGGCCGATAAAGCCGAGCAGTTCGCCGCGCTGCAGGCTGAAACTGACGTCCTTGAGCGCCTCCACCTCGCGCCAGCGACGCCGGACCATGCTGAGCAGGCCCGGTTGCCGTTCTGCGATGCGATAGGTTTTAGCCAGCCCTTCCACCACGATCTGAGACATGCCGCCCTCGCTGGGTCACCGCCGTTGCAGGTTGTGTTCAGCCCAGCCGTACTGGCTGGAAGGGGCAAGATGTTATCAGAAGTTCGGTTGATGACTCCCGGCCGCGGCCGTCTGCGCCAGCGGCTCGCCGAACTGCAAGGCCGCAAGCTGGGCATAAAGCGGTGAGCTTAGAAGGAGTTCGGCATGACGTCCCTGCGCAATGATGCGGCCATGTTCCAGCACGACAATGCGGTCGGCCTGCTGAACGGTCGCGAGCCGGTGCGCAATGACGAGCGTGGTGCGGTTTTGCGCGGCATTGTCGAGCGCCTTCTGCACGAGCCGTTCGCTGGCGGCATCGAGCGCGCTGGTGGCCTCGTCGAGCAACAGGATGGGCGGATTCTTCAGGATCGCGCGAGCAATCGCGATGCGTTGCCGTTGTCCGCCTGAAAGCCGCACGCCGCGTTCACCGAGAAACGTGTCGTAGCCTTGCGGCAGTTCTTCGATAAAGCCCGCCGCCGCGGCCATTTCCGCGGCGCGCTGCACTTGCGCGAGCGTAGCTTCGGGCGCGCCGTAGCGAATGTTGTCGAGCACGCTACCCGAAAAGATCACCGATTCCTGCAGCACCACACCAATCTCGCGGCGCAGTTCATCGAGCGGCACCTGCCCCGTCGGCACACCGTTGATCAGAATCGTGCCGCCCTGTGGGTCGTAAAAGCGCAGCAGCAACTGGAACAAGGTGGTCTTGCCGGCGCCGGAAGGTCCTACCAGCGCAACATGCTCGCCCGCACGCACATGCAGCGAGAGCGCGGAGAGCGCAGCGATGCCAGGACGTGACGGATACGAGAAGCTCACGTTGTCAAAACGGATGCCGTCCCCGCGCGCCGGCAACGTAATAGTGGATTCGGCCTGCACCACCGGCGAGCGTGCGGCCAGCAGTTGCAGCAACCGCTCAGTCGCGCCAGCTGCACGCTGCAGGTCGCCCCACACTTCCGCGATCGCCCCCACGGCGCCAGCGGTGAACACCGCGTAGAGAATGAACTGGGACAATTGGCCGGCGGTCATGCGGCCGGCCAGCACCGCCTGCGCCCCGAGCCACAGCACGAAGACGATCGCGCTAAACACCAGCACGATCACCACGGCGGTCAGCCACGCGCGCGCCCGGATACGCGTGAGCGCAGTTTCAAAGGCCACTTCCACCGCGCCGCCAAACCGCTTCGCCTCGAAAGGCTCCTGCGTATAGGACTGCACAGTCGGCATGGCGTTGAGCACTTCGCCCGCCAGTGCGCTCGTGTTCGCGATCTTGTCCTGGCTGGCACGCGAGAGCCGCCGCACGCGCCGTCCGAAGATGATGATAGGCGCGACCACCACGAGCAGCGTGGCGATGATATAGCCCGACAGCACGGGACTGGTCACCACCAGCATGGCCACGCCGCCGGTTAGCATGAAGAAGTTGCGCAAGCCCATGGAAAGGCTCGTGCCGACCACCGCCTGGATCAACGTGGTGTCAGCCGTAAGCCGCGATAGCACTTCGCCGGTCTGCGTGGTTTCAAAGAACTGCGGGCTCATCCCCAGCACGTGCTCGTAGACTGCGCGCCGCAAGTCGGCCGTGACGCGCTCCCCTAGCCATGACACCAGATAGAAGCGCAGCGCCGTCGCGGCAGCAAGGATCAGCGAAACGAAAAACATCGCGAGGAAATAGCGATCGATGTGCACGCGTTCACCGCTCGCAAAGCCACGGTCAATCAGGTATCGGAACGCCACCGGCAACACCAGCGTCGCACCAGCCGAGGTGATCAGGGCGAGAAACGCGAGTGCCCAGCGTCCGGCATAAGGACGCAGGAAGGGAAACAGGGCAAACAGCGGCGCGATACGCCGTGAAGCCGGGGCGGGGTCTGGCATGAGGATTCCCAAAGGATCGAAGGTCGCCCCGATTGTGCCAGTCCCTGCGGATTTGAAGTTGTTCCCCCGCGAAAAGACTCATACCGCGCGGAAGACGGGTAGCGCCTCGGCAGTGCCCGCTTGCCGTGAACGTCCAGAAGGCTCAAGATCGGGGCGATCCATTCCTGACAAGTCATTCCCATGACAGACCTCCCCGATCCTGATCCCGACACTGATGCTGATCCCGACAAACTGAAAGGACCTGGCGGCATGTCGTTGCGCCAGATCCACGAACAGGTGCAAAAGAGCGTCGAACGCGATCGTGAAGCGCGCGCCGGCCATGATGCTAATACCATGCCGCGCAGCAGATGGCAGCGTTGGGTGCGGTATGTGTGGGGGCGCAGCGGTCGCCGCTAACAAGTCACGCTCAAAAGCGCGCAACCCGTACCCTCATATCGGCGGCGCGGGGAAGTTTGCAAAAACCACGGCCCTGCAACACGCCTCGCGGCGCCCTGCAGGGCCGTGCCTACCGCTAGCTACGAGATCAGAAGCGGTGCTTCAAACCAACCGCAACAACCACCTGCGTGTTATTCGAGGACGGATCCAGACTGTAGACGCTGGCGTCAAACGCTGCATTGCCGTTGCCGCCGCCAACGCGCTGATAGACACCTTCCAGGTAGACATCGGTGCGAGCCGAAAGGAAGTAATCGGCCTGAGCCATCACCTGGTTCCAATGCGGCGTGGCCGACGTGAAGCCCTTCGTCGCGCCGCCGAAGCCGCCCGTCGTGTACGTGTACGCCACGCCCAGGCTAAAGTCCGGCATCACGAAATAGCGGCCGTTGATTTCGAAGTTGTCGAACTTGATATAGCTGCCGCCGATCGCACCCGTAGAAGTGCTGCCGCCTTGCCAGATGCCCGTCACGTTGTCGGTGACGGAATGCGTCCACACCACGCCAACTGAAGATTTGCCGAACTTGTATTGGGCACCCGCGCCGTAGATCTGCTGGCTGCCACCCGTCGTGAGCTGGTCGCCGTCGCCCGTGCTGACTGCACCCGTTGCGTTCGCCAGTGCGGACTGCGCCGTGCGGTTGATCTGCAGGTACGCGGCCGCGACATTGAACGGACCATACGTATAGCTCGTACCCAGGCTGTACGCGCTATTGTTGGAGAAATCACCCGCCTCGCCGGAGAACGCATACATCGCGCCTGCCTTGAAGCCGCCATACGAAGCGCTGCTGAACTTGACCGAGTTGTTCAGACGCAAGTCGTTGTTCAGGTTGTCGTTGTCGTACACGTGCGACGCAAGGTTGCCGCCGAAGCCCGAACCAGTCGCGCTCAAAGGTGCAACGTAGTCGACCATGAAGTCGTACTGACGACCGAGTGAGAGCGTGCCGTACTGTTCCGAACGCAGACCGACCCAGGCTTGCCGGCCGAACAGGTCGCCACCGTTCTTCAGGGCGCCGCTGTCAACGTTGAAACCGTTCTCGAGCCAGAAGACTGCGGCAAGCCCGCCGCCAAGATCTTCCGAGCCGCGCAGACCCCAACGCGACGTGAAGACGTTGCCGCTTTGCATCGACCAGGAGCTAGCCCCCGGCGACGTGGCGCTCGATTCCGACACGCGCGCGTTGTTCTGGTAAACGACGCCGGTATCGATGAGCCCGAAGAGCGTGACGCTGCTTTGCGCGTGTGCCGCTCCAGCCAAAAGCATGGCCGACGCAGCGGCCAGATATCGCATCTTGATCAAAACCTCACCCCATATTCAAGTTCGTGTTTCCCATCTAGCGATCGGCGACCGCCATGAAAACGGGTGGAGTATAGGGTTGGGCCCAATTGCAATGAATGCGCAAATCGTGGAAATCAGCCTTCCTGTTTTTGAGGGCAAAAATTCATAAAACTTTAACGTTCCTGAATTCAATGGCTATTGACGCGGCTACTCAAGGGACGGTACTAAAAGCGCATGCATCGAGAGGAGATATCGTAGGCCCGTGAACCGCGAAGCCGCGCGCTTCATGTCTCAATTTAACTACATCCGGCGCTGTATCATCTCATAAGACGCAACAGCATTAGCGAAAGCTTATCGCTTGAAATTTAAGTGTCGGCTAATTGAAATTTATAAATGAAAGCCATTTATAAAATAAAATTTAATTTCTAAAAAAACTTTCATCTTTCACGGGCGGGGTCGAAGCATCAATGCCGGTATCAATATCGCGATCGAGTACCGCTCGCGCCGTCGTCATATCGAGCGCGCCCTCCCATCGCGCCACCACAATGGTTGCCACACCGTTGCCGATCAGATTGGTAACGGCGCGCGCTTCGTTGAGGAAACGATCAACGCCTAGCAACAGCACCAGGCCGGCCACAGGAACCTTGTGCATGGTCGACAGCGTGGCCGCGAGTGCGACGAAGCCAGCACCCGCGACACCGGCGGAGCCCTTGGAGGTCAGCAGAAGCACGCTCATCACCAACAGCTGATCCCAGATCGTCAGGTGAATGTTCATGGCTTGCGCAATGAAGATAGTCGCCATCGTCAGGTAGATTGCCGTGCCATCCGCATTAAACGTGTAACCCGTCGGCAATACCATTCCAACGACGGGCCGCGAACAACCCAACTTCTCCATTTTAATGAGCATCTGAGGCAGCACCGCTTCGGTCGAAGCCGTACCGAGCGTGATGAGGATTTCGTCCTTGATGTAACGGAGAAACTTCCACAAGGACAGCCCACATAGCCGCATGACGGCGCCTAGCACGACGACCACGAAGACGATCGAAGTCAGGTAAAGGCAGAACATCAGTTGACCGAACGATGCCAGCGTGCCGATCCCGTACTTTCCGATCGTGAACGCCATGCCGCCGAAAGCGCCGATCGGTGCGACGTACATAACGATTCGAACCACGCCGAACATGCCCTGCAGGAACATATCGAGCATGTCGACCAGCGGCGCGGTACGTGGCCCCAGTTTAGCGAGGGCAATCGCGAATAACACTGAAAAGAAAATGATGGGCAGCATGTCCCCGTTCGCGAACGCACCGACGATGCTGTTCGGCACGATACTCATCAAGAAATCGAGCGTACCGTGCTGCTGCGCCGCGTGGGTGTAGCTTGCAATCGACGCGCTATCGATATGCGCCGGGTCGATGTTCATCCCGCTGCCAGGCTTGATGACGTTCACGACGAGCAAACCGATGGCGAGCGCGATGGTGGATGCGACTTCAAAGTAAAGAAGCGCTTTGACGCCGACTCGACCCGCCTCGTGAAGATCGCTCATGCGCGCAATGCCGACCACCACCGAAGCGAAGATGATGGGCGCAAGCGACATTCTGATCAATTTGATGAACAGGTCCCCTAACGGCTTGAGCTGATCGCCGGTCTCAGGATAGAGGTGTCCGACCAGAATGCCGGCGATAATGCCGATCAGGACCTGTACATAGAGCCTGGAAAGATATTTTCCAATCGTTGAAACCAGCATGTCTGTCTCCTGTCGTCCTCTTTGCTTTTATATGGACGCTGCGCCGGCACTTTGAGCCGGCGCGGTTTCGCTGACGGCTTACGCGGAAAGCTTCTTCATCTCCGCAAAGAGATCGGCCTTGCCCTCAAAGCCGATACCCGGCAAATCGGGCATGGTGATATGGCCATTCTCGACCTTCACACCATCCGGGAACCCACCATACGGCTGGAACAGATCCGGATACGACTCGTTGCCGCCAAGCCCAAGGCCAGCCGCGATGTTCAACGACATCTGGTGACCGCCATGCGGAATGCAGCGGCTCGGCGACCAGCCATGCTGACGAAGCATGTCGAGCGTACGAAGGTATTCGACCAGCCCGTAGCTCAACGCGCAGTCGAACTGCAACCAGTCGCGATCCGGGCGCATACCACCATAGCGGATGAGGTTGCGGGCGTCCTGCATCGAAAACAGGTCTTCGCCGGTCGCCATCGGATTGGCGTAATAGTTGCGCAGTGTCGCTTGCAGTTCGAAGTCAAGCGGATCACCCGGTTCCTCGTACCAGAACAGGTCGTACTGCGACAACGCCTTCGCGTACTGGATGGCTGTGTCGAGATCGAAGCGACCGTTAGCGTCGACGGCGAGTTTCTGTCCATCGCCGAGCACGCTCAGAATCGAATCGATGCGGCGCAAGTCTTCATCGAGCGAAGCGCCGCCAATCTTCTTCTTCACAACCGTGTAGCCGCGGTCGATGTAGCTGCGCATCTCGTCCTTCAGCTTCCCGTGATCCTGGCCCGGGTAGTAGTAACCGCCGGCCGCGTAGACGAAAATCTTGCGGTCGGGCTGACCATTGCCGTAGCGGTCGGCCAGTAGCTGAAACAGCGGCTTGCCTTCGATCTTCGCAACCGCATCCCAGATCGCCATATCGATCGTGCCGATCGCGACCGAACGCTCGCCATGGCCGCCCGGCTTTTCGTTCGTGAACATGGTGGCCCAGATCTTGTGCGGATCGAGGTTATCGCCGGCCTCGTTGACGAGCGTCGCCGGATCCGCTTCGAGGATGCGCGGAATGAAGCGCTCCCGCATCAGCTTGCCCTGGCCGTAGCGGCCGTTCGAGTTGAATCCATAGCCGATCACCGGCTTGCCATCCCGGATGACATCCGTCACCACGGCGACGAGACTCAGCGTCATCTTGCTGAAGTCGATGTAGGCATTGCGGATGGGGGAACTGATCGGAACAGTCTTTTCGCGGATTTCAACGATTCGCATGGCGGTGTCTCCTGGACTTTGGGCAAGGATTGCGTGCATCTGCTGGCACGCATCCGGCTGCAACGGAACCTAGCTTATCCGCGAACGGTGGCGTTAGAATTCGCTCAGATTCATTTCATTTTTTACTTTGGGTGAATAACGGAAGTGAGCACTGATCCGGCGTCCGACTTCGAATTCTTCATCCTCCTCGCCAAGCTGAAAAGCCTGTCGGGAGCCGCGCGGGCGCTCGATCTCACCCCGCCGGCCGCCACCAAGCGCCTCGGGCTGATGGAGCAACGACTCGGGGCGCGGCTCGTCAACCGGACAACCCGAAGTGTCAGCCTGACACCGGAAGGCGAGACCTACCTGCGCTATGCCACGCAGATCGTGGGGCAAGTCCGCCAGATGGAAGACGAGATCTCCGGCGCCCGCACCGATCCGCAAGGTCTGCTACGCGTGAATGCGACGCTCGGTTTTGGGCGTACCACCATCGCACCGCTGGTATCCGAATTCGCCAAGCGTTTCCCCCATGTGGAGATCCAGTTTGAAGTAACCGACCGGCCCATCGATCTGGTGGAGGAAGCGTTCGATATGGCGATCCGTTTTGGCACACTTCCCGACAGTCGGCTCAGCGCCCGGCGCATCATGAGCAATCGTCGTTTTCTTTGCGCCTCGCCGAAATACCTCGAGCGCTTCGGGACACCCGAGCGCGTGGAGGACCTTGTCCGGCACCGTTGCATCATTCATCGCCAGAACGACGACGCCTATGGCGTATGGCGTTATATGCAGGGAGATCACACCGAGGCGCTGAAGGTCAAAGGCGCGCTTTCAAGCAACGATGGCGATATCGTGCTGCGGTGGGCGCTCGATGGACACGGGATACTGATTCGCTCCGAATGGGATCTGGCCAAGTACGTGCAAAGCGGGCGACTCAAGCTGGTCTTGCCGAATATCGTCCTGCCGTCAGCCGATCTGTTTGTCTACTACCCCAGCCAGCGAAACCAGACCGCGCGCGCCCGGGCCTTCATCGACTTTCTGATCGCCCATTTCCAGGCGCCGTTCACGCCGGTCGATACCGGCGTCGTCAAGGCATCTCGGGGCAAAACAGGGGCCGGCGGCTGATCCTCTTTGCCGGCCACTGCACTGTAAAGACACCCTCGCCGGTGTGATCCAGGCCGCACACGCGGTGGGCGCATCTGCGCCCACCGCGACTTGGCATGTGCTGTGCTTATAGCTCTCTCGCGCCTCAAAAGGGAACCGTTTGCCTGACCGTCCGCGCATAGGCTGCCAAAGCCTGCTGCATATGCGCACGATTGTTGGGCACTCAAGCACAAAGCTGGGCTATCGAGCCAAGCCACCTTCAATAAAAGCACCTTATGTATAAAAACAAACTGCTGCGGATTCTTGTTTGCGCCGGTCTTGCATGCCTCATTCAAACGGGCGCCTATGCAACGCCCTCTCCTTCTACGCCGCGGCCCGTCAAGGTACTCATCATTTCGATGTTCGGACCAGAAGGCAAAACATGGCTCGATCATCTCGGGCAAACCCAGGCCATTACCGTAGCGGGTTTATCGCCGGATTATCCGGCTGTTCATTGCAACCGCGATGACGTGTGCGTCATCACGACCGGCATGGGCCATGCGAATGCCGCCGCCTCAATGGCTGCACTGGTGTATTCGCGCAAGTTCGATCTGCGCAAGACCTATTTCCTGATCTCGGGCATTGCGGGCATCGATCCGGCGCAAGGCACGCTCGGTTCGGCAGCATGGGCTCGCTATCTCGTGGACTTCGGCATTCAGTGGGAACTCGATGCGCGCGAGATTCCCGGCAACTGGAAGTCCGGCTATCTCGGGATCAACACCCACAGCGAAACCGAAAAGCCGCCGCTGGATTACCACACAGAAGTCTTTCAGTTGAATGAAGCACTGCTACAAAAAGCCTACGCGCTGTCACGCAACGTCACGCTCACCGATAGTCCGGCCGCTCAGACCTACCGCGCGAAATACGCAAGCGCACCGGCCAATCAACCGCCCGCGGTTATCCAGTGCGACACGCTCGCAAGCGACACATGGTTCTCCGGCGAGGCCTTGGGACAACGCGCGCGCGACTGGACCAAACTGCTGACCGACGGCAAGGGCACCTACTGCACCACCCAACAGGAAGACAACGCCACGTTCGAGGTCATCAAACGCGCCGCAGCCGCAGGTCTGGCCGACACGAACCGCGTGGCGGCCCTGCGCGCGGGGTCGGACTTCGATCGCCCGCCACCGGGCGTATCGAACGCGGACAACCTGCTGGACTACCAGCAGCAAGGCGGCTTCGTGCCTGCGGTAGACAACCTCTACCTGGCGGGTTCGCCGCTGGTCAACGCCATCGTCAGGAACTGGGCGCAGTGGAAAAACGGCGTCCCTGTTAACTAGATCTGGCGCCGCCGCGCTGCAAGTGTTTCGCGTATCACCCGTCTCGAAGTGCTTCATCCGTATGGTCTGCAGCCATGTACGCCATGGCTGCGCGTTCCCGATTGCCTATTTGCAGCCCAACCCACCGACGGGCAATAGGTAGGCATTCGTTTCTTTCAGGTTCAGGCATCAATCCGTATTTTAGTAATCCTACTTAATTTAAATGTAATCGATCTGCATGCAAGTGGTGGGGGTTTCTGCTGTGCCGAAGTACCAGGGCGGGCGAATTGAAAAATTCCGCACCGCCTAATGTCGAAAAAAAATGCCCGGGCGCAACACGTTAGTCGCGCAACGGGTTTGGCTTACTGACAAGAGTGAAGGGAAATCATGAAACAAAGGACTTTGGCATCGGCCATCAGAAAGATACTTTGGGCTGAGATAGCGTTGTCAGCCGCATTCGGCCCATCCGCATTCGCCCAGAGCCAAGCGGCGACGGCAGATACTTCGACGCCGGCGGCGCCCGCCGCCGCAGCAAGCTCGGCAACGGCCGCGGCACCGGCTGCCGCCGCAACGACGCAGAACGGCGCCACGTCCGCGACAACCGGAAAAACCACCCAGCTGAAGCGCTTCGAGGTGACGGGTTCGCTGATTCGCAGTGCCGACAAGGTTGGCTTCAACCAGGTCCAGACCGTCACAGCAAAGGATATCCAGGACAGCGGCGCCAACAGCGTCTCCGACTTTCTGCGCAGCACCACCGCTAACTCGGCCGATAGCTGGAGCGAAGCCGAATCCAACAACTTTGCGGCAGGCGCATCGGGTATGGCGTTGCGCGGCCTGAGCGAAAAATACACACTGGTGTTGATCGACGGACAGCGGGTCGCGCCGTTCGCGTTCTTTTCGAACGGCGTGGATACGTTCTTCGACCTGAACACGCTGCCGCTCAGTGCGATCGATCGCATCGAAATCGTCAAGACCGGCGCCGTCTCGCAGTATGGTTCGGATGCGATCGCAGGCGTGGTCAACATCATCACCAAGCACAATTTCCAGGGCCTGCAGTTGGACAGCAGCTATGGCGGTTCCACCGATGGCCGCGGCGGCAACGGTACGGCGAAGTTCAGTGCGCTCGGTGGGTTCGGCAATCTCACTTCCGACGGCTACAACGTCACGGCATCTGCGAGCTTCTTCAGGGACAACGGCTCCACGCTGGCCGATCGCGATTCGACCTCGGCTATGGACTTCACGAACCAGCCTGGCGGCATGTCGATGCTCGCGCCTTCATACTGGACCAATCCAACGACGGGCAATGCGCAGGCGCTGAGCTCGTGCCCGTACGGCAGTTCGGTTAAACCGGCTAGCACGAACTTCACGTCCGTCTTCTACGGCCAGACCACCGGTACGGTTTGCGGACTCAACACCGGCAACGGCTTCTCCATCGAGCCGTGGAGCCAGCGTCTGAGCGCGAAGGTGGATGCGCAGTTCAAGATCAACGACACGACCACGGCATTTGTGGATCTGTGGGAGAGCAACAACACGAGCGTCCAGGGCGGCGGCGTGTGGAACAACACCGTCGGCGGGACCAATTCGTCGCTGGTGTACAACCCTACGACGAAGCAGTTCTCGCTGTTCAACAACACCGTGCCGGCGAGCAACCCATATAACCCGTTCGGGGTGGCGACGCCGCTCGTCTACTCGTTCCCTGACGCCGTAGCGGAAACGACAGACGCTAATTACTGGCGCGCGGCCACGGGCGTCAAGGGTACGCTCACGCTGCCGAACGGTGACTGGGACTGGGCGACCACGTACACGCACTCGCAAAGCGACGTGTCCAATACATACTCGAACCAGTTGAACGTCAGCGTTCTGAACAACATCTACCAGAACGGCACCTACGACTTCGCGAATCCGTCTGCGACACCGAACGCGCTGAACGGCCTGTACATGGACGCGAACAATATCGCCGTCTCGAAGCTCGATACTCTTGATGCGACGATTTCCACCCCGACGCTGTTTCACTTGCCGACCGGCGACGTGGGCCTGGGTCTCGGCGCCGAGTTCTTCCACCAGAGCGAATCCCTGAGTCAAGGTGCAGCGTATGCGGAAGGTCTGGTCCTCACGCCGGACGAGGAAGAGGTGCAAGGCCAGCGCAACGTCGCAGCGGTGTACTACCAGTTCGACATTCCGATCGTGAAGACACTGACGTTTAGCCAGTCGGGCCGCTACGACCACTACAGCGATGTCGGCGGCGCGTTCTCGCCGCGTTTCGCCTTGCGCTGGCAACCGGTCAAGGCATTGACTGCCTATGCGTCTTACGATCGCGGTTTCCGTGCGCCCACGTTTGTCGAGGACAGCACCTCACAGAACATGGCGCTTGTGATCAATCAGTCGGGCTCCGTCACATCGCTCACTTCCGGCAATCCGGACCTGCAACCGGAACGCACGAAGAACTACAACATTGGCTTCGAGCTGTCGCCGACCCGCACGACCGACGTCGGGCTCGACTGGTACCGCATTCACATCAGCAACGTGATCGGCATCGACCAGCCGTCGTCGACCGTCTATTACCCCGGTTCGACCACGCCCGAATACGAGACCTTCCAGTATGAGAACCTCGGGAATCTCGATACGAGCGGTTTCGAAACCACCTTCCGCCAGTCGTTGCCGACCTCGATCGGCACGTTCACGCTGTCGGGCGACTGGGCTTATGTGGATACGTTCAAGTTCCAGCTAGGCGGTCAGACGGTGAATGCGGCTGGCAACAACCTCGCGCTCAACGAGCCGTTCGGCGGCAGCTTCCCGCGCTGGAAGGGCAACACCACCTTGAGCTGGGCGTATCACCAGTGGAATACGGCGCTGTCGTGGCAGTACACGGGACCGTACACGCAGACCTTCACCTATATCCCGACGCCGACGCCGCAAAACGGCAGCGTGGGGTCCTATAGCCAGTTCAATCTGATGGTGACCTACACGGGCTTCAAGCACTGGACGATCTACGGCGGCATCGACAACATCTTCAACCGCGTGCCGCCGTTCGATGCGGTATGGGCGGATGGTCCGCTGTGGCAGCAGGGCTATGACACGTCGCTGTACACGTATGTCGGCCGCTTCGCGCAGATTGGGGCGACGTTCAAGTTCTGACGCTCGTGGGTCGCGAGCGGTTGTTATTACGTGGTTGAGGAAGTGGGGCGAGCGCTCCTGCCTGCCGTCAAGCAACGCAGGCAGGGGCGGTCAGTCGTGTCTTCAGTGCCCCAAACCGCTGGCTGCGATCTGCTGCTCCACGTACTGGGCGAAGAGCGCGTGCAAATGGGTCGTCGGATGAAGGTCGTCGGCGAACATGTAGGTCTGGTCTGCGTTGGCGCTCACGTAGGTTGCGGGCGAGCATAGCAAGGACGTGTCATCGGGCGTTTTCGAGGCGTCGCAGGCCTGTGCGGTGTTCGACACGGCGAAGCCATTGGCCTGGAAATTCGCAATGATCCCGTTCAACCATGTGTAGGCATCAATCTGGATCACCTTGCTTTGCAGGCCGGCGGTTTGCAACGCGCCGGTCAGGGTACTGTTGAAGAGTTCCGATTCCTGCGTCAAGTTGGCTCCGCCGTCGGACGACGCGAGGCCGTCAGGCGATAGACCGATGTTCGGCAGATTGACCACCACGACATGCGTGGCGCCATTCTGGACGATCAGCCCAATCTGTTGGGCGAGTGTGTTGGCGGCAGTCTGGACGATCGAAGCAGCGGCGGGCAGCGCTCCCGCGCGAAGCACATCGTTCGCGCCGGCCCACACGAGCACCAGCTGATTGGCGTTAAAGCTCTTGTACGTACTCAGGTAGCTCGAAACCTGCTGATTGACGGGCATTTCGATGTCGCCAATCACGTCGGTGAGGAAGTTGTATTCGGTCGCGGGCGTTGCCACCGTCGCACCGCCTTCCGCATAGCCCATACCGCCGTTCGGACTCAGTGCATGTGTGAGGCCGATCGTGTACGCGGCGGTGAGTGTGTTGCCGTAATACTGCGCGACGTTCTGCGTCCACACCTGGCCTGGATTGGTCGTAAAACGCCCGCCACCCACCGCGCTTGCGATCGGCGCGTACGTTCCGACGTC
>FSXK01000360.1_pt1 | contig 16518 bp, 16 predicted proteins | sample 1638101 | NCBI WGS metagenome assembly FSXK01 (sample SAMEA3914788, study PRJEB12502) | metagenome | biome: forest; material: soil | place: Canada | collected 2011-07-03 | depth 0.1 m | reverse complement strand
CTCGATGACGACCTGGAACTGGACGACTACGCGGTCAACTTCCGTCGGATGTTTGGCAACGCTCGGATGGACGCGGTAATGGGGGCAGTGGACGGCAGCGTGCGCTTCTTCGGGCTCACGCCAACGAGTATGAAACTGGAGGGTCTCGATAGGCACCGCCGCCTGATCGACAGCTACAAAAAATTGCATAAGGCGCGGGCCAATGTGGCGGCTACGGCCAGTTAGGGTTACGAGTCATGGCTGGATGCGATGATGCCGTTTTTTCTTCGCGCATTTGGGCAACCACCCCAAGCCATACAGCGAACATCGGCGGGAGTGGCGCCAGCGCTGTGAGGGATCGTCCGACCGCTAAGTCTGCGACGTCAATTGCATCTACCGACCAAGAAGAACGACCGCGTCACGCATTGGTTGCAGCGAGATTCTAATCACGCCACTAAGTGGCGTATTCATTTCCAGGATCAGAAAAATCGCCTCAGAAGTCGACAACGCGCCCATCACGAGGACTGCAATGATCGTCCCATTGCGGTGGGTAAAGAGGCCAAACGTGCCGAAGATCATGGCCAGCCACGACACCAGAACGACCAGCAGGGGCGAGGGGATTGCACCCTTCGCCCCTAGCAGTTCCAGCCAGCGCGCCGCGGACAGGTCATTGATAATCTGGATTGCATGCGCCTGGCTCTGATGCTGTTCCTCAGTGCGCGGCGAAAGGGCTTTCAGCTTACGCTGCAGGTCTTCGACCCGGTTGGCCCCCTCTGAGCTGCTGAGTTCTGCAAACTGCGAGGGGTCACCGGACGCCAGTATCTGCAACGTGGTGGTGTAGTCACGTTTAAGCAACGCACGTATCTCCTGCGTTTCCGGCCCATATTCGGAGAGTTCGCGATCGAGGCTAACCATGCTTGCGGCATTGCGGACGATATCCGCGTTTGCCGTATCCAATTGGGTTTTCGCTGACGAGATCAGCAGGCCAAGCACCAACGCGGCCATTGTAGCGATGAGGCCGGTCGCCAGTTTTACGACGCCGATTGATTCTTCGCTAAGGTGGTGTTCCGGCAACACGGTGCGCAAGTACAGCCCAAGCAGCGCGCTGCCGAATACGCACACAAACACAATCAGGGCGATGATGAGGTGGCTCATCCGTCTGTTCTCCGTCCTGGGTCACGAGTGTTGCACCCTTGACTATAACGTTGTCCGTAGCGCTTTCATGAGGCAACGTATTATTTGCTCGTTGTTACGCGATGCCTCCATTAGTTTGCAACTGATGAAGTACCCGCATCGCACCCTGCGCGGATTCGAGAGGAACAAAAATATGATCGTGGTACGCGCCCGCCACCACGTTACAACTGATGCCGGACTGGCTTAGTGCCGTGGCGAATGCTGCGGTCAACCCCACCGCATTGAGGGCTGAATTCACGGTCAACGTAATCCAGGCACATTTGAACAACACATTCAAACCGGCGATTTCCGCGTCCGCCTCACTCGTAATGACCGACAAGCCCTCCGGCTCTCGGATTGACGCAACGATGACCGCTGGGTCAATGACACGACCGTCCTTAACCGAAGCAAACGCAAAGATGCCCGGGTTAAGCACCGGCTCCAGTGTTTTTAATAAAACTGAAAGATCGGAAACTGGGTTCATGTAATCTCCTGCGCACCGCCTCCACTATGGCTATGACCTTTCCCGCCCGACGGCGCTCCCGTCAGCCCCGTGTGGCGCGCACCGCTCGGCGGGAGGGCAGCACGTGCACGAAACCATGGGCAGGCATCAAGGCGAACACCCTCACCAGCAAACCATTGGCGTCCGCCGTCGGAACGACTATAACGAAATCGGCGGAGCGGAAGCGACATGCTGTACGCCCGCAACTCTACCCACTAGGACGAAACTGCCCAAGGAGGCTATAGCGATCAAGACGTGACGAATCCATGCTTTTTCTTTTCGAATCTCGATTAGTCTGAGTATTGGAGGTAATCATGCAGTACGAATATGGCGGCTGGAACATCGATGCGACGCCGGATTTTTCCCTTGGAAAATTCTTTGCCCGCGCGCGACTAACTAGAGCATCGCCTGATAGTGAAGGAGACTCTGAAATGCATGTTGGACGCGATCTGGCATGGTTCGACGGCGAGGATGAAGCGGTCCAGTTTGCGCACCGATGGGCAATTATGTGGATCGATAAAAACTGCGCCGGCAATACAACCACGGACGAGGAACTGCCGACGTCAACCAACGGCCTGCGCGCCGAGACTAATGCCGGATGAAAGGCTGGCCCATCGTTCCCGATGGGCCTTTTTCTATGCGGCGATTGCGCATAGGCTTGGCATGATGGTTGCGCCGTTCAACCTCACCTTTGCTTGCTTCTCGAACGGGAGGAGCTATGTCCTACGAATCGTGCGCGCCGTATCGCGAATACGCTGTCGAGGTCTGCGTCACCGTGTGCAAGAGCCTGTCGTTTCACGGCATGGGGCGCCGATACCGGGTTTCCTGGTCCATTTTCCCGCCCGACAATTTATCTCCGGCGATTGCAAGTTTTCCAGAGCAGGCTGAATTTTTGCATGAAGACGAGGCGTTCCGGTACGGCGAAAATCGAGCGCACACCTTTATCGATTGCGCGATATATCACCGCTCGAAAGATAGCTCTCCCGCCTAACGACCGGGTCATCTTCAGGCAAGTCGCCAAATCGGACATAGCCGGGCCGTTCGTAAATGGACCTTGCCTGAAAATCACATCGGCGCTACGAGGTCACTACTCGATTCGATCCGTGTCGTGGGCACCTTCACGTTCTCTCCGAGACAATCGGCACGGTATTTCAACCTGAGGCGCGCTTCCGCCAACTGGATGTCCGATGGATAGTAGCTTTCGTCTCCAGCCGACGGATCGTAGCCGACCGATTCCAGTTCGCTGAGTTCTTGTATCACCTGGGCATGCGTGACCGGTTTGCTCAACGGCTGGAAAGGATAGTCGTTGCACTCGGCCGGCGTCAGCTTGCTGGCTGCCGACGCCGCGCCGCTTGCCAGCAGCACGCAAAACGCTACTGCGGATTTGCTCCAGAAGGGTTTCATGTTAGTTCCTTGCGCGGTGTTGTGAAGATGCAATGTTGGGCTGCGCGAAGTATCGAACTGCAATGAAACAGATGAATATTTTGTTAGCCGAATCGGCTCCTCTCAATTCAAATTCGAAATATCGATATACGAACTGGTTATTAAGCGACCGGTTTTAGCCGGCGTCCGTGCTCGCCAAGCCCCGTACGACGGGCTTTACGGGCTCCCGGCACGACGTGCGCCGGCCACGCCATCGAGAGGCGCGGCCGTCGGCCGGCAGCAGTCGCAACACGACATTTCGATATACTTGCAGCCCTTCCCTAAACGATTTTTCGCGGCCTTTCGCCCGTGCAGCGACCGCCTGTTTTCACCGGCGTGCCGCCCTTGTGCGACGAGCGCGCCCGTCCCGCTCATCATGTCCGATCTATCCACGTCGTTCGGTGGCGCGCCTCGCCGGCTCGTCAACATCAATCCGAAGCCGCTCGCCGTCGCGCTCGCGTTCGTCATAGTCGGGGCGATCTATCTCGCGCAAACCGTCAGCGCGAAGCAGGCCGCGCTGTACGTCCTCGGCGCGCTGCTCGGCGTCACGCTCTATCACGCCGCGTTCGGCTTCACGTCCGCATGGCGCGTGTTCATCGCCGACGGCCGCGGCGCAGGCCTGCGCGCGCAGATGCTCATGCTCGCGATCGGCGTGCTGCTGTTCTTCCCGGCGCTTTCGGCCGGCACGTTGTTCGGTCATCCAGTGGTCGGCGAAGTGTCGCCCGTCGGTACGTCGGTCGTGGTTGGCGCGTTCATTTTCGGCATTGGCATGCAGCTCGGCGGCGGCTGCGCCTCCGGCACGCTGTACACGGTCGGCGGCGGCAGCACGCGTATGGTGGTCACGCTGATTGCGTTCATCGTCGGCTCAGTGGTCGGTACCGCGCACATGCCGTTCTGGGCTGCGCTGCCGCATCTCCAGCCAATCTCGCTCGTGAAGACGCTCGGCGCGGGGCCGGCGATCGCGCTGAACCTCGTGGTGTTCGCGGCGATCGCCGCGGTGACCGTGCTGATCGAAAAGCGCCGCCACGGCCATCTCGTGAGCGATCTCGCACCGAACACGTCGTCGTGGCTGCGTGGACCGTGGCCGCTGCTCGTCGGCGGCGCCGTGCTCGCGGTCCTCAACTTCGTGACGCTTGCGCTGTCGGGCCATCCCTGGGGCATCACGTCGGCGTTCGCGCTGTGGGGCGCCAAGGCGTCTTCCGCGATGGGTATCGACGTCGCGAGCTGGCCTGTGTGGAGCGCCGGCCCGAACGCGGCAGCGCTCGCCGCTCCGATCAGCCACGACGTGAAGTCGGTGATGGATATCGGCATCGTGATCGGCGCGATGATTGCCGCTTCGCTTGCCGGCCGCTACGCGCCGGTGTGGCGCCTGCCGCTGCGCTCGCTGGTCGCGGCAGTCGTCGGCGGACTGCTTCTCGGCTACGGCGCACGCCTCGCGTACGGCTGCAATATCGGCGCGTACTTCAGCGGCATCGTGTCGGGCAGCCTGCACGGCTGGCTGTGGCTCGTCTCCGCATTTTTCGGTAACGTCGTCGGTACGAAGCTGCGACCGGCGTTCGGGCTCGCGGTCGAGCGCGTGAAACAGACGGGTTGTTGATCGGACCGGCTTCCGCTTCACGCATTGGCGACTCTGCGGACATCGACGGCTGAAGGCCGGATTCAGTCTTCTTCGCGCCTTTCCTTGAACAGAGCCGCCGCGCAAAAGCTCACCGCGCATGACGGCGCGATGTACCAGACCGCGGACATCGGGTCGGCCGTCCATTTGACCAATCCTGTGACGACGAACTGAGCGGTGCCTCCAAAGAGCGCTACGCCCAGCGCATAGGAAATGGCGACGCCGCTCGCGCGCACCCGCGGCGGAAGCGCCTCCAGTACCAGCAGCGTATTGGCGCTCGCGCCCAGCGCGATCAAGGCGGTAATCAACCCTACGCCCAGCAGGATTGGCCAGGCGCCGTGCATGTGGGTCATCAGCGAGAAAACCGGGTAGACGAGCAGGGCGGTCAGGCCCGATGTTGCGAGCACCAGTGGCCTGCGGCGCGGCAGCCGGTCGGTAAGCAGTCCTGAGAGCGGCGAAATTACGACCAGCAACAGCGCCGACAGCGCGGATGAACTGAATCCGACGATCGCCGGCAGATGCAAAATGCGCGTGAGATAGCTGGGCATGTAGTAGACGATTGCGTAAACGGGCACGGTTCGCCACAGCATCATCAGGGTCGCAAGTGCGGTCGTCCTGCCGTGCTCGCGGCACAGTTCGGCGAGCGTGCCTTGCGCCTGATCGCGGGCGCGATGCACAACAGCGGGCGTTTGCAGGCGTCGGCGGAAGTACATGCCGGCGGGCACAATCAGCAGTCCGATCAGGAACGGTATCCGCCATCCCCAGGCAGCCAGCGCAGCCGGCGGCATGGTGTGCGTGAGCAGCATGCCCAGCGAGGCGCCCAGCAACGCCGCGCCACCCTGGCCGCATAGCTGCCAGCCCACCATGTAGCCGCGGCGCGAAGCGGGCGCCAATTCCATCGTCAAGGTCGTGGCGACGCCGACGTCGCCACCTGCAGCGAACCCTTGCAGCAAGCGGCCCGCGACCAGAATGACCGGGGCGGCAACACCGATCGTCGCAAAGGGCGGGCAAAGGGCGATGGCAGCCGTCCCCAGCGAGGTGAGCCAGATGGTTGCGTTGAACGCCGCGCGTCGTCCACCGCGATCCGCGTACGCTCCGATCAGCGCCGCGCCAAGAGGACGCATGAAAAACCCGACGCCGAACGTACCGACCGCAAGCAGTAATGACGTCATCGGATTCTTCGAAGGAAAAAACTGATCTCCGATCATCGCCGCGAAGAAACCGAGCACGGTGAAATCGAATAGTTCAAGTCCGCTGACGAGCGACGTCGCGAAGACAACTTTTGCAAGTCCGCGGCGAGATTGATCGTCTGCGACCAGCTGGTCGCGTGCCGCGGCGGGGGACGTGTGCATTTTTTATACCCTGACCGGTACGCCTGTAAAGCGATGGAACATACCACGAAGCGATTTTTTTCATCGCAAGCGGGTGTGCCTGCTGTTTCAGGTTCCCGTGGGCATGCTCACCACGCAAGCCGATACGCTCAATGCGGATCTGCTGGCGTTCATCGATTCCTAAACCGTCCGGCAGCCCGCTGATTACCAGCCATATTTGAGTTCTACACCCATGTAATCGGCATTGCTGCCGCCCACGCTCCGGACGGAATTGCCGACCTGGAAATGGACGGCTTCCACGGAGCCGATCAGGTTGTCTGCGATCGTCCATTCTGCTCGTAGCTGCGCGTACGCGCCCGTCCACCGGGTACCGTGCCCCGCGGTACCCGGCACGACGACGCTGCCTTGCTGGTACACGGCGTCGCCTGTCGTCTCTCGCCACTGGAACCCGATTGCGGCCAGCAGCGCGAGCCGGCTCGACGGTTTCAGCGTGATCGATGGCTTGATGTGGATGATGTTGGCGTAGCCGGTATAACTCGCCAGCGTGAAGTAGTAACCATTCGGAAAGAGCGGATTAAACGTTTCCACCCGGCCGTCGTTGGTATGCCGGTCACCAGATGCCGCGTCGATCTGGATGCCGAAGCGCGGTGTCCACGGCGCGGCCAGCGTGTAGCCTGCAAGTGAGCCAACCGCCCATGCGAAGATCGGCTTCGTGCCCACATGACCGCTCTGGAACATCGATTCGACGTCCCAGTCGGCGTGCCCGGTTTTTCCGGTGTATCGCAGGTCGAACACATCCCGATGCTCATCGCCGGTTGCATCGAGGAACCGCGCATTGCTCCGGTTGTACCGCGAGTAGTATCCGGAGAGATCGCCCGGCCCGGCATCCTGACGCTCGAAGCGCACGCCGCTGAACGTGAGGTGCCGGTTCGACACATCGTCGAACGCCGAGACGTCGCGGTACTGCACCGGTTGCGTGGCGTAGCCGATGAAGCGCCACTTGTCATGCTCATAGTCAGCCCAGACGCCATCGTAGGCTTGCCGTACGTTTGGGCCGTCGCGAACGGAAATGAACCGCTGCAAGTCGAACGCCATCTCCTGGCGACCGATGCGAAGCTTCACGGTTCCACCATCCAGCGGACTGACCCAGGCGACGAACGCCTGCTCCAGGTCGAGTGGATTCTTGTCAACAGGTGATACGGCATCCTTACCGAATGCGCGCGCGTCTTCGAGCTGCACAAAAAACTGCCAGTGTGGCGCGAGGTGGGCGTCGGCGCTCACCTCCGCGCGCTGGATCACATAGGTGTTGGCGCGTCCCGGGCCGATGCCGAAAAGCGGCGCATCGTTGAACTCCATGCGCTCGCGCAGGTTCGCGCCAAGAGAGAGCCACGAATCCGGATCGCCGCCGAGCGGCATATATTTGAGGTCGTCCAACGGCTTTGCGGGCACGCACGGATTCGCCAGCACCGACCAGTCTTCCTGCCACCGGTTGAACATCACTTGCGGTCGCTTGGCCGAGCACACTGGCGCGGCCGTACCCATCGACGCCGATGTGCCGGTGTCCGCACGCGCCCCGGCGCTCAGGGCGAGAGCCGCTCCCGCAGCCGTGACGTACAGCGCACAGCGATGCCTGCGCCCCATTTGTCTTGTCGCAGTCCGAATCATTCTCCTGCTTTCGAGCACGCGCGTTTCCCCAATCATCAGCGCGGCTTTGTGGCTGCTGCGCGGTCCGTCAAGCCAGGCTCGTCATGACCAACGGCGGCCAGCCAGACCAGCACCGCAAACGGCAGTAGCAGCGCCCAGAACAAGACAAACCGGTAAGCGAGCGCCCCTGCGATCGCGCCTGCGCCGAAGCACGCTACCGCAAGCAGCGTCTTGCCAAGGCGCGCGCGAGCCGCCGACTTCGCTTCCCCCGTCACCTGGGACGACACGAGTTCGAGTGCGTCGAGCACGGCCTGGGTGACGTTGCCGGTCATGACGGTATTCGGCACGCCCGCGCGCGCGATCAAACGTCCGTGGGCGTTCTGCACGCCCATCGCCGCGGCGCCGATCATCCCGCATACGACAACCGGCACGCTGCTCGCGCTGACCACCGGCGTCACGCCGACTCCAGCCAGACAGAACGCCAGCAGCAGCACGGCCTGGACGCCATACAGCAAAACAGCACCGCGACTCGATCCCCCGGATTGCGTCGCCTTCACGATCACGCTGCTCAGCACGACGCCGACGATGAACGCCGGAAACGCCATCAGCTTCATCACAACGCCTTGGCCGAAGCCGGCCGCCGCGGCGCCGATCAGCACGAAATTGCCGGTTACGTGCGCCGTGAAGAGCCCGAAGAGTGCCACGAAGCTCAGCGTATCCACATAGCCGGCAGCGGCCGCGAGCGCGCTGTCCGCGTATTTCATCGCCTGGATCCGGTGGTCGACGGCATGCCGTTAATCAATGGGCCACCGAATGAATCTCGGCGATATAGCCGCCCGGGAATTGCACGAGCGCCGCCTCGCGCTGGTCGGCCGAGAACGGCTGGACCAGTACCTTCGCGCCCGCGGCTTCGGCCTTTTTCAGCGTGTCGGCGAGGTCCGTCACTTCGTAGCCGGTCATCTCCCGGCCGAACGGCCACGGCAGATGGCCGTCCGTCACCAGCACGGTCATCTTGCCGAAGCCTGACTCGATGCGCACGCGCCGGTACGTGTCGCCCGTCCGGCCGATTTCGACGCCCGGCGCATTGCGCTCATCGGACACGACCTTGCCATGCGAGAACGCGACGAAGTTGTGGATCAGCGAATCGGCGCGCTCCGGCGACACGTAGACGCGGTTCTCCGGCACGGTCTGCAGCGGATCGTAGTTCGGTGCCTGGGTGTGCCAATACAGTTGCATGTGCACGCCGCCCGGCCATTCGATGATCGCGTCGCGGCCGATGGGGTCAGGGAACGTCGCGACCTTCACGTCGGCGCCGTGGGCCTTCGCGGATTTGACCGCAGCGTCCATGTCGGTGACGAGATAGCCCGTACGCTCGTCGCCGAACGGCCAGGGAACAGGCGTCTTGAAGCCGAATACCGAAAGCGTGCCGACCGGCGTGAAGACAAGCTGCGACATGGTCTGGCTCGGCGTGGGCGTCACCTGAAACACGCCTTGCTGCGACTTGTGGCCGCCGAAGGTTGCGACGAGGCTGTCTGTGAAGCGGTCGAAGTCCTCGGGCGCGACATAGACGTGCGTTGTATCGTATTGCGGTCCGACGGCAAGGATCGGGCTCGCCGGATGCAGTACAGCATGTTCGGCGCTCTTCAGCGGAGTCGTCGCGGTGGCGGGAAACGACATCGCGACGCTGGCCGAAAGCAGGGCGGTCGCGATCAGGGAACGGATCATTGGCATGGTGTTGGAGTTCCTCTAGTGTTTTTGGTGAGAGCGGGCATGCACGCGCCGGCCATCCAGATCGGAGAGCCGCGCGGCCATGACGAGGGCAGCGATCAGCCCGAGGTGTTCGAAAAAGCTGTTGGTCGCTGAAAAGCGCACGTTGCCCGCCGCGTTCCAGAAGTCGTTGGCGACGAGCATGGCGATGGCCGTCAGGCAGGCCAGCCCGCCCGCGCCCAGCCAGACCAGCCGGTTCGCGATCACGCAGACCGACCCGCCAAGCTCGACGAGGATCGCAAGCGCCGCCCAGAGCCATCCCGGACGAAGCCCGAAATGCTCCTGCTCGGCGACGGCCGCGGGAAAATGCACGAGCTTGGTCACGCCGCCGAGGACGTACGCGGACACCAGCGCCGCGCGCGCCATTGGCAGGAGCCAGCGCCATCCGAGGATCGCGCTCACCCACCCGGGATTGCCTGCCTTGAGGGTGCTCACATCAGACCGCCCAGCACGCGCAGCCGAGCGCGCCCCAGAATGCGCTCAGGTCGGAGGCCGGCGCATTGCCCGACCATGCGCGCGCGTGACTGTGGCCGTGTACCGAGCAGGCGGTGGAGCACCCGCACGCGGCGGCGGCGACCTGTTGCAACGTGGATTCGCCTTCCCCGCGCGAGCCCGCAGCGTCCTTCCACGCCGCGAAGCCGCCGAACCGGCGCACCGGCGACCAGTCGGGCATCGCGGGCGGCGGTGCGCTGTCGTCGAGCGGGCCGAATTCGCCCGCGCCGTACACTACGCGTCCGCCGACGATCGTCAGTTCCGATGTCGTCTGCGCGATCTCGTCCTCTGCGCAGGCGAAGAAGTCGCGGTCGGGCACGATCAGATCGGCGAACTGGCCGACCGCAATCTGGCCTTTCTTGCCTTCCTCGTTGGAGAACCAGGTGACCTTCTCGGTCCACATGCGCAGCGCCGTTTCGCGGTCGAGGCAGTTGCGCCGCGGATAGAGACGCAGACCGGCTACCGTCATGCCGGTCACTAGCCACGCAAGCGAGACCCAGGGGTTGTACGATGCGACTCGTGTCGCGTCGGTGCCGGCTGAGGTCTTCACTCCCTTGTCGAGCAGCTTCGCGACCGGCGGCGTAGCCTCGGCCGCTGCCGCCCCGTAGCGCTCGACGAAGTACTCGCCTTGATAGGCCATGCGGTGCTGCACAGCAACGCCGCCGCCAAGCGCGGCGATGCGGTCCATCGAGTGTTCCGAGATCGTCTCCGCGTGATCGAAAAACCAGTTGATGCCCGCTAGCGGTATATCGCGGTTAACCTTCTCGAAGACATCGAGCGCCCGGCTGATCGTCTCGTCGTAGGTGGCATGCAGGCGCCACGGCCAGCGGTTTTCGGCCAGCACGCGCACCACTTCCTCGAGTTCGCCCTCCATCTGCGGCGGCATGTCCGGGCGCGGCTCACGGAAGTCCTCGAAGTCGGCGGCGGAGTAGACGAGCATTTCTCCCGCACCGTTGTGCCGGAAGTAATCGTCGCCCTGTTTGTATTTCGAGGTCCTGGTCCAGTCGAGGAAGTCCTGCTTCTCCGCCTTCGGCTTCTGCGTGAACAGGTTGTAGGCGAGACGGATAGTCATCTGTCCTTCGGCGGCCAGCTTCTGGACGACCTCGTAGTCGTCCGGGTAGTTCTGAAAGCCGCCGCCTGCGTCGATGACGCCCGTGATGCCGAGCCGGTTCAGCTCGCGCATGAAGTGACGCGTCGAGTTCAGTTGATACTCGAACGGCAGCTTCGGCCCTCTCGCAAGCGTCGCGTAGAGAATCGACGCGTTGGGCTTCGCGAGCAACAACCCGGTCGGGTTGCCCTGGCCATCGCGCATGATCTGGCCGCCCGGCGGCTCGGGCGTGTCCTTCGTATAGCCGACGACGCGCAGCGCGGCCGCATTGAGCAGGGCCCGGTCGTAAAGGTGAAGGATGAAGACTGGCGTATCCGGCGCGACGGCGTTCAACTCGTCGATGGTGGGCAGCCGCCTCTCGACGAACTGTTGCTCGGTGAAGCCACCCACCACACGCACCCACTGCGGCGGTGGCGTGAGCTCGACCTGGCGCCTGAGCATGTTCATCGCGTCGGCGAGTGAGCGCACGCCGTCCCAGCGCAGCTCCATATTGAAGTTCAAGCCGCCACGTACGACGTGCGTGTGGTTGTCGATGAGACCAGGCAGAACCAGTCGGCCCTTCAAATCGATCACGCGAGTCGTCGCACCGGCAAGCGGCACAACTTCGGCATCGTCGCCGACGGCAACGAACTTGCCTTCCCGAATGGCAACGGCCGACGCTATTGGCTTCGCGCGGTCGAGCGTCGTGAAGCGGCCGTTGCGCAGTACGAGATCCGGAACGGGGTGAGAGGTTGTCATGAGCGGTGTTCCTCTGGGTCGGTCGTCTCGCGTCGCGCCTGTTCTGAAGCCTGACGGCCCGGCAACATGCCGAAGACGTGGCTTGTGCAATGGGCGTCGCGCCATGCGGCCGAAAGTGTGGTTCCTGACAGGAGACGCTTCGCAACCGGTATCACCTGCTCACCGCCCAGCATGCCGAGCAAACCGAGCAGTGCGATGAGCGGTGGTGCCGGCGAGCGCACGTTGATCAGGCTATAGATGACACCGACGAGGACGCCGGCTCCCAGAGAGAGCAGATAGAGCTTCATGGGTGTGCTGTCTTCGCTTCGTCGGGTTCGGGTCGGGAACCGGACAGTGGCCCGAGCGTTGCACCGGGCCACCTGCCACGGTTCATATGGCTTGTGCGGCGCGTCCGCGGATCAGTGGGCCTCGCTGCCGCCGAACATCGTCTTCGCGTAGATCAGGCCGAGCCCATAGCCGCCGCCATGCTCGATCGCGGTGGCAACGGTCTGGTTGTAGGTCTCGCCGCGCGCCCAGTCGCGTTGCAACTCGAGCAGATATTGCAGCGAGGTCATCGGACGCGCGCCCGCCTGGATTACCCGCTCCATCGCGCGCTCGTGCGCTTCGTCGGTGACGTCGCCGCACGCGTCAGCGATCACATACACTTCGAAACCCTGGTCGAGCGCGGACAGCGCCGGACCGACAACGCACACGGTCGTCCACAGGCCCCCAATCACAATGCGCGACTTGCCGATGGCGTTCACGCGGTCGGTGATGCGCGAGTCTTCCCAGGTGTTCATCGAAGTGCGGTCGATGAACTCCTCGTCGGGAAACACCGAACGGATCTCGTCGAAGATCGGACCGGAGAACGTCTTCGCGGCAACGGTTGTGACAATCGTCGAAACGGAGAACTCCTTCGCCGCCTTCGCCACCAGCGCGACGTTGTTGCGCAGCACGACCGGGTCGATCGACTTCGTGGCGAAGGCCATCTGCGACTGGTGGTCGATGAGGATCAGCGTGTGGTCGGAAGGGGACAACAGCAACTTTCCGGGTTTGGCTTGAGCTTGGGGCATCATCGTCTCTCGATTGGAAGGAGTGGACACGCGGCGTCTCGCGGCCCGCGACTCGTTGCGTCGAGTCGCGGCAGCACGCTGATACTATTGGAGCGTCGCCAATCAAGAAATAGAATGAATGGAATCGAACCCATTCCAAATCTTTCATGAACACTCTCCCTGACCTTGAAGCGTGGGCAATTTTTGCCCGCGTCGCCGACGCAGGTTCGTTTGCGAAAGCCGCGGAAGCACTCGGTATGTCGCAACCGACCGTATCGAAAGCCATTGGCCGGCTGGAACAGCGGCTGGGCACGGCGCTGCTTTACCGGACTTCGCGCCGGCTTTCGCTCACGCCCACGGGCGAGATGGCGCGCGAGCGCGCGATCCGCATCCTGAACGATGGCGAAGCCGTAGAAGCCGAGGCTTCCGCCCAGGCGCTCACGCCGCACGGCATGGTGCGCGTTACCGCGCCCATGTCGTTCGGGCTCAAATATCTGGCTCCGCTGGTCCCCGCATTCCTCGACCGCTACCCGGACGTCGGCGTTGACCTGTCGCTCAGCGATCATCTGGTGGATGTGGTGGCCAGCGGGCTCGACGTGGCCATTCGCATCGCAGAACTGGAGGATTCCTCACTACGCGCGCGCCGGTTGTGCGCGGTGCGCCGGCCGCTGGTCGCGTCGCCCGCTTATCTCGACAAGCACGGGCGCCCTGGTCATCCGCGAGAACTGGAACGGCATGCCTGCCTGATCTACACCAACCTGCCAACCCCGGAACTGTGGCGCTTCCGTCACGCGTCAGGGGAAGAGTGCGCGGTGCCAGTAAGCGGCAGGATCAGGAGCAACAACGCGGACGTGATTGGTCCCGCGCTTCTCGCCGGGCGAGGCCTCGCACTGCAGCCCGAGTTCATCGTCTGGGATGCTCTGAAACGCGGCGAACTGGAAGAGGTGCTGCCTGAATGGCGTATAGCGGAAATTAACGTGAACCTCGTGACGCCACCGGGTGTTCTGCGGCCGGCACGCGTGACGGCGTTGCTGGACTATTTGGCCGAATGCCTGGCGGCCGCGCCGTGGGCGGTGATCGACGCGTGACACCACGGTCACCGGCGGAGCGGGGCACCATGATATGGACAACGTAGTTTCTGAGAAGCGGCCGTCGCGCTCGTGGCGATAACACCCGTTATCACAGCGCGGTTCGTCAATGCGTCGACTAGTTTTCTTTTGTCCGAGGTGGAAATGTGGCTGACGCTTCCGCTTGCCCGGGAACTGGCGTTGCCGGAATTGTCCCGCGAACTGGATAACCTGCAACGGAACTGAATTGAGGTAGACGGTGAGCGCCTATTTTGCATCGCATGCGCGACATGCACTTCGTGATGACGTAGCTGGTGGCTCTGGGCGCGCTGTGTTCGTCGCCGAGCCTCAATGAGGTCACGCCGGAACTCGCTGACGCAGTAACCCCGGAGGATATGCGGGCCGGGAACCAGCGCCATGCAGGCATATCAAGCCTGCATGGCGTGGTTTTCTGATTGCCTTGAACAAACTCGGTGCAGCAGGTCAAATGAGCTTAATTGCGGTGGAACAGCGAGGCGAGCTTGGCGAAATGGTGGCCGGATTCCGACGCCTGGTCATTCGCGCCGCCGTAGGCGCTGTTGCCATCAGCCGCAGCGCGTTCGGCCGCGACGGTTTGCGCGCTTTCGCCACGCTGGGAAGCAGGTGCGCCGACGGCCGGATGATAAAACGGTGCCGGACCATAGCCGCTTGCGAAAGCAGGGGCAGCGAGCGTAGCGGAGACAGCAACCAACAGCGCGGCAACGATCTTGCTCTTCATGATGAACTCCAAAAAAGTATCGACTTCGGTTCAGGATGACATCGCGACAGTGGTGAGGTGGTGTGTCTGCAACGTCGATGGAACCAGTCTATAGACTCGCTTTGAAAAGATCAGCATGGGTTGGCCGACATGACTGTTTCGGATTCTCGTCTAATTCTGGCATGCCTGTCTGGGGGGAACGCGGAGTGGAGGATAGAACAACGAGCGGCCATACCGGCCCGCTCATTGCTGCATGTGGCGGCGTCATGGCCCGTAGGATGGGGCCCCGATCATCAACGACTCAACGTCAGCCTCCGAGCGCTGGATCTGATGCGCTGTCACGTCCGGTTTCCACGTGACCGGCAATGCGCCACAGGGCATTTGTGTCGGCGTTGACTGTCACTGTCAGGTCGTACCACCCGAACGAATTTCGAAGATCAATCATCAGAACGCTGACATCACCACCGCGCACGCTGAGTTCGCCGGTCATCGGCGAGTTGTAGGCACTGTCAAGCTTGAAAACGGATCGCTCTTTACCTGGGTTCGTCAGACGCAGCTGCAGATTGCCGTTTGCGACATCGTAGCCATCGGCAATCTGAAACGCTGTTCCTTGATTCCCCGTAGAGTTTGCTTTGCCCACAAAGCGGCGCAGAAAGCCATTGGGTCCGAACACGGAGAAATCGTAGATGCCCCCCGGAGCGAGCATCAAATCGTCTGAAAGGTCCCTACCTGCTTCAATCGTATAACTGCGCGGCAGATCCGTCGCATTGCCTGAATAGACCAGAAGGTTGACACCCGCGCGCCCCGTGTTCGTCATGTGCAAACGGAACGCGTTGCGTTGCCCGTTCACGCCGCCGCGAACGAAAAACTCGTATGGTAGTGCGCGTGCCGGCCGTACACCGGATTCCTGTTTCGGCAGTGACTGGGTGCTCGGCACGACAGGTACGACATCCGGGTGACGGTTCTTGTCTGCCGGAAACGTCGTGGCCGGCAGTTGCGGAAAACCGTCGTTAGGGTTCCTGAAGTTGAAAATCGATGTCAGGTCTCCACATACCGTGCGGCGCCATGCCGTGATGTTCGGTTCCTCCAGGCTGTTGCCTTGCCCGAAACGTTTCTGGATAAACCGGATGATCGATGTGTGGTCGAAGACTTCGGAGCACACGTAGCCACCCTTTGACCATGGCGAGATGGCGATCATCGGTACGCGCGGCCCAAGACCGTAGGGACCGGGTTGATTGTCGCCCGAACCCGCGAAGAACTCGTTCGCCGTGGAGACCGTGGAAAGGCCAGTTGCGGGCGTGGATGACGCATACGGCGGCGGCATGTGATCGAAGAGGCCGTCGTTCTCGTCGTAGGTCAAAAGCAGCACCGTCTTGCTCCATACTTCCGGGTTGGACGTGAGTGCCTGAAGGACCTGGTCGACATACCATGCGCCGTAGTTCGGCGGCCAGTTGCCGTGTTCCGAAAACGCTTCCGGGGCCACGATGTACGAAACCTGAGGCAGCGTATTGTTTTGCACATCGTTTCTGAGTATGTCGAAGTAGGTCCCGCTCACCTCGACCTGCGTACCCGTGCGTGCCCCTTCGAACAACGGACTGCCGGGCTGCGCGTTCTGATACTGCTTGAAGAACAGAAGCGAGGTATCTCCGAAATTGCCGATAAAGGGATTCTGGTCGTCGCCCCAGCCGGTCGACGGATTCAAACCGGAACCCATGTCCTGGTAGACCTTCCACGATATGCCGGCGGCCTGCAGCTTTTCTGGGAATGTACCCCACGAGTAACCGGCCTCGGCGTTATCGATTACAGGGCCGCCACCGGTTCCGTCGTTGCCTACCCAGCCCGTCCACATGTAGTAGCGGTTCGGGTCGGTCGGCGTCATGGCCGCGCAATGATAGGCATCGCAAATCGTAAAT
>FSXK01001280.1_pt1 | contig 16595 bp, 17 predicted proteins | sample 1638101 | NCBI WGS metagenome assembly FSXK01 (sample SAMEA3914788, study PRJEB12502) | metagenome | biome: forest; material: soil | place: Canada | collected 2011-07-03 | depth 0.1 m | reverse complement strand
GATCGCATTTTCCAACGCGCGCCGATCAACTACTTTCGAGAAAACCAGATCCTCCCGCACCATCTCGACGATTCTTCGGCCGGCGAGTTGAGAGCTGCTATAGCGGCGGCCATCGACAGCGGGAATCATGGCGGTGCCGGGCAAACTCAAACCCAGCGCTTCAGCCACGCTACCCATGGTTGAGGCGGTGCCCATAGTGTTGCAGTGGCCGTTACTTCGAGACATCCCATACTCGGCATCCCCGAACGCCTCTTTTGACATTCGTCCGGACCGGTAATCTGCGTGCATGCGGAAAATATCCGTACCTGACCCGACGGTTCGATTGCCCACGCGGCCGTTGATCATCGCACCGCCATGCACTAGGATGGTTGGAAGGTTAACGCTGGCCGCGCCCATCATATAGGCGGGCGCGGTATTGTCGCAGCCGGACAGCAATACCACGCCGTCGAGCGGATTGGCACGCAGCGTCGCTTCGAGCTCCATGCTCATCAAATTGCGAAACAGCATGCCACTTGGACGCATCATCATGTCGCCGATCGACATTGTCGGAAAGACCAGCGGCCAGCCGCCCGCCTCCAGAACGCCCTTGGCGACGAAGTCGGCGAGACCGGTCAAATGCGCGTTGCAGGGCACCAGGTCCGAAGCGGAGTTAGCAATACCGATGACCGGACGTCCCTCGAACATATCCGGCAACGCGCCACGCGCCTTGAGGTGAGTCCGATGCTCAAAGCCGGTGTTATCAAGCCGCGTGAACCAAGCGGCGCTTCTCAATGGGCGCGTTTCTGAGCTCATACCATTCTCCATTGTGTATATGCAGGGGGCAGGCAGATGGGTCTGCCCGGCCATCCACCTGGTAATGAATAGCGTAACCCGATGATGGCCGGCAAATCGGGCACCTGCCGGTACAGCGTGACCGCGACCAGACTGATCAGGACGATGCCGGCACCCGACCAGATCGCGTAGACGATGTCGACCGAAATGCTCCTAAGCGTCAAGGAAAGACCATAGAACGCCACGCCGTAGCCAAGCACGACGATCACGGCAGGCAACAAACGGGAGAACCCCTCCGACGCGCGCAGCGCCGAGGTGGCAATCACTTCGGCGACGATGCCGATGGCAAGGAGCGCATAAGGAGGCGCACGCATGGGTTCAGGCCTTGGGAAGCGCGAGCTTGCTGTAGTCCTGACCGAGGTGCGCACACAGCGCCTCCACGACCAGCTCGTGATCGGCTCGTTGCGGCAAGCCGGACACCGTCACCGAACCGATCACACCGGCGCCTGTGACCGTCAAAGGAAACGCGCCGCCATGCGATGCATATTCGCTGACCGACAAGCCGTGCTTTTCGGCAAGCGTGCTGCCCGCCTGCTGCATACCTAAGCCGACTGCATAGGAACTGCGCCGGAAATGCGCAACCACGTTTCCCTTGCGGCGTGCCCAGTCGACGTTGTCCGGTATCGCACCCGCGAGCAAGCTTAAGAATAGCGGCTGGCCGAAGGTGCGGATGTCGATGGCGAGCGCAAGTCCGCGTGCGTTGGCAAGCTCGTGCAGGTACGCGCCGAGCTGCCACGCACGGTCGGCATCGAAGTGGGGGAACACCAGGGCGTTTTCCTGAGCGACAATCGACTGCAGATCGTGAACGATGTCCATGGGCGGAAGAAGAACGAGAGAGGGACGTGCCGCCGCAACTTACCGGATATCAACGCATATCTTCGGATATGCAACGGAGTAGCGACGCAGATGGCAAGCGGATTCTAGCACTTGGGGTGCCTTTTGTCGACACATTGACGACAATCGTCGCTGGCGAAGGCCACCGAGCTAAGGTAGGCAGTCGTGTTGTAACTATCGCACCGTGGATCTGCCGACAGCGTCCTATCGTGACGGCTATTCCATTTATGCTCCAACCCGACTCAAGATGCGCGCTTCCACGCGATTGACGATACGCGTCAACCCAAAACCAATGACGAAGTAGATCAGGGCGGTCGCCGTAAGCACCTCCACCGGGCGCTCGGTGGAGGTGGCAATGTTCTGCGCAGTAAACATCAATTCAACCAGACCGACCGCGGAAACCAGTGCGCTCTCCTTGAACAGACTCACAGTGTTGGACAGCAGATTGGGGATGGCGCGAATCAACGCCTGGGGCGCGATGACGTAAACCGATTGCACCAACGGCCCGAGACCAAGCGCATTGCAAGCGTCAAACTGGTCCTGGCTAACGCTTTTCAATGCGGATCTAAACGACTCGCTCGTCACCGCGGCCATGTACAGGGTCATCGCGATAACAGAAGATTCGAATGTTCCAAGCTCGAAGCGCAGGATGATCGGAAGGCAAAAGAACACCCAGAACAAGGTGACCAGGACCGGCGTGCCACGCAGAACCTCAACGTATAGCCCCATGACTGCCCGCAGCGGCCGAATGTGGGACTGACGTCCAATCGCGATAAAAAAGCCGAACGCCGTGCCGAGCACCGCGCAAATCACGCTAAGCTCGAGGCTGATCAGAAGGCCTTTCATGAGCGCATCGCGGAATTGCCATAATGGTGAAAAATCGAGGTTATCCATTACAGCCTCATGCGCCGAGAAAGCGTTCACTGCGATGTTCAAGATACGCAGCGAGCCGGCTAAAGGGAATTGCCACGGCAAGATAGAAACAAGCGAGGAAGGTCATCGTTTCGATCGGGCGGTAAGTCTGTGTTGACAAGAGTTTCCCCTGATACATAAGGTCTGCCACGCCAACCAACGCAACCAGCGAGCTCTGCTGAAAGATGCCAATCGCATTGGTGATCAACACCGGTACCGCGTGACGCGTGGCCTGTGGCAGGACGACAAAGATAATGCGAGTCCACGGGCTAAGTCCTAGCGCGACCGATGCATCCAATTGGGCTTGCGGAATCGCCTGAATCGATGCGCGAAACGCTTCCGCGTTGAAAGCGCTCAGGTTCATGCCGAGCGCCAGAAGTCCCATGAAGAGGGGGGTCCAGAAAACATTGAACAGCATCGGCACGCAGAAGAAAAACCAGATCACTTGCACCAGCGTGGGCGTACAACGGAAAAAGTCGATGTATGCGCGTGCGGGGATGCGCAAAAGCTTGAAACGACTGCTGGAAATCAACGCCAGAAGAAACCCAGCCACAAGACCGATCACATTCGCCCACACTGTGAGCTGCAGCGTTACGAGCAGGCCATCGGCTAGCGAGCGCCACGCGCGCAACACGAAAAAGAAGTCGATGTTTTCCATGATTGTAAGAGAGGTCCGATACGGTTAATCAAACTTGGGACCGCACCTTAGTGGCGTCGGCGTCGGCATGCAGCACGTTGTGAATGAAGTCGCGTGCGCGCTGCGTTTTCGGATCGCCGAAGAATTCCTCCGGTGGCGCATCCTCGATAATCGTGCCGCCCGCGCAGAACACGACGCGGCTCGCGATTTTCTTGGCGAACCACATGTCGTGCGTCACGATCATCATCGGCATTCCGGTCTCGGCCAACTCGATGATCATCGAGCTCACTTCACTGACAAGCTCCGGGTCAAGCGCCGAGGTAACTTCGTCAAACAACATCAGCTTGGGCTCGAGCATCAGCGCGCGAGCAATGGCAACCCGCTGCTTCTGCCCGCCCGATAATGCCGGCGGGTGGGATTTCGCTTTTGCATCAAGTCCAAATCGACGCAGTAGTTCCCGTGCCCTGTCTTCGGCTTCGGAGCGGTTCATCGATCGCGATCGAACCGGGGCGAGTGTCAGGTTGCCGAGTACAGTCAGGTGCGGGAACAGCGTGTAGCTCTGGAATACCATCCCGATCTGCTTTTGGATCGCACGATCGATAACAGTCGACTTCGGTGTGTGGGTAATGTAATTCTTGCCATTAATTTTTATCGTCCCCGCATCGATGTCCTCCAGGCCCATCACACAGCGCAGCAGCGTGCTCTTGCCGCCACCGCTCGGTCCGACGACAAGCAGGCGATCGGTTCCGGACATCTCGAGGTTCAGTCCGTCGAGCACCTTGACACTGCCGCGGGCATAACTCTTCCTCAGACCTCGCACGGTGACGAAGGGTTGATTGTTCACGCTCTTCTCCATAGCACGACTGACAGGCTGTTCATGATCAGACTCGGGTGGCCTGAGCAACATGTCCGACCCCTTGGGATAGGTAAAATTCCTGGGTGTTTGGGGTCGAACTGTCGCCCCTCAACGGCTCGTATTACTTGGCGGTATTGCTGGAGGTATGGTCGATATAGACACTACCCAATGCCGCAATATCGCCAACAGCAGCCTTGTTATCTATAAAGATGTCCAGTACTTGAAGGTCAGCTTCGGTGGCATCGCGGCGCAGGCCGAAACCGATTCCTTGCTTGGCGAGCGCCGGCACCGGATGCATATCGCCCCATCGCTTCGGATTGGTCGCGGCAAACGGCGCATTGGTCTCGTCATCGTCAACCAGCACGTCCGCGCGGCGCGAAGACAGCGCAAGGTGCGTGGTGTCCACATCGGACAGGCGCAGGATTCCGGCGTTCTTCACACGCGCAGTCAGCAGTTGATCGGCCGCGGTACCGGTCATCACGCCGATGGTCGTGCCCGCGCGATCGATATCAGCCAGCGACTTGGGCGGCGTCTTGAACTTCGGATTGGCTTTGTCGTACACCCCGGTGATCTCGTAGTTCCACACCGGGCCGCTGTATGCGATCGCCAGCGCACGCTTAGGCGTGCGATTCAGCGCGAGGGCTAGATCCCATCGATTGGACTGCAGCCCGGCGACGATGTTGTCCCAACTCGTCTCGACCATCTGTACCTTGACGCCTAACTCTTGTTCGCCGAATTCGCGGCAAAGGTCAACGAAGATGCCGCTGTATTGTCCAGTCTTTGGATCACGAATCACATACGGTGGCGCGTTCGCTACGCCGCAGCGCAGTACGCCGCTCTTCTGCACGGCCTGCCAGTAGCCACTACTACTCGATTGCGCGTGTGCCACGCCTTGTGCGGCCATCACGAGTGCGGCGCCTAGCGCCATGAGCAATGATTTCCACTTTTTCATGTCGATTCGATCCTCATGTGACGTGAGTCGGTATACGTATTGTCGACTTAATGCCGACAATGTCAATTGTTCAAAACTGTTTCGAGCCAAAAACCAACGGAAAAGCCTTAAGCGCGAATTCGACCACACGATCCCTTCGCGTGCCCCCTTGCGGCTGCCAGTACTACCCTTACCCGCCCGGAGGGGGCCCTTTGTCCTCGTCTGGTTTCCTTTGCCGGTACCATGCCCGGCTCAGTGACCAGCCGCTCCACTTATCCCGCCGTCCGATTTTGCGGCGCCACCTCTCGAGGCCCGCTTTCGTCTATCAGAACGTATGGCGAAAGGCGATGCGAGCCATGAACTGCTTGCTGCTCGACGAGGGACCTGCAGCGTCCACATTCGAGGCAAACTCCAACCCGGTGCCGGCTAGGCTCGGATCGCTCGCAACCTTGATGTAAGCGCCCTGAAAATACACGTCGGTCCGTTTCGACAGGTTACAGTCGGCCATAAAGCCAAACTGACTGTAGTTTGCTGCGGCGCTGCCGCCTGACGCGCCGTCGTATATGGCTCGAGTAAAGGTATACATGCCGCCAACGTAGAATACCGGCGTGAACTGGTACTTGGCGTTCACCTCGAAGTTGTTGAACTTGAGCGACGATGCTGCACCGAGTGTCGGACTCGGGGCCAGATTAGCGTACTCCGTGGCCGTGGGTTGCGACAGGTTCGTGTTCGTGTACACGAAACCCAGCGTCGCGGCAGCGATCGTGTAGCTGATGCCCGCACCAAATACGCGTTGACGGGCGGCGGTCCAGCTGCCGTCAGTGCCGCTCGAGCCGAGATTTGCCACGGCGCCAGCGGAGCCATTATTCGGGTTGTCGACGGTCAGGTATGCGGCGGCAAGGGTCAGTGGACCACCGGTGTATTGTGCGCCTACGCTTTGCGCACGATTGTCCGCGAAGCTTGTCGAGTTACTGAAGGCGTAGGCGCCGCCGAACGTGAATCCGCCGTAGTTGACGCTGGCGTACTTGACAGAGTTGTTGATACGGAACGTGTTGTCCGTGTTGTCATTATCATACGGGTGCGAAAACATCGCACCGCCCCAGCTGCCGTTGATCGTCAGAGGAGCCAAATAGTCAACGAGGGAATCGTATTGACGGCCGAGAGTAAGGGTACCGACCGCGCTGCTGGACAGACCGACGAAAGCCTGACGGCCAAACTCCTGGCCTTCTTCTCCCAGCGTGCCCCTATTGACGTTAAACCCGTTCTCCAACTGGAAGATTGCCGACAACCCGCTACCCAGATCTTCTGTTCCCTTGAGGCCCCAGCGGGAACCATAGCCGTCGCCGCTTGACATTGCGTAGAGGCTATGGCCCCGAACATTATTCGTATAGTCCAGACCTTCATCGATAAGGCCATACAATGTGACGCTGCTTTGTGCACGCGCGACGCTCGTAAATGCGCCCAGAACACTCAATACAAGAAGTAATCGTCTCATACTCATCTCCAAGAAAGCAATTAAAACATCTGGATACCTATCCCAAGGGAAATCATTCAAGACTTCCGCACACTACCGACAGCCGGATGCACACAACCAACCTCTTAGACCGTTAAGCCGAATGTCGAAGGGGCGCGAGCTTTATGGATTAATTTAGGTTAACTAAGAAACGCATACACCGAACGATGTCAAAGCGCGCCTCTTCACTGTCTTACCGCAGCTATTCAATATTGCTTACGTCGTGGCCTTTAGAGAGGGTGCAGGGGCTCCATCATCAATCTCAAAAATAGCCTCGACTTCCACTGCAACATTGCGCGGCAAGGAACTACAACCCACCGCGACACGCGTGTGACAGCCATCGTCGCCAAGCAGCGCCAAAATGAGATCCGATGCACCATTGAGGATCTTCGGGTGCTCGGTGAAGTCGGGTACTGCGTTGACGAAGCCGCCCAGTCGCACGCAGCCTTTAACCCTGTCGAAGTTCCCGCCGACGGCATGATTGACTTGCGCCAGGATGTTGATCGCGCACAGACGTGCCGCCGCCTGTCCTGCTTCGATCGAGATGTCCTGTCCGAGCTTCCCAACAAATTGATCTACCCCGTTCAAGACGGGTACCTGGCCGGCAATAAAAAGCAGATTACCTACGCGCCTGGTCGGCGAAAAGTTGGCACCGGGCTTGGGGCTGGCTGGCAGATCGATGCCGAGTCGACTCAACCTGACCGCGAGACTCTCGCTCATTTATCTGCTCCAGTAGCACCTGGGGTCTGGACGTACGGGGCGCAGCGTTCGATAGCCACGCGCACGGTCTCCTCTGGCGGACGGGTCCACCAGTCGAGTTCCGAGAAAATTTCAAGCTCAAACGGACCACCATATCCAATGTCATCGAGCCAACCCTTGATGCGCGGAATGTCGATGACGCCGTCGCCGACCATCCCGCGATCACGCAGGTTGCGCGTCGGCACGAGCCAGTCGCAGTAGTGAAAACTCAAAATTCGAGCGGGGCCCGCACGACGAATTTCCTGTTCGAACACCGGATCCCACCAGCTGTGATAGACGTCGGCGACGACGCCTGCGCCCTCGCCAAGCTCGTCGCACAGATCATTTGCGACGCGTAGCGAGTTCAGCAGGCTGCGATCGCCCGCATACATTGGATGCAGCGGTTCCAAGCCCAACTTGACTCCCGTGTGCCGGGCGTGCGGAAGAAGTTCCAACAAGGCATCGCGAACGCGCTCGCGCTGGCCCTGAATGTCCTTGCTGTCTGGCGGAAGACCACCGACGACCATCATCAGGCACCCGGCGCCGATCTCCGCAGCCGCGTCGAGCAAGCGACGGTTGATATCAATGGCGGTGCTCATATTTCGCGTGACCGATATATTGAGCCATTCGCTGGTGCACAGCGACGGAACCCACATGTCGTGCGCATTCAGCTCGCGTCGCGTCTGCGCGACGCCATAGTCTTCCAGGAAGTTGCGCCACACGGCAATGCCGTGGACTCCCTGGCGCGCATAGCCATCGATGGCCTCAGGCATCGACCATTTTGGCGTGGTGATTTGATTGATCGCAAAACGCGAAAGATCGTAGCTCATATTACTTTCCCGATTCGGTGAGCGATTGGCGTCGCCTTGCTGTCGACGCAGCGTCCATGCGCTCGCCTTCAAATACGACGCCGTGATAGCGCTCCGCGTAGTCGCGCGTGATTTTGCCGTTGGCCAGATCGAGCTCGATCAGTTCGGCCGGGCGCGCATAGGGGTCGCCATTCCCTCCGCCACCCGCTTGTTCATGCCGAATCACGGCACCGCGATGCAGTGTCATGGTGAACTTGCTAGGCAACGCTTCCAGCGAGTCGCCACGATTCAGGAAGGTGCGCGAGGGCGCGCCCGAGTGGCCGCCAAAAAGACCATACGGCGCATGGGTACTGCGGTCGGATCGCACTTGTGCCACGACATCGTCGGCAAGGATCCGATATTCGCGAACCAATCCCAAGCCGCCGCGAAACCTACCCGCGCCACCGGAGTCAGGCGTAAATCCGTACGCTTCCATCACGATCGGGTAGCGGGCCTCAAGCGTTTCGATCGGCATGTTGGACATGTTCTGCGAGGGGTTGGTGACGCCTTCGATACCGTCCTTGCTCCAACGGCCACCCCATGCACCATTGATCATGTCGACCAGGATGAAGGGCTCGCTCGCGGACTTGTCATAACCGCTGAGCGCGATCACCGTATTGCCACCCTCACCGGCCGCCATGACCTTTTTCGGTACGATTTTCGCCAGCGAACCAAACACGCAATCGACCACTCGATAGCCCGTCAGCGCCCGCGCCGCGACCGGTGCCGGCATACGCGGGTTCAAGATCGAACCCGCGGGGGCCGTGATGTCGATGCAACGGTAGACCCCGGCATTGTTCGGCACATCCGCGTCCAGTGCGCATCGCACCGACAGATACGTCGCCGACTTGACGAAGGACAACGTTGAGTTGATTGCGCCGCGTACCTGCGGCGAGGATCCGGCGAAATCGACCGATATTTGCGACCCGGCCACGGTGATGCGGCACTTGATGGGAATCGGCTCGTCAGAGAAGCCATCACCATCGATAAAGTCGGTGAATTCGTAATCGCCGTCGGGCCATGCCGCGATGGCTTGTCGCGTCAAGCGCTCGCCGTAGTCAAGCAACTCATCGAAGTACAGGCGCAGCTCATCCTCGCCGTAGCGCTCGATCAGGCGGATCAGCTCGCGCTCGCCGATGTTGCAAGTGGCAAGCTGCGCGTCGAGGTCGCCGATGACCATATCGGGCAGCCGCACGTTCTTGCGAATGATGTTCAGCAGGGTGTCGTTCGGCTCGCCGCGCCGGTATAGCTTGGTCGGCGGAATGCGCAAGCCTTCCTGGAATATTTCAGTGGAATCCGACGCATTCGATCCCGGCACGCGACCGCCGACATCGCAGTGATGCGCGATAACGACCGAAAACCCCTGCAGCCGTTGCTCAAAAAAGATCGGCTTGAACATGAAGATGTCCGGAAGATGCATCCCACCTTCATAGGGGTCGTTGAGGACAATCACGTCGCCCGGTTCGACCGTGGCCCCGAACTTCTTGATCACGACATCCACGGCGTCGGGCACTGCGCCTAAATGCAGGGCAACTGTTTTCGCTTGCGCAAGAATCCGGCCGGTGGCATCGCACATCGTGACTGAGTAATCGAGGACATCCCGGATGATCGGCGAACGCGCGGTCCGCATCACGGCAAAAGCCATGTCATCTACGATCGTGTCCAAGGCATTTTTGATCACCGCGAAGGTGATCGGATCGGCCTTCTGTTGTGGCATTTTGAACTCCAATTCGAATCAGTCGAGGGATGCAATGATGCTGCCGATCGGGTCCGGGACTGCATGCCATTGAGGCGGGATCACGATCGTCGTGTCGGAACTCTCGAGAATCACTGGACCGACGACTTCGCCAGCAAGCGCTTCGCGCGGCATGATGAGGGTATCGATCCAGCCGTTGGAACGATCGAAATACACGCGCCGGGTTTCACTCCGTGCAGGGATGCTCGTGCTTCGTGTGCCGCGGATGTTGGTGAAATCGAGCGTCTTGGTGGCAACACCGCGCGCCAATAGGCGAACGTTGGCGCACTCGATTGCGTCGCTGGATGCATAGCCGTACGTCGACCTGTACGCCGCAAGGAAGTTGTCACGCAACAATGCGCGGCAGCTTTCGTCAAGCTTCTCGGGGATCGTCACCGGTATCTCGTAATCCTGGCCACGGAAGCGCATATCGAGTTGGAAGATGTGTTTGACCCGGTCGGCCGTGTAGCCCTCTTCCGCGAGCGCGCGCTCCGCATCTGTACGCATTTTCTTTATTTGCTCGGCGAGTACGTCGATATCGAGATGCTCCAGCAAGCACTGCGATGGTCGAACGAAGTAGCGTTCAACTGCACCGGCTAGCATACCCATCGCAGTAAAGACGCCAGGGGCACCAGGAAATACGACGCGCTTCATGCCCAGTGCGCGAGCCAGATCGCAGGCGTGCACCGGACCGGAACCGCCGAACGCAAGCAAAGTAAAGTCACGGGGATCGACGCCACGCTCAATGGTCACCGCTTTGATGGTTCGAGCCATGTTGACGTTGACGACTTCGCGCACACCCAACGCCGCCGCTTCGGTACTGATGCCCAGAGGCTCAGCAAGAATCGATTGAATTGCACGTCTTGCCGCAGGCAAGTCGAGTTCCATCGTCCCTCCGGCGAGGCGCTGAGGCAGAAAGCCAAGCACCGCATTTACGTCCGTTACGGTTGGGCGGGTCCCACCGATGCCGTAGCAAACAGGCCCAGGATCAGCTCCCGCGGACACCGGCCCGACGTTGAGCAGCCCGCCAGCATCGATCCACGCGATCGAGCCTGCGCCGCTGCCAACTTCGGCGACGTCGATCGTCGGTACGCGCATCATGTAGCCGCCCGCCTTGATGAAACGGCTCGGTGTCGAAATGCCGGCGCGGAATTCATACTCGTTGGTTCTGGCTAATTGACCTGAATGAATAAGAGACGCGGATGCGGTTGTGCCGCCCATGTCAAAGACAACGAGATCCCGTTCGTTGCGCGCCTCGCCCAGCCGGCCAGCGCCCACCACACCTGCGGAACGGCCCGACGAAATGAAGAAGACGGGCGTATCCTGCGCGACTCGCGCACTGGACAAGCCGCCGTTGGAATTGCTTACCAACAAGGGCGCATGAACGCCGATCCTTTTAAGGCCTAATTCCAAACGCCGTAGATAAGTGCTGAGTGCCGGCAGAACATACGCGTTGACCACCGTGGTTGAAGTCCGTTCATACTCGCGCTGCTCCGGCAATACCGAAATTGAAGCCGTGACACTAATATCGGGGAAGGCTTGCTGAAACGCAGACAGCGCTGCGGCCTCGTTGGCACCGTTTTTGTAGGAGTTGATAAAACAGATGGCGACAGACTCCACGCCCTCTTCGCGAAAGAAATTCCCTGCTGCAATCACTTGTTCGATAGGGGTTGGACGGAGTACTTCGCCCGATGCCAGAACGCGCTCGTTGACCTCTATCCGGTAACGGCGCTCAACGAGTGGGACGGGCTTGTCCCACGACAGGTCGAACATGGTTGGCGTACGGACCCGTCCTATTTCAAGGACATCGCGAAAGCCCTTCGTTGTGATCAGGCCACATTTCGCGCCGACCTTTTGGAGTAGTGTGTTCGAACCAACTGTCGTGCCATGCAGGACTTCGACCACATCCGAGGTCCGCAGCCGTGCCTGCTCGAGGATCCGCTCAACGCCAGTAAGCACGGCTTCCTCAGGTGCGGCTGGTGTTGAGGAAACCTTGGTGAATGCAATATCACCGTTATCGTCGAGGAGAACGAGATCGGTGAAGGTGCCGCCGATATCGACGCCAATTCGTGCACTTGCCATAGCTTCTTTTCCATTCAGTGCCTTTCACCGTAGTCAGCACGACGGTACCCTTCGACCACGGTTAAATCAGCTGTTGCTTAGGTTTATCAAGTAAGAGAGTGTGCTCAGCAAACCAAGCACAACCAGTAATACGCATTACTTAGCGATGTTGCTGGCGATGAGGTCAAGAGGTGTTGCCCAATACCGCGATGTCGCCATTGGCAGTCTTTTCCTGCTGCACGACCTGACCGCCTTCCAGTCGATTGCGCATGCGCCACACCTTGCATTGCCATGATTAGCGCGGGCACCGAGCACCTCGCGAGTAGCGATTTCCACGTGTTCATTTCTATCCTCAGGTACGTGCGAGTCGATGCGTCAATTGTCGACTCATTGCCGACAATGTCAACACAAAAAAATTGGCGTTGTCCCCGCGGACTACTCTTGAGCCGCACAGCTGCTGGCGTTCAGCCTGATCGTCGGGGTAAACAGCAGTGTTAGCGGAGACAACGAGCGGCTGATAAATTGGTTCTGGAGTTGACCTTGACACGGCCAGTAACGGCATATACATTTGTCGACATTCGGTCGACTAAAAATTGATACGAGAAATCGAGCTACCGCTTTTGATCATGTGAGCTGCGCGCTGGAGGGCGCAGGTTGAGGCGTACGGGCTTGCTCCAGATATGCAGTTCGCCGCGCCATGGTCCGAAGCTGCGGCGCGACACAACTGCGCACAACAAATATCTCTGAAGGTAAGAAAATGAATGAAGGCACGAGCTTGGTTGTGGTAACAGGCGGCGCGAGCGGTATTGGGGAAGCGACAGCTAGACGCTTCGCTGCGAGCGGTTATCGTGTGGTAATCGGAGACATCGACGCCGTGCGCGGCGAAAGCGTTGCGGCCGACCTACGGCGTGCCGGGTCTGACGTGACGTTCTATGAGGTCGATCTCGCAAGCGATGCCACGATAGCGAGCTTCGCGAAAGATGTGCTGTCCCAGCACGGTATCCCTGACACGCTCGTGAACTCCGCTGGCATCCTGCAAAACGCTGTGCGAGTCCTCGATATGGACATTGCTGGGTTCGATCGTCTTTGGGAAGTCAACGTGCGAGGTACCGTTCTCATGTCCCAGGCATTGGGCTCGCAGATGTGCGCTGCCGGCCGAGGCTCAATCATTCAGCTATGCTCATTGACAACCTTCCGTGCGTCGGCTCAGGTGGGATACGCCGTAGGCAAGGCGGGTCTGAAAATGCTGACTGAGATCATGGCGGCCGAGTGGGGGCCGAAGGGGGTGCGCGTCAACGCGGTCGCGCCCGGGTACACGCTGACTCCGGCAATGCAGGCCCGTATCGATAGCGGCGAGCGCAATCCTGACGCGGTGATTCAGAAATCGGCGCTACGTCGCTTCGTGGCACCGTCCGAGGTCGCCGATACCATCTTTTTCTTGTGTTCGCCACAAGCTTCGGCGATCACTGGCGTGACGTTACCGATCGACTGCGGCTGGCTAGTGACCACGGCCTACAGCTCTTACGCGGCACAGCCCGAAGCATAGTCGTATTCGTTGAACGTAGAACCGGCGGCACAAGCAGCACGGGCCAGCGTCGCCTTCACGGGTCGTTTTCACTGCCAGGATTTGCCCGGTCCCAACTGAGCATTTATCGAAAGGGAGATGGCGTGCCGATTATTCGCATCGAGATGTTGCCCGGGCGCACGGAGGACCAAAAGCGCGAGCTGGTTGATGTCTTCACTCGGGAGATGGCGCGTATCGCGAAATGCCCGGAGGCAGATGTGCAGCTCCTGATTTTTGAAATTGATCACCAGAACTGGGCGACCGGTGGTGGCTTTCCAGGCCGGGGTACTCAACTGCAGAAGGACAAGGAGGAAGTGAATGTCACAATTATTTGATCTCAAAGGGCGAACCGCTGTCGTTACCGGTTCCTCGCGTGGAATCGGGTTCGCACTTGCGGAGGGGTTGGCCAAGGCAGGGGCGAAAGTGATTCTCAACGGCACAAGCGCCGATACCGTGGCAGAGGCTGTCGCCAAACTCAAGGCAAAGGATCTCGACGTGCTTGGGCGTGCCTTCGATGTGACGGATGAAGTCGCCGTCGCCGACGCCTTCACGCAATGGGATGCGCAGAACATCCAAGTCGATATTCTGATCAACAATGCCGGAATCAATGTCAGAAATCTGCTTCTTGATGTTGAACTGAGCGAATGGCAACGCGTCATCGACGCGAATCTGACCAGTGCATTCATTGTCTCGAAGGAGGCCGCGAAACGCATGATCGCGCGCGGCAAGGGTGGCAAGATCATCAACCTCGGCTCGATCGCGAGCGAGGCGGGTCGAAAAAGCATCGGTGCCTACTCGGCGGCGAAAGGGGGTATCAAGCTGCTTACGCGCTCGATGGCGGCGGAGTGGGCCGCTTTCAACATCCAGGCAAACGCCATTGGCCCGGGCTACATCCTGACCGAGATGAACACAGCGCTGGTCCAGAATGTTGAGTTCGACACCTGGGTAAAAAACACCAGCCCCGCGCAGCGCTGGGCACAACCTGAAGAGCTGGTCGGCACGGCGCTGTATTTATCGTCAGCGGCATCGAGCTATGTCAACGGCCAGATAATTTATGTCGATGGTGGCTGGCTGGCAGTTCTTTAAGTGAGCATGAGAGAACGGCAAGGATGCAGTGACATTGGAATTCACGCCTGACCAGATCGGGAAACGCCTTAAGACGGACCTGGACCTTGTGCCGTTGGCAATGGCTGGCATTCGGTCGCTCACGCTCGGCCCGTTCGAGACTTGCAAGCCGCAAGGCATTGACTCGCTCCCGCGAATCTTGTAGCGCGTGTCACGTCGGACTGGAAAAAGTCAGAAGCCGTGGGTGACCAGTACTGGCAATTGTATAGCCAGCCTAAAGATGCATGGAGGAGGAAGCGAAATATCCAGCTGATCCAACGCAGTAAATTCATTCAGCATGCCGCCAAAAATGCATGAGCCTCGCGGTCCGCATTGTTGGCGTTGCTGTCACTGCAATTCATCCAGTCTCTATTTGGAAGGATACAACGATGCCTCAAGATTGCTTTCGCCCGGCTGCTACCTCGATATCGCTGCTCCACAACAAGGCGGGCAACTACAGGCTCCTGCCCGGTGGCGTGGCGCATTGCGCCGGCATCGTGCCAGACGAAGGCTTTGAAGTGGTGCGCGTGCAATTGCAGACGTGGCTGCCGCTGAACCAGGGCTACCCCTTCATTGAGGCCTACCTGAAGAGCGTGGGACGGCCGGTGCAGGCTGTCTGTGGAACCGAAATGCGCGTGCCTGCGCCGCTGACGAGAAAGGACTGGTCCGACTTCAACACTCCGTACCGCGAACAATTGCGCCGCTGGGGGCTGATGTATGGTGACTTGAGCGGGGTGTGCCGCTCGAACGTCGCTCTGGCAGATCATGCGCCGGAAACAGCCTCCCTCTGCGCCTTCAGCTACACCGCATCCACGGCATCGACGGAAGGCGGCTTCTGCCTGACTGGCTCGGCGGACATGGCCTTGGATGGCACCATCATCGCCGATGGAGACACAAGCCCGGCAGCGATGCAACAGCGCGCGCTCTACACCATCGATGTCATCGGTACCAAGCTGATAGAACTGGGGCTGTCATGGAAAGACGCGAATCAGATCGTGATCTTCCATGTGCATGAGATTCCCGATCTCTTCGGCAAGAAGCTGCTCGGCAGCTTGGGTGAGTCGCTGCGTCAGGGAGTGGTCGTCTACCGAGCGCGCCCCCCCATCGCGGGCACCGAAGTTGAGCTCGAGGTACGAGGCGCCAGACGTGAACTGATAGTCGCAAGCGCATAGCGTGGACAGCGCGGGGCTTCCGAGCCTTCGACTCTTGGTTGTTAAGCGGCTCAAGCAAAGACGATATGAAAAGGATTGCTGATGAACTCAACGAGTAAAATTGCTGGGCGGCAGACAACGGAGTCTTGCCCGAACACTTCACCTGTCCTTTCTCGATCATGTGCATCAACTCCATGCCGCTCAGAATGACGCGCGCGCAGTTGAAATCCTTGAACCCGAGCATCGGTCGGGTTCGGCGTTTGACGTAGCACGCAATAAATTCGTCAACTTTGCGAGAGTGAACCAAACCGTGGGAGGCCATTTCCGTCGACTTGGCCGCCGTCATAGACGGCGTGACGACGCCGTACTCGATGGGATACGGCGCTTGGAATCTGCGAAGTTTCTAACGGAAAAAGCCCAGCGAGCCCGCCCGGCACTCTGGCCGTATCAGCTACGCTGGCGACGTTGCCAACCGATCGGAGTTGCTATGCGACTGATCATCGAGGCCCGCCTGGAGGGTGGGGAAACGAGTGAGACTGAAGCGACGATCGTTGCTGTGGTGGAACGAGAAGACAGGAGCGTCGCCGACCTGGGACTCACACTTGCCGAAGGTCGCGCCTTTCTCGCCGAGGTTCAATCGTCACTGGTGTCGGAGCAGACTGCCGGGTCGATGGAGAGCCAATTGGCTTGCCACCTTTGTGGCTCGATGCAGGCGCACAAGGACGCCCGCTCGATCGTGCTGCGAACCGTGTTTGGCAAGGTCGACGTGCCGAGTCCGAGGCTGTGAGCGTGCAGCCGCGCGGCAAAGCAAGGGCAACCGCGCCGCTCCGTGAGTCCGCTGTGCAAGGCCGTTCACCAGCGTGTGACACCGGAATTGGAG
>FSXK01001605.1_pt1 | contig 16833 bp, 10 predicted proteins | sample 1638101 | NCBI WGS metagenome assembly FSXK01 (sample SAMEA3914788, study PRJEB12502) | metagenome | biome: forest; material: soil | place: Canada | collected 2011-07-03 | depth 0.1 m | reverse complement strand
GCCAACATGAAGACCAACGCCAAGAAAGACGGCGGTGATTGGGTCATCAATGGCGCCAAGATGTGGATCACCAACGGCAACATTGCGCATATCGCCATCGTGTGGGCGCAGACCGAAGAAGGTATCCAGGGCTTTATCGTTCCGACGGACACCAAAGGGTTCACCGCGCAGGAAGTGCACAAGAAGATGAGCCTGCGCGCCTCGGTTACGTCGGCGCTGTTCTTCGACAACGTGCGTGTGCCAGATGCGAACCGCCTGCCGAATGTGAAAGGTCTGAAGGGGCCGCTCGGCTGCCTTACCCAGGCACGCTACGGCATCACCTGGGGTCCGATCGGTGCGGCGCAGGCCTGCCTGAAGGAAGCGCTGGATTACACGCAGGAGCGCATCCTGTTCGGCCGCCCGTTGGCGTCCAATCAAGCCATTCAATTGAAGCTGGCCGATATGGCCCGCCGCATCACCATGGCGCAATTGCTGTCCTTGCAGCTCGGCCGCCTGAAGGATGCAGGCAACATGCAGCCTACCCAGGTATCGCTGGCGAAGTGGAACAACTGCCGCATGGCGATCGACATCGCGCGCGAATGCCGCGACATCCTCGGTGGCGCCGGTATCACCGTCGAGCATTCTGCGATCCGTCATGCGCTGAACCTGGAATCGGTGATCACCTATGAAGGCACCGAGACCGTGCATCAGTTGGTCGTGGGCCGCGAGCTGACGGGCATCAACGCGTTCTGATCCGTTCCAAGTGCGAGCGGGGAAGCCAAAGGAGCTAGACCTTGTCGATTCCCGATATCCGCATCGAAACCGAGCGCCTGATTTTACGGCCTCCTGTAGCCGCCGATTTCGATGCGTACGCTGAAAATATGGCTGACCTTGAGGCCGCCCGTTTTATCGGCGGCAAGCAGCCGCGCGAGCTAGCGTGGCGCGGATTCCTCTCGCTGGCCGGAGCTTGGGCCATCCAGGGCTTTGCCATGTTCTCGGTGATCGAGAAGCAGAGCGGCCGATGGATCGGACGCCTCGGCCCCTGGCATCCCGAAGGCTGGCCCGGCACCGAAGTAGGCTGGGGCCTGGCGCGCGAAGCATGGGGCAAAGGCTACGCCTACGAAGGCTCCGTCGCCGCCATCGATTGGGCGTTCGAACATCTGGGATGGCACGACATCATCCACTCCATCCATTCGGATAATCAGGCATCGATAGCGCTGGCCAAGCGCCTGGGTTCCCGTTTGCTTCGAACCATGAAAATGCCGCCGCCTTATCAAGACAACGTCGCCGAAATCTGGGGGCAGACGCGTGAGCAGTGGAATACACGCTCGCGTTAAGGCGACATCGATTACATCACTTCCATTGCATCGTTGATCTCATTATGTCCATTACTCAACCCATCGCCGCCCGCCACAAGGGCTTCAACCGCGCCGAGATCGTCGATCAGAACTTCACCGAATTCGTGCAGCAGTGGCAGGGCGATGTACGCGCCAAACCGCGCGAAGATGAACCAGTATTGCCAGGCAGTGCGCTCGATGCACGCGGTTTTCGCGAGTTGCTGGAATCACAGCTGATCTCGCGTCATCTCGATCTGATGGCGCGCGTGCTGCGCGTACAGAACAAAGTGTTCTACACCATCGGCAGTTCCGGGCACGAAGGCAATGCGATGGTCGCGCGCCTGACGCGCCATACCGATCCGGCGTTCCTGCATTACCGCTCCGGTGGTTTCATGGCCGAGCGTTTCCGCAAGTTGCCGGGCATGGATCCCGTGATGGACTCGGCGCTTTCCTTTGCCGCCAGCAAGGAAGATCCGGCATCCGGTGGTCGTCACAAAGTGTGGGGCAGCAAGCCATTGTGGGTGTTGCCGCAAACGTCGACCATCGCGTCGCACTTGCCGAAGGCGCTCGGTACTGCCGTTGCCATCGAGCAAGCGCGACGCATTAGCCACACCTTGCCTATTCCGGATGATTCCATCGCCATTTGCTCTTTCGGCGACGCATCCAGCAATCACGCCACCGCACAGACCGCGTTCAATGCAGCAGCTTGGACCGCGTACCAGAAACTGCCAGCGCCGGTGTTGTTCGTGTGCGAAGACAATGGCATCGGCATCTCGGTAAAAACGCCGGGTGGCTGGGTCGCGAACAATTTCCAGCATCGCCCGGATCTCGACTACTTCTTCGCTGATGGACTCGATCTTGCCGAAGGCTATGCCCAGGTTCAGCGCGCCGTGGAGCACTGTCGCAAGACGCGCCGCCCAACCTTTCTGCATCTGAAGACCACTCGCATCATGGGTCACGCCGGCACCGATTTTGAAATCGAGTGGCGCAGCATCGAAGAGCTCGTGACGGTCGAGGCATCCGATCCGCTGCTGCGTTCCGCCGCAATCGCGTTGCAATCGGGCTTGTATAGCAAGGACGAATTGCTCGCACTCAACGATGTCACGCGCAAGCGTTGCTTCGCTGCGGCCGAAGAAGCCGATCGCAGTCCGAAGCTGGAACGCCTGGACGATGTGATGGCTCCGTTGGCGCCGTACACACCCAATAAGGTGAAAGCGGAAGCCGAACGCGCCGATTACAACGACAAGCGCGTCGCCATCTTCGGTGGCGAAGACAAGTTGCCCGAGAAACAACCGCCGCGCCATCTTGCAATCCAGATCAATCAGGCGCTGCACGATGTAATGGCGAAGTACCCCGAGACGCTGTTGTTCGGCGAGGACGTCGCGCAGAAGGGAGGTGTCTACACAGTCACCAAGGGACTGCACAAAGCGTTCAAGGGCAGCCGCGTGTTCAACACGCTGCTCGACGAAACCGTGATCCTGGGGCTGGCCCAGGGCTACGCCAACATGGGCATGCTGCCGATTCCGGAAATCCAGTATCTAGCGTATTTCCACAACGCCTGCGACCAGATTCGCGGCGAAGCGGCGTCGCTGCAATTCTTCTCCAACAATCAGTATCGCAATCCGCTGGTGATGCGTGTAGCGGCGTTGGGTTACCAGCGCGGCTTCGGCGGTCACTTCCACAACGACAACTCGATCACTGCGCTGCGCGATATCCCGGGCCTCGTTGTGGGCTGCCCCAGCCGTGGCGATGATGCTGCAACCATGTTGCGGACGATGATGGCGCTGGCCAAGGTAGATGGTCGTGTTTGCGCGTACTTGGAACCGATCGCGCTCTACATGACCAAGGATCTCTACGAGGCCGGTGACGGTCAGTGGCAGTTCGCATATCCCGCGCCGGGCGAGGCCATGACGCTTGGCGAAGGTCGGGTCTATGAAGCAGATGCCAACGATTTGGTGGTCTTCACCTTCGGCAATGGTGTGCCGATGGCATTGCGCGCCGCACACGTCATCGAGGAAGAGTTGGGATGGAAAGTCCGCGTGGTCGATCTGCGTTGGCTGGCGCCGCTCAACGATGCGTTTATCGCGGCGCAGGCAAAGACGGCCAAGCGCATCCTGGTGTTGGATGAAGGCCGCAAGAGCGCAGGTGTCGGCGAAGGTGTGATTACCGCAGTAGTCGAAGCAGGCTTCGGCAACACGCCACTCGAACGCGTGGTGGGTGCCGATACCTATACTCCGCTCGCCGGTGCTGCATTCCTGGTGTTGCCGGGCGACGCGGATGTCGTAGCCGCTGCGCACAGGCTGGCAGCGCGGAAATAAACCTGTCGAGTCGGTTCCTTCTTCCCTGATGATTGCAGGGGAGAAGGAGTGTCAGCGATTCGAATCGCTTGTCGACTGCGATTTGTGATGACCTGCCACCATCTCAGCGCGACGTTCGAACGTATGCACCTGGTTGCGGCCATTGAGCTTGACGTAATACATCGCCTGATCGGCGCGTTCGATCAGCGTTTCCAAGGTATCGCCTCTGCTACGCATAGCCAGGCCGATACTCACGCTGAGCAAGAGATTTTTCTGGTCGACCGGAATTTCCAGTCGATGCACGCGTCGGCATAGTCGCGTGGCGACGTGCACGGCCTGTTCCTGATTCGCACCATAGAGCATGGCGACGAATTCCTCGCCGCCATAGCGTCCCAGCAGATCGTTAGGGCGTAGCTCGTTGCTCAACACCTCGGCGACAGCAACCAGGGCGCGATCACCGGCCGCGTGACCTTGGCGATCATTGAGCATCTTGAAATGGTCCAGATCGAGGAACAGCAGCGCGATCGGCTGTCCCGCATCGGCCCCCTCGGCCAGCATGCGGTTCGAGGCTTCGGTCCAGGCGCGACGGTTGAGCAAGTTGGTGAGCGCATCGCGGTCGGCGAGCACGCGCACCGTATCGCGATCGCGTCGCATGGTCAGCGCACGGTCGGCCAAGCCTAGCGACAGCACGATCGCTTCGAAAGCACCCATCGCGATGCTTGCATCGTTGAGCCAATCGAGATTCGGCAATGCACCTGTCGCTTGAGCGCTGGTCAGGGCGGTCAGCACCAACAGAGGGGTCCAACCAATCAGGAAAAACGAGGCTTGCCGCGAGCCACGCATTCCCGCCACCAACGCGGTGACCAGCAATAGCAAAGCGCCGAGAATCAGCACCGGGTTGATCAGCGTCTGCGCCATTACCACTAGGGTGGAAACGTTCGAGCAACGCAAAACCACGATCAACGGCATCGCAAAGCCGAGCGCCACCACGGGCACACGAAACGCGGGTGCGTGACGCGGTAGATCGCAGAAGCGATTGATGAAAAGTGCAGCGAACGATACCGATAGCGCCAGCGCCGATGCACCCACCAACGTTTCCGATCCGGCCAGCCAGCTCAGTCCTAGCGGATGGAATAGGAAGCCGGTCTGCACGCCTTGCACGATGACATAGCAAAGCATGTAGCCGGTGTACCAGGCGAAGGTCATGTCGCGCAGCATGATCGCGAAGCACAAGGCCATCAGCGCCATCGCCACCATCACGGCAAAGCACGCGGTGGCAAAGGCGAGCCAGTCGGAGTCTTGCTGCAAGTAGTCGTCCAGGTTTTGCAGTTCGAAGCGTTCGGGCGCGACAAGGGTGTTGCTGTGTTCGATCTTGAGCAAGATCGGTTCCGCGTGGCCTTGGTCCGCGGTCAGGTGGAATGCCAGTCGGCCATGTCCGTGGAGCGGCGCGTTGAAGTCATCGAGCGCCAAGGTGCGGATCGGTCCTTTATCGCCGTACAAGGTGACCGCACCCAAGGGGGCGGGGTAGATCGACAGGACCTGATCTTCACCAGCATCGGGCGCTACCGGTTGCAATACCACCCAACTACCCAGCGCATCGCTTGGAAAACGCTGCAACAAGGATGGGTTGAAGGGCTTGAGCACGCCATGCTGGAAGGCGGTAAGTATCTGCGCCGGCACATCCCCACGAGTGACTTCGCGCCACGCGCCATGAAGTTTCGCACCGGTACTCGCGTGTACCAGGGAGAGCCATAACAGCCAAATCAGTGGCAAGGCGGCCAGAAGCCACCTGCGTTCGCGCCATCCCTTCGGCAAAGCGTCCCCTATCACCTCAGCCCCCGTTCCTGAAGAAGCCATGCGCGCACCCACGTGGGCAAACAGCACGGTTCGAATCCGGTCATTCCGCGATCGCTTTGATGGATCGTCGGTCGTCGATCACTGACGGCACCCCTATTTTGGACTTCAAATAGAGGAACAGAACGTCCGGCCACGAATTTCTATAGGCCTAAGCAGGGGACGTGCCAGCCCGACAGGCCCATGCAAGCTACGGTTTTGCGTTGATTTTCGAGCCGTTAGCGCATCTTTCTGCCAAGCAGCGACCGGGTGTGACCGGATGGGTCAGATTGATGACAAGCAAGGGGGAGGAGTGCCATCAAGGGGGCGGCAGGCCCTGATGGAACGATCGGCACATCGATCGATGCCGACGATATGGTCGGCTTCGAAGATGATTTGAAATTTCTGCCGGGCTTTGTGGATCGTTGCGTTGCCTGGGCATGCAGCCCGCTGAAAGCGCGAGTCAGCGCGCCGTCGGTGCGCCGGCTCCGCAATATTTCTCCAGCAGTTGCTGCTGCACGTCGTGCGGCGATTGCGCATCGGTTGGATGCAGGCGCGTGTAGTTGCCGTCCGCCTGCAATTGCCACGCGGTGGTGTTGTCGGCCAGATAGATGTCCAACTCTTTGCGGATGCGCTGACGCAGCTTGCGGTCTTCGATAGGGAAACCGGTCTCGACGCGGCGATCCAGATTGCGCTCCATCATGTCGGCGCTGGCCAGATACATGCGCTCGTCGCCGTCATTGGCAAACCAGTAAACGCGGCTATGTTCAAGGAAACGACCGACGATGGAACGCACGCGGATGTTCTGCGATATCCCGGGAATGCCCGGGCGCAGACAGCACATGCCGCGCACGATCAGATCGATCTTCACACCGGCGATGCTGGCCTTGTAGAGCGCGCGAATCATCTTTGCATCGGTCAATGCATTGACCTTGATGATTATTTGCGCTGGCTTGCCCGCTTCGGCATTCGCTGTCTCGTGCGCGATCATGTCGAGCAGCGACTTCTTCAACGTAAAAGGCGCATGCAGCAGCTTCTTCATCCGCAACAGCTTGCCCATGCCGGTGAGCTGGCTGAAAAGCTTGTGCACGTCCTCGCACAATGCAGCGTCGGAGGTCAGCAAGCTGTAGTCGGTGTACAGCCGTGCGTTGCCGCTGTGATAATTGCCCGTGCCCAAGTGTGCATAACGTTGCAGCTTATTGCCTTCGCGGCGTTGGATCAGAATGAGCTTGGCATGCGTTTTTACATTGACCACGCCATAGATCACTACGGCGCCGGCTTCTTGCAGGCGCGAGGCTAGGCTGAGGTTGGATTCCTCGTCAAAGCGGGCGCGCAGTTCGACAACGGTGATCACTTCCTTGCCGGCGCGCGCGGCTTCGACCAGTGCATCGACGATCTCGGAGTTGGCGCCGGTGCGATAAAGCGTTTGCTCGATGGTGAGCACCGCCGGATCCTTCGCTGCCTGACGCACCAGGTCCACCACCGGCGCAAATGATTCATAAGGATGCATCAACAACACATCCTGCTTGCCGATCACCTGGAACAAGTCCTCGGCTTTCTTCAGCGATTTGGGAATCGCAGGTACAAAAGGCGGATATTGCAGTTGCGGACTGGCGGTGCGGGTGACGATGCCGAACAGGCGCGTGAGGTTCACCGGTCCGTTGACTTCGTACAGCTCGGCTTCGGTGAGGCCGAACTGCTTGAGCAAATAATCCGTGAGTTTTTTCGGGCAGTTATCGGCCACTTCCAGACGTACCGCGTCGCCGAAGCGACGCGAGGACAATTCGCCGCGCAACGCGCGCGCGAGATCGTCCATTTCTTCCGGGTCGATGGTGAGATCGGCGTTGCGGGTCAAGCGGAACTGGTAACAGCCAAGCACTTCCATGCCCGGGAACAGTTCGTCCGCATGCGCATGGATGATCGACGACAGCAGCACGTAGTTCTCGCCGCCTTCGCAAATATCCTCGGGCAGCCGGATGATACGCGGCAACACGCGCGGTGCCGGCAGGATCGCAAGGCCCGAATCGCGCCCGAAGGCATCGACGCCTTCCAACTCCACGATGAAATTCAGGCTCTTGTTCACCAGCAGCGGAAACGGATGCGTGGGATCCAGCCCGATCGGCGTCATCATCGGCGCCACTTCTTGCCGGAAGTAACGCTGCACCCAGCGCTTCTGCGCCGCGGTCCAGGTTTCGCGTCGCACGATGCGGATGCCGTGCCGATCCAGTTCAGGCAATAACCGTTCGTTGAGAATGGCGTATTGCCGCGCGATCTGGCGGTGCGCGATCTCGCTGATCTCCGCCAGCGCTTGCTTGGGCGGAATGCCGTCGGGGCCGACGATCTCATGCCCGAAGGCAAGCTGGCTCTTCAAGCCCGCAGCGCGGATCTCGAAAAATTCGTCCATGTTGCTGGAGAAAATCAGCAGAAACTTCAGCCGCTCCATCAGCGGCGTGCGTTCGTCCAGCGCCTGTTCCAGCACGCGGTTGTTGAACTGCAGTTGCGACAGTTCGCGGTGGATGTAATACGCCTTGTCGTTGAGATCGACGGTAGGCGCAGGGGGGGTTGCTTCCGGTGCGTTGGCACTGGCGACAGGCGCGGCGTCTTGATCGTTACGTTTGCTCATCGATGCACCATCCGGGTGACTGGCAGTGGGTGTCGACGCTGCACCCACCTGGGCGCGTCACTGCGTTGACATCCTGCGGCAGGGCGTTGACACAGGTATGACACCGCATCATGACCTATCCGCCGCGTCAGAAACCAGATAATGGCTGGGTGCTGAACCGAGCGTACGCCGAAAGGCGGCGGTAAATGCGCTGGTGCTGCTGTAGCCAAGCTCGACAGCGACACGCGTCACCGATTGTCCGCGTCCCAGTCTGGCCAGCGCGACGAGCAGGCAGGCCTGCTGGCGCCAGCTGCTGAAACTCATGCCGGTCTGCTGGCGAAAAAGGCGGGTAAAACTGCGCCGGCTCATATCGGCTTTATGCGCCATCGTATCGATATCGATTTCCAACGAAGGGGCCTGCATCAGCGCACGGCACAGCCGGGCGAGGCTTGGGTCCTGCGGCAGCGGCGTGTTCAGGGGCAGGGTGGGCATCGCCGCGATCTCGTTCACCAGCAACCGCATCAAGTCATCGTCACGGCTGCCCAAGGTGTATTCGGCGGGGAGATCCACGGCTTCCGACAGCAGCGCATGCAGCAGCGGTGAAACGCTGATGACGATGCAGTGGTCCGCCAGGCCCGCCTTCGCGGCCACGTCACTCAGGATGTATGCGCTGCATGTGGTGGTGGGGCCGCCCATTTGCACTACGTGAGCGACGCCGGCTGGAATCCATAGCGCGCGTCGCGGCGGCACCACCCAGCTGCCATCGGTGGTGGTCACGGTGAGTACGCCGGCGATGGCATAGAGGCATTGACCGCGTTTGTGCGTGTGGCTTGGCAACACCAGGCCGGCTGCGTAGTCGTTGCTGGTGGCGACGACGTCACGCGGGGTGTCTTCGTAAGCGATAACCCGGGTATTTCGCACGATTGGCCCAAATTCTATAGAAATTGACCCGATGGCGGATGCAGGCCGGAGCTTGCTACTTTAAGGTGACTACTGCAGCGAGGCAATCTCGCGCCCCTCTTCCACCCCAAGACAAGACCATGCAGAACTCCGCCGAATCGGTTTCTTTGCCTTCGACCGCGCAAGCAGCGCCCGTGCATCGCACGGATTACGCCATTCTCGGCGCGATCAGCTTCTCGCACCTACTCAACGACATGATCCAGTCGTTGATCCTGGCGATCTATCCGATCCTCAAGAGCGGCTTCCATCTCTCGTTCGGGCAGGTTGGCTTGATCACGCTCACCTATCAGGTGACGGCCTCGCTGCTGCAACCATTGGTGGGCATGGTCACCGATCGCAAGCCGATGCCTTATTCGTTGCCGGTGGGCATGGGCTTCACACTTTGTGGTTTGTTGTTGCTTGCTACGGCACCGAATTTTGGCGTGTTGCTGGTTGCCGCTGCGTTGGTCGGTACCGGCTCGTCCGTCTTCCATCCGGAGTCCTCGCGCGTGGCGCGGTTGGCGTCGGGCGGGCAGCATGGATTGGCGCAATCGTTGTTTCAGGTGGGCGGCAATACCGGCGCTTCGCTCGGGCCGCTGCTGGCTGCATGGATCATCGTGCCGCATGGGCGCGGCAGCGTGGCGTGGTTCTCGCTGGCTGCACTGCTGGCGATGGTGGTGTTGTTGCAGGTGGGACGTTGGTATCGCCTGCATCATGTCAGCCGCAGCACGGTGATGCGTCATGTTGCCGGGGAAACGTTGAGCCGCAACAAGGTCATCATGGCGCTGACGATCCTTGGCTTGCTGATCTTCTCCAAGTATTTCTACTTGGCCAGCCTCAGCAGCTATTTCACTTTTTATCTGATCCATACGTTTGGCGTGTCGGTGCAGAACGCGCAGATGCATCTGTTCGTGTTTTTGTTTGCCGTAGCGGCTGGCTCGCTGATCGGCGGGCCGGTGGGCGATCGGGTGGGGCGCAAGTGGGTGATCTGGGTTTCGATCCTTGGTGTTGCACCGTTTACGTTGGCGTTGCCGCACGCCAATCTTTTCTGGACGGGTGTGCTCACCGTGGTGATCGGTTTGATTCTTTCATCCGCGTTCTCGGCGATTTTGGTCTACGCGCAGGAATTGATTCCAGGGCGCGTTGGCATGATCTCCGGTTTGTTCTTCGGTTTTGCGTTCGGCATGGGCGGCATCGGTGCCGCGGTGTTGGGGCGCGTGGCTGATGCGCATGGCATCGACTATGTGTATTCGCTTTGCGCGTATTTGCCGCTGATCGGTGTGCTGGCGGTGTTCCTGCCGGATCTGGAGCGATCGATGCGCTTGAAGGGCGCTTCGCCACAGCGAAGCTGACCCTTAAAAAAGGCCCGCAAGTGCGGGCCTTTTTTTACATCAGTGCTTGGCTGGCGTGGGCCCTTGCACGGCTTGCGTCAGATTTTGTGGCCTGAGGTATTTCTTGAACGCCGCCTGCACCTGTTCGGGCGTAAGCTCCATATAGTGCTTAGCCGCAACCATCGGCTGATCGAGCGGTTCGCCATGCCACGCCCATGTCAAAAGCGAACGGGCAATGCTGGTGATGCTGGCCACGCCAACCGGAATGGATCGGATTTCATACTGACGCGCATTGGTCAGTTCGGCTTCTTTCACCGGCGTGTTTTGCATATCGACAAGGTTCTGGCGCACCAGGCCATCGACGGCGGCGACCTTGTCTGGATCGCTGCCGTATTGCACGAAGAAGATGGAACGCGAGCGATCGAAACGTATGCCTGATCCTGCACCATAGGCATAGCCGTGCTTGACGCGGATGTCGGTCATGAGGCGCGAAGCAAAGCCGTTGCCGCCTAGCACGTCGTTACCCAATTGCAGGGCATAGCGATCCGGGTTGTGCATGTTGAGCTCAAGCATCTGGCCCATCAGCACTTGATCCTGCGAGGCATACGGGTTTTCGATGACGCTGTAACCGGGAGGATTCACGGGCACCGGTTTAGAGATCACCTCAGGTTTCGATCCCTGCGCTTTCCATTGACCGAAATAGCGCTCCACCGTGGCTTTAGCCGTTTCGGGAGTCACATCGCCCACCACCACGATGGTCGTGAGGTCGGGGCGATAGGTTTTTGCGTAGTAATCCTTGAGATTCTGCAAGGTCAACGCGTGGATGCTCTCGGGCGTAGGGCGACGAAGATCCGGATCGCCCTTGGGCAGCAGTCCGGCCATCAGGGCCTTCATCATCTTGTACTCGGGCGATTGCATCTCGCCGGCAAGGGTGCGTGCCAGGGTGTCCTGCTGCACGGCAAAGCCTTCTTGCGGCAACGCAGGATGCAGCTCGTTGTCGGCGAGCAATTGCATGGCGCGATCGAATTGATCGCTGAGCACGGCTACGCCGAAATCAGTGCCGCCATTTTCGGTGGCGGAAATATCATCGAGCGCCTTGTGGTACGCATCGCGATCCAGCGTCGTCGAGCCGTAATCGAACAGCGCCGACAATAGGCGTGACGCGCCTTCCTGAGTGGCCGGTTCCTGCAACTTCGGATTGTTGTCGATATGGCCGAGCACCGTGACGGTCTTGCTGATGCTCGCCGGCTGCACGATGAGATGAATGCCGTTGTCGAGCGTCATCTGCACCGGCGCCAGCGTCCAATGCGGGATCTCCAGTTTGCTCAACTGCGCTGCAGCCCACGTTGGCAGCGGCGCGTCGAGCTTGTCGTTGCCGGCAAACGATTCCGAGCCGCCGAAGCCAGCGCTATCCGGCGGTCTCTGGCCTTTGTTGTCGGAGGTGAGCACGACGGTGACACGCGCATCCGGCTTTAGGTATTCGCGTGCAATGCGATTGACGTCGTCGACGGTGACGTTGCGGATTTGCTCTTCGGCTTCTTCCGGCGAGTTCAGTCCCATCCACGCAATGGCCTGCGACCAGGCGCTGGCGAGTGTCACGGCGCTGTTCTTGTTGAATTCGGCTTGCGCAATTTCAGAGCGCTTCGATGCTTCGACCAGATCCGCCGGCACGCCGTTTTTCAGTAGATCGGCGATCACGCTTTCGAGATCGGCCTGCGCTTTCTTGGCATCACCGCCCTTGGGGAAGGCCACTTCGATTACACCGATGCCGCCATGACTGAAGGGCTGCAACTGTGCATCGGCACTCAACACTTTGCCTTGAACAGCGAGTCCGGACAGCGAACTGCGGGCGTTATTGAGCACATCCAGCAGCACCTGCGCGGCGGCATTGTCCTTGGTCATCATGCCGGGCATGCGGTAGAGGAATTGCACGGAGCCCGTGCCCTGCGGTGTCGTCGCCGCGATCGTTTGCGATGTCACGGATTGCAATTGCACCGGTACGGGCGCCGGCAACGTGCGCTTTGGAATTTTGCCGAAGAGTTGTTGCACCTTGTCCAAGGTGTTCTGCGGATCGATGTCGCCCACGATCACGAGCAATGCGTTGTTCGGCGCGTACCAATCTTTGTAAAACGATTGCAGATGGGCTGATGTGGTTTTGTCGAACGAGGGGCGCGTGCCTAGAGGATCTTCGGCGTAACCAGTACCTGCATAGAGAATGCGTTCGGCTTTCTGGAAGGCGAGGTAGCCGGGGTCGGAAATGTCGCGCGACACTTCCTGCTCGATCGCGCCGCGTTCGCGGTCCCAATCTTTCTGGGTAAGCAGCGCGCCCTCCATGCGTGTCGATTCGATATGCAGCAGAATATCGAGATAGTTCGACGGCGCCACGAAGTAATACTGCGTCGCGTCGTTGGTGGTGAAGGCGTTGTTGTCGGCGCCCATCTTGCCGGTCATTTCATTGAGCTGCGAACCGGTCATGCCTTCGCTGTCGCGGAACATCATGTGTTCCAGCGCATGCGCGGTGCCTGGAAATTCGTCTGGTGTCTGATAGCCGCCGGCGAGATAGGTGATCTGGGTGGTGACCATGGGCGAGAGCGTCTCGCGCACGATGACGACGCGCAGGCCGTTGTCCAGCGTCGCGCGCAGCACTTTGCCATCGGTGGTCGATGTCGCTGCGGAGGCGGGCGTTTCGGCGCGGCTCGGAACGGCGGCAGCCACTAGCCCTGCGCCCAACATGACGCTCCATGCCAATGTTTTGAGAGGGCTCGAGATCATGTTCGGATTCCTTATAGGGGCAACAGTAGACCGCTGGATGGTGCCATAGTGCCCGTTACGCGCCTATCTGCCGAAAGCTGGTTTGCATTGCCACTATCGATAATGGGCTGCGAAGGGTATCGTCGTGTCACATGCGTTTTCTTCGAGCATAAGGAGTGAGGGGTATGCTGGTAGTAACGACCGAAAACGTTCCGGGCCACCAGGTGGTTCAGGTCAAGGGGCAGGTGTTTGGCGTGGTGGTACGTAGCCGCGGCATTGGCGGCAACATGATGGCCGGCATTCGTTCGCTGGTAGGCGGTGAGATCCACGAGTACACGCAAATGCTGGAAGAAGCTCGCCGCCATGCGCTGGACCGCCTGGTTTCCAACGCCAAGATGATGGGGGCCAACGCTGTGGTCATGATGCGCTTCGACTCGGCCGAGATCGGCCAAACCATGAGCGAGATCGTGGCCTACGGCACCGCCGTGGTACTCGACCCGCCGACCTGAGCGGGGTTGCGTATGCTACCGATAGTGCTTTACGTATTGGGTGGCCTTTTCCTGCTCGGCGCGGGTATCGCCGCATGTACCGGCTTGTTCGTGATGTTATTGCCGCAGTTGCTGTTTGGAGGGCTGCTGCTGGTGGTGGGGCTGGCGATCGAGCGTTGGCGCTATAAGCCGCTGCTGCGCACCGGGCCAGATCCAAGCTGGATGGATACGGGCGAGCGTTTCGTCGATCCCGGCAGCGGTGAGCTCACTGCTGTCTACTTCGATCCGCAAGGTGGCGAGCGCCACTACATTGTGATCGGTAAGTAACGTACTTTTGCCGCCATCTCGCTTTTCGTGATCGAGGTTTCCTTTAGCCATCCCGTCTTGCGCCGGCAGGACCAAAAAAGCCTGCTTTATCCAGCCCAGGTCCATCTTGTGGACGAGCGGATGGTAGGCTTGCCGTTTTTCCGAGAGTGCGGGCAGGTATGACGAAAGAGGCAGGCCGGGGACATGCGCTCCTGGTAGGGGCGGGCATCCTTTGCAGCCGCCTGTTCGGGCTGGCGCGCCAGCGCGTGTTTTCGCATTATTTCGGCCTTTCCGATGCGGCAGATATTTTCAGCGCCGCGTTGCGCGTGCCGAACTTTCTTCAGAATCTGTTCGGGGAAGGGGTGCTGTCGGCGTCGTTCATTCCTGTCTATGCGCGTTTGTTGGCGCAGAACAAACAGGAAGAAGCCGACCGTCTCGCTGGCGCGATTGCCACGATCCTCGCTTTGCTTATTTCGATCATCGTTGCGCTAGGCGTGATGGCGACGCCTTATTTGCTTTGGTTGATTGCTCCTGGGTATGCGGGGCAAAAGCGCGAACTGACCATTCTGATCGTGCGAATCCTTTTTCCGGGTACCGGTGTTCTGGTGTGGTCGGCGTGGTGCCTAGGCATTCTCAACAGTCATCACAAGTTTTTCCTTTCGTACGCTGCGCCGGTGGTCTGGAATCTTTCGATGATCCTGACCATGCTGATCTTTCGTCACTTGGAGGCCGATCACCTGATCGTGTATCTGGCATGGGGAACCGTGCTTGGCTGCTTGCTGCAGTTTCTCGTGCAGCTGGGGCCCGTGCTGAAACTGGTGCCTGACATGCGTTTGCGACTTGATCTGCGCAGCACGCATGTGCAGCAAGTGGGCGGCAGTTTTCTCGGCGTCGCGATCGGGCGCGGCGTGGTGCAGATCAGTGCTTTTGTGGACCAGGCGATTTCCACGTTGCTGGGCAGCGGTGCGATTGCTGGCATGACGACGGCGTCCTCCATCAATCTGCTACCGGTAAGTTTGTTCGGCATGGCGATTTCCGCGTCGGAATTGCCGACGCTTTCGCGCATGGCGGGGAATGAATTCGATGCTGACGTGGCTGCAAAACTTTCGGTGCGTTTGAACAATGGCCTGGAACGCATTGCTTTCTTCATCGTGCCTTCCGCTATGGCGTTCTTCGCTTTAGGCAATGTGGTAGTGGCTGCGCTTTATCAATCCGGTGCGTTCACCCGTAAGGATTCGTATTACGTGTGGGCGATCCTTGCAGGTTCGGGTGTGGGATTGCTGGCATCTACGTTCGGGCGTCTGTATGCGTCCACCTATTACGCCATGCGCGATACGCGCACGCCTTTGCGCTTTGCACTGGTGCGGCTCGCGTTTACGGCCGTGCTGGGGCTCGCAAGCGCCCTGTTGTTACCCAGGATGCTGGGCATTGCGCCGCAATGGGGTGCAGTGGGGCTTACTGCTTCGGCGGGCGTGGCAGGCTGGATCGAATTTCATCTGTTGCGCAGCAAGATGAATAAAAAGCTTGGCCCGACTGGTGTATCAATGGCGATGATGTCCAAGCTTTGGATCGCCGCAGCTGCGGCAGCACTCGCTGCGTGTGCAGGGGAATACGCGATACGCGGCCAAGGCCCCATCTTGATGGCGCTATTTGTCTTATCGACGTATGGCGTGGCGTACTTTGCCGTGACCTATCTGTTGCGCATCACGCTCTGTGTGGAGTTGATAGGCAAATTCATGCGGCGGGCTGGCATTCGCTAAGCGAAAGCGGCATGCGTGCTCAGGCGCGCACGCCGTTTGCTTTAGCGCAACAAATTCAGATTGCTGCGCGCCAACTCAATCAGCTCGTCACCACGTCCGTTCATCACCGTGCGCAGTGCCCACAAGCTGAATCCTTTCATTTGCTCCAGCTCGATCTTCGGCGGCATCGCCAACTCTTGCCGATTGGTCACCACGTCGACCAGGGCGGGGCCGTCATGCGCGAAGGCTTCGCGCACGGCCTTTTCCAGGTCGCCCGCATCTTCCACGCGCACGCCGTAGATGCCAGCGGCGCGTGCGATCGCGGAGAAATCGGGATTGTCCAGCGATACGCCGAACGGTAGGAAACCGCTGGCTTTCATTTCCAGCTCGACGAAACCAAGCGTGCCGTTGTTAATCACCACGATCTTCACCGGAAGCTTGTGTTGTACCAGCGTAAGCAGATCGCCCATCAGCATGGCGAATCCGCCGTCGCCGGACAGGCTGACAATCTGTCGTTTCGGATAAGCCGTCTGCGCACCGATGGCCTGTGGCATCGCGTTCGCCATCGATCCATGCACGAATGAGCCGAGCAACCGACGCTTACCGTTCACGTGCAGATAGCGCGCGGCCCAGATGGTGGGCGTGCCGACGTCGCAGGTGAAGATCGTGTCGTCGTTGGCAAGGTCGCTGACTACCTTGACCACGTATTGCGGATGAATCGGTTTGCTGCCGGCTTTGCCGACAGCGAGGTCGTTGAGCCCTTCGCGGGCTTTTTTATAGTTCGCCAGGCTGCTTTTCAGATGGGCATCATCGGTGGCCGTTTTGAGTCGCGGCAGCAGTGCCTGGATCGTGGCACCGACATCACCGACCAAGCCCAGTTCCAGATGGCAACGGCGCCCCAGATTTTCGGCACGTAGATCGATCTGGCAGATCTTCGCTTTTTCAGGGAAAAATTGACGATACGGAAAATCAGTGCCGAGCAGCAGCAAGGTGTCGCAGCTCATCATGGCTTCGTAGCCGGAGCTGAAGCCGATGAGGCCGGTCATGCCGACGTCGTACGGATTATCCCATTCGACATGTTCCTTGCCGCCAAGCGCATGCACGGTGGGAGCCTTCAGGGTTTCGGCGAGCTGGATAACTTGATCGTGTGCGCCCGCACAGCCGCGTCCACAAAATAAGGTGACCTTGCGGCCGCTGCCGAGCAGGGCGGCAAGCTGGTCCAACTGCGCGT
>FSXK01000440.1_pt1 | contig 16910 bp, 12 predicted proteins | sample 1638101 | NCBI WGS metagenome assembly FSXK01 (sample SAMEA3914788, study PRJEB12502) | metagenome | biome: forest; material: soil | place: Canada | collected 2011-07-03 | depth 0.1 m | reverse complement strand
CGACGCGCAGTACCGCTTGCTGAAGGCACTCTCGGGCGAACGCGGCAACTTCACCTGCGTGGGTGACGACGATCAGTCGATCTACGCCTGGCGCGGCGCGAACCCGGAAAACATCGACCAACTCGGCAAAGACTGGCCGAGCTTGCGTGTGATCAAGCTGGAGCAGAACTATCGCTGCGGCCGACGCATCCTGCGCGCCGCTAACCAGCTGATCGCCAACAATCCGCATTTGCACACCAAGAAGTTGTGGAGCGAGCATCCCGAAGGCGCGCCGATCCGCGTGATCGAGTGCAAGGATGGTGAGCACGAGGCCGAACGCATTGCCGGCATGGCTGCAACGCTGGCGGAAAAGCACAAGGTGCGCTGGCATGACATGGCCATTCTCTATCGCGGCAATTTCCAGGCACGGCCGTTAGAGAAAGCGCTGCGCCTGGCGCGCGTGCCGTATCACCTCACCGGCGCGTTGTCGTTTCTCGATCGCGCGGAAGTGAAGGATCTGCTCTGTTATTTGCGCCTACTGACCAACCCAAGCGACGACGCCGCCTTTTTGCGCGTGGTGAACATTCCCAAGCGCGAGATCGGTTCCACCACGCTCGAAAAACTGGGACAACTTGCGCAATCGCGCCAGACGTCGTTGCTCGATGCCACGCGCAGCGATGGCGTGTTGCGGCAGCTGACTCCGCGCCCCGCTGCAGCACTCGCGTCGTTTTCCGATCTGCTGGATGAATTGCGCAGCGCTTCGCTGCACGAAAGCGCAGCCGATCTGGTCGAACGCGTGCTTGCACGCACTCAGTACGCTGCGCACATCGCAACAGGCACACCGGATGCGGCACTACGTGAGCGCCGCCTCGGCAATCTGCGCGAACTGCAGGACTGGTTCCGAGCCATGCAAAAGGGTGGCGGTAGCGCCGGTGATCTAGCCTCGCAGTTGGCTCTGTTGAGTCACGCCGATCGCGACGAACCCGGCAACGCTTTGCGCATGATGACCTTACACGCTGCAAAAGGCCTGGAATTCCGCTTTGTTTTCATCGTTGGCTGCGAAGAAGGTACGCTACCGCACGATGGCGCCATCGACGAAGGCCGCACCGATGAAGAGCGCCGCCTGATGTATGTAGGCATCACGCGCGCCAAGGAACTGCTGACACTTTCTTGGTCGTCCAAAACCAAGCGTTACGGCGAAGTGCACAGCAACCAACCCAGCCGCTTCCTGCATGAATTGCCCCAGGACGACCTGCACTGGGAAGGCAAGGATCTAGAAGCCGACAAGGAAGCCGTGCGCGAAACGGCCGAATCGCACATGGCGAAGATCGCTGCCATGCTTGCCGGCAACTGAGAACACGACATGACAGAGCACGGCTTTCCGGACGAACAGCGCGAAGGACTTTACCGAGCCATTCGCGAACGCCGCGACGTGCGCTCGCAATTCCTCCCCGATCCCATCGCACCGGATGTACTTGCACGACTCTTGCGCGCGGCACATCACGCCCCTTCGGTCGGTTTCATGCAGCCGTGGGATTTCGTCGTGATCGACAGCATCGAGATCAAGCGCGCGGTGAAGGCGCTTTACGACGAAGCCAATGCGGAAGCGGCCAGCCATTACACCGACGATCGCGCGATGCTTTATCGCCGACTGAAATTGGAAGGCATCGTCGACAGCCCGATCAATCTCTGCATTACGTGCGACCGCCAACGTGGCGGCCCGCATGTGCTTGGCCGTAACACGATGCTGGAAACCGATCTTTTCAGCACCTGTCTTGCGGTGCAGAACCTATGGCTTGCAGCGCGCGCCGAAGGCATCGGTGTGGGCTGGGTCAGCATCGTCGATCCGGCGCAGCTGGCCCAGACACTGAAACTACCCGAGCATGTGCAGCCCGTGGCCTATTTGTGCCTGGGACACGTCAGCGAATTTCTGCCGCGACCGGAGCTTGAAATCGCCGGCTGGCGTGCGCGGATTCCGCTGGAGCAGTTACTTCACGGCAACACGTGGGGTCATGCGGTAGACAACGACCCGCTGCTGGACGCCGTGCGCGAGCCTTTCGATTCGATCTGAGTGCCGCGCGCTCAAACGATGCCTTCGGTCTCGAGCTCGCTCTTCAAATACGCGTAGTAAACCGGCGCTGCAATCAAGCCGGCCAGTCCGAACGCGGCCTCCATCACCAGCATAGCCACCAGCAACTCCCACGAGCGCGCGCGGATCTGCGTGCCGATGATGCGTGCATTGAGGAAATATTCCAGCTTGTGGATCACCACCAGGAAGCCCAGCGCCACGACAGCCACCCACATCGATACCGACAACGCGGCGATCGTCACCGCCGTGTTGGAAATCAGGTTGCCGATTACCGGCAGCAAGCCTGCCAGGAACGTGACCACCACCAGTGTCTTGGAGAACGGTACATGGATGCCCATCAATGGGAGTACGCCAAGCAGGAAGATCGCGGTCGCCACGGTATTGATCAGCGAGATTTTGATCTGCGCGAACACGATGTTGTGAAAGGCTTCGGCCAGATGCTGGCAACGCTCGCCCAACGCCGCCGCCAACGGCCCGACCTGATGCGGCGGACGCTCGCGGTTGAGCGCCACGAGCGCGCCCAACACCAGCCCGATGATGATGCGCACCAGCACGCGCGCTGTTTCCTTGCCGGCCATCTGCAGGCTCAGGGCGTGTTTGCGCGTAAGGTCCAAGGCCATCACGCGCAACTCATCCACGCTGTCCGGCAACCAGCCGGTTAGCGTGGCGGGCAATTGCTGCCGGGCTTTTTCAACCAGCGGCATCAATTGCTGCTGCCACAGCAGATCCGGGTTGCCGATCTCATTGCGGAAGAAGCCGACGACGGCGATCACCAACAGCGTCAGCAAGCCGACTACGACCACGCCCAGCACAGTCACCACGACCAGCCGCGCACGCTCGCCCGAGATGCGACGCCCCAGCAGCGGCGTTATCGCATGCACCAGCTCATAGACCAACAAGCCGGCGAACAGTGCAGGTAGCAAGCGCAACAGCACCACCATCACCAACGCCAGGCCGGCAAGGATGTAGCTGGTGGTGCGAATGCCGCGAACGGAGTCGAAGAGTGCAGGCACGGTGATCGCCTTGGCGGTAGACCCGAATATCGGCAAGTCTGTCATAAACTTCGCTCATGCTCCGCAGACATCGTTTTTCTTTCACAGGGTGTTCCATGTCCAAGTCTCTGCCCGTACTCGTGGGCTCGTTGCTCCTGCTTTGCGGTTGCGCCAGTCAGGCGCCGCATACCCCCGCGCCTGCACCGGCGCCCGCTACGCCGATCGTTTCTGCGGCCCCCACCGTTCGCGCCGACGACAATCTCAACGCGGTCGCCTGGACGCAGACCGCGCCCGAGCACGACCTCATCTATCTGGAAACCTTCCGCAACGCGCAGTCGCAACTGCTCGCCGCGCTGAAGGACAAGAATTGGGATGCGCTGCCCAAAGACGACCGCATCGCGCCCTACAAAGGCCTGAAGCCGGCGGTGATCCTGGATATCGACGAAACCGTGCTCGACAACTCGCCCTACCAGGCACGCCTAATCCACAGCGGCGGCGAGTTCAACGAGGCCGATTGGGCCGCGTGGTGCAAAGAAGAACGTGCACGCGCGTTGCCAGGTGCGGTGGCCTTTACGCAGTTCGCAGCCAAGCATGGCGTGGCGGTGATCTATATCTCGAATCGCGCGCAGGATCTGGACACGGCAACAATCGACAACCTGCGCAAAGTGGGCTTGCCGGTAGCCGGCCCTGAATCGTTCCTTGGCCTGGGCACCATCCTGCGCGATTGCGATCAGGTCGGTACCGAGAAAAATTGTCGTCGCCAGTTGGTGAGCCAACACTATCGGGTGCTGATGCAGTTCGGCGACCAGCTCGGCGATTTCGTCACGGTGCTGAGCAACACCGAAGCGGGCCGTTCCCAGGCTATCGCCCCATATAGGAATTGGATCGGCAGCCGCTGGTTCGTGCTACCCAATCCCACTTACGGTTCATGGGAGCCGGCGCTGTTCAACAACGAGTGGGGCACCCCACGCGATCAGCGGCGCCAGCAGAAGATCAATGCATTGCACGTAGATTGATTAAATATCAATAACTTAGACAATTACATCTAAAGTATTGCCTGAACTTCAGCGGACCCGTATCATGGCATCCGCCGGATCCTGCTGACCTCCAATTTCTGCAGGCATGGCCATTTCCCTTCCGGCACTGCCGGCATGACCCTGCGAGGCCCAACGCCCGCGGGGTTTTCTTTTAAGATGCACCGCGCACCGAACGTGCGCCGCCGTATTGCACCTTGCCAAAGCGGCAAGTCACCGCCCTCTCATGCGAGATATTCCATGCGTTTTCAGACACTTGGCCGTATCGTGCTGCCTCTGGCGATGCTCGCGCTGGTCGCCTGCCACCACAAGGAAGAGACCGCCGCGGTGCCGGGAGGCGACACGCCGGAGGCGGCCGTCGAGCAATCTGTGACGCTCATCAAGAACGGCGATTTCGCCGGCTTCTGGCAACACGCGCTACCGCCGGCCGATTTCGCCAACATGCGCGCCGACTGGACGAAGCAACGACCCGACCAGCGCCCGATTACCGATGACGATCGCGCGCGCTTCAACTTGGCCGTCCAGCAGCTCACCGCGCCGAACGCCGAAACCGCGCTCTACGACCAGCTCAAGCCCAAGTTGATCCAGATGGACCAGCAGTACCACGACCAGCTGCCGGTGATGATCGGCATCGGCCAGGCCATCCTCACCACCGGCATCGCGCAAAGCAAAACGATGACGGAAAACCAGAAGCAGCAATTGCGCGACGCGTTGAACGTGCTGCTGCCGTGGGCGCAGCAGACGCCGTGGTTCGATCAGGACAAAGCCAAGCAAGGCGTGGTGATCGTGGTGACAACCGCGCGCCAGCTCAACCTGAAGAACCCGGATCAGCTGCAAAACATGGATTTCGATACGGCGATGAAGGACTACGCCATCACCTACGGCGGCCTCAAGCAGCTGCTGGTGATCTATGGGCTGTCGGTTGATGACACGCTCAATTCCGTGAAGGTGACCTCGGTGAGTACCGACCACGACCACGCAAACGTGAAGATCGATTACACCTTGCTCGGCAAACCGCTCAGCTCCGACTCCCAGTTGGTGCTGGTCGATGGCCGCTGGTACAGCCAGGATCTGATCAACAGCGAACACGCACAGCACGAGCAACTGCTGCACCCGGCACCGGCAAGCACGGCACCGGCGCCCGCAAGCAGCTCGCCCGCGCCGTCCTCCAGCGCGCCTGCGCCCACGCCCGCCCAAGGCGCGCTCACGGCAAAACCGTGAGCTAAGACCGTAACCGGTAGAATAGGCAGATGCCGACTATGACGACCGCGGAATCCAATTACCGCAGCCGCGCCCCCTGGTGGTTCAACCTCGCCGGGCACCTGCTTGAACCCTGGGTACGCATCCGCCGCGACCCGGCCGAACCGGCCGGCCTGCTGCAGGGTGATGCGCCCGTTTGCTATGTGATCGAGCGCGACGGTTTTTCCGACGCGCTGATCCTGGACCGTGCCTGCCGCGAAGCAGGCCTGCCCAGCCCGATGCAACCGTTGCCCAACACGCGCCGTCGTCGTTCGGTGTTCGCGTTGGCGCGCCGCGATGGCTGGTTATTCGGACGCAACCGTCAGCGTTCGCCGAACGAACCGCTCGGCCAACTGGCACGCTCGCTGGAAGGCTTTCCCGATCGCGACATTCAGATTGTGCCGGTCTCGATCTACGTCGGCCGTGCGCCCACCCGCGAAACGGGTTGGTTCCGCGTGCTGTTTTCGGAAAACTGGGTGATGGTCGGCCGTTTCCGCCGCATGCTCGCGCTGCTGCTCAATGGCCGCGACACGGTGGTGCATTTCTCCGCACCGGTATCGCTGCGCAGCGTGCTGGATGAAAGCGGCGAAATTCTTCCTGAGCGCTTTGCGCGCAAGATGGCGCGCGTATTGCGCACCCACTTCCGTCGCATCCGCGCGGCGGTGATCGGCCCGGATCTTTCGCACCGACGCACGGTGGTCGACGCCGTGCTCAACGCCGAACCGGTACGCGCCGCGATCACCGCCACGGCGATGAAGGAAAACATCAGTTATGCGAAGTCGTGGGAACGCGCGCATAAGATGATGATGGAAATCGCCGCGGACTATTCGCACCCCGTGGTGCGTTCATTGTCGTTCCTGCTGCGCAACTTCTGGAACAAGCTGTACGACGGCATCACCATGCACCACTTCGACAAGGCCCGCGCTGCCGCGCCCGGCTACGAAGTGGTGTATGTGCCTAGCCATCGCAGCCATGCGGACTATCTGCTGATGTCTTATCAGCTGCACGCATCGGGCGTGGTGGTGCCGCATATCGCGGCCGGCGTCAACCTGAACCTGCCGCTGATCGGGCCGCTTCTGCGTCGCGGCGGCGCATTCTTCCTGCGTCGCAGTTTCAAGGGCAACACGCTTTATCCGGTTATCTTCAACGAATACATGGCGCAGCTGATCGATCGCGGCGTGCCGATGGAATATTTCATCGAAGGCGGCCGCTCCCGCACCGGTCGCCTGCTTGCGCCGCGCGCGGGCCTGCTGGCGATGACCGTTCGCGCATTCCTGCGCGCACCGCGCCGCCCTGTGCTGTTCCAACCTGTCTACATCGGTTACGAGAAACTGATGGAGGGCAAGAGCTATATCGGCGAGCTCTCCGGCAAACCAAAGGAAAAGGAATCGCTGATCGGCCTGGTGCGTGGCCTAAGCGTGCTGCGTCAGCGTTACGGTCACGTCGCACTCAACTTCGGCGAGCCGATTGAACTCACGCCGCTGCTCGACGCCGCCAGCAGCGATTGGCGCGAAACAACCACCGATCCGGGCGCGAAACCCGAATGGTTCAACACGGTCGTCGACAAGCTGGCCGAAAAAATCCAGATCAACATCAACCGCGCCGCCGACGTAAACCCCATCAACCTGCTGGCGCTCGCCCTGCTGGCAACGCCCAAGCACGCGATGGCGGAAAACGATCTGCTGGCGCAGTTGGAGCTGATGAAGGCGTTGCTCGAAGAACTGCCCTATTCTGATCGCATGACGCTTACGCCGATGGATCCGGCCGCCATCATCACCTATGGCGAACAGATGGGCTGGATCACGCGCGTGCGCCATCCGCTCGGCGACGTGCTAACGGCGGAAAGCGAACAGGCGGTATTGCTGAGTTACTTCCGCAACAACGTGCTGCACCTGACCTCCGCGGCGGCGTGGGTGGCTTGCTGCTTCCTCAACAATCGCCGCATGTCGCGCGCTTCGATTTTGCGACTGGGCCGCATCATCTATCCGTTTATCCAAGGCGAGCTGTTCCTACCGTGGGATAGCGAAGGCTTTGGCGCGCAGTTGCAGGCGACCATCGATTTTTTCGTACGCCGTGGCCTGCTGGAAGCCACCGGCGAAGGGCGAGTGTTAGAACGCGGCCCAGGCCAGGACGACGACGCCTACCAGCTGAAGGTGATCGCGCGCAGCCTGATCCAGGCCTTCGAGCGCTACTACATCGCCATCGCCGCGCTGGTGAAGAACGGCCCGCACACCATGACCGCCGCGGAGCTGGAAAACGTCTGCACGCTCACTGCGCAGCGCCTGAGTTTGCTCAGCGAACCTTCCGCGCCGGAATTCTTCGACAAGGCGCTGTTCCGCGGATTTATCCAGAAGCTGCGCGAAGGTCGCGTGGTGTGGACCGACGACAACGGCAAGCTCGATTACGACTCCGCACTGGAAGACATCGTGCGCGATGCGCGCGTGATTCTTGCTCGCGAAATGCGCCACTCGATTCTCAAGATCACCGGTGGCGACAGCGAAAAGGAATCACCGCGTGCTGTCGAGCCCGAAGCAACGCCCGCACCCGCCGAGATGCCTAACACCAGCGAAGAGCTGCACGAGCGGCACGTAATTGCGGAACATCGCGAACATGCGCCGGTGGATCAAGAAAAGGATTGATCGTCCTTTCGTTTCGGCAAGTGTTGTAACGAACTACTCAACAATACCGGCTCCGATAGCCTCTATCACGCATTGCCGAAACCACGCATGCGCCGGATCGCTATTCGTCGACTCGTGCCAATAGGCAAGTATCGGAATCGCCTTGAGCTTGATCGGCAACGACAAAGCAACGATCGGTAGCAATGAAGACAGGTGCAACGCATACGAGCGCGGCACCGTCATCAGCAAATCGGTGCTCGACGCGATCTGGCACGCCGAAAAATAGTGTTGGCACACCAACCGCACCTGGCGAAACGTGCCGCTCTGCCCAAGCAAAACATCCAATGCGCTGGCTTCACCCAGCGGCGAAACGGTTACGTGCTCGGCGGCAAGATAATCACCAAGCTTCAACTGCGAAGACAGTGGATGCCCAGCGCGCATCACCACCACCAACGTCTCGTCGGCCAAATGCTGACGCATGATGCGGGGCCCGGCGCGTAGCGGTCGATCGACGACCAGATTCAACGTTCCGCCGCGCAATTCACGCTCCACCTCGTCGGCCGCGATGCGATGACTTACCACGCGAACATGCGGCGCTTCGCGCTCGATCCTGGCGATCACCGCAGGCAATGCGATCGACTCCAAGATGTCGCGAAAGCCGATGATGAATTCCAGCTCCAGCCGCGCGGGATCGAAGTGCGGTTGCGCATGCGCGCTGGCGTGCAATCCCTCCAGATGCGCCTGCACGGCGGGCATCATCGTGCGCACTTTCTCCGTTGGCAGCAGCCGGTTGCCGTGACGCACGAAGAGCGGGTCGCCGAGGTGATCGCGCAATCGCTTCAATGCATGCGTGACTGCCGGTTGGGTCAAATGCAGCACGCGCGCCGCGGCGCTGACACCACCATAGGTGTAGATCGCGTCGAGCACGCGAAACAGATTTAGGTCGATACGGCTGTCGCTGCGGTCCATAGATGCCTCGTTGCTTTGCTCCTCCCCCTGCAAAGCAGGGAAAGTGGCGACTGGGTAGTTCTTTGCCTTACCGCAAGACCGTACAACCCCACCCTTGCCCTCCCCTGCTAGCAGGGGAGGGAGTTAGGGTCATGAGAGGGTACGCTACCCATGCACGTCATTAATAGGAACCCATAAGACATATTCATTTCAATAATCCCTTCGCATGGGCGTACGCTGGGCGGACCCAGGAGAAAAGCCCGTGGATTTCGCCCCTTCCGAACGTACCCAGGCCTTAGCCGAGCGCCTCACCCGCTTCATGCGCGACGAGGTCCTGCCGGCAGAACCCGTGTATGCCGCCGAACTGAGCGGCAGCGCGGACCATCGCGCATGGCGGCAGCCGGCGACCATGGAGACGCTGAAAGCGAAAGCGCGTGCCGCGGGGCTGTGGAATCTGTTCCTCCCCGATGCCGAACACGGTGCCGGCCTGAGCAACGCCGATTACGCGCCGCTCGCCGAGATCATGGGCCACTCATTCATCGCCCCCGAAGTGTTCAACTGCAGCGCTCCGGACACCGGCAACATGGAAGTGCTGCATCGCTACGGCAGCGACGAACAACGCGATCTTTGGCTCAAACCGCTACTGGCGGGCGAGATCCGCTCCGCCTTCGGCATGACCGAGCCCGACGTCGCCTCCTCCGACGCGACCAATATGCAAGCCACCGCGCGCATCGACGGCGATCATGTCGTGTTGAACGGCCGCAAATGGTGGACGACCGGCGCGGGACATCCGCATTGCCGCTTCGTGATTTTCATGGGCCTTAGCGACCCCGACGCAGAACCTCATCGACGCCATGCGATGGTGATCTGCCCGCTCGACACGCCCGGCGTAAAAATCGAACGCATGTTGCCCGTGTTTCATCATTACGACGAACCCTCCGGCCACGGCGAACTGAGCTTCACCGATGTACGCGTGCCGATCGGCAACGTGATACTCGGCCCCGGCCGTGGTTTCGAAATTGCGCAAGGAAGACTCGGGCCGGGACGCGTGCATCACTGCATGCGTGCGATCGGCGCGGCGGAACGCGCCTTGTCGCTGCTGTGCAAGCGCGCGCGTTCACGCATCGCGTTCGGCAAGCCGCTATCGGAACTCGGCGGCAACCCCGATATCGTGGTGAATCTGCGCATGGCCATCGAACAAGCACGCCTGCTCACGCTCAAGACCGCCTGGACGCTCGACACGCATGGCACCAAGGCGGCATTGAGCCTGATCTCGCAGATCAAAGTGGTGGTTCCCGCGGTAGCACAGCAAGCGGCCGATGCGGCCATACAGATCCATGGCGGTGCCGGCCTTTCCGACGATTTCCCGCTGACTCAATTGTTCGCTTACGCTCGCGTGCTGCGCCTGGCAGATGGCCCGGATGAAGTGCACCGCGGTGTCATCGCAAAACTGGAAGCAAAAGCACAAGACAGCACGGAGCTTTTCCGATGACCGGCACGCTCGATCAGGCACGCGCCCTGCGCGACGAGGATGCGTTCGATATCGCCCGCGTTGACGCCTACCTCAAACAACACATCGACGGCTTGCAGGGGACGCCGACGGTAGCGCAGTTTCCCGGGGGCGCCTCCAACCTCACTTATCTGCTGACATATCCCGATCGCGAATTGGTGTTGCGCCGTCCGCCGGCAGGTGCCAAGGCAAAATCCGCGCATGACATGCTGCGCGAAGCGCAGGTCATGGCTGCGCTGAAACCTTACTATCCGTACGTGCCGGCTATCCTTGCTGCGTGCGATGACGAGACGATCATCGGCCAGCACTTCTACGTGATGGAACGACTGCGCGGCAGCATCCTGCGTCGCGATCTGCCGGCCGAGCTTGGACTCGATTCGCATGGCGTACGCCAGCTTTGCATCGGCTTCATCGATCGTCTGGTCGACTTGCACAGCGTCGACACGTCCGCGCCGGATCTGCAACACATCGGCAAAGGCGAAGGTTACATCGCGCGACAAGTCGCCGGCTGGAGCGATCGTTGGCGCCAGGCAGCTACCGAAGGCACGGATGCTTGCGAGGATGTGCTTGCATGGTTGGCCGAAAAACAGCCCTCGCACGACAACGCCATCTGCGTCATCCACAACGACTATCGTTTCGACAACGTCGTGCTCGATCCGCAACAACCGCTGCACATCATCGGCGTGCTCGATTGGGAGATGGCCACGCTGGGTGATCCACTGATGGAACTCGGCGGCTCGCTGGCGTACTGGGTGCAGGCGGATGACGATGCCACGTTCCAATCATTCCGGCGCCAGCCATCGAATGCACCGGGCATGCTGACGCGCCGCGAAGTGATCGACTACTACGGCAGCCGTACTGGCCGGAGCGTAGAGAACTTCGACTTCTACGAAGTGTTCGGCCTGTTCCGCTTGATGGTGATCATCCAACAGATTTACCGACGCTTCGCGCTAGGCCAGACCACCAATCCGCAGTTCGCCGGGTTCGGTCATGCCGCGCGCTACATGGGCGAGCGATGCCGCCGCATCATCGCTCGCTCGGTGTTGTAACCGTGCGTCAGGTGTTGCTGATACGGCATGGACAAGCCAGCTTTCGCGCTGCGGACTACGATCGCTTGTCGCCTTTGGGCGAAGAACAATCGCAGCGGCTTGGTACATGGTTGGCGGCTTCCGGCCCTGCTCCGGATCTGGTTGCAGTGGGACCACGACAGCGTCATCTGCGCACCGCGGAATTGTGCCTAGGCACCGCCGGCATTGATCGACCATTGTTGCAGTTGGATGGCCTGGATGAGGTCGATCACAACGAGTTGCTGGCTCGTCTTCGCCCAGATTTGACGGGACCAGAAGCCCTGCGCGCCGAAATGAAACAAGCGACCGATCCGTATCGTGCGTTCCAAGCATTGTTCGAATCCGCCATCGCACGCTGGATTTCCGGTACGCATGACACCGAGTACACACTGACCTGGCCAAACTTCCGCGATCGCACGCTGCATGCGTTGCAGACACTTGCCGAACACGACGCGAAAACCATCTGGGCCTTTACATCAGGCGGACCCATTGCCGTGCTTACCAACGCCATCATCGAAGCGCCCATTGCACAAACCTTCAAGCTCAGCTGGCCGCTGGTGAATACAAGCCTTACGCGGCTTCGTCTCGGCAAGCGGGGCCCCTCGCTCGTTACTTACAACACCTGGCCTCATCTCGAGCGGACCGAAGACCAACACCTGGTCACACTGCGCTGAACACCTTCTACCTTCACCGGACACACCGATCATGACCTCACTGCCAAGTTTCGACCTCACCGGCAAGATCGCCATCGTCACCGGCGCCAGCCGCGGCATCGGCGCTGAAATCGCCAAGCTGTTCGCTGCGTACGGCGCGCACACGATCGTGTCGAGCCGCAAGCAGGCGGATTGCCAGACTGTGGTGGACGAAATCACGGCTGCCGGCGGTTCGGCCGAAGCCATCGCATGTCACATCGGTGAGCTTGAGCAAATCGAGGCTTTGTTCGCACAGGTCACGCAGAAACACGGTCGACTCGACATCCTCGTCAACAACGCGGCGACCAATCCCTTCTTTGGTCACATCCTGGATACCGAGCCTTCGATCTTCCAGAAGACTGTGGACGTAAACATCCGCGGTTATTTCTATATGTCCACGCACGGCGCACGATTGATGGCGAAGAGCGGCGGCGGCTCGATCGTCAATGTCGCCTCGGTCAACGGCGTGGTGCCTGGCATGCAACAGGGCATCTATTCGATCACCAAGGCCGCCGTGATTTCGATGACTAAAGCATTCGCGGTGGAATGCGCCGAATCCGGCGTGCGCTGCAATGCGCTGCTACCTGGCTTGACCGATACCAAGTTCGCATCGGTATTGGTCAACACACCAGCCATCCTCAAAAGCGCGCTCGCGCATGTGCCGATGCGTCGCGTGGCGCAGCCGTCGGAAATGGCCGGCGCGGCTCTCTATCTCGCCTCCGATGCAGCTTCGTACACCACCGGTGCGGTGCTGAACGTCGATGGCGGCTACCTCAGCGTTTGATTCCAAGGACATCCACATGACAGATCTATCGGCACAACGCGTCGCTGGTAAATGCGCTTTCGTCACCGGCGCCGCGGGCGGTCTTGGTGCCGCAACCGCGCGCATGCTTGCCCGGCATGGCGCCAAGGTGTTCATCACCGATATCGACGAAGCGGCGGTAAGTGCCGTTGCCGCGGATATCAATCGTGAACTCGGCGCGCACGTCGCGTGGTCGGCCGTGCAAGACGTGCGCGACGAAGCTACCTGGCAACGCTTGCTGGATGAAGCCGCCAAAGCCATGGGCGGCCTGTCGGTGCTGGTCAACAACGCGGGCATCGGTTCACTGGGTAGCGTCGAGCAGATTGAATTGAAGGAATGGCGCCGCGTGATGGCTATCAATGTGGAAAGCATCCTGCTTGGTTGCAAATACGCACTGCCCTATCTTCGCCAGCAACAACCTGCTTCGATCGTCAACATTTCATCGCTAGCAGCCTTCAAGGTCGATCCAGATTACACCGCATACAACACATCGAAAGCGGCCGTGGCGATGCTGACCAAATCGGTGGCCGTCGATTGCGCACGGCAGAAAATCGATGTGCGCTGCAATTCGATCCACCCGGCATTTATTCGCACAGGTATCGTCGCGCCTTTCTTCGCATCGCTCGGCGAAGAGGAAGCCACGCGCAAGCTGACGCGAGGCATCCCGATGCGACGCCTCGGCGAACCCGATGACGTCGCTTACGCCGTGTTATATCTGGCTTCCGACGAAAGCCGTTACGTCACCGCTTCCGAGCTCGTGATCGATGGCGGCGCCTGCGCCGTTTGAATCCTCTTCATCAAGGTCAATTCGCCATGTCTCTTATCAATCGCCAGCTGCGCCTGAAGACCCGTCCTGAAGGATTGGTCAAACGCGAAGACTTCGATCTTCAGCAACAGCCCGTTCCCGAACTCAAGGACGGCGAGTTTCTTGTGCGCGTGCTTTATCTGTCGATGGACCCTACCAATCGCGTCTGGATGAGCGATATTCCGCAATACATGCCGCCGGTGGCGATAGGCGAAGTGATGCGTGCACTAGGCATGGGTCGTGTGGTCGCATCGAAATCGGCGCATTTTTCCGAAGGCGACCTGGTGCAGGGTCTGATGGGCTGGCAAGACTACGCCGTCATCGACGATCGTCGCCGCAAGGATTACGTCAAGCTGCCGCCGCGTGTTCCTGTACCGTTGCCTACGCTGCTCGGCGCTTGCGGTTTCAGCGGTATCACCGCTTATTACGGCCTTACTGAGATAGCACCCGTGCAGCCTGGCGAAACACTGGTTGTTTCCGCGGCCGCCGGCTCGGTGGGATCCATCGCCGGGCAGATCGGCAAACTGCGCGGCGCGCGCGTCGTCGGCATTGCCGGCGGCCCCGACAAATGCCGTTATCTTGTCGATGAACTGGGTTTCGATGCCGCCATCGACTATAAAGCCGAGAATTGGAAGCAATCGCTGGCCGATGCGACACCCGATGGCGTGCATGTGAATTTCGAAAACGTCGGCGGCCCGGTAATGCGCGCGGTGCTATCGCGCATGGTCAATGACGGACGCGTCGCGCTCTGCGGGCTGATCGCCAACTACACCAGTGGATCACGTCCCAGCGATGACTACAGCATCATCATCGTCAAACGACTGACCGTGCGCGGCTTTCTTGCCTTCGATTATCACGATACGCAAAAGGCGGTGCATGACCTCGTAAGCTGGGTGACGCGCGGACAGATCAAGGCAGAGGAAACCATCGAAGATGGTTTGGAAAATGCGCCATTGGTCTTGAACAAATTGTTTGAAGGCAGCAACCGCGGCAAGCTGTTATTGCGCGTGGCTGACGAGGCCTGAAACACGCGCCCCGCATATCTCAGGCGACTCGTCAGCTGCGCGTAGGTGGAGCTTATTGCCAGGGTGGCGCAACCGTATTGTTGAAGAGCGCACCAACCACCCACCAGCCGATGGGATAAGTCCAATAGTCGCCATAGAAATAAGTGCTCTCCAGCGCAGGAGACTGGGGAGCATTTCCATCATAGGCGGAGTTGCCATTGAACAAGCCGCCCGTGCTTATGGTCATTTCGCCATCATTTGGAAAACCGTTTGGGGGGGTATTTTCGCTGGGATCGATATTGTAAACGCCCGTGTTATTGACGCCGTTGCCGGCGATCACATAGCCCGCCGATCCGACGCGATCGTATATGGCGGTGCCCAAATTCCAGGCCGATATCGATTGGATAGCCGTTTGATTGCCATTGGAGCCGAAGGATCGCGATAGAATCAGCCCTTGTCCCAAGTCATAGGTGCCATCGGAGCTAAGCTGATACAGCTGCAATCCTATGTTCTGCCCTTGGTAGCCGCCGCCGACGGACATGATGTGGATGTTCGCTGGCAAATAGGAGGTCAGGTTGTACGCGTTGAAGCCATTTCCGGTGGTACCGCCGGTACTGCTACCCGTGCTGTCCCAGATGTAGAGATCGTTAGCCGGACTCGTCCAGATGATGCTCAGTCGGTTCGACTGCGTGTAATAGCCGATGCTGATAGGGTAATACCCGCACGCAATGTCAATCGTGTAATAACCAGTAACGGTCGCACCGTTCATCGTCCAGTAGCCGAATTTGCATTCGGAGGGATCCAGCCAAAGCAGGTCGTCATGGCCGTCGCCATTGATATCGCCGGCACCGATAAGCTGCCATTGGCTGGGATAGCTGCTGTTGTTGATCCGGGTGGACGTCCATCCGCCGTGCTGGTTGTTGGTCCACACCCATAGGTCGCGATTGGCGCTCGTGAAAACCAGATCTGCATAACCGTCATCGTTGAAATCGCCTACCGCGCCGACGAAGTAACTGGCCGTCACGTTGTAGGTGCTCAATCCTGTGCGCGTGACACCGCCACCGAACGTACTGACGGGCATCGTTGCAGTCATGGTCCAGAGGCCCACCTGGCTAAGCGACGGATTGAACCACAAGAGATCAGATACACCATCGCCATTGAAATCACCTGGCGTATGCGTGCTACCCGGAATCGGCGTTGTCACCTGCAGCGCAGGCAATGTAGCGAAGGATACGACCGGAGAGCTGGAACTGAGCGCGGCGACCTGGCTAGCGAACTGATTGACGATCACGCTGCCCCACCCACTGGCATAGTCCCAACCAACGGTTGCGGCATAACCATTGTCACTGCCTGAGATAATGTCGTGGAAGGCATTGGCGTAGTTGACATCAGACGCCTGAGCAACTTTGTAGATGATCGGCGAGGCAAAACCCAGGCTGGTACCGTCCGCCTGCAGCACGTGCGCCCACATGCCCACTGCAAGCGGCGCGGAAAGGCTGGTGCCGCCAATCTGTTGATTGGCCTGACCATCCACGGTGATCAAGGCACCGCTATCGGGGCTGCCCTCGAATGCAATATCAGGTACGGCCCGATATATCTGTTCGGCACCGCCTATCTGGCTGGCAGTGCCCAAAACACCTTGCTGCCAGCTCGGCATCGGCTCGAAGGTACTGGAGCTGCCGCCGGTGGCGCCACCGCTTTCATTGAGGTTGTTCCACACCGTTTCGCTCTGCCATGTTGTATTCGGGCTGGTGAAGAGCTCCGTGCCCCCGACCGCAGTTACGTATTGGGAACTCGCCGGCCACCCCGGCGTGTTAGCGCCATTGCCGCACTCATCGGCTCCCTTATCGCCGGACGACACAAAGAAGGTCTGCCCCTGCGCCACCGCCTGCTTGAACGTGGTGTCCATGGAAGCCGATGCACCATCCGACTGCGCGTAGGTTTCGCATTCGCCCCCTGAGTAATCGATCGCCTTCAGGACGTTATCCGACACTACCAGCGCGAAGTCGGTTTCGAGGTCTGAATCACCCATCGAATTGGCGACGTAGAAGTAATACTGCTTCACACCGGTGAAGGCGATAAGGTTCTGGCTGTCCAGATCCCATTCGGCATCACCACTGTTGGTGCCGCT
>FSXK01000715.1_pt1 | contig 17300 bp, 20 predicted proteins | sample 1638101 | NCBI WGS metagenome assembly FSXK01 (sample SAMEA3914788, study PRJEB12502) | metagenome | biome: forest; material: soil | place: Canada | collected 2011-07-03 | depth 0.1 m | reverse complement strand
GGCTCCCCAATAATCGACCTGCCCGCGCTGGCCGATGACAATGACTTCACGGGCCCCGCCTTCGAGATAGGCCATGATCCTCCTGTCGATGTCGTGCGTCCGGTCACTATCCAGAAGCACCTCGACACAAAGGTCCGGGACAAACGGCGCCGGGTCGTCGCGATCGAAACTTTCCCACTTGTCACATGGCATCCATACGACGTCCGGGACCCTGATGCCAAACAATGGAGTGGTGACTGCGACCGACATAGCCGCAAGGTGACCGATCTGCTCGGTCAGATGACAGTAGACATCTGTAAGCACTATCTGGCGTCTGGCTGACGGGGCGCGATTCACTATCGCTTCGCCGAGTTCGTCTAGTTCATATCTGTGGCGCCCCGCTGGGTCTGCTTCGGGAACAACGCGGTGCCATGCGGCGAGAAGTTCGTAGCGGTCCAAAAGTGCTGGTGTGCCCATAGTCGTCTCGCTGGGAAGTCACGTAAGCGTAAACCCTCCGGTAATGACTTGACAATTGTTATATCCTTGCGCGCTGCACAATCGGAGCTATGCTGGTTACGATGCAGCAAGCACGATATTGCGCCGCGGGTACTGGCCAATTTTAGCCCTCTCTCCCCGCGCTGTAAGCCGTTTCACTTCAATGCTCATCTCGTTTCTGAGACTTATTGTGCATTGCACCAAAATGATAAAAGTAAGCACGCAATGGGCGCCTGACAATTTGATGGATTAGGATGTCAGGTCCGAGAGGCGACGCGGAGGGGACGCAGGCACAGCCTTGGGATTAAGTCCCCTCAGCAGACGCCCTACCGGTTGACGACAGGAGGTCCAATATGAAACTCGACGACGCCACTTTCCGCCGATTGCGACGTCTCGCTCCGGTTCTCGATGACGTGCTCAACGCAGGAGAGGTCGAGCACGCGTACCAGGCCATGGACCTGGCATCACTTGGTCAGTTATGCTTACAAATGGTCGACGCGTACCACGACCAACACCCGCTCGAGCTTGCGCAAGCGCAAGCCGATGCCGGTGAGTCGCAGTAGCACATACTAGGACTTCACCCGGTTCCGGCCCGCCGACTTCGCCGCATAGAGCTGCGCATCCGCAGCAGCCATCAGTCCCGACGCGCTGCCTCCCTGCGCGGGCAAGCAGGTGGCGCACCCCACGCTAACCGTCACGGTGCCGTGCTCACTCTCTCCGTAGAAAAGGCTCATACCCTGCACCTTTCTGCGGATCTTTTCCGCTACATTCGCGGCCCCTTCGGCCGAGGTATCTGGCAACACCACCGCAAACTCCTCGCCGCCATAGCGCGCGACCAGATCCACCGGACGTCTCACGACCGAGTCGATACACTCGGCCACCGCAGCCAGCACTTCGTCACCGGCGGCATGGCCGTAGGTATCGTTAAAGCCCTTGAAGTAATCGACGTCGACGAACAGCACCGACATCGGGCTGCCGTTACGCCTCGCGCGCAGCCACTCTTCGTCGAGCCGGCTGTCCAGAATCCGGCGATTGCTCAGGCCGGTCAGCGGATCCGTGGCCGCGAGCCGGACCAGTTCCGCCTGGGCCGCCACCTTGTCCTGCAGTGTGAAGGCGAGCAGCCACGACACCACGACAAACACCGTGCCTAACGCCAGGGTCAGGCCGCCGGCAATCAGGCTGCGCCGCCGCCATTCGGCGAACACGTCGTTCACCGCCGGCGCCACCACGGCAATCAACGGCGTCGACGGCACGTGCGCATAGGTAAAGATGCGCCGCACGCCGTCGACGGTGGAGTCCGCCGTATAGGAACCCTCGGCTTGCGACGCCATCATTGGAAACGTCGGCGACTTCGCGATGCTCGTGCCGATCTCCTGCTGCGAGAACGGCTTGCGCGCGAGCATTGTGCCGTCGTCGAGAACGATAAAGACAGAGCCCGCGTGGCCGATGTTGATCTTGTCGAGCAGCCGCTGAAAGTACTCGATCCGGATAGCCAGCAGCGCAACACCTGCAAAGGCGCCCTCCTGCGTATTGATGCGCCGGGTCAGACCAATCGAGAGGTTGCCGCTGCGCAACCGCGAGCGAAACGGATGCGAAACGAACAGGCCCACGGATGGATTGCGCTGTTGCACGACGAAGTAGTCGCGGTCGTCGAGCCGCACCGCAGGGTTGAGTTCGCCGTCCTGCGACGCGAGTACACGGCCATTGACGTCCAGCACATAGGCGCCGCCCAGGTAGGCGGCGGTCGTCGCCCGGTCGAACAACACCGATCGCCGCAGGTCGGCGGGCAGGCGCCAGGTTGCCGGGTTTTGCGCGCTGTCGACCATCGACTGCAGCGACAGGTCGTAGATCTCGACGTTGCGTTCCACGTCGCTGGAGATCAGCGATACCAGGTTCTGCGACGTCTCGTGCGCGTGCTTGAGCGCGTCTGCCCGGCCATCGTAGAGCGTCACAAAGGTCAGACTTGCCATGGCCACCGCCACCGCGGTCCCCGCGATACCGGCAAGGAACGGATGGCTGCCTACCTTCTGCGTGATCGCCGCTCCGTACGTGCGCCTCGCTTTGCGCCAGCGCCGACGCAGGGAAAACACTCGATGCGTCACCCGTCCTCCCTCGTTGTGAACAGCCGAGTCGTTATATGGATTGGTCCATCTAACGAGCCGGAAGGTTCACCAACCGAGTATTCAGGCAGACCATGGACGCATGCAAGCCCGGCCTATTCTTCGGCAAGACTGACGGACACATTACAGCAGCATGCCGCGCGAATGCCATTGTTTGCCGCTAAAATCCTACTAGGTATCCTGGTGCGAACATTCAGCAAGCGGCCAGGCTATCGGGCCGACCAGCACCTGCCCAGACCCACCCGGGCCACCACGCAGCGGACCGCGCTTCAGCGCCAGCCGCAATGCGTGCCTCGCCCCAGAGACACCGGACCCAGCAAGGAACCATGTCGACGACCGGTTCGGATTTACCCAGCCTGCTCCCGGCCCTGTTGCCGCGATTGTGGGCGTTCGCCTTGCGCATTTCGGGCGACCGGCACGATGCCGAAGACCTGGTGCAGCGCGCCTGCGTGCGCGCGCTCGAACGCGCGCATCAGTTGCAGCCCGGCACCTCGGCATTGAGCTGGATGTTTGCCATCGTGCATTCCACCTGGATCAACGAGTTGCGCGCCCGTAGCCGCCGCAACCGCTCGAGCACGGAATGGGACGACGACATGCTGGAAACCATCGCCGATCCGGCCATGCGTACACCGGAGGAAAACGCCATCAACAACCAGATTGTCAGCGCCGTCGGCCGATTGCCCGAAGCGCAGCGCATGGTGATGCTGCTCGTGGCTGTCGAAGGGCTCAGCTATGTCGAAGCCGCCGAAGTGCTCGAGGTGCCGATCGGCACCGTCATGAGCCGCCTGTCACGCGCACGCCAGACCATCGGCGCGCTGTTCGGGGTGCGCGACAGTCAAAAAACGAAAGTAGCAGTCGCTAGTAAGGACCCGGTCTCATGAAGATGGACTCTATCCTGCTGATGGCATACGTGGACGGCGAACTGTCCGCCGAGGAATGCCAGGAGGTCGAAAAGGAGATCGCCGTGTCGCCTGACGCCGCCGAATTCGTCGCCCAGTTGCAGAACGCACGGTTGCCCTACGCGGAAGCCTTCGCGCAGCAAAAATTACCTCCAGTGCCGGACAGCCTGACTGAGGCGGTCGCGGCAATGGCGCGTGCCCATGCGCAACGCACAACCACGCCAGGCGCCAATGACGCCACCGTCGCGCCCAGCGTGTTCACCCCGCCCTCCGCGCCTGTGCGCTCACGGCTGAGGATCGCGCCGCAGTGGCTCGCGGTAGCGTTCGTGGCCGGGTTGTTCTGCTACGGCGTCGGCATGCGCTTCCTGCCGGGCGTCGGCGCGGGGTCGAACAGCACACACACGGCGACGCTGACGGAGGCTAACCCCGACGCTTCGAGCTGGGTCGCGGCGGCAGCGGGCTATCAGCAACTCTATTCGCGTGAGACCGTGGCGCAGGTGCCGGTCAATGCCGAAGTCACGGCGCAAACCGTCGACGAAATCCAGCATCAGGACGGCCTGAATGTGCGGATTCCGGATCTCAGTTCGGCGGGGCTGACCTTCAAGCGCGTGCAGCGATTGCGCTATGACGACAAGCCGCTGGTCCAGATCGTCTATCTGCCGCAGCAAGGCGGCCCGATTGCGCTATGCGTAATGAAGGAAGCGAAGGCTGACGCTGCGCTTGCCGAGCACCGCATCGACAGCATGAATGTTGTGACCTGGCGGCACGCCGATCTCAGCTATGCGCTGATCGGCAAACCCGAAGGAACCGATCTGTCGGCGCTGGCCAAACATATCTCCGATAACAACGTGCAGACGCTATTCGGCGACGCGGCTATTTCGATGCTCGCGGCTAACTGAATGTAAGGTGGCGGGCCCTGCGTGTGCTGACGTTGCGTCGCACCCGCAAGGCCGACGCACGTCCCAGCGGCGTTGTCGCGCCAACGTCGCTCGCCCACACACCCGCGCAAAAAAAGACCGTCACGCCACGGAATAAGCCGCCAGCAGCAGGCGTTCAACAGAGTAACCAGCGACGCTACGCATCGCCCCCGGGCTCGCGTGCGTCGAAGGTTATCTTCTTTCCATTCCACGAGACGTCTTATGAAAATGAATCGAATGCTCACGGCTATGGTGTTGTCGCTGAGCCTCGCGGCACCTGCGCTCGCGGTGGCCGACACGCTCAATCTGAAAGCCGACCTGCTCGCCTCCACCGAAGTGCCGCCCAAAACCAGCGACGGACATGGCGAACTGACGGCCACCTACGACACCTCGTCGAAAGTGCTGCAATGGAAGGTCACCTACGCTGACCTTACTGGCCCAGCCAGCATGGCGCATTTTCATGGCCCTGCGCCCGCCGGCAAGAACGCAGGCGTCGTAATTCCGATTCCGATGGACAAGCTGGCTAGCCCGATCGAAGGCCAGGCCACCCTCACCGCGGCGCAGGAAAGCGACCTGCTCGCCGGCAACTGGTATTTCAACGTGCATACCGCGAAGAATCCGGGCGGCGAAATTCGCGGCCAGGTCGAACAGGCCAAGTAAGCACACTTCGCTCTTCCCCCTGTGCAGTGCAGCTGATCGATCCGCCGGTCGGTTGCACTGCGTGATCCGTACACCCCCTCGCACCCCCTCGCAACAACCGCCGCACAACAAGCTCGTCGCTTGACACGTATATACCTCGTCAGGTATATAAGCAAAATGGAATCGACATTTGCCATCATCGCCGAGCCGAACCGCCGCGCCATCCTGAGTCTGCTGGCCTCCGCCGAGCGGTCCGTCGGTGATATCGAGGAGCAGTTAAGCCTTTCGCAGCCCTCGGTTTCAAAGCATCTACGAGTCCTTCGGGAAGCCGGATTCGTGGAGTCGCGCGTCGACGCACAACGGCGTCTATATCGCATCAAACCGGAACCGCTGATGGAGATCGACGCGTGGCTCGAGCCGTTCCGCCGATACTGGTCGGTGCACCTCGACGCGCTCGAACGCCATCTCGATCAGATAGATCCTGTACCGCAACGAAAAGGGAAGAAACGATGAGCAATCGCGATGAATATATGCCGGGCCCTGCCGCCGGCGCCGAAGTCCGCAAGGATGGAGAAAAGTGGACACTGGTTCTGGTCCGCGAATTGCGTCATTCGCCGGAGAAAGTGTGGAAAGCATTGACCGACCCGGCCAGTCTGCGTGAATGGGCGCCGTTTGATGCTGACCGGAGTCTCGCTGCGGTCGGCCCCGTCAGGCTTTCGACGGTCGGAACGCCGGCCCCGCAGGTCTCGGAGACGCAGGTCACGCGCGCCGAGGCACCGAATCTGCTCGAGTACCGCTGGGGCGACAACGATATGCGCTGGCAACTTGAGCCGCTCGGCGACGGCACACGTCTCACGCTTTGGCACAACATCGATCGCGGCTTCATTGCGATGGGCGCAGCCGGGTGGCACATCTGCCTCGACGTGCTCGATCGCCTCGTTGCGGACGAACCCATCGGACGCATCGTCGGTGGCGAAGCCATGAAATTCGGCTGGCCGCGGCTGAACGACGAGTACACGAAGCAATTTGGGCTCTGAGCCCTCAGGAGGAGTACATGAAAGAATCGGATTCGAACGAGGAACAGTCAGCATCCGAGCTGATCGACCAACGAATCGCCGATCTCGCAGACTGGCGCGGGGCAACCTTGAGCCGGATGCGCGAGCTCATCAAAGACGCAGACCCGGACGTCGTAGAGGAATGGAAGTGGCGGGGCACGCCCGTGTGGTCGCACGATGGGATCATCTGCACCGGCGAGTCTTACAAAGCGGTCGTGAAGTTGACCTTCGCCAAGGGCGCGTCGTTGAAGGACCCGTCGAAGCTCTTCAACTCGAGCCTCGACGGGAACACCAGGCGTGCAATCGACATCCACGAGGGCGAAGAAATCAACGCGGATAAGTTCAAGGCACTCATCCGCGCCGCCATCGCCCTCAATACATCCGCTGCAGCGGCAAAGCCGAAGCGAGCGAAGAAGGCGACATAGGCAACTTGCGTCACTTACGCAACGCCGTCGATCACTCCAATACGATCTGCACCTTCACGTCCGTGGGCTTGCCGCTTGCCGCTTCTTCGAAGGCCTTGATGCCGTCCGCGAACGGGAACGTGCGTGAGATAAACGGCTTGATATCGAGCCGCCCCGATGCGATCAACTGGATGGCCCGCGGGAACATGTTGGCGTAGCGGAACACCGACTCGATCCGCACTTCCTTGATCTGCACCGCAACAATATCGATCGGCACCGCCTTTTGCGGCATGCCGACGAGCACGAGGCAGCCACCGGGACACAGCAGATCGACGATGCCTTCGAATGCCTTCTCGTTTCCACTGGCTTCGAAGACAACGTTCGCGCCCCACCCCTCGGTGAGTTCGGCGACGACGTCCTTCGGTTTCCGGTCACGGATATTGACCGCCGTCACGCCCTGCACGCCGCCGATCAGCTCGAGTTTCTCGGGTACCAGATCGCACACGATAGCGCGGCTGCAGCCGCCGGCGAGCGCGGCCAGGGCACACATCATGCCGATCGTCCCCGCGCCCAGAATAACGGCCACATCCCCCGGTTTTATCTTCGCCTTGGTTGCCGCCTGCATGCCAATGGCCAAAGGCTCGACAATCGCGCCCTCCGCGAAACTGACGTTATCCGGCAGCTTGAAAGTAAACGCAGCGGGATGCACGACGAACGGCGTGAGGCAACCATGCACGGGCGGCGTCGCCCAGAAACGCACGCTTGGATCGAGGTTATACATGCCTTCGCGCGATGCCCGCGACGCCATGTCCGGCACGCCGGGTTCCATGCAGACGCGATCGCCCACCTTCAGGTGCTTCACTTCGTCACCGATCTGGATCACGGTACCGGCGGCTTCGTGACCGAGCACCATCGGTTCATTGACGACGAATGGCCCGATGCGGCCATGCTGATAATAGTGAATATCGCTGCCGCAAATGCCCACCGTGTTGATGCGAATGCGCACATCGCGCGGACCGACGACTTGCGGCAAGGTAAACGGGCGCAAGCTGATACGGCGTGCTTCTTCGAGAACCAGTGCTTCCATGATTGAAGCCCTCTGCTATGGGACAAAACGGAATGAGATCAGACGGCCTGAAAAGCGCCGTCTAGTGCAAAGACAACCCGATAGTAATTCACCGCCCCGGATACCGTCCTTTATTTCACCGCGCGCATTGTGGGCTGCGTCGCAGGCTACGACGGCTTGAAGAATAGCGGCCAGCGCGTTTCGCAGCCAATTGAGGGCCCACGCCACTAATTGGGAAAAGAGCGACATGCCGTAACGAGGCTGTGCCTGACCAACCGGCCACGCCCCTATTGCGACGGCTGCGCGTCGTGGTTAGTGGGCTTGGGCAGCCGCCTGGCGAGGCTGCGCAGCGTCGCGCAGACGAGGCGAACGCGTGATTCGTAGTCCTGCGGGTCGCTCACCCGCAGCGACTGGTACTGGAGCAGCATCGGCTCTGCCCTTTTCCAGCCATAGTCCCATTCCGTGTCGAACCCGGCCGGAGCCGACAGCGAGCGCCTGAGTCTCTCCTTGTAATCCGCGACCTGCGCGGACGTATAGCCACACAGCTCGTGCCCAAGGTGCGCGCCACGGCCGGCCGATTGGATCCGGTCAGCGACTGCACCGGTATCTTCGTAAGCATTCGCCGTACACACGCAGCACGCAGCCAGGCACAGCGTGACGATGCCGCGACCTGTAGTGGTCATTGAGGACCTCCTTCAGCAATACGCCTGCCGCGGATGCGGAAAAACCACCGCTCTGCTGGCTTGAATACTCACGCTCAGAACCGGTAGCCGGCACCTGCAAATATCACATCGGTATCGCGGTCGTAACGCGTCACCACCCGGTTCCATTCGAGCCGCGCGTCCCAACGTTGGGTAAAGCGATACGAACCTGCAATGGTAACGAGCCCGGAGACTTTGCCAGCTCCCGGTCCCGGTGATTCGCTGTTCTCGTTTTCATTGATCGCGTAGTAGACGCCGGCGCCTGCCGCGAGCGTGACCTTGTCGTTCAGGAACGCACGGGTTGCCCATAGCTGGCTGGTCACGCCGTCCCGGCGCGCCAGCTTGCTACTGCCTTCATGCAGATAGCCGAGCGTCACATCGAGATATTTGGCAAGGCCGCGCCGGTATTCGATGGCGCCGCCCAGCGCCGACGGCGAACTCGTCGAGTTAACGATGGTTTTGCCCAGATACACGGCGACTTCGTTGTTCGTCACCTTCGTCGCGCTGCCGGCCGCCCGGTCACGCGGGCCGGGGGTGTCCGGTGCGTCGAGTTGATAGCCCACGCCGAACATGACACTGGTTGCATCCGGACCGCGCTGCACATGCACGCGATTGAGCTGCAACTGCGTAATCCAGCGGTTCGATGCGTAATACGCGGCACGTACGCTGTAGACCACGCCCCAGCCGTGGGTGTCGGAATAGCTTCCGCCTTGCCCGGCTGTGGTCGTATCGAAGTAGCGATAAGGGCCAATGCCTGCCTGCAGAACAAACTTAGGATTACCAACCGGAATGCGTCCCCATAGCTGAAGCAGCTGGCCATCGCGATGATGGTCTGGAATATGTCCTTCGTTCAGCCATGAGAAGCTGCCCGCAAAGTACTGGCCGAGCCCCTCCTGGTAATTGAAAGCCCAACTGTAGGTATTGGCGTCGCTCGCCCTCGAACCCCCGCCGAACAACGAAAACTCCTGGGCTTCGGCGCCCGGTGTGCCGAGCAGTCCGCCTGCGACCAGCGCGACGCCCAGCAAGGTGTTGCAAACCGGACGCGCAGAGAATCCTCCCGCGCCGGCCTCAGTCTGCCTTGGCACGTCTTCGGGCGAGTCTTCAGGCGCGTCTGCAACGGCGGCACGAGCATGCCGGTACACCTGCTCACGCGCCTCGCGCGCGAATTGCTGCTTTTCTACCAGCTTGAGCTTGCGCGTGCGGTCCGCACCCAGCACGGCGTAATAGCGCTCGGCGTGCACGCGCTTGAAGCGCGCATAGAAGTCCGGCCCGGGCAGACCGGAGTCGGTACTAAGAAGCGCGCCATAATCCGCGAGCCGCGGGTCACAGATGGACGACGTCGCCTTCTCCAACGCCGTATAGCGCCTGTTCAGAGGGAGATTGGGTGGAAAGATCGCATGGAAGCTGCCGTACGGAACGAGCTTCCTGCGCCGCGCTGCCCGCAGGAGCAACTGGGCAATCCGCGCCTCGAATTCGATATCCATATTCAGTCCTTGTCATAACAGCGAGCGGGGGCAGGAACCGCTACAGCGCGCAGCCAGGACCTAGCCGACGCGCTGCCTCCCTGCACCCGTTTGCCCCTTCGATGTTCGTTACTTCACGTGCGGCGTCCGGCGCCAGCAGCCGGGACGAAAGACGTTCACCCACCTGGCACGCTGGCGCTGGTGGTTCAGCGTTTACCTCGGGGCCGTGACGACCACGTACTGCACGGTTGGGCCCACGTATTGAGGCTGGTACCAGTTGGGACCGCACTGCTCATACACCACGCCCGCGACCATGACGTTGTTGCAGCTCGGCGGAAGGGCCGCGACGGTCGTCCCCACTACGACAGCAGTCGTCACGCCCACGGCCACACCGACCGCCACAGGATCGACATACCATCCATCGTCATGGTGATGGTGGTCGTCGTCGTGATGGCCATCGTCGTGGTGGTCGTGACCGTCGTCGTGGTGGCCGTCGTCATGGTGATCGCTGCCGCCGTTGTCGTGATGATCGCTACCGCCGCCATTGCTGCCGCCGTTATCGTGGTGGTCACTGCCACCGCCGTTGCTGCCACCGTTGTCGTGGTGGTCACTGCCGCCGCCATTGCTGCCGCCGCCGTGCGAATTCTGGCCGCCTCCGCCACCACCGTTGCTGCCACCGCCGCCGTTGCTACCGCCACCGCCATTGCTATTACCGACGTGCGAGCTCTGCCCGCCCCCACCGCCACCGCCACCGTGTGAGTTCGACCCGCCGCCTCCTCCACCTCCGTTCGACGGCTGGCCGCCGCCGTGCGAAGGTTGACCGCCGCCATGGGAAGAGCCACCGCCGGGCGCTCCTCCGAAATTGCCGCCTCCGTGGGAACCGCCCCCGCCACCCTGAAAGCCGCCGCCTCCTCCGCCATGGAATCCACCGCCTCCGCCTCCCTGGAAGCCTCCGCCCCCACCTCCCTGGAAGCCCCCGCCTCCGCCGCCGTGGAAGCCCCCACCGCCTCCGTGGATACTGGTGCGGGCCCGGCCGCTAATCCCAAAGGCGAAGGTCGTGGCCGAGGTCGCCGAAAAGGCAAGGGCGAGCGCAATAGCAGTCAGTCGCGTCAGTGGTTTCATTGCGCGTCTCCCTGTTGATCGTCGTCCGATACAGCAGGCGGCCGCATCGGAATCTCGTGCGCGCCCGGGCCAGGATGGAACGTGAAGGTGCCGGCGTCGAAGGTGGGATTCAGCGTCCATTCATAGTTGACTGCGTGCCGCGGCCGCGATGGCTGGGTGGTGTCAGTGACGACAAACCGGCACGGCAACGGCCGCGAACCGCTCTGGATCCAGAGCTCCCAGTCGAGGCCCGGCTGCTGATACGCATAGTGGTTGCACCACTTGCCATCGACCTTATCGAGCCCGATAAACAGCGCGCTCGTCAGCGCCTTTTCGTCATCCGATTGCTCGCCCCAGTAAAACAGGTCGACGAGTGGAAGCTGGACCCCGTATTTCTCGTCGGCGTCGACAATCAACTGGTGGATGGTGGGCGGCGCCGGCACCTTGCTGTAGTAGTGATGCGTGTCGTTGAACAACACGAAAGTATGGCCGTCGTAGATCAGGCCCTTTGGCGCACGGCTACCCGTGATAACCACTCTAACCTTGTTCGGACGCTGCACCGACATCTCGGTGCGGTGCAAAAAGCCGATGTTCTGCCCGGTGGTCAGTACCGCGTCCGTCACGCTGTCCGCCTGGATACGGAAGCTCTTCAAGGTGCGCAGATAGTTGCCGAGCTTGTTCAGGGCATCGACGGCCTGGGGCTGCAACTCCGCTTGCGCTTGCCCCGGTGTGGGTTCGTCGCTCCCGGACGCTGGAGCCTGGGCCAGCGCGACCGATGCGCCAGCCATGGCGGCTAGCGCGGAGCCTATCAGGACGAAGCGCCCGACCCGCAAGGCGCTTTCGCCGCCCCACCGTGAAATGAACAGGTTCACTATGCTCTCCTAAATCACTGAAACGTTGCGCTAACTGAGCATCCAACTGCGCCGCCATTCATAAAATTAAATAATGGCGTCCGAACCGGCCAGGACGATGCGGATTTCGCGCGGCAATTGCTATCCAGCACATAAAACGCGTGCGCGAAAAAATCAAACTTCCCGTTTCACTCAGGGGATAACAACCGGCAGAATGTGACGGGACAGAAATATGCTAAAAATGACCGAGTAGAGTTTGAAGGCACCTGCGCATTTAACCAACATACAACAGTGGATGATGGGCCCTGCAACGTTGCTCAAAGAGACGCAGCAGGCGCGCGATGAAGTGCGTACGGAATAAATTTCTAGTAAAACTTCAGATGAAAAAACGTTACTGGATGCTAGCAAACGTCTTACTTAACATCAAGCATCAACACGGTGATTTTAAAATTCGTAACGATGAGGTGGATTGTTTCAATAAATGTGACTGGAAACCCGCCTATTGCAATGCTGGAGCCAGGTGAATTAAAACCTCAAGTACAGTTATTTTCATTCCATCTCAACACATCCAATAAAAAATCATTTATTAGTGGTGAGGTCCGGCTCGCGTGGTGTGCTTTCCGGATGATGAGAGGCGCCCTAGCTGTTTGCCCCGGACTTTGATGGACGGCCAATCGCATGCGTTCCCGAACCGAAGAGCTTCCAACTGTTGCACGGCGCATGAGCGCGGCGCAGATGCTGCTGGCCGGCTCGTCGGTGAGCGCGGTAGCCACGGCCCTAAACCTGTCTACGGCCACGGTCAAACGCTACAAGGCCATCCTGGACGACGGCGGCCTCGATGCGCTAAAGAAAATGAGTGTCGGCGGCCGCTCGTCCGCGCTCGACGCCGCGGCTCTGGAATGGATTGCGGCCGCGTTAAGCGGCTCCGCGCAAGAACATGGCTTTCCGAGCGATGCCTGGACCAACGCGCGCTTACGCGCGCTGATCGGGGCGAGATTCGGAGTCCAGTACTCTCGCGTCTACACTTGGCAGATTGCGACCAATCTGGGCCTCGGCCATCGGCTTTCGAAATCGAGCCGATGAACGTGCGACACCTCGCCCCCTCTCCTCACGAACGCCAGATCTCCTTTAATCTGCCGAATTCAGCAGGCCGGGTGTAGGACCGATACAGTTCGCCCACGGTACCGATTGCCAGTGCCGGCTTGAGCGTCGCGCCGGGCAGCGCCTGGGCGATCCAGTCGTAGGCGTTCATCTCGCGCTGCTCGGCATGCACGGCGTGCGTCAACGCGATGAGCGCCTTGTCGGCCGAGTGGTTTCCGAGGTCCACGAAGCAACTCTCGAACGGGTGCTTCGCTGCAATCGTGGGGCGCAAATCGGGGACTCGGTTGCTCACATTCCTCTCCTACACGGGTTGTCCCTTCCCATGTACCAGATCGATGTGACAACCCGTCGAATGGGCCGCAGGAATTCGCAGGCCTGGCGAAAATGCTGTCCTGGTCGATCATCCCGCAAAGGCAACGCAAAAAAAGGCCCCATTATCTTTCGATAGCAGGGCCGAATCCCATGTCAAGGAGTAGTCATGGAGGAGACGAGCCGATCATAACCGCACGCGAGGCGCGTCTCCAACCAACCGTTTTCGCTATGCTTATCCGTGCCCGCTTCACGTGCATTTTATGGCGGCCCTGCATGGATAACCCTCCCGGCGTATATCGTTAGAACGAAAAGTCGCTTCGTGCTGCTACTATCGGTCTCTAAGATGGCGGTTTAAGTCCAGTTTGCGTCGGCACGCCTGCACGCAGCCTCGTGCGACGCCCCGACAGCCGCTACCGAAGGAGCATTTCGTTGACCAGTTTCGATCAAAATCGCCGGCCGCTCGTTATCGGCATCGGCGGCACCACGCGCGCGGCGTCGTCCACCGAGCGTGCCCTCGGTTTTGCCCTGCGTGGCGCAGAAGCCGCCGGCGCGCGGACCCGCCTGTTCGGCGGCACCTTCCTGCATAGCCTGCCGCACTACGCTCCCGAAGACCCGCAACGTACCGACGCGCAGCTCGAGCTGATCGAGGCCGTGCGCCAGGCCGACGCGCTGATCATCGCCACACCGGGCTATCACGGAGGCGTCTCCGGCCTCGTAAAGAATGCGCTCGATACGCTGGAAGAACTGCGTGCCGACGAGCGCCCCTACCTCGATGGCCGCGCAGTCGGCTGCATCGTCACGGCCTACGGCTGGCAGGCCGCCGGTTCGGTACTCACGTCCTTGCGCTCGATCGTCCACGCCTTGCGCGGCTGGCCCACGCCGTTTGGCGCCGGCATCAATACGCTCGAGACGCGCTTCGAATCCGTAGACAGCTGCTCCGACCCGAAAGTAGTCGAGCAACTCGCCACAGTCGGCCAGCAGGCCGCGCAGTTCGCCCTTGCGTTCAGCGCGCACCACACACCGTCGCATCTCAGCGCGGCCCCCGAAGCGCGCACGGCCAAGGTCCTGACGCTCGCCAGTTGAGTACGCAGCGGCTGCAGGGCCGCATTCGCGCGGCACAGTTCGTGTGCCAACCAACAGACAGGCCGTACGGCTCGCCGGATAGTGTTATTAACGCATCCGGTGCCGCCTCAGCCGAATCCGCGAAGACCGTTCCAGGTCCACCGTGATTTGCTTGCGACGAAAGATTGGTTCACTCGCGAGGCCGCCAGGCCTACGCTTGTTCCTGCCCGCCCACCACCCGGTCGGCACTATGCGTCAAGCTTCCTTTGCAACGCATGCGGGCAGACCATCGCCATAAACATGAATCGACAAGCTATCCAATACAAAGGTTACGAGGTTGCCCCGGTCGCACAGCAACTGCCCAACGGGCTGTATGCGGCGAATCTCACCATCGGGAAAGCCACTGCGGACCACACCCGCGCTTACTCGTTCGATGCGCTCGACTATTTCTTCGACGAAGAGCACGCGGTAGCGTATGCGTTTCGCTGGGGACGCATGTGGGTCGACAGCCATCAATGACGGCACGTTTTAAGCGGCTGTGACAGAATAGGCGGCACGTCCCGCCTTGTTGCGACCGCCATGTCCGATACGCTGAGCCATGCAGGTGCCGCCGAGGGCCGCCCCTGGCGCAGCTGGATCTTTCGCGATCTCACTCGTGTGGAAACTACGCACTCCCTGACCGGGCACACCAGGAGATCTCACGCATGACATGGACCGTCGACGAACAGTTGGCCCTGACGGCAACGCAAGCCGTGGCTGCAATCCAGACCGGCCAGCTGAAAGCCACGGAATATATCGCCACGTTACTCGCGCGCGCCGCCGCGCTGTCGACGCTCAACGCCCTGACCGCGCTCAATATGGAAGGCGCACTCGCCGCCGCGCAACGGCTCGATGCGTTGACGCCTGAAGCACGCGCGGCGTTACCGCTTGCGGGCTTGCCGATCGTCGTGAAAGACAACATCAACACCCAAGGACTCATGACTTCGGCGGGCACGCCCGCGCTGGAGACCTTCGTGCCGCGCGAGAATGCGCCCACGGTGCAGCGCCTGCTCGACGCCGGCGCAATCATCCTTGGCAAGGCCAACATGCACGAACTGGCCTTCGGCATTACCAGCACCAACCTCGCACCGCATGCCGGGCCGGTTCGCAACCCGTACGATCCGGGGCTGATTCCGGGCGGCTCGTCGGGCGGCACCGCGGTCGCCATCGCCGCGCGTATCGTGCCGGCCGGTCTCGGCACCGACACCGGTGGGTCCACCCGCATTCCGGCTGCCTTGACCGGCACGGCCGGGTTTCGTCCGTCGGTCGGCAACGGTGGCGCAGAGCGCCGCTATCACGATCCGAACGCCGTGGTGCCAATCAGTCATACGCGCGACACCGTTGGCCCGATGGCGCGCAACGTCGCCGACATCGCGCTGCTGGACGGCGTCGTAACCGGCGCGGGGCCCTTGCCCGACGTGGCACTGAATAGCTTGCGCATAGGCCTGCCTGCACCGCTGTGGGAAGACCTGGAGGATGCGCTGGAAGACGTGGTACGCGCTGCGCTGCCGCAACTGGAGGCGGCAGGCGTAACGTTCGTGCAGGTGGAGATGGATGAACTGCTGGATCTGAACGACAAGGTCGCCTCGGCGGTCGCAATCCACGAGGCGCACGACGACGTGCCCGCGTGGCTGGTCGCCAACGATGCGCCGGTCAAGACGCTCGCGGAGGTGGCGGCACGCATTGCCAGCCCGGATGTGCGCACCATCTACGATGCGGTCCTCGCGGACCCGCTGGCCCAGCAGTACCAGACGGCGCTCACCGTATGGCGGCCGCAGCTTCAGGCACTGTATGCGCAGACCTTTGCTGCGCACCAGCTCGATGCGCTGCTGTTCCCCACCACGCGCCTGGCCGCCGTGGCGATCGACGACCTGGCCGGCTCGTCCGCAGTGTCGATCAACGGCGGCGCACCCGTCGACGAAATGAGCGCCTACCTGCGCAACACCGATCCGGCCAGTAACGCCGGCATTCCGGGGCTGTCGCTAGCGGCTGGCTTGACCGCGGAAGGCCTGCCGGTCGGGCTCGAGCTTGACGGCCCGCTCGGCAGCGACCGGCGGCTGCTGGCAATCGGCGTGGCGTTTGAAGAGGTGCTCGGCGCGCTGCCGGCGCCCACGCTTTGATGAACGCACGGAAGGTTTTGCCGGCAGATGCCGGCCGCTCGCCGCGTTCGCTGGGTTCGCTGGGGTCAGGGCGCGCCGCGTGGCGAGGAACGTCCGGGATGCCTGTAAAAGGGATCAGCCGTCGTGCCCGTCGCGTCATGAGTCGCATGGTTGCCCTCATCGCAATCGCCGTCGCGGCAAGCGGTTGCGCAGAAATTGCGGCCGCCGATCCCGATGCGCTATGGAAGATCGTCGGCGGACAATGTGTGCCCGAGGCGCAAGCGAGCGGCCGGCCTGGTCAATGCACCAGCGTGAATCTCGCTGGGCACTACGCGATTCTGAAAGACATCTTCGGGCACACGCAGCACCTGCTAATTCCGACTGAGCGCGTCAGCGGCATCGAAAGTCCAAGCATTCTGGAGGCCAATGCGCCGGATTACTGGGCAGATGGCTGGAGTTCGCGCAAGGTGGTGGAAGCATCGCTGAAGCAGCCGCTCGCCGCCAATCAGTTCGGACTCGAAATCAATTCGGAATTCCGCCGTACGCAGCAGCAACTGCATATTCATATGGACTGCATGCGCACAGATGTCATCGATGCACTGGCCGCCTACCGCCGCGAAAAACCGGACCAATGGCACTGGGCAACGCTCGACGGGGTGCGCTACCGGATCATGCGCGTCACCAGCCTGACGCAGGACAACGATCCGTTCCGGATCGTCGCGCGCGATCATCCGGATTCGCAAGCCATGGCCACGCAGACGATCCTCGTGACCGGCGCCGGTCCTTCCACCGCTCAGGACGGCTGGCTTGTGCTCAATAGCGGCCTCGACGTCGACAACGGCACCGGCACCGCGGAAGGCCTGCTCGATCACGCCTGCCGGCTGGCCGACGCGCAGTAGCGCCTAGTCCGCCTCGCTCGTGCCGCCTTCCACGGCAAGACTCACGAGCCAGCGGCGAATCACGCTTTCCTCATCCGCGTTGAAGCCATCGAGCATTT